>ERZ1034713.488-NODE-488-length-23159-cov-4.032592_pt1 | contig 23159 bp, 19 predicted proteins | sample MGYA00520692_ERZ1034713 | MGnify/ENA primary metagenome ERZ1034713 (study PRJEB33766, sample SAMN09781717) | gut metagenome | biome: gut microbiome | host: Homo sapiens | place: Madagascar | study: EMG produced TPA metagenomics assembly of the PRJNA485056 data set... | reverse complement strand
CGGAGCCATGCTGGCGCTTCACTGCCGGAACGCAGTGGAACGGACTGAAAATCCGAAACGGTTTCTGACCGGGCTTTTGTGCGCGGCAGCAGCTGCTGTTATTTATTATATCGGGCTCTGGAGAGCCCACATTCCATCCTTTGTGCTGTGCCGCCTGCTGGCGGTAACAGGGCTCTGGCTGGCGCTTCCGGGAAAACAGCTCCCGGCGGCAAAAGAATTTATGAAGCATAATTTTTTCCTGTACGCAGTGCATTTTGCGTTCGTCCGGTTCATCAATAAGGCTGTTTCCATGCTGGAAGTTCCATACTGGCAGGTGCCGTTTCTTCTGTTTTTGGTGATGCCGTTTCTGATCCTTGGCATCAGCACTGTGGTGGGCGGCATCCTGCGGCGCTATCTGCCGGGACTCTGGAGCCTGCTGACAGGAGGAAGATAAACCTGAGGGGAAAGGAGAAGGACTAATGATTAAAAATATCGTGTTTGATATGGGAAAAGTACTGTTATTTTACGATTCCATGCGCGTCTGCCGTCATTTCATCGAGGATGAAAAAGACCAGGAAGCGGTCTGCACTGCCGTATTTGTATCGCCGGAGTGGATCCTGCTCGATATGGGTGTGATTCCGGAAAATCAGGCACTGGCGCAGATGTGCGCGCGCCTGCCGGAACGCCTGCACGAGGCGGCAAAGCTCTGCTTTGACAACTGGCACAATTATTGTATGTGGAAAAATGAGGAGATGGAAGTTCTGGTGCGTGAATTAAAGGCAAAGGGATATCATCTCTATGTCTGCTCCAACGCGTCCGTCCGCCTGCCGGCCCATTACAAAGAGGTGATCCCGGCTGTGGAGTGCTTCGACGGCCTGCTGTTTTCCGCAGAAGTAAAATGCTTAAAGCCGCAGAAGGAGATGTATGGTCATTTCTTTGAGTGGTTTGGCTTAAAACCGGAGGAGTGTTATTTCATCGATGACCTGCCGATGAACATTGAGGGCGCGAGAGCGTGCGGCATGGACGGACACTGCTTCGCCGACAACAGTATGGAGAATTTAAGAAAGGATTTAGAGAAGGTATTATCATGAGTAAAGCGAATTTAAACTTTAACAAGACCAATGAGGAGCTGCTTTGGTTCCTGGATCACAGCCCAAGCGCGTTTCACGCAACTGCAAATATGTGTGAGATGTTAAAAGAGGCTGGCTATACCCGCCTGTATGAGGGAGAAAAGTGGAACCTGGAAGCCGGATGCGGCTACTATGTGACCAGAAACGATTCTGCGCTGATCGCGTTCCGTATTCCGAAAAAAGACTTTACCGGCTTCCAGATCATGGCAAGCCACAGCGATTCCCCGGTATTTAAGATCAAAGCCAATGCAGAGATCGCCGTGGAGAACCAGTATGTAAAGCTGAATGTGGAGAAATACGGCGGCATGATCTGTTCTACCTGGCTGGACCGCCCGCTTTCCGTAGCAGGACGCGTGATCGTGCGCACAACTGACGGCATTGGCACAAAACTGGTGAACGTGGACCGTGACCTCATGATCATCCCGAACCTGGCTATCCACATGAACCGCCAGGTAAACGACGGCTATGCGTTCAATCCGCAGAAAGACATGCTTCCGCTGTTCTGTGAGGCGGCAGAGAAGCAGGTAAAGGGCTGTTTTACCGAACTGATCGCGAAAGAGGCAGGTGTGAAGGCTGAGGATATCCTGGATACCGACCTGTTCTTATACAACCGCATGACCGGTACGCTGCTTGGCGCAGACGGCGAGTTCCTGGCAAGTCCGCATCTGGACGACCTGCAGTGCGCATTCTCTTCCCTGAAGGGTTTTCTGGCAGCAGAGCCGAAAGACAGCGTGGCAGTTCACTGTGTATACGATAACGAGGAAGTGGGAAGCGGCACCAAGCAGGGCGCGGAGTCTACCTTCTTAAAGGACATCCTGCACCGCATCAACACCGGCATGGGACGCACCGAGGAGGAGTATCTGACTGCCCTGGCATCCAGCTTCATGGTATCCGCAGACAATGCCCATGCCATCCATCCGAACCAGCCGGATAAGGCAGATCCGACCAACCGTCCGTACTTAAACCAGGGTATCGTCATCAAGTACAGCGCAAACCAGAAGTACTGTACGGATGCTGTGTCCGCTGCTGTATTCAAGACCATCTGCGAGAAGGCAGAGGTTCCGTACCAGGTATTCTTAAACCGTTCCGACATTCTGGGCGGCTCCACTCTGGGCAACATTTCTGGTACCCAGGTAGCACTGAACACCGTAGATATCGGCCTGCCGCAGCTGGCAATGCACTCCAGCTATGAGACCGCAGGAAGCCGCGACACCGCTTACCTGATTGAGGCGGCAAAGGTACTCTACTCCGGAAGTTTCACCGGAAAGGGCGATGGAAGTTATACAATTGGTTAATTAAAAATTTATATATAAACAAAGGAGTTTCTATCATGACAAAGATCAGAACAAGATATGCACCGAGCCCGACCGGCCGCATGCATGTAGGCAACTTAAGAACCGCGCTGTACGCATACCTCATCGCAAAGCATGAGGGCGGCGACTTCCTGCTTCGTATCGAGGATACCGACCAGGAGCGTTACGTTGAGGGCGCTACCGAGATCATCTACCGCACCCTGGAAGAGACCGGACTCGTTCACGATGAAGGCCCGGACAAAGACGGCGGCTGCGGCCCGTACGTGCAGAGTGAGCGCCAGAAAGCCGGCATCTATCTGGAGTACGCAAAGAAGCTGGTAGAAAAAGGCGAGGCGTATTACTGCTTCTGCACTCAGGAGCGCTTAAACTCCTTAAAGAAGACCGTCAACGGCGAAGAGATCATGACTTACGACAAGCACTGCCTCCACTTAAGCAAGGAAGAGGTAGAGGCAAACCTGGCAGCAGGCATGCCGTATGTCATCCGTCAGAACAACCCGACCGAGGGAACCACCACCTTCCACGACGAGATTTACGGAGACATCACCGTAGACAACTCCGAGCTGGACGATATGGTCCTCATCAAATCCGACGGTTACCCGACCTACAACTTCGCAAACGTAGTCGATGACCATTTAATGGGCATCACCCATGTAGTGCGCGGCAACGAGTACCTGTCTTCCTCCCCGAAGTACAATCGTCTGTACGATGCCTTCGGCTGGGAAGTTCCGGTTTACGTACACTGCCCGCTGATCACCGATGAGTTCCACAAGAAGCTGTCCAAGAGAAGCGGCCACTCCTCCTTCGAGGATCTGATCGATCAGGGCTTCGTATCTGAGGCTGTTGTTAACTATGTAGCACTGCTGGGCTGGTCCCCGACCGACAACCAGGAAATCTTCTCCTTAGAGGAACTGGTAAAAGCATTTGATTATCATAATATCAGCAAGTCCCCGGCTGTATTCGATATCACCAAGTTAAAATGGATGAATGGCGAGTACTTAAAGGCTATGGACGCAGACCGTTTCTACGAGCTGGCTGAGCCGTACTTAAAGGCTGCCATCACCAAAGATCTGGATCTCAAAAAGATCGCAGGCATGGTAAAGACCCGTATCGAGATCTTCCCGGACATTGCTGCCCAGGTAGACTTCTTCCAGGAGCTTCCGGAGTACGATGTGGCAATGTACACCCACAAGAAGATGAAGACCAACTCCGAGAATTCCCTGGAGGTATTAAAAGACGTGCTGCCGGTCCTGGAAGCACAGGAGGACTTCACCAACGACGCTCTTTACGCTGCATTATCCGCTTATGTATCCGAGAAAGGCTACAAGACCGGTTTCGTAATGTGGCCGATCCGTACCGCAGTATCCGGCAAGCAGATGACTCCGGCCGGCGCTACCGAGATCATGGAAGTTCTTGGAAAGGATGAGTCCCTGGCACGTATCCGCAAGGGTATTGAGCTGCTTTCCGCAGTGAACGCGTAAGGCTTTTCTGAAAAGAGAAAGGAACCGCATACATGGCGTTTCATGAAGCACAGCTGCAGGCAATCCATCATCAGGAAGGTCCGATGATGGTGCTTGCAGGGCCGGGATCCGGCAAAACGACCGTCATTACCCACCGGGTCAAATACCTGGTGGAGCAGTGCGGGGTGGAGCCGGGCAGTATCCTGGTGATCACATTTACAAAAGCCGCTGCGCAGGAAATGCGGCAGCGATTTGAGAAGCTGACGGAGGGGCGCAGGCTCCCCGTCAGCTTTGGTACGTTTCATGCGGTATTTTTCGCCATCTTAAAGCGTGCTTACCGCTATGACGCGTCCAACATTGCCCGGGAGGAACAGCGCACGCAGATCATCCGCGAACTGGTGGACAAGTTTGAGATGGATGTGGAAGATGAGGCAGAGTTTATAAGCCAGATTCTGTCGGAGATCAGCCTGGTAAAGGGCGAGATGATGAACCTGGATTACTACTATTCCAAAAACTGTTCTGAGGAGATGTTCAAGAAACTGTACCAGGGCTACGAGAAGGCCATGGTGGCGAAAGGACTTCTGGATTTTGATGACATGCTGGTGCTCTGCTATGAGCTCTTTACCCAGAGAAAGGACATTCTGGCGGCGTGGCAGAATAAGTACCAGTACATCCTGATCGACGAATTTCAGGACATCAACCGGGTACAATATGAAATAGTCCGCATGATGGCGGCACCGCAGAATAACCTGTTTATTGTGGGTGATGATGACCAGTCCATCTACCGCTTCCGGGGCGCGAAGCCGGAGATTATGCTGGGGTTTGAGAAAGACTATCCCCAGGCAAAGCGGACGCTTCTGGGGATAAACTACCGTTCAACTTGCAATATTGTGGATTACGCCGGACGGTTGATCCGCCATAACAAGACCCGGTTTGATAAGGAGATCCGCGCCGCGCGCGGGACTGGAAAACCAGTGGTAACCTCCGGATTTGCCGATGCGCAGACCGAGACCCGCATGATCGTAAAAGAGATTCAGGATTATGTGCAGATGGGGTATCACCTGTCTGATATTGCCGTGCTTTACCGAACGAATCTGGAACCGCGTCTTTTGATGGAACGGCTGATGGAGTACAATATCCCGTTTCAGATGCGGGATGCCCTGCCAAACATCTATGAGCACTGGATCACGCAGGATCTTCTGACTTATATTCGCATGGCATCTGATCCGTTAACGGAGAAACATCAGGCAAAGCGCGTGGATGTGCTGCGCATCATCAACCGGCCGAACCGCTATATCAGCCGGGACGCCCTGGACGGCCAGATTGTTTCCTGGGACAGCGTGAAGTCCTGGTATCGGGCAAAGGACTGGATGGTGGAGCGGATCGAAGATCTGGAATGTGATCTTAAAATCTTAAAGAAACTGGCACCGGTGGCGGCGGTCAACTTTATCCGCAAGGCCATCGGCTACGACGAGTACCTGAAGGATTACGCGGAGTACCGGCGCATGAAGCCGGAGGAACTCTTTGAGCTGGCGGACCAGATCCAGGAGAGCGCGTCCGGATACAAGACGATGGATGCCTGGCTGCTTCACATGGAAGAGTACGGGGAGCAGTTAAAACAGCAGGCGCAGAACCGCGGGGAACGGGATCTGGACTGTGTGGCGCTTATGACCATGCACAGTTCCAAGGGACTGGAATTTCCGGTGGTTTACATTATGGATGCCAATGAGCGGGTAACGCCGCATCACAAGGCGGTGCTGGAGGCAGACCTGGAGGAAGAACGGCGCATGTTCTACGTGGCCATGACCCGGGCAAAGGACCGGCTTCATGTGTATTACGCAAGAGAACGCTACGGAAAGCCGCAGGAGCGGTCGCGTTTTATTGATGAGTACTTGTATCCCGATGGCGCGCCGCCGGGAGAGTTCCAGCCGGGACCGCAGAAGAACGGAGCAGGAAACTATAATAGAAAGGCGGTGCGGTGATGGAGCAAAATAAGCAGGGTCTGGTGCACATCTACTGTGGTGATGGCAAGGGGAAGACTTCCGCAGCCGTAGGACTGGCAGTCCGCGCGGCAGGCCGGAACATGAAGGTTCTGGTGGTACGTTTTTTGAAAACCGAAAATTCGGGGGAAGTAAACGTGCTGCGAAACATTCCCGGCATCAGCGTAACACCATGCGACCGCACCTTCGGTTTTGTATTCCGCATGAACGAGGATCAGAAGCGGGAAGCTGCGCGGTATTATCAGAAGCGGTTTGAAGATGCGGTGAAGGAAGCTGTAGAGGGCCAGTACGATCTTCTGATTCTGGACGAGATTCTGGGATCCTGCAATTACGGGATGGTACAGGAGCAGTCTGTAACAGAATTTTTAAAGAACAAACCGGCAGAGCTGGAAGTTGTTCTGACCGGACGGGATCCGTCGGAGGTACTGCTGGAACTGGCGGATTATGTGTCCGAGATCTGTATGCGCAGGCACCCGTATGAAAAAGGCATCCCGGCCCGCCTGGGCATTGAATTTTAGTTGTTGCTTTTATGGCGGCTATCTGATAAAGTGGAGAAGTAATATTTTTATTTCATAGGAAATCAGACGAAACCACGGAAAAACCAATTTTAAAAGCGAGGTATATTTTTATGGCAAAGAACCAGAACGAAGAGATGGATTTAGAGCAGGAGGAGATGACTGTCACCCTGACCCTGGACGATGGCAGTGAGGTAGAGTGTGTTGTGCTCACCATCTTTGAGGCAGGCGACCGCGATTACATCGCACTGCTCCCGACAGAGGGCGCAGAGGCAGATGAGGGCGAGGTATACTTATACCGCTACGAGGAAGACGCAGACGGCAACCCGAGCCTGGACAACATCGAGGACGACGACGAGTACGAAGTTGTAGCAGACGCATTCGATGAGCTGCTGGACGATCAGGAATTCGATGAGATCGTAGGAGAGGACGAGCTCGACTAAATACAGAAAGGTCCGAAGCTGGATACGTTATACCTATATTTATGCTCCGCAGAATACCGGATTGACCGGCTTCTGCTGTATTGGCTCCGCTGCGGGATAATAAAGCACAGTCAGAACGATATTGATAAAACCAGATATTTGGGTCTTTAACAGTGTCGTTTTGGCTGCTTTTTATTATCGTAGAACAGCCAGTAAAGCAGAAGCGCCGCTAATTCTGTATGGTGTTCCCGGCACTTCGGACCTTTTAGTGGTTACGTTCTAATATTGTTATATAGAGAATCGAAAGAAAATCGTCAGATTATCGCCGGGCAAATTCGTTGACAAATGCCCTTGGAAAAAGGTATCATAAGCTATAGCAGTAACGTTATGACTGGAAAAAGGAGATCGATCGTTATGAGAAAAAATATGTTTAAAGTCCTGACTCTGAGCCTGGCTATGGCAGCATTATCCTCCACAGCGGCATTTGCGGCAGGCTGGGGCAAAGTCGGAAGTGAATGGTATTATTATCAGGAGGACGGCAACGTAGCGAGAAATACCTGGGTCAATACTCTGGTGAGCAACGACGGTTCCGGCGAGATTATCTATCAGGTTGGCAATAAGGATTTTGTGACTGTGGAAGGCAAGACCATCGCGGCATCCTACTGGGTACAGGGCAATGGCCTGATGGCAACTTCCTGCTGGGTATACGATGACGGTGCATGGTACCGCCTGGATGCCCAGGGACTTATCATGAAGGATCAGGTGTATACAGAAAACAAAGATATGTACCGTCTTGGCGCTGACGGAAAAATGGTGACCAATGAGTGGTATCAGACGGAAGAAGGCAAATGGTATTATTTCGGTGAAGATGGCAAGGCATACAAAAACGGCTGGAAGACCATCGATGATGCGGAGTATTACTTCTTAAAGAGCGGTACCATGGCAGTTGACGTGAACATTCCGGGCGGCGGCCATGTTGGTGTTGACGGAAAACGCGACCGTTAAAGAAAGGACAGATGCGTGAAGATGACGGGGATCATGAAAAAGGTTCTGGTGCTTTGTGTGGCAGCATTGCTGGTATTGTCTTCTGCATTCTGCAGCTTTGCGGAAACCGGCTGGAAACATAACGGAAATGTGTGGAATTATTACTATTCAAACGGCAAGATGGCGAAGAATACCTGGATCAAGAACGGGGATGTCCTGTTCTGGATTGAGGAAGATGGCACTATGGCAACGTCCAAATGGATTGAGCAGGAACGGACATGGTATTATCTGGATGCCAGCGGGGCGGCTGTGACCGGTTGGAAAGAAATTAACAGCAAGTGGTATTATTTCAAAGAGGACCATGCCATGGCTTCGGATGAGACCATTGGAAGCTACTATGTAGGCAAGGATGGTGCCTGGGACAGCAGCAAATAGGGACAAAATAAAAAAAGATCGCGATATCGCCGGGGGATATGCCTTTCGGCGATATTTTTGCGTTGTTTTATAACTAAAGATTATAGACTTAATTCCTATCTCGTATAGATGTTTCTAAATAAATTCGAAGTGATTAGTTGAAAAATGGTAATAAATGCGTTAATATGGGAAGAAATACGTTATTGCAAATAAAAACGCCCTTTAACCAGAGTGTGAAGGATCAGAAAGAGGTAAGACACCATGAACTGTAATATTGTAACGATCCCTGGAGATGGAATCGGACCGGAAATTGTGCGCGAGGCGTGCAAGATCCTTGATAAAGTGGGAGAGGTATACGGACATACTTTCCAGTACACAAAAATCCTGATGGGCGGCTGCTCCATCGACGAATACGGAGTTCCGTTAACCGATGAGGCACTGGAGACTGCAAAGAAGAGCGACGCAGTTTTACTTGGCGCAGTTGGCGGCAATGTGGGAAATTCAAAATGGTACGATGTGGCACCGAACTTAAGACCTGAGGCGGGGCTGCTGGCAATCCGCAAAGGCCTTAATTTATTTGCGAACCTTCGTCCGGCTTACCTTTACAATGAACTGGCAGATGCATGCCCGTTAAAGAAAGAGAACATCGGAGACGGCTTTGATATGATCATTGTCCGCGAGCTGACCGGCGGCCTGTATTTCGGTGAGCGCCATACCGAGGAGGTAGACGGTGTGCTTCAGGCAACCGACACTCTGACCTACAACGAGAACGAGATCCGCCGCATTGCCATCAAGGCATTCGACATTGCCATGAAGAGAAGAAAACACGTCATCAGCGTGGACAAGGCAAACGTGCTGGATTCCTCCAGACTCTGGAGAAAGGTTGTTGAGGAAGTGGCAAAGGATTACCCGGAAGTAAAACTGGAGCATATGCTGGTTGATAACTGCGCAATGCAGCTTGTCATGAACCCGGGCCAGTTCGATGTAGTCCTGACTGAGAATATGTTCGGCGACATCCTTTCCGACGAGGCCAGCATGATCACCGGATCCATTGGCATGCTGTCTTCCGCAAGCTTAAATGAGACCAAATTCGGCATGTACGAGCCGAGCCACGGTTCCGCACCGGATATCGCAGGCAAGGATCTGGCAAACCCGATCGCAACCGTTCTCTCCGCAGCTATGATGCTTCGTTATTCCTTCGATATGGATAAAGAGGCAGATGCCATCGAGGCAGCCGTACAGCAGGTACTGACCGATGGTTACCGCACCGGAGACATTTATTCTGAAGGATGCAAGAAGGTCGGAACCATCGAGATGGGAGATCTGATCGCGGAGCGTATCCACTAATAGAGGATATTGTGCAGACGGAATCTTAAGGAAACCGGCAGTAAACAGAAATGAATAGAAACTTACGGGCTGGTGTCCGCAGCTGCGGATACCGGCGTTCACATGAGGAGGAGTCAGACAGATATGAGAAGTGATAATGCAAAAGCAGGCATGCAGCAGGCACCGGCACGTTCCCTGTTCCGTGCGCTGGGATTAACCGATGAAGAAATGGAGCGCCCGTTAGTCGGCATCGTAAGCTCCTACAACGAGATCGTTCCGGGTCATATGAATCTGGACAAGATCGTAGACGCAGTAAAGCAGGGTGTTGCCATGGCAGGCGGTACCCCGATCGTGTTCCCGGCCATCGCAGTGTGCGACGGTATCGCCATGGGCCATGTGGGAATGAAATACTCCCTGGTAACCCGTGATCTGATCGCTGACTCCACCGAGTGTATGGCACTGGCACACCAGTTTGACGCGCTGGTCATGGTTCCGAACTGTGACAAGAATGTTCCGGGACTTTTAATGGCAGCAGCACGCTTAAACATCCCTACCGTGTTCGTCAGCGGCGGCCCGATGTTAGCCGGCCACGTAAAAGGCGAGAAGCGCAGCCTTTCCAGCATGTTTGAGGCCGTTGGCTCCTATGCGGCAGGCCTTATGACCGAGGAAGATGTCAAAGAGTTCGAGTGCAAGGTCTGTCCGACCTGCGGTTCCTGCTCCGGTATGTACACCGCAAACAGCATGAACTGCCTGACCGAGGTTCTCGGCATGGGCTTAAAGGGCAACGGAACCATTCCGGCTGTTTACTCCGAGCGTCTGGTTCTGGCAAAGCATGCAGGCATGGCTGTTATGGATATGTTGAAGAAGAACATCCGTCCGAGAGACATCATGACTGAGGCAGCATTCCGCAACGCCCTGACCATGGATATGGCTCTTGGCTGCAGCACCAACAGCATGCTGCATCTGCCGGCTATCGCGCATGAGGCTGGTGTTGAGTTGAACGTAGACATCGCAAACGAGATCAGTGCAAAGACTCCGAACCTGTGCCACCTTGCACCGGCCGGACATACCTATATGGAAGACTTAAACGAGGCAGGCGGCATCTACGCAGTTATGAACGAGATCAGCAAGCTTGGTCTCTTAAATCTGGACTGCATGACCGTAACCGGCAAGACGGTTGGCGAGAACATCAAGGATTGCGTCAACAAGAACCCGGAGATCATCCGTCCGGTTGATAACCCATATTCCAAGACCGGCGGTATCGCGGTTCTGCGCGGTAACCTGGCACCGGATTCCTGCGTGGTAAAGCGTTCCGCAGTTGCACCGGAGATGCTGGTACATGAAGGACCGGCTCGCGTCTTTGACAGCGAGGACGATGCCATCGCAGCCATCAAGGGCGGCAAGATCGTGGCTGGTGATGTCGTAGTCATCCGTTACGAGGGACCGAAGGGAGGCCCGGGCATGAGAGAGATGTTAAACCCGACTTCTGCCATTGTTGGCATGGGCCTTGGTTCTACCGTAGCCCTGATCACCGACGGACGTTTCAGCGGAGCTTCCCGCGGCGCTTCCATTGGCCATGTGAGCCCGGAGGCAGCAGCAGGCGGCCCGATCGGCCTGGTAGAAGAGGGTGATATCATTGCCATCGATATCAATGCCAATACCATCAACATGAAAGTATCCGATGAAGAGCTGGCAAGACGCCGCGCGAACTGGACTCCGAAGACCAAGGAAGTAAGCGGATACTTAAAGCGCTACGCAGCACTGGTTACCAGCGCAGACAAGGGCGCAATCTTAAAGGGAAACTAATGAATGTAAACCGTACCAGAGATAGACAAGGAGTGTTTTAACATGGCGGAAACCAGAGTATTGAATGGATCAGAAATTCTGATCGAATGTTTAAAAGAACAGGGTGTCAAGACCGTGTTCGGTTATCCGGGAGGAGCCATCCTAAATATCTATGATGCGCTTTACAAGCACCAGGATGAGATCACCCACATCCTGACCTCCCACGAGCAGGGCGCATCCCATGCGGCGGACGGTTATGCGAGAGTCACCGGAAAAGTCGGCGTATGCCTGGCTACTTCCGGTCCTGGCGCTACCAATCTGGTAACCGGCATCGCTACCGCCTTCATGGATTCCATCCCGATGGTAGCTATCACCTGTAACGTTGGCGTGAGCCTGCTTGGCCGCGACAGCTTCCAGGAGATTGATATCACCGGTGTGACCATGCCGATCACCAAATATAATTTCATTGTAAAAGACATCAAAAAGCTGGCAGATACTGTGCGCCGCGCGTTTACCATCGCCCAGAGCGGAAGACCGGGTCCGGTCCTCATTGATATCACCAAAGATGTGACTGCGGCAGAGTATGAATATACGCCGCAGGAACCGGCACCGATTGAACGCCAGACTGATACCATCTGTGAGGAGGATGTCGAGACTGCCCTTGAGATGATCCGCAAGAGCCAGAAGCCGTTTATATTCGTAGGCGGCGGCGCCGTGCTTTCCGGCGCGTCTGAAGAGCTGAAGGTGCTGGCTCACAAGATCCAGGCACCGGTTGCCGATTCCCTGATGGGCAAGGGCGCATTTGACGGAACCGATGAGCTCTACACCGGCATGGTGGGCATGCATGGAACCAAAACTTCTAACTTCGGCATCAGTGAGTGTGATCTGCTGATCGTGGCAGGTGCCCGCTTCAGTGACCGTGTGACCGGCAACGCGTCCAAGTTCGCAAAGAATGCGAAGATCATTCAGATCGATGTGGATCCGGCAGAGATCAACAAGAACATCCACACTCACGCAAGCATCATCGGTGATTTGAAGGTGGTTTTGAGAAAACTCAATGCCCGTCTGGACCCGATGAACCATGAGGACTGGCTCCAGCACGTCGAGATGATGAAGGATATGTATCCGCTCCGCTATGCCAAGACCCAGCTTACTGGTCCGTTTATCGTGGAGACCATTGATGAGCTGACGAAAGGCGACGCAATTATCTGTACTGAGGTTGGCCAGCACCAGATGTGGGCTGCCCAGTACTACAAATACAGAAAGCCGAGAACCCTTCTTACCTCCGGCGGACTTGGCACCATGGGCTACGGCCTTGGTGCTTCCATCGGAGCCAAGATGGCCTGCGGCGATATGGGACATCCGGATACCCCGGTGTTCAACATTGCCGGAGACGGCTGCTTCCGCATGAACATGAATGAGATTGCCACCGCGACCCGCTACAACATCCCGATCATTCAGGTTGTGGTGAACAACCACGTGCTGGGCATGGTTCGCCAGTGGCAGAACCTGTTCTACGGAAAGCGGTACTCACATACCGTATTAAATGACGCAGTGGATTTCGTGAAGCTGGCTGAGGCCATGGGAGCGAAAGCATACCGCGTAACCAGACAGGAAGACTTAAAGCCAGTTCTGGAGGAAGCCATCGCGTTAAAGGCTCCGGTCCTCATCGAGTGCCAGATCAACTGCGATGACAAGGTATACCCGATGGTATCACCGGGTGCGCCGATTCAGGATGCCTTTGATGACACCGATCTGAAAATTAAATAGCAGGATGACTTAGAGAGCAGAGAAAAGGTTATCTGATCAATTTTGTCCGTAACGATCCGGGACAGGTGTTTTTTGCATACTCTGTTCTGGGTCGTTATTATATAATATGATGATACCAAGGGGACAAAGGTCAGAACGCCGACGCAAGCTTGCTTGCGGGAGGAGTTTTGAACTTGGGACCCGAAACAACATGAGTAAGAAGCCATTTTTGAAAAAAATGAGCGGATTACGAATGGTGTTGAAGATTGCGGGAGCACGAAGTGCGGAGCAATCTGGTATCATTGAGAAAAAGTTAAAATGAATGAAGAAGGAGGAAGAAACAATGGGAAGAGTCTACAATTTCTCAGCAGGACCAGCCGTATTACCGGAGGAAGTCCTGAAGGAAGCCGCAGAAGAAATGCTTGATTACAGAGGCACCGGAATGTCAGTAATGGAGATGAGCCATCGATCTAAAGCCTTTGAAACCATCATTGAAGAAGCGGAACAGGACCTTCGGGATCTGATGAACATTCCGGATAATTACAAAGTGCTGTTTTTGCAGGGAGGTGCCCATCTGCAGTTCTCCGCCATTCCGCAGAACCTGATGAAGAACGGCGTAGCCGATTACATCATCACGGGTCAGTGGGCGAAGAAGGCATTCAAGGAAGCGCAGAAATACGGAAAGGCAGTAGCTGTTGCATCAAGTGAAGACAAGACCTTCAGCTACATTCCGGACTGCTCTGACCTGCCGATTGACGACGACGCGGACTACGTATACATCTGCGAGAACAACACGATCTATGGCACCAAATATAAAACCCTGCCAAATACCAAGGGAAAAACGCTGGTGGCTGATATTTCCTCCTGCTTCCTTTCTGAGCCGGTAGATGTGACCAAATATGGCCTGCTTTATGGCGGTGCCCAGAAGAACGTAGGACCTGCAGGCGTGGTCATTGTGATCATCCGTGAAGACCTCATCACCGAAGATGTCCTTCCGGGAACCCCGACCATCTGCCAGTATAAGGTACAGGCAGACGCCAAGTCTCTTTACAATACCCCGCCATGCTACGGCATCTACATCTGCGGCAAGGTATTCAAATGGTTAAAGAAGCGCGGCGGCCTGGAGGCTATGAAGGAGTACAACGAGAAGAAGGCAAAGATCCTCTACGATTTCCTGGATCAGAGCAAACTGTTTAAGGGAACTGTGGCCAAAGAGGACCGCTCCTTAATGAACGTTCCATTCGTAACCGGAGACAAGGATCTGGACGCAGAGTTTGTAAAAGAAGCAACCGCTGCAGGATTTGTTAACTTAAAGGGACACCGCACCGTAGGAGGCATGCGTGCCAGCATCTACAATGCCATGCCGATGGAAGGCGTGGAGAAGCTGGTAGAGTTCATGAAGAAATTTGAGGAGGCGCATCAGGCATGAGAAAGATCCATTGCATCAACGCCATTTCCAAATATGGCACAGACCAGTTTACAGAAGACTATCAGCTCACAGATGAGGTAAATGAGGCAGAAGGTATTCTGGTCCGCAGCGCATCCCTTCATGAAATGCAGTTTTCCAACTCCCTGCTGGCGATTGCCCGCGCCGGAGCCGGTGTCAATAACATTCCGCTCGATGCCTGCGCACAGGAAGGCATTGTTGTGTTTAACACTCCGGGTGCCAATGCGAATGGCGTAAAGGAGCTGGTGCTTGCCGGACTGTTCTTGGCTTCCCGTGATATCGTAGGCGGTATCGAATGGTGCAAAGAGAACAAAGACGACGCAAACATCGGAAAAACCGCAGAGAAGGCAAAGAAAGCCTTTGCCGGCTGTGAGATCAAGGGCAAGAAGCTTGGCGTGGTAGGCCTGGGTGCCATTGGTGCTGAGGTTGCAAACGCGGCCATCGCTCTTGGCATGGAGGTATACGGTTATGACCCGTACATTTCCGTCAACGCGGCATGGAGACTGTCCCGGGATGTCAAGCATACCACCAGCCTGGATACCATCTGCCAGGAATGTGATTACATTACCCTGCATGTTCCGGCTGTGGATTCCACAAAGGGCATGATCAATAAGGCGGCCATCGACCAGATGAAGGACGGTGTGGTGATTTTAAACTTTGCCCGTGATGTTCTGGTAAATGAGGACGACCTGGCTGAGGCTTTAAAGTTCGGCAAGGTGAAGAAATATGTGACAGACTTTGCAAATCCGAAGTCCGTGGCTATGGAAAATACCATCGTAATCCCGCATCTGGGCGCTTCCACAGAAGAGTCCGAGGACAACTGCGCGAAGATGGCAGTCCGGGAGATCATGGATTATCTGGAAAACGGCAACATTCGCAATTCCGTGAACTATCCGGCCTGCGATATGGGCGTGAAGAAGACGGCCTGCCGTGTAGCAGTTTTACATATGAATATTCCGAACATGATCGGCCAGATCACCGGAGTACTGGCTGCCGGAAAGATCAACATTTCCGACATGACCAACAAGAGCCGCGACAAGTTTGCTTATACCCTGATGGATCTGGAGCATACGCCGGATGACATCATGGTACAGAAATTAAATGCCATTGAGGGTGTTTTAAGAGTCAGACTGATCTAATTCATTTCAGAAGGCTGGGGATATCGAGAAGTCCCCAGCCTTGCTGGTTTCTGGGGAGACCGAGATCTACGGCGCGTTCCCGCAGAAAAAGCTTTACATCCCGGTTCGACATCTCCGGGTGCTGCTCCAAAAGCAGGGCAATGGCACCGGATACGTAAGGGGTGGCCATGCTGGTGCCGCTTTTTACAGCATAGCCGCAGGGCTGGTTGGTGCAGCTTGTGATGGCAGCGCCCGGGGCCACGATATCCGGCTTGCAGACACAGGACCGGGTGGGGCCGCGGCCGGAGTAGTCGGACATGCGGTTTCCCATGACATTTACTTCTTTGTCATCATCGGAGCAGCCTACGGTAATAACCTTGCGGCTGATGCCGGGGGTGGTGATGGTTCCGTATCCGGGCCCCATATTTCCGGCGGCTACTACAACCACAAAGCCGGCATCCCAGATTTCCTCCACGCCCCGTACCAGGGCAGAATTCTCGCTCATGTTCCGTCCGGAGAAGGAGCCAACGGAGACATTGACAATGCGGATATTATAGCGGTCCCGGTGCTGAAGGACGGTGTGCAGGCCGGAGAGCACGTCTGAGACGTAGCCGCCGCCGCGTTTGTCCAGTACTTTGACCGGGATGAGGTGGCAGCCGGGAGCCACGCCGCGGAAGCGTCCGCCGCTCGCGCTTCCGTTTCCGCCGATAATGCCGCAGACGTGAGTGCCGTGGCCGTTGTCATCGTAGGGAGTCCTGCGCCGGCGCACCATATCGAAAAAGGCGGCGATCCGGCCCTGCAGGTCGTTGTGCGGGAAGCAGCCGGTATCGAGCACGGCCACGCCGATGCCGCGCCCGGTGGGGCAGGGAAAACCGGATTCGGCGGAAAAGGAGGACGCGAAGGGAGTCTCGCTCATGGGAAGCCTCGGAATCTGTTTTACTGTTATGGTATTCGCCGGAAGCATTTCCTGTGCCCTTCCATATTTAAGAATATCTTCATAATCTATTTAAATATTATACAAACATTTTCGTAAGGGATATGTTATACTAAAGTCAGAAAAAAGATAAACATCCGAACTCCTTAAACTTTTTTGAAATGAATCCGTAAGAAAAGAAACCTGTGCAACCATCACGGCACAGGTTTTTTTCTGCTCATTTTCCTTTTCAGGGTTTGACAGCATACCTGTGGCATGATATAGTGAATCTGCAGTCCAGCGGGTGATCACCCGTTTTTTATCCGGCATCTCGCCAGAATCCCGGAAGAACAAAACAATTTGTTGACATTTGAATTGGTTTATACTATGATTAGAACAGTGAAAAGAACACACGTTCTATTTTGGAGGGAAATATGAATAAAGACGATAAATTAAAAGCACTGGATGCTGCCATTACTCAGATCGAAAAGTCCTACGGAAAGGGTTCTATCATGAAACTGGGCGATTCCGGCGCGAATATGAACATCGAAACCGTGCCGACCGGCTCCATCAGCCTGGATATCGCACTGGGCCTTGGCGGTGTTCCGAAGGGCCGTGTGATTGAGGTGTACGGACCGGAGTCCAGTGGTAAGACTACCGTAGCGCTCCACATGGTCGCAGAGGTGCAGAAGCGCGGCGGCATTGCCGGATTCATCGACGCAGAGCATGCTCTCGACCCGGTTTATGCAAAGAACATCGGCGTAGACATCGACAACCTCTACATTTCCCAGCCGGACAACGGTGAGCAGGCTCTGGAAATCACCGAGACCATGGTACGTTCCGGCGCGGTAGACATTGTCATTGTGGACTCTGTTGCAGCCCTGGTCCCGAAGGCCGAGATCGATGGCGAAATGGGAGACTCCCATGTGGGCCTGCAGGCGCGCCTTATGTCCCAGGCACTTCGTAAGCTGACCGGTATCATCAGCAAGTCCAACTGCTGCGTTATCTTCATCAACCAGCTGCGTGAGAAGGTCGGCGTTATGTTCGGAAACCCGGAGACTACCACCGGCGGCCGTGCACTGAAGTTCTATTCCTCTGTCCGCATGGATGTGCGCCGTGTCGAGTCCATCAAGCAGGGAGGCGAGGTCATCGGCAACCATGTCCGCGTCAAGGTTGTAAAGAACAAGATTGCCCCGCCATTTAAGGAGGCTGAGTTCGACATTATGTTCGGTCAGGGTATCTCCAAAGAGGGAGACATCCTGGACCTTGCGGTTAAGGACGACATCGTGGAGAAGAGCGGTGCCTGGTATGCCTACGGCGGAGTCAAGATCGGCCAGGGCCGTGAGAATGCAAAATCTTACCTGAGAGAGCATCCGGCAGTCTGCGCCGAGGTCGAGACAAAAGTGCGCGAGAAGCATGGCCTTCCGGCAGACGAGACGGTAGCAGCCCTTGCTGCAGGCGCAGCCGAGGAAGAGGCGCAGGACGCAGCGTTTACTGAGGCTGGCCTGGGAGACGCAGAGTAGGCGTATGAAAGATTATAAAACAGTCCGGGAGTGCGCGCTCGCACTCCTGGAATTTCGTGACCGTACGGAGCGGGAACTTCGCCAGAAGTTAAAGGAACGCGGGTATGGCGCGGAGGAAACGGACGAGGCGGTGCTCTTTTTGAAGGAGTACCGTTATTTAGATGATGAGGCTTATGCAGGGCGTTATATCCGCTCCTGTGCCGCCAGAAAAAGCCGCCGCCAGATCCGTGCGGATCTGGAGCGCAAAGGGGTATCCCGGGAGATCATAGACCTGCAGCTTCAGGAGGAAGAGGTGGACGAAGACAGCCAGATCCGAAAGCTTCTTGTAAAGAAAGGATATGAGCCCGGAAAGCGCCTGGAACCGGCTGAATACAGGCGGATTATGGCGGCTCTCGGCCGCCGCGGATTTTCCGGCGAAGCCATCCGGAGAGTCATGGAACAGCTGGCTACTGTACACGGGTAGGCATTTTCTGAACTGAAAATGCCGTATGATGCTCTATAAGCTTATTGACATAGTGCACAAAACAGTTTAAAATTGAAGTGTTGTATTGGTGTACAATGAAAACTAAATAAGGAGGTGCTCCTGTGTCAACGATAATAGCAGTTGTAATTACACTGTGTGTTGTGGCGCCTATTACCTGGGCAGTTGCGACCGCGCATCGGAAAAATGCTTATGAAAGCAAGATCGGAACCGCGGAAGAAAAAGCCAGGGAAATAATAGATGAAGCGTTAAAGACGGCAGAGACAAAGAAGCGAGAAGCTCTCCTGGAGGCAAAGGAAGAGTCTTTAAAGACTAAGAATGAGCTGGATAAAGAGACAAAGGAAAGAAGAGCTGAACTTCAGCGCTATGAACGACGTGTGCTGAGCAAAGAAGAGAACTTAGACAAAAAAGCAGAGAACATGGAACGGCGGGAAGCCGGACTTGCATCCCGTGAGGAAGCCTTAAACAAGCGGAACAGCGAGGTTGAGGCCCTGTACGAAAAAGGGATACAGGAACTGGAGCGAATTTCCGGTTTAACCTCCGAACAGGCAAAAGAGTATCTGCTCAGATCCGTGGAGGCAGAGGTTAAGCATGACACTGCCAAGATGATCAAAGAGATGGAGAACAAGGCAAAAGAAGAGGCTGACAAAAAGGCAAAGGAGTACGTGGTTACCGCTATTCAGCGCTGCGCAGCAGATCATGTAGCCGAAACTACTGTATCCGTAGTACAGCTTCCGAACGATGAAATGAAGGGCCGCATCATTGGCCGTGAGGGCCGGAATATCCGTACCCTTGAGACCATGACTGGTGTGGAACTCATCATCGATGATACGCCTGAGGCAGTCGTATTATCCGGCTTTGATCCGGTACGGCGCGAGGTGGCAAGAATTGCCCTGGAACGCCTGATCGTAGATGGACGTATCCATCCGGCGAGAATCGAAGAGATGGTAGAAAAAGCGCAGCGTGAGGTAGAAGCGAACATGCGCGAGGATGGCGAGGCTGCAGCCCTTGAGGTCGGCATCCACGGAATCCATCCGGAACTGATCAAACTGCTTGGTAAAATGAAGTTCAGAACCAGTTACGGTCAGAATGCGTTAAAGCATTCCATCGAAGTTGCGCAGCTGGCAGGACTGCTGGCCGCAGAGGTCGGAGCAGATGTCCGTCTGGCAAAACGTGCTGGTTTGTTACATGACATTGGAAAATCCATCGACCACGAGATGGAAGGCTCCCATGTACAGCTTGGTGCAGATCTTTGCAGAAAGTACAAAGAGTCTCCTACTGTAATCAATGCAGTAGAGTCCCATCATGGCGATGTTGAGCCGCAGGGTCTGATTCCGTGCCTGGTACAGGCTGCAGATACCATTTCCGCAGCAAGACCTGGCGCGAGAAGAGAGACTGTGGAGACATATACCAACAGATTAAAACAGCTTGAGGAGATCACCAATTCCTTTAAGGGAGTTGACAAGTCCTTTGCAATCCAGGCTGGCCGTGAGGTTCGTATCATGGTTATCCCGGAGCAGGTAAGCGACGACGACATGGTTCTGATGGCTCGCGAAATTTCCAAGCGCATCGAGGATGAGCTGGAATATCCGGGTCAGATCAAAGTCAATGTGATTCGCGAGTCCCGTGTGACAGATTACGCGAAATAATGTGAGTTCTGTTTTCTGTAATTTACAGGCAGACAGCATCACAAATGTACGACAGAAAAGAAAGATCAGTATTTGAAAGATACTGGTCTTTTTTTCTTACATTTTTCTCAGAAAGCTTACGAATTTGTGCGTCATCTTGACATTGGAAATAAGATGTAATAAAGTGATTTTACAATAATCCAATTCCATGAGAGATGCCAGAACAGAGCATTCTGAGTTACTGTACAGGGCGGGAATGTTCTGAACTGGAAGTATACGGACTGAATTAAGAATAGCAGAAAAAGAAAGGGTGGGGAAAAGGATGAGTAAAAAGAAATTTTTTGGAATGATTACCATGGCGGCATTATTTGCCGGATTTATGGCAATACCGGTTTTGGCAGCGAGTACAAAAAAAATACGTTCAGTAAATATTAAAGTGGAGTCAGAAGTTATACCGGAGTCTCGTATTGGTTCAGAATATGTTGACGTCGAGGTGAAAGATTCTAGCAAATATAGTTATGATTCTTATGAAGTAAATAATTTTGGCTCGGTGTGGGAACCAACAGAAACACCAGAACTTACTATTTATTTACAGGCAGATGATGGATATAGTTTTTATTCTTTAAAAATGAGTGGTGTTAAGGTTAGTGGAGCTAATTTAGTAAAAGCTTCCACAACGGATGGATACACTACATTAAAATTAATTGTGAAACTACCATCTTTAACAGAGTATGTGGGCGATTTCTCGGACGAAGATACCGTAACACTTACAAACAATGGCTTTGCGATTTGGAACCCGATCTCCGGAGCAGGAAGTTACGATGTCATGATCTACCGCGATGGAAAGGCAGTCGGTGTAACAGCCCGCAATACGGCAGAAACCAATTTCAACCTGAAAAATGAGGTGACAAGACCGGCGCTGTATCAGGTAAAGGTACGCCCGGTCAATAGTGAGAACAGCTCCAATAAGGGAAAATGGATGGAGTCCAATACCGTTACTTACAATGCGGACCAGGTAAATGCGATCCGCACCGGTGAGGCGGGCGGCCTTCCGATATCCGGTGAGTGGAAGGGCGACACCGTCGGCTGGTGGTATCAGCATAGTGACGGTACTTACACAAAGAATGCCTGGGAAGAAATCAATGGAAAATGGTATATCTTCGATGAGAACGGCTACATGAGAACCGGTTGGATCGACTGGAATGGCAAGCGTTACTACTGCGACGATCATACTGGTGCCATGCTGACCGATACCACAACCCCGGACGGCTACATTCTCGATTACGATGGAACGATCAAAACGGACTGATTCCGTTCCGATTATGGACTTTAGACCCCGCTGGAAACAGCGGGGTCTTTCATATCAAAAACCCGGGAATATTCTTTGGTTTCCTGGTTCTTTACTGTCTCCGACCGGTTCAACTGCAGAAATTTCACGAGTTCGTAGCAGTTGATCCAGATCTCGTTATTCCCTTCTTTTTGTGATTCATCAAAGATTAGCTGTATGCCGAAATGCAGGTGCGGCTCATCGATGTTGTTGGTGTTTTCCGTGCGGCTGTAGCCGGTACGTCCAAGGTAGCCGATCACATCGCCCGCCTGGACGATACTGCCTTCTTTCAGGGACTTATGGTAAGGATAGTTTTTGCGCAGGTGCGCGTAGTAATAATAACGTTTTTTATCGAAGCTGCGGATGCCAAGCCGCCATCCACCATACTGGTTCCACCCGATTGCCTCCACATAGCCGGATTCCACGGCAATGACGGGGGTTCCGACCTGCCCCATCATGTCGTGTCCGAGATGCTGGCGCTTAAAGCCGTAGCTGCGGGCGGCACCGAAATCGTCGTAGTCCTGATAGGGGAAATATTTTGCAATCGGGGAGAAGGCTTTCAGGCCATATTTGTGGACCCAGTGGCGTGACGCCGGATCCTCTTCCTCGATCTCATATGTTCCGACCATGCCGCCCAGGACCGCGGTGTAGGCTTCCAGATAATACGAATAGTATTTCATGCCATCTGTCAGGGTGTCCATAGAGGCACCGCCGCGAATCTTTTCTGCGAGTGCATCCATATCGGCGGCGCGGTAGCGGGAAAAGTCTCCGCCATAGCGTGCGGCGAGATATGCGAGCAGTTCGATCCAGTTTAAATGACAGTCGGTCAGATAGCTGTCCACATCGAGACGCAGAGCCTGCCGAAGCGCTTCATTGGTGACGGTGAAATCGACCCAGTGGATATAATCTTTTTTGGGAGTTGCATCGTCTTCGGATGGCTGTCCGGATTCGGAAACAGTCTCTTTTGGGGAAGCAGAGGACAAACGTGTCTGTTGAAACAGATGAAAAACTGGTGTGGGAGAGAGGAAAGAGAAAAGAAGCAGAGCAACGGTGAGAAGTTCTGCATAGACCAGAAATTTTGAAATACGGTAAATCTGTGAGTGAAGCAGCTCACGCCAGTCGATCATATGCCACAGCCTCCCCGAAATCCGTTCGGAAAATACAGTCTTTTTTCATTCTATGAGAGGGAGGCGGGGCGTATGCGGCATTAGAACGGGAAAACTGCCAGCACAGAAGAAAATTCCCGGCTGCCGGTTTGAGCGGCTGCCGGGGAAAGGATTATCAGGAAAGTTTTAAGATGTCACGGTCTTCCGGAACATACAAAGTTCCGCTGTAATATTTCTTTCCTTCTTCCATATAGAGTTCCCGGCGCTTTCCAACGGATTTGTCCTCGGTGTGCCAGAGAACGAGATTGGGGATGTGGAGACTCTCTGCAAGCTCTGCGGCATCTTTTACGGTGCTGTGGTGCTTCTCGTATGGTTTGAAGCGGTCGCGTTCGTCGTACAGGCAGAATGCCTCGTGGAGCAGCCAGTCGCTGCCCTTTACATACGGCTCGCAGTCTGGGTTATACGGCTCGTCTCCGGCGCAGGTCAGCTTTTTGCCATTCTTTAAGATTGTGGTAAAGCCGAACTGGCGGGCTTTGGTGGAG
>ERZ1034713.483-NODE-483-length-23264-cov-29.887931_pt1 | contig 23264 bp, 25 predicted proteins | sample MGYA00520692_ERZ1034713 | MGnify/ENA primary metagenome ERZ1034713 (study PRJEB33766, sample SAMN09781717) | gut metagenome | biome: gut microbiome | host: Homo sapiens | place: Madagascar | study: EMG produced TPA metagenomics assembly of the PRJNA485056 data... | reverse complement strand
TGAGGCAAAGCCCGAGACCAAGGCAGAGTAAACTGTAAACCAAAGCCCGCCGTGCAGCAATGCCCGGCGGGCTTTTTGTATAAAAATGATTGGGAATGCCCTCCGCTTGCGCTTTGGGCATCTTCAGCGGAATAATTATTTTTAATTTCGCGTTTGTCGCGCTCTGCGGAGCGCTCCAAACGCTTTTTTCACAGGAGGGGCCGAGAAGGCAAACGGTAACGCACTCCGCAGCGCCGCGCTTCCGAAGGAAGCGGCGCTGCAAATGCTGTTTACCATTACGACCCTTCTCGTGAAAATGGCAGAACGGAACGCCCGCAGGCGTTCCGTTCTGCCGAAATCTAAAATAAATTTTCCTTAAATCATGCCCAGAGCAACGCGGAGGGCATTTTAAATCGTCCTCTTCCCCCGTTTATTCCGTCTTAGTGGGGCGGATAGTCACCTCGCCGCAGCGCAGCGCCTCGGTGCGCCCGCCCTCCCGCTGCACCACCAGCCGCCCGGCATCGTCAATGGAAAGCGCCTGCGCGGCGTAGGTCTCGGTGCCGGTGCACACGGTCACCCAGTGGCCGGGCACAAAGCAGCGGGCGCGGTATTCGTCCAGACATTCAAAGCCCGGGCAGAGCGCCAACAGCTCCCGCCCGATGGCACCCGCCAGCGCCGCCCGGCTTACCGGAGCGGGGCCGCCGGGGTATAAGCTGCCTGCTTTGGCGGTCAGCTCCGGGGGAAAGTCCTCAGCGGTGGCGGTCAGGTTCAGCCCGATGCCCACCACCAGCCATTCCAGCTGGCCGCTTTCAAGGTCGGTGCCGGCCTCGGTCAGGATGCCGCACACCTTTTTGCCCTTGTAATACAGGTCGTTCACCCACTTGATGGCAAGTTCCAGCCCGCACAGCGTCTGCACCGCCCGGCACACCGCTACCGCCGCGCCGATGGTGGCGGTCTGGGCGTTGGCGGCAGGCAGCGGCGGGCGCAGCAACACCGAGCAGTACACCCCCTTGCCCGCCGGGCTGGCAAAGCTGCGCCCCAGCCGCCCGCGCCCGGCGGTCTGCCCGCCCGCCAGTACCAGCGTGCCGTGTTCGGCCCCTTCCAGCGCCAGAAGCTTTGCGGTGCGGTTGGTGCTTTCCAGCGTGTCGTACAGCTGCACCGGGGCAGGGTAGGGGCCTACCGCCTCGGCACAGAAGGGGTCGCCGCCCAGCAGACGGTACCCCCGGCGGGAGGCGGCTTCCAGCGCATAGCCCTGCGCGGTAAGCGCCGCCGCCGCTTTGTGCACGGCGGCGCGGCTGACCCCCAGCTGCTCTGCCAGCTGCTGGCCGGAAATATAGGTGCCCTCGGCGGCGCTGAGCGCCTGTAAAAGCGCCTGACGGGTGGTAGAAGCCATGGCGTAAATCCTCCCTGTGTGCTATACTGCTATTGTACCATATCTGTGGAAGAAGAAAAAGTTTGAAAATATTTTAGTTTTTTGCAGGAACTGCCGCCGCTCCCTCGTATTAAAGACAGAAGGGCGGCGCAGAGCAGCGCATCCAAGACCGGAAAGGAGGCCGTGCAGCGCGTTGACAACACAGGAATTCAGCACGATGGTGCAGAAATATCAGGCGCTCGTGTACACGGTCTGCCACCAGCTGGTGCCGGATGTACAGGAAGCGCAGGATCTGACGCAGGAGACCTTTCTGGCGGCGTGGCGGGCCATCGACCGCTGCCCGCCGGGCTTTGAAAAGCAGTGGCTGGCGCGCATCGCCGCCAACAAAGCCAAGGACTATCTGCGCAGCGCGTGGGTGCGCAAGATGAACACCCCCGGCGACGAGGTGCTGGCGCTGGAGGGCGCGCCGCCCGGTATGCAGCCGGAACAGCAGGTGCTGGAAGCGCTGGGCGAAGAGGAGCTTACCGGGATGATCTTAAACCTGCGCGAGCCCTACTGCACGCCCTGCCGTCTGGTGCTGCTGGAGCAGCACACCATGGCCGAAGCTGCAAGACTGTGCGGCCGCCCGCCCAAAACGGTGGAAGCGCAGGTCTACCGCGCCAAAAAAATGCTGGCGCAGCAGATCTTGCAAAATGACCGCATACCCTGTGAAAGGAGGAGCGTACATGGAACTGTTTGACGTAAAAGGCTGTCTGAGCGAGGAAGGCTTACAGGCACTGGTCGGTGGACAATTGGACGAAACGCAGCGGCTGGAAGCCGCCGAGCACCTTGCCTACTGCGACCGCTGCATGGACCGCTACACCGCCCTGCTGACCGACGATGTGCTGGAGCAGCCGCCGCGCTCCGCCCGGGGCGCGGTGATGGGCACCATCTGGATACGGCTGATGCAGAACACATGGGGACGCGCCGCCGTGGCAACGGTGGCCGCCGTGCTGGCGCTGACCATGTGGCGTACCGGTACGCTGGAACAGATTTTGCACACTGGGCAGCAGCTGAACACATGGCTGCCGCAGACCACGCAACAGACCGAACCGGAGTTGCTGGGCAAGCCGGTGAAGGACAAAGCCCCGCAGCAATCCACCGCTCCGCTGGGCAAGCCCATAGAGGACAAAAAGCAGCTGACCGAAAAACTATCCGATGCACTGGACGCGCTTTTGCACCGCAGTGCAGACACCACTGAGAAATGAGGGAACTGATTATGAAGAAAAACGGGATCCTGACCCTGCTGTTTGCCTGCATCCCCGGTGCGGGGCAGATGTATCAGGGCTATATGAAGCGGGGGCTCTCGCTCATTACTATGTTCTGCCTGTTCATTATTGTAGGCAGCACCACGGGGCTGGACGCGCTGGTAGTCGGCTGCATCGTTGTGTATATGTACAGCTTTTTCGATACCTTGAACCTCCGCGCGCAGCTGGCGGCGGAAAAAGCCCCGGAGGACGACTATCTGGTGCACTTTAACTGGCACGATGCCCGCATGACCCAGTTCATGGGCGAAAGCCACAAGCTGGTGGGCTGGGGGCTGATCGCGCTGGGCGCGATCGTGTTCTACAACAACATCATCATGCGGGTGCTGGGCGATGTGATGTGGCGCTGGGGACAGGATAACCCCATCTTCCGCGCCATCTACCTGATGCTGGATTCCCTGCCGCAGATCGTGGTCTGCGTGGCGCTGATCGTGTGCGGTATGTGGCTGGTGCGCGGCCCGAAAAACAAAAAGGGCAAGCAGCCCCCTGAAGAGGAGACCGAGGAAGCCGAGGATTTCCACGCCTACACGGCTGCGCCGCAGGCAGAGGATGCCGAGGACACCGAGGACACCGCAGACACGGACACCCATTTTGCCATGCCGGAGCTTTCGGCACTGCTGGGAGAACCGGTGACCGGTGCAGAGCAGGACGAGACCCCTGCGGAGGATGACGATGACCGAGCAGAATAAGACCCCTTTGACGGAACAGCCGGGCAGTGCGCCCGCGCCGGAGCAGAAACCGGCAGAAAAACGACCCGCTGAAAAGCCCCTGCGCCGGGTGGGCAGCCTGACCTTGGGCGCGTGCCTTATTGCGGCGGGCGTGTTCTTTCTGCTGTATTTCTTTGTGCCGGGCTTTGATGTGCAGCTGACCCTGAAAATTGCCCCGGCGGTGGCGCTGGTGCTGCTGGGATGCGAGGTGCTCTTCTTTGCCGCCCGCCCCGGCCGCTGGAAGTACGATTTTGTATCCGTGCTGGTCTGTCTGGTGCTGATGGCGGGCTGCTTTTGCATGGCGATGCTGCCCCTGCTGTGGGACGAAGTGAGCGGCGAAAATCAGCAGACGATGAACCGACTGAGTACGCAGGCCATTGACGAACTGTACACCGCCTGCAAGCAGGACGCGCAGGACATCGCCATTCAGAACATCAGCGGCTGGCTGTACTTGAACGGTGCGAAGGCTGAGACCTTGCAGCAGGCCGCCGCCCTGCCCGCCGGGGATACCTGTCTGACTTTGACCGTGGAGTTGTTCGGCCCCTACGACAGCGCCGCCGCCTTTGCCCGGGACTGCTACACCCTGACTGCACTGGCAAAGCAGTGCACCGTGCCGCCGGAAAGCCTGCACTTTACATGGGATGCCCGCAGCCCGGCAGAAAGCAGCCTGAACACCGGCAGCCTGCGGTATACCGAGGATTACTCCCTGGACCTGAGCGGCGCTGTGCAGCTGGACTGGACAGAGCAGCAGATGGAACAGCAGACCGAGACCGAGTATCTGCTGGATGCAGAGAATATCCCCGACGAGGATTAAAAAATACCGCCGCACAGCAGTGCGGCGGTATTTTTGCAGTGCGGCTGAAAGGATAAACGAAAAACGCCCCGAAGTCCTAAGACTTCAGGGCGTTTGAGCTGGAGCTGCTATCCAGATTCGAACTGGAGACCTCATCCTTACCAAGGATGCGCTCTACCAACTGAGCTATAGCAGCACATCACAGCTCGATTAGTATAGCACAGCTTGGCTGGCTTTGCAAGCTTTTTTTGCAAAAAATAATATTTTTGCGCAAAAAAGCCCCCGGAGCATCCGCAGACGCTCCGGGGACTTTTGTAAATTGCGTTTACTTTGCCAGACTGGTCAGGATGGGGTCGCACTGCTCTACGGTGGAGGAGAGCATCAGGTTGTAGGCGGTGATCATCTCCTGAATGGCGGTGAGGTTCTCCTTGGTCAGGGCGTAGCTCTGGGTGGTGCCGTCCCGGCCAACGAACACGGCGGTGACGCTCTTGGCGTTCAGCCACTCGCTCAGCCAGCTGATCTCCTCGTCGCTCAGCTGGAACAGCTCCAGATCGAACCAGCAGCCCAGATCCTGATCGTAGCCGCCGCCGTACTCCTCGTCACAGGTGAAGGTGTACATATTGTCATCGGCGGTCACGTTGACCGTTTTGATGTCCAGCTTCTTGCTGCCCACATAGGTCAGGATCATGTTGAAGGCAATACCGTCGTCCTGCACGAACATATAGGGGTACAGCCCACAGGACTTTTTATTCATGCTGGCCTGCTCCTGCGGAGAGGAAAGATCCCAGCCGCCGGTCTCCTCATCGTAGGTGACGGTGAACTTGGAAAAAGCGGTCTTGAGCTCGGCATCGCTGGGGGCGGCGTTGGTAGCCTCCACCGCAGCGGGCAGTGCGGGTGCAGCTGCCGAGGCAATCATGCCGCCGCACAGCATGGCGGCAGCGCACAGACCGGCAACGACGCGCCGGAACAAACGGGTTGATCTCATAAGTCAGTACTCCTTTCCATTTTCAAAGGGGGGATCTCTGGTTTCAGTATACCGCAGCCCAGCGGAAAAGCAAGAAAACTGACACGAAACGCCCTGCCGCAGTCACGAAACGACTTTAGCCCACCTGATGCTCTTCCAGCCAGCGGGTCATCTGCTGGGCAATGCCCTTGACGCTGCCTTCCTCAAAGGGCACCTTCAGCCCGGCGGTCTGCATCAGCTCGGTGTAGCTGGCAAGACCGGCGCGGCGCACCAGTTTGAGGTAGCGCTCCCATGCGTCCTTGTGGTCGTCAAGGCTCAGCAGGAAGAACTGCAAGGCGGCCATGGTGGACAGGCAGTAGTCGATATAGTAGAAGGGGCACTCGTAGATGTGCAGCTGGCGCTGCCATCCGGCACCGCGGCCATAGAAGGGCAGGTTGTCAAAATCGATCCACGGGCGGTACTTCTTTTCCAGCTTGAGCCACTCGGCGTTGCGCTGGTCGGGGGTCAGGTCGGGGTTCTGGTACATGATGTGCTGGAACTCGTCCACAGCGCAGCCGTAGGCAAGGAACACAAAGCTGTCCTCGGCGTGGAGCAGGGCGTACTTCTCGGTGTCTTTGCCGAACAGCAGGTGATGCCACGGCGCAGTGAGGAACTCCATGGCCATGGAATGGATCTCGGCGCTCTCCATGGCGGGGCATTCCAGATCGGCGGGCACGTTGGGGTCGCGCTCGGCTACATAGCCCTCAAAGGCGTGGCCGCACTCGTGGGTCAGCACGTCCACATCGCCGGAGGTGTTATTCCAGTTGGCAAAGATAAAGGGTGCCTTGTAGCTGGGCAGGCTGGTCATGTAGCCGCCGGACATCTTGCCGGGGCGGCTCTCCACGTCAAACAGCTCGTTGTCCTGCATAAAGTCGATGAACTCGGCGGTCTCGGGGCTCAGCTCGTGGTACATGGTGCGGGCAGCGTCCATGCGTGCCTGATAGCCCGGGATGGGCTTGGGGTTGCCGTCCTTGAAGATGATGGGCAGATCGGTAAAGGTGGGGTGGGTGATGCCGGTGCGCTTGGCGCGCATGGCCATCACCTTTTGCAGCTCAGGCACAACGTCCTTTGCCACCTGATCCCGGAAGGCCTGAATTTCGGCCTGTCCGTAGCCGATGCGGTTCATGCGCACATAGGAAAGCTCGCTGTAATCCTTGTAGCCCAGCACCTCGGCCTGACGGTTCAGGTTCTTGACGATCTTGGTGTACAGTGCGTCCAGCTCGTCCCGGTGGGCGTCAAAGTAACCGGCCTCGGCTTCGTAGGCGGCGCGGCGCACGGCGGGGTCCAGATCTTCTTTATAGGGGCCCAGCTGGGGGATGGTCAGCTGCTTGCCGTCCAGCTCCACCAGCGCGCCGCCGTAGATCTGCTGGTACTGGCTGACCAGCGCGTTGAACTCCTGCTGCAATTCCACGGTGCGGTCGTCCATGCCCAGCACGGCGTTCTTCATACCGGCCACACAGGTGGTGCCGAAGTGCTCGGTGAGTGCCTCCACATAGGGGTTTGCCAGAAACGCCCGGCTGATCTCCACGCTGGCGTTGGTCACAGCGGGGCCGTTGGCATCAAAAAAGTCCTGTTCGGCCTTCCAGTAGGCATCGCGGGTGTCGCAGGTGTAGTGGATGTTGGCCAGCTGGGAGGCGGTGGTGTAGTCTGCAAAGGCGCGGCTCTGCTCGTAGTACACCTGAATGAGGGCATCGCCGTCCTGCGCATCGGCGGCCTTGGCAGCCAGCTGCTTGCATTTTGCCAGCAGGGCATCGATGTCCGGGCGGGTATAGGTCATTTCGCTGAATTTCATGGAAAAATTCCTTTCCGGGGCAGTTCCCCCTTTGGTATCTTGTGTTCATCTTACCACGTTCTGCGCCAAAAGAAAAGAGGGAGGCAACCGGGCAAAAGTCCTATGTTTATACAACACTGCCAAAAATAAAAACGCTCCTTTGGCAAAGATGTCTGTTTAAGCGCTTGCAGAGCGTCAAAAAAAGGATTATAATGGCATCATCAACAGAGTAAGACCCTGCGCGTTAAGTGCCGCATCAACGGGGAGTTGTGCTGCGGACGAAGGTATTGACCGCGGTGCAGGGTCTGCATCCCGCTGCTGCATGGACTTGGGTGCAGGCGAGAGCCGTCTGCGGCTTTTGCCCGGAAGTGAATGTTGTTGGAATTCACGCCCTCCTTTGTGCGGTCTGTCACAGGGGAGGGCGTTTTTGCGTCCTGCCTGCTGTTCCTTTTTAAGGAGGACAACTACAATGAACGACAAAAAAACTTCGGTGCGTACCCTGACCATGCTGGCTTTGCTGGTAGCTATGAGCATCGTGTTCAGCCGGGTGCTGAGCATCTCCACCGGCTTCGTCCGGTTCAATCTGGGCAGTCTGCCGGTGCTGCTGGCGGCGGTGGTGTTCGGCCCCGGCGCAGGCTTTGCGGTGGGCGCAGTGGCCGATATCATCGGCGGTGTGCTGGCGGGCTACGCCATCAACCCGCTCATCACGCTGGGTGCGGGTGCCATCGGTTTAGTGGCGGGCTTTGCATGGCAGAAGCTGAACCGCCTTTCCACAAATTTGCGGCTGGCAGCCAGCGTGCTGCTGGGGCATTTTGTGGGCTCCATGGTCATCACCTCGCTGGCGCTGCGCCTGTTTTACGGCTATCCGTGGGCAACGCTGGCAGTGCGCATCCCCAACGCCCTCATCCTGAGCGCCGTGAACGTTGTACTGCTGCGCATCCTGCTGGAAAACCGCAGCCTGATGAAGCTGGCAAAAAAATAAGCTGTGAAAACCCTCTCAGGCGCTCCCGCGCCAGCTCCCCCGAAGGGGGAGCTAAGCCGTTACGTTCTCGTTCCAAACCCCTCTCGTGAAAATGCGTTTGGAGCGCTCCGCAGAGCGCGACAAACGCGAAATATCAAATAATTATTCCGCTGAATATGCGCAGAGCAAAGCGGAGCGCATTCAAAATCGTGATCTTGAATCGAGGCAGTATCTATGAACTACGAACAGGCAATGGAATACATCCACGCGGTGCAGTGGGCGGGGCATAAGCCCGGGCTTACCCGCACCCGCACCCTGCTGGCTGCACTGGGCGACCCGCACAAAAAGCTGCAATTCGTCCATGTGGCGGGCACCAACGGCAAGGGCAGTACAGCGGCAATGCTGGCTTCCTGTCTGCAAGCCGCCGGTTACCGGGTGGGACTGTATACCTCGCCCTTCATCAACCGGTTCAACGAGCGCATCCAGATCAACGGACAGCAGATCCCGGACGAGGCGCTGGTAAAGCTGGTGGAGCAGGTAAAGCCCGCCGCCGACGCCATGGAGGACGTGCCCACTGAGTTCGAGATCATCACCGCACTGGGCATGCTCTATTTTGCGCAGCAGCAGTGTGATATCGTGGTGCTGGAGGTGGGGCTTGGCGGCACGCTGGATTCCACCAATGTCATCGAAAAGCCTGCCTGCGCGGTGATCACCGCACTGGGCATGGATCACGTTAAGGAGCTTGGCCCCACGCTGGCGGATATCGCCGCTGCCAAGGCGGGCATCATCAAGCCGGGGTGCCCGGTGGTGAGCTACGGCGGTGCACCGGAGGCAGACACCGTGCTGCGCCGGGTGGCGGCGCAACAGAATGCGCCCTTTACCGAGGTGGATTTTGCAAAGCTGCAAATCACCGGCGGCGATCTGGACGCAGTCACCTTCAGCTTTGACGGGCTGGATGGGGTGCGTCTGCCGCTCATCGGCAGCTATCAGCCCCGCAACGCCGCGCTGGCCATCACCACCCTGCGGGTGCTGCGGCAGCAGGGCTGGAACATCCCGGAAAGTGCCATCCGCGCCGGGCTGGAGCAGGTAAGCTGGCCCGGGCGCTTTGAGCTGCTGCGCCACAGCCCGGCCTTTGTGCTGGACGGCAGCCACAACGCCCACGGGATGCGCGCCACGGTGCAGAGCCTGAAAGACCGCTTCCCCGGGCAGAAATTCGTCTTTCTGGTCAGCATTATGGCAGACAAGGACGTGGACGAGATGCTGGCGCTGCTGGCACCGCTGGCCGAGCGGTTCGTGACCGTGACGGCGCACAACCCCCGCGCCATGCCGGCGCAGACGCTGGCCGAGCATATCCGCGCCTACGGTTGCACCGCCGAAGCTGCGGAGAGCATCGAGGTCGGTGTGGCGCGCGCGCAGGAGCTGGGCGGCGAAGGCCCGGTGTGCGCACTGGGCACGCTGTATTTCTCCGGCGATGTCCGGCAGGCCTTTGCCAAAATAAATAAAGCATAAAAACAACGAGGCTACTGCAAAATGCAGTGGCCTCGTTGTTTTTATTATAGTGTCAGACCCGCAGCTGCTTTTTTGCCATTTGCAGTGCACGGCGCAGCGGACGGTAGAGCAGCAGCATCAGCACAAAATTGCCGACGCCGTGCAGCGCATCGTAGCTCAGCCCGCTGAGCCACCAGCTCAGGGCAAAGGCGGGCGTTTTGGCAAACAGATACACCGCCGCGCACAGCCCGCCAAAGCACAGGCCGTACAGCCCGCTGAACACCGCCCAGAAAAAGGTGTAGTCCATGCGGCGCAGCAGCCATGCCAGCAGCGCCAGAAGATACCACACATACAGGTACATCACCCACCACAGGCCAAAGCCGTACAGCACGCCCTGCAGCAGGATGAACACCGTGATAGCGCCGGGGGTCTCCCGGGGCAGTTCCAGCGCAAACAGGATGATGAGCAGGCTCACCGGTTCCAGATTGGGCAGGCCGCTCATGGCCTGCTTGCTCACCACCAGCAGCGCACCCATCAGGCCGCTGAGCACCAGCCGCAGCACCCGGGTGTGCAGCGCCACCGGCTTTTTAGCCCTTGGTGTAGGTAAAGGCATAGCTGTCACCGTCGTGGAGCTCGATGTCCGCCACGCCCACGGTGGTCATCTCACCGGCAGCATCGGTCAGGCACCACCAAGCCTGATCCTTATCATAGTCGGCAGTCTCGCCGTTCACGGTGGTCACAAAGCCGGCCTCGGCTTCTTCCTGACTGATGATACCGGCCTCGGCCAGTGCGGTGCTCAGCTTTTCACCGTCGGTCACGTTCAGCAGTACGCTGGACACGCTGCCGTCCGCAGCGGTAACGGTGAACTCCACCGTAGCCTGTTCTGCGCTTGCAACGGAGGCAGCCTCGGAAGAGGCGGCAACAGAAGAAGCTGTACTGGAAGCTGCGCTGGAAGCGGTAGAGGACGCAGAAGCGCCGCAGCCTGCCAGCAGGCAGACGGTCAGCACAGCGCTGAGGATCAGGACAACAAATTTATGCAGGTGGTTCATGGTTCAAGATCTCCTTGTTTCGTGTTTTGCGTGCAGAGCGCACGGCAGATATAGTACCATGAAACCGACTGAAAATCAACATTTTTTCTGCATAGCTTCAAAATATGCAGCGGCGACGCCCACCTGATTGGCCTCACTGCTGAAGGCGCAGGGCACGATCTGGCAGCGGGGCAAGCCCTCCATGTAGGCCTGTCCCGCCCGGGAGGCGTACAGTCCATCGTAGGCGCTGCGCAGACTTTCCAGCAGCAGGGGCTGCTTGCTGATGCCGCCGCCAATGGCCACCTTTTCCACATCCAGCAGAACGGTCAGGTTGTAGATCTGCACCGCCACCGCGTGGCAGAACCGCCGCAGTACCTCTAAGGCTTCCGGCTCCCCGGCGTTGGCGGCGGAAAAAAAGCTGCGTCCGTCCAGCGGGGCGTTTTCCGGCAGCGCCTTGCGGGCGCGGTACCATTTAAGCAGATTGCTGGTGCTGCACTGGCAGGCCATGTTCTGGTCCGGGGCGTCCCACGCCTCGGCGTTGGTGTTGACAAAGCTGTACTCCCCGGCGGTAAAGTGCACCCCGCGCACCAGCTGTCCGTTGGCGATGATGCCGCCGCCCACGCCGGTGCCGATGATGAACACTGCCGCGTTGCAGCAGCCTTTCAGCGCGCCGTTTGCCAGCTCTGCCATGGCGGCGGCTTTGCCGTCGTTTTCCAGGATAACGGGACAGCTGCACTTTTCCGCCAGCAGCTGCCCCACCGGGGTAGCGGTGTTGTACAGCAGAGCCCCGCCGTTGGATACATAGCCGGTGCGGTTGTCCACAAAGCCCGGCAGCGCCATGGCAATGCCGACTACCTCGCCCTTGTGGGGCGCATACAGCCGGTAGACCGTATCCAAAAACTGTGCCTGTGTATCCTGTGGCGTGGGCACTGCGCCGCTGTTCGTGCGGTGCATCTGCTCATCCATGACCGAGTATTTGATCTCGGTGCCGCCTACATCAAAAACCATGATCTTCATCTTGTAGCCCTCCCGTAAACGGTCGTTTTCTGTCCCTATTATGGCAAATCAGCGCGGGAAAGTAAAGACCCGGCAGTAAAAATGAAAACTGTAAAAATCGCCCCGCCTTGCAGTTGCAATCCACCCCGCCCTGTGATATCCTGAAAAGAGAGTATCTGTTATATAAAGGAAGAAACTGCCATGGATTGCAAACTGCGTGCCAAAAACTGCGGCGGCTGCCCCCTGCTGGGGCTGGACTATGCCGCGCAGCTGAAACAGAAGGAAGAAAAAGTGCGTGCTCTTGTGGGCAAATACGGCCCGGTGCACCCCATCCGGGGCATGGAGCAGCCCTACCACTACCGCAATAAGGTGATTTCCACCTTTACTACCGGCTGGGGTGGAAAACTGACCTCCGGCATCTACGCGGCAAACAGCCACAAGGTGCTGCCGGTAGAAAGCTGCCTGCTGCAGGACGAGGTGCTGGACAAGACCATGCAGGCGGTGCGGGCTGCCGCCAACGCCTGCCGCTACCAGCCCTACGACGAGGACAAAGGCACCGGACTTGTGCGCCACTGCCTGCTGCGGCGGGGCGTAGCCACCGGGCAGGTGATGGTAGTGCTGGTAACGGCGCAGCCGGTGCTGCCGGGCGCAAAGAACTTTGTCAAGGCGCTGCTGGCGGAAACTGCGCAGCGCGGCGTGACTGTGACCACCGTGGTGCAGAACGTGAACGGCCGCAAGACCAGCGTGGTGCTGGGCGAGGCGGAAAAGGTGCTGTACGGCAAGGGGTTCATTCTGGACACCCTCTGCGGCAAGACCTACGCCATCAGCCCGCGCAGCTTTTATCAAATCAATCACGCCCAGACCGAAGTGCTGTACGGCCTTGCGGTGGAGGCCGCGAAGCTGACCGGCAAAGAGATGGTGCTGGACGCCTACTGCGGCATTGGCACCATCGGTCTGACCGCCGCCGACCATGCAAAGCAGGTAGTGGGCGTGGAGCTGAACCGGGACGCCGTGCAGGATGCTACTGGCAACGCAAGACACAACGGCGTAAAGAACGCCCGCTTCTTTGCCGCCGACGCCACCCGCTGGATCCGCGAGGCAGCCGCAGCGGGGGAGAAGGCAGACGTGATCTTTATGGACCCCCCGCGCGAGGGCTCTACCCCGGAATTTCTTGCCAGCGTGGCCCGTATGGCCCCGAAGCGGGTGGTCTATGTCAGCTGCAACCCCGTCACCCTCGCCCGCGACCTTGCCACCCTGACAAAGCTTGGCTATAAGGCCGAGGGCTTTACCCCGGTGGATATGTTCCCGCATACGGAGCATATCGAGACGGTATGCGCATTATCCAAGACATCAGCGCACAGAGCGAGATAATTTGCAATGGATAGATATTTTTTTATTTTAACGACCATTGATCTTTTTGTGCTTGGCTTTATGTGCTTTCTTACAAAGCTGAGCGAATCTTTGAATAAAAAGCAGAAGCGCGGGTTCTTTCTGGCCTTTGCGCTCATTGCGTGCATCTCGGTGCTGGAAGTCATCACCATCGTGGTGGACGGCACACCGCCGGGCTACCGCTGGCTGAATATTTTGTCCAACTATCTGGGCTTCGGGCTGACACCGGCGGTGGCGCTGTGCCTTGTGTACGTGCTGGACAAAAAATCCATCATCCGGCGCGGGTTCAAAGCGGCGGTGTGCTGCGAGGGCGTGTATCTGCTTTTTCTGGCGGCAACGCTGCCCTATGGGCCTGTGTTCTCGGTGAGTGCGGAAAACCTCTACGCCCGGGGCGGGTACTTCTATATTTATGTCATCATGTATTATGCCTCCATGCTGTACCTTATGGTGGCTACGGTGCGCACGGCGGCGGCTTTTCAGAACCGCAGCCGCACGCTGATCTACCCGCTGATCCTGTTTCTGGGCGCGGAGACCGTGATTCAGATCGCACTGCCGGAGCTGCACGTCACATGGCTGTGCGTCACGTTGCTGTCGGTGCTGTATTATATCTATTGCAGCGAGATGTGGAACCAGCTGGATGCCCTGACTGGACTTCTGAACCAGAACAGCTACCTGAACCGCACCGCCGAGATGCGCCGCAGCGGCGGGGTACTGGTGGTGTTCGATGTGGATGACTTCAAGCAGATCAACGACCGCTACGGCCATTTGCAGGGAGATGTCTGCCTTGCCGAGATCGCGGACTGCATCAAAAAAGCCTACGCCCGCTGCGGCTACTGCTACCGTATCGGCGGCGATGAATTCTGCGTGCTGCTGAAAGACGAGGCAAGCGAAGCCCGCTGCGCAGCAACGCTGCAATCTCTGCTGGCAGAGCGGCGCAAGGTGCTTACCATTTTGCCGACGGTCTCCCTTGGCTCTGCCGCCTTTTCCGGGGAGGACGTGGTCACAGTGAAGGACCGCGCCGACCGTGCGCTCTACTGCGCCAAAAAAGAACAGAAGGCCCGCGCCGCAGCGGAAAAGCACGCAGACAGAGAGCAGACAGCCTGAAACACTGCCTGCACACTTTATAAATGGAGGAACACCGATGAATACAGATTGGAACAGCCCGCAGGGCGATTTTGACACCGCTGAAAAGCAGGGGGAGCTGCTGATGCTGCTCAGCCGACAGCAGGTCACCGTGCACACATGGGACGACCCGGACTTTGACTACATGGAGGAGCAGGATCTGGCACTGGTGGTGCAAAGCCCTTCCGGCACAGAGGATCTGCTGATTGAGCTGTGCGGGGAGTTCTCGGTGTTTTTTGAAAAGTGGCACGGCGAGTACGCCGCCACCGCCGAGGGCTACACGCAGCTGCAACAGGACATCACCGCCATTCTGGACGGCAAGGCGGGCGCACTGAGCCTGTACACGGAAAACGGCTGGCAGGGCACGGTGCTGTGCACCGAACTGCCCGGCGCAGAGGATGCCACAGCCGCTGCGGTGCTCAAGCGTTGCTGGCAGGCGGCAAAGCCGGACGCCGCCCTGCCTGCGGGCAGTCGGCTGGAGCTGGTGTGCTGGGACCCGGCACAGAACCGGAAAGTGCAGCTCCCGGCAGAATAATAGAGCAAAAAAGGTCGCTGCACGCATTTGTGCAACGACCTTTTCTTATACGATCTGTTGTTTCTTGAAATGATTCGCCATATAGTTTGCGATTGCGGAGGCCGCAGTGCCCAGCGCGATGCCCAGCACTGCGCCGCCGAGGACATCGGTGGGGAAGTGCACATAGAGGTACAGCCGGGTAAAGGCGATAAAGGCTGCCAGCACCAGCGCGGGCGCGCCCAGCGTCCGGTTTTGCAGCCAGAGTGCGTAGGCAGCCGCCACCCCGGAAGCGGTGTGCCCGGAGGGGAAGGAGTGCCCGTGTGGACGCGCCACCAGCATGGTGATGGAGGTGTTGAGATCGCAGGGGCGGGGGCGGGCGAACAGCGGCTTGAGGAAGAAGTGCCCCGCTGCCATGTACAGCACCAGCGCCACCGCCATGGCAAAGCCCGCCTTGCGGGTGCGCCGGAAGAGCAGAAGCAGCAGGGTGAACGCGATCCAGATCTCGCCGTGGGCACCGGCGTAATCAAAAAAGATGGAGATCGCATTCATTACCGGGTTGCGGAACTGGTACAGCCAGTCCAGAAAAGCAAACTCAAAGGGCATGGTTTCCTCCTTTTGGGCGGTGAAAGAGCGGACTTTTTATACAATATAGCATATAAATATTAAAAAATACAAAATGTGCTGTAAATTTGCCCTCAAGGCAGGGGAAAATCGGTTTCTGGCTGCTCCATCTGCGCCAAGGTGGGGTAGCTGTCGATGGCGCCGTGGTGCTGCACGCTGATAGCGCAGAAGCGGTTGGAAAAGGACAGATACTCGGTCAGGCGCTTGCGGGAAAGCTTTGGCAGTTCGGCGGTGGTCACGCCGTCCCGCTGCAGCTGCCACAAAAACGAGCCGATAAAACCATCTCCCGCGCCGGTGGTGTCCATCGCCGCCACCTTGGGGCAGCGGGCGCGGGCACTGGCGGCGCGGGTATAGGCGCGGGCACCCTTGCCGCCGCAGGTGTACAGCACCAGCTGCACATCGCCGGTAAACAGCCGGGGCAGCGCGGCTTCAATGTCCTCGGTGCCGGTGAGGAAGGGCAGCTCCTCGTCTGAAAGCTTCAGGATATGGGTCAGGGGGAGAAACTGCCACACAGTCTGGCGCAGCTGCTCCCGGTCCGGCCAGAGGGGGAAGCGGAGATTGGGGTCAAAGCTGAGGATGGCTCCCGCCTCCCGTGCGGCGGTGATGGCGGCCAGATGGGCGTAGCGCATGGGACTGTCCACCAGCGAGACACTGCAAAAATGCAGGGCAAAGGCCTGCGAGAACCAGCCCGGGTCGATCTGCTCCGGGGCATACAGCAGGTCTGCGGAGGGCTTGCGGCAGAAGCTAAAGGTGCGCTGGCCGTTTTCCGCTAAGCTGACAAAGGCCAGCGCGGTGCTGGCTTTACTGGTAAATTCCAGATGGGAAAGCTCCACGCCGCAGGCGGCCAGCGCCCGGGCAATTTTGTGGCCAAAGGGGTCATCGCCCAGCTGGCTCAGCAGCGCACTGCGGCCGCCCAGCCGGGCAACGGCGGCGCAGACATTGGCCGGGGCACCGCCCACCCGGGGGCTGAAGGCGGGCACTTCGTCAAAGCTGCACCCCACCCGGGAGGGGATCATATCGATCAGCGCTTCGCCGATGGAAAATAAGATCCTGTCGGACATAGGGCTTCTTCCTTTCTGCATTCAGGTGTGCCGCAAGGTGCGGCAGTGTACAGTATACACCCGCAGGGCGCTGTGCGCAACTGCTTCTTTTATACGGTAATGGGCGGGTTTTGCGGTTGACTTGCGGCGGCAGATATGCTACAATTTCCAGACGTATGCAACAACAGGAAAAGGAAAAAATGTATGGATCTGACAAAACAGTTCTTTAAATATGTCTCGCAGAATATTTTTGGTCTGCTGGGTACTTCGTGCTATATTCTGGCCGATACCTATTTTATTGCGCAGGCCGCCGGGACTGACGGTGTTACCCTGCTCAACCTCTGCCTGCCCATTTATAACTTTATTTTTGCCATTGGCTCCATGATCGCGCTGGGCTCGGCCACCCGCTACGCCATTGCCAAGGCACAGAATGATGCCCGGGGACAGCGGTATTTCTCCAACGCCATCCTGTGCGCCGTACTGGCTTCCATTCCGTGGATGCTGGCGGGTGTCTTTGCGCCCGGGGCGCTGCTGCGGCTCATGGGCGGCGATGCGGGCATCGTGGCGCTGGGCATCCCCTACGCCCGTATCTTTTTGCTGTTCACCCCGTTTTTTATGTGCAACTACATCGTTTCGGCCTTTGTCCGCAACGACGGCGACCCCTCCCTTGCCATGGTAGCGACCCTGAGCGGCAGTCTGTTCAACGTGGTATTCGACTATATTTTCATGTTCCCCATGGGTCTGGGGCTGGCCGGTGCGGCGCTGGCAACGGCGGTATCGCCTATTATAAGCATCGCCATTTGCAGCCGCCACTTCTTTAAAAAGGAGAACACCCTGCAATTCGTGCGGCAGCTGCCCTCGGCAAGGCTGCTGGGGCAGAGCTGTCAGCTGGGCATCTCCGGCTTTGTGGGCGAGCTTTCCTCCGGCGTGACCACCACGGTGTTCAACTTTCTGCTGCTGGGTCTGGCAGGCAACGTGGGCGTAGCAGCCTACGGCGTGGTGGCAAACTTTGCGCTGGTGGCTACCGCCATCTTCAACGGCGTGGCACAGGGCGCACAGCCGCTGGTGAGCCGCTGCTACGGCCAGAACGACCACGCCGGGGCGCGGAAACTGCTGCTGTTGGGCAGCGGCACCGTGCTGGTGCTGGCGGCGGTGCTGTACGCTGCGGTGTTCGGTCTGACCGATACCTTTGTAAGCTGGTTCAACAGCGAAAACTCGGTGCAGATGGCGCAGTATGCCCACACCGGGATGCGGATGTACTTTGTGGGCTATTTCTTTGCGGGCTTCAACATCATGGCGGCGGGCTATCTGAGCGCTGTGAACCGCCCGGCGGAGGCTTCCATCACCTCCATCTGCCGGGGCATGGTAGCCATCGTGGTCTGCTCGCTGGTGCTGAGCGCGGCGTTCGGGATGCCGGGCGTATGGGCGGCCTTCCCGGCTTCGGAGCTGCTCACCGCCCTGCTGACCCTGTTTCTGCTGCGCAGAAAAGAGAGCGGAAACGCTTAAATATACATCTCCTGTTCCCGCATGGTCTCCTCGGGCGTAAGCCCGGACTGTGCGGCGCGACCGGTCAGTGCCCGCCATTGTGCAGGGGACTGGCCGGTTTCTTTTTTGAATACCCGGCACAGGTAGTTCGCCCCGGAAAAGCCGCACAGGCTGGCCACCACGTCCAGTGTGTACTCCCGATGCAGCAGCAGCCGCTGCGCGGCCTCGATGCGCACGGTGGTCAGGTACTTGCCCGGCGGCACGCCCACGGCGGCGGTAAAGGTGCGCACCAGATGGCTTTTGGAGACGCCCAGCCGCTCGCTGAGCTCCTCCACCCCGTACAGCCCGGCGTAGTTGGCGCGGATATCCTCAATGGCGGCCTGCACCAGCGGCGGCAGGGCGGGCGCGGCGCTGTCGGCATCCGCCAGCTCGCACAGCAGGGCAAAGACCAGCTGGCTGCGGGCGCGGCTGTGGGTGGGCTTTTCCTCCGCAAGCCGCCCCATCAGCTCGGCGGCGGCAGAGCAGGTCTCGCCCTTAGCAAGGTAGGGCAGTTCCCGCAGACCGTTCAAAAATTGTGTGCTGGCCTGCCCGGTCAGCTGGACGCACAACAGGTGACAGCTGTCCTCCGGGGTCAGGGTGAGCGGGGCGCGGCTCAAGATCAGGTGTCCCGCCGCAGCGGACTGCGGCGGCAGCACCAGCACAGAGCCGGCGGGCGCAGCCGATGCCCCGGGCAGGGAAGCCGTGCATCTGCCGCTGGAAACAAGGCAGACCCACAGCCCTTCGCCGGTCAGGGTGCGGGGCGCGGAAAGCTGCACGTCCAGCAGTGCAGCCGGTGCGGCGATGGTGTTCCAGTCAAACAGCAATATCTGACACCTCTAATCAATAAAATGCTATTTTATATCACAAAATTATCTGTTATTATAGTACCAACGAAACAACACGCCGTCAAGGGCGTGAAACACCAAATATTTACGGAGGATAACGATTATGGCTTCCATTAGCTGCCAGCACATCTACAAGATCTATCCGGGCGCAACTGCCCCGTCCGTTACCGACTTCAACCTGGAGATCCAGGATAAGGAGTTCATCATCTTCGTCGGCCCCTCTGGCTGCGGCAAGTCCACCACCCTGCGTATGATCGCCGGTCTGGAGGAGATCTCCAAGGGCGAGATGTACATCGGCGGCCGTCTGATCAACGACGTTCCCCCGAAGGATCGTGATATCGCCATGGTGTTCCAGAGCTACGCTCTGTACCCCCACATGACCGTTTACAAGAACATCGCTTTCGGTCTGGAGCTGCGCAAGACCCCGAAGGACGAGATCGACAAGCGCGTGCACGAGGCTGCTAAGATCCTGGAGATCGAGCACCTGCTGGACCGCAAGCCCAAGGCTCTGTCCGGTGGTCAGCGTCAGCGTGTTGCTCTGGGCCGTGCAATGGTTCGTAACCCGGCAGTCTTCCTGCTGGACGAGCCCCTGTCCAACCTGGATGCTAAGCTGCGTACCTCCATGCGCACCGAGATCATCAAGCTGCACAAGAAGCTGGCTACCACCTTCATCTACGTTACCCACGACCAGACCGAGGCTATGACCATGGGCGACCGCATCGTCGTTATGAAGGACGGCATCATCCAGCAGGTCGATACCCCGCAGAACCTGTACGATATGCCCTGCAATATGTTCGTTGCAGGCTTCATCGGCAGCCCCCAGATGAACTTCCTGGACGGCACCCTGATCAAGAAGGGCGACCTGTACGGTGTTGACCTGGGCGGCGACGTGATCCCCCTGCCCAAGGAGAAGACCGCCGACGGCAAGCTGGATTCCTACGTTGGCAAGAAGATCAAGATGGGCATCCGTCCCGAGGATATCGACGACGAGCCCGAGTTTATGGCAAAGCACACCGACTGCCAGCTGGATGCTCAGGTCGATGTTTCCGAAATGATGGGCGCTGAGATCTACCTGTACCTGGAGTACAAGGGCAACAAGATGACCGCTCGTGTTGCTCCCACCTCCAAGGCTCGCAACGGAGACACCGTCCGCGTTGCATTCGATCCCCATAAGGTGCACCTGTTCGACATCGAGACCGAGCAGACCATCCTGAACTAAGACTTAGCAAAGATCATTTTTGATCCTCCTATCATACGAAAGACCGCCGAAGGGAAACCTTCGGCGGTTTTTCGTTTTGGAGAACCCTCTCGTGAAAATGGGGTTCAGAAACGCCCACAGGCGTTTCTGAACCCCGAAATAAAAATAATTTTTCCGCTGAATATGCCCAAAGCAACGCGGCGGGCATTCCCAATCATTTTATCTGTGCGCCCTGCCGCACCAGTTCAATGAACACGTTCATCTGGGGGGTCACCCATTTATCCCGGTGGTAGAACAGCTGCCGGTGCATCATAACGGTGCAGTCCGGCACGTTCAGCCGCGCCAGACGCCCCTCGGCCAGTGCGCTGCGCACGATGTACTCCGGCAAAAAGGAAAGCCCCATGCCCTGCTCCACCATCTGGCACAGCAGCGCGGCACTGCCAAGCTCCAGATAGGGGTGGATGGCAAGGCCGTGCGCCGCCATGCACTGGTCCAGTGCGTCCCGGTAGCTCATGCCCCGCTCGGTGAGCAGAAACTCCTGCAGGGGCAGAATGTCCAACGGGAGGGTGCTTTCCTGCGCCAGCGGATGCTGCGGCGGCGCAATGAAACACACCGGCTCCGGCACATCTGCTGCCAGCACCAGTGCAGGCTGCAAAAGGGGCTGGTCCAGCGTGTAGACAAGGTCTACCTGATTGGTGCTCAGCAATTGCAGCATCTCGTCCGAGCTGGCTGTGTGCAGCACCAGTTCCACCTGCGGGCAACGGGCGTGGTAGCGCTGCAACAGCCCCGGCAAAAAGGTGCTGCATACGGAATCTGCCAGCGCAATGCGCAGGCTGCCCCGCACCTGCTGGGCGGGCTGCAAGGCGGCCTGTGCCTGCTGGGCAGTTTCCAGCAGGGTGCGGGCGTAGCCTAAAAAGGTCTGCCCGGCATCGGTCAGGCGTACGGTCTTGCCCACGCGGTCAAACAGCGGGGTGCCCAGTTCGGCTTCCAGCTGTGCGATTTGGGAGGACACCGCCGACTGCGAGTAGCCCAGCTGCCGCGCGGTGCGGGAAAAGCTGTGCAGCTCGGCGATGTGCAGAAAGGTATTGACAGTCCGCAGTTCCATGAACGGCTCCTTTTATAAGAGGGTGATGTCCCGCACGGTGAGCTGAGCACCGTCCACGGTAAAATGCACCTCCAGCCCGGCAAACTCCATGCCGTACACCCGCTGCGGGTCGTGCTGGTAGGAGGGGCGGGGGTCACTGGCAAGCACGCCCTGCAACGCGGCGCGGTCGGCCTCCGGTACGGTCTGCCACAGCGCTTCCGGGCAGGATACCTCCAGATGGTGGGTGCGGGTCTGCCCGGTAAAGCCCTCGGCGGCATCCGGGTGGCAGTCCGCGTAGGGGATGTAGGGCTTGATATCGTAGATGGGGGTGCCGTCCATCAGGTCGGCACCGCGCACGATGAGCACCGGCCCCACGTCCGGGCGCTGCTCAATGGCTTCCAGCTTTACGCTGGAAAGCCCCAGAGGGTTCGGGCGGAAGGGGGAGCGGGTGGCGAACACGCCCACCCGGGTGTTGCCGCCAAGGCGCGGCGGGCGCACGGTGGGGGACCAGCTTTCCCGCACTGCACCGGAAAACTGCCACACCAGCCAGATGTGGCTGAAATCCTCCAGCCCGCGCAGGGCGTCGGGGTTGCGGTATTCTGGGGTAAAGATGATCTCGCCCCGCAGCTCTTCTACCAGCCCGCTCTGGCGCGGGATGCCGAACTTGGTGGGAAAGGCGGTGTGGATATGGGCAATGACCTTCAGGGTCATGGCTTCGGGTGCCTGCTGCATGATGAACTCCTTGCTCAATAGATCTTTTCAATGGGGCAGTCGGCGGGGATGCCGTACCGGCTGCGGAAGGCCTGCAATTCCTGCGGGCTGCGGATCAGCTGCACTTCGGTAAAATGGCCGGTGTGCAGATCCTGAAATCCGGCCACCTGCTCCCCGGTGCAGATGCTGCACCGCAGCACCGGCTTCTGGGCGGCGGGGTCGTAAGCGGGGAACGCTTCTTTTTTGCCGAACACGGGCGGCTCCTTTCTTTCCTTATCTTATAGGCCGCGGCAAAGCCCCACGGCCTTGCCTTCAATGTGCAGCTCCGAAAGCTGCTCTCCGGCGTAGAACATGGGCGGGCAGACGGCGGCGTTATCCGCCAGCAGCATCACAGCATCGCCCTGCCGGTGGAAGTGCTTGAGGGTGGCCTCCTCGCCCACCCGCACGGCGGCGATCTCACCCTGCTCCACCTCGGGCTGGCAGCGGATGCAGACGATATCCCCGTTGCAGATCGTGGGAGACATACTGTCGCCGTGGCAGGTCAGGGCAAAATCTGCGTGCCACGCGGCGGGCACCCCGATATAGCATTCAATGTTCTGCTCGGCGGTGATGGGCGTGCCGCAGGCGATGGAGCCGATCAGCGGCACCTGCACCATGGCAGGCAGCGGCTCAAAGCCCAAGGGGCAGGCGCAGGGCGTGCCCAGCCCCAGCAGGGCGGCGGGGGTGGTCTCCAAAGCCTGCGCCAGCTCCTCTACTTTGGACTGAGGTAGGTCATTGATGCCTTTTTCAAGCTTGGTGATGGAGGAACGGGAGCGGTAGCCCATGCGCCGGGCAAGCTCCTGCTGCGAAAGGCCCAGCTGCTCCCGGCGCAGACGGACACGGGTAGATAGATCGGACATGGCGGTTCTCCTGAAAACTATGGGTTGTAGTGTGAAACATGGCTTTCTGCTTTGAGTATAACAGAAAATTTCCTGAAAATCAACAATTGCCGAGCGTTTTGGAAATTGTAGGTTGACAGTTAATCAACAACAGGGTATAATACAACCAATGATTGTTGCAAACGCGGTGAACTACAAAAAAGGAGCGAAGCCATGGCAAACACAAACCTGATCTACACTTACATCCAAGACAGTGGCTACAAGCTGCAATATGTGGCCAGTGTGCTGCACATCAGCAGCAACACCCTGCGGCACAAGCTGCTGGGCGAGACCCAGTTCAAGCTGGACGAAGCGGAACGGCTTTCCACCATGCTGGGCCTGACGATGGCCGAGCGGGACGCCTGTTTTTTCGATGCCGAGAACCGGTTCTCGCGCAGTGCAGCGCTGGAACTGCCCAAAAGGGGGAAGCGCCAGTGACGCCGGAACAGCGCGATTTGACCCGGAATGCCCTGCGCAAGTACGGTGAGCGCCACTGGGCGCGCACGCCGGAAAACCGCCGCTGGCAAAGCGCCATTGATGAGGGCATCGACTATTATCAGGTGCACGACCCCATGCGGGCAGACCTGCTGCGGATGCGTTTTTTTGAGCAGCGCCCGGAGGACGAGATCTTAGAGCAGCTGCACATCGGCCGCACCACCTACCAGAAGGCGCTGCAGGATCTTTTGAGCACCATCGCCGTCTATGCCGCCCAGCGCGGTGCGTTCTGAGCAAATAACCGTGAAAAAACATAAAACAGGGCTGCTGCACCGTGTTTCGTGCAGCAGCCCTGTTTGGGTTATTTCTTCTTGGCGTCCGGGTCCTCGCAGTGGCTATGGCAGGAAGCGCAGTTGCCGTTGCAGCCCTCGCCCTTCCAGCCGCCCTGTCTGGAGATCCAGA
>ERZ1034713.480-NODE-480-length-23400-cov-7.153352_pt1 | contig 23400 bp, 13 predicted proteins | sample MGYA00520692_ERZ1034713 | MGnify/ENA primary metagenome ERZ1034713 (study PRJEB33766, sample SAMN09781717) | gut metagenome | biome: gut microbiome | host: Homo sapiens | place: Madagascar | study: EMG produced TPA metagenomics assembly of the PRJNA485056 data set... | reverse complement strand
GTTAATAGCAATATACATATAAACCCCGTATTCTGTTTTGCAGGATACGGGGTTTTGTGCACATATTATTTTTCTAATGAGTTACAGATTAGAAAATATATTCTCAATTTCTTCATGAGGAAGTACAAGGGCAAATCTTACATGACCTTCTCCAAGGCTTCCGAAGCTGCTTCCTGGTGTACATAAAACACCAGTCTTATTAAGAAGTTCCATAACATAATCAGCAGAACTGGTATAGCCGTCAGGAATAGCAGCCCATACAAACATTGTGCCTTTAACATCAGCAGGTTTAAGACCAAGCTTCTTAATTCCGGCAACGAGAGCATTTCTTCTTAACTCATATTCGGCACGGTTGTCAGCGACATATCCTTGCGGACCGTTAAGTGCAGCAACAGCAGCTTTCTGATATATAAAACTTGTTCCGTAGTCAAATTGTGAGCGGACAGTTTTGAATTTGCTTACGATATCACGGTTTCCGATAAGAAATGAAAGGCGCAGACCGGTAAGATTATAAGTCTTAGAAAGAGAGTTGAATTCAACTCCGACTTCCATAGCACCTTCGTGGCTTAAGAAAGAGCCACCAATCTGTCCGTCATATATAATCTCAGAATATGCGTTGTCGTGAATAATAATGATGTTATATTTCTTAGCAAATGCGATAAGCTTATCGTAGAATTCATCAGGTGCAGTAGCACATACAGGGTTAAGTGGATAAGATACAACCATCATTTTGGCTCTTTTTGCAGTATCTTCATCAATAGAATCAAAATCTATAAGATATTTATTCTCTGGAAGAAGATTGTAATAAGCAATCTGTGCATCACACAGGAATGGTCCAATCTCGAATATAGGATATCCAGGATTAGGAACTAAGCATAAATCACCAGGATTGCACAAAGCAAGGGCAATATGAGCCATACCTTCCTGAGTTCCGAACACTGAAGTGACTTCATCAGGTGTGATAACAGTGTTGTAACGGCGTTTGTACCATTTGCATACAGCGTCAAGCAGCTCATCAGTATCACCAAGTGAGTACTTGTAATTCTCAGGGTCAAGTGCTGCCTCTGAAACAACCTTCATAACAGATTCATCAGGCTTGAAATCAGGAGTTCCTACAGTAAAGTTATATACCGGTTTTCCCTGTGCAAGTCGGTCGTTCTTCTTTTCATTAAGTATATTAAAAATGTTGCTGCCAAAGCGGTCAGCTCTCTTAGAAAATTCAATATTCATATGTATACTCCATTTCTTTAAATGCGTATCTGCATGCATTTTATTAAGACCCCAAATATAGAAAAATTTCAAGCCTATCGAATAAGATACTAGCATAATTAACAAAAGTCAATTTTAAGGTGTATTTTTTGGCGAAAATGTGATAGTTTTATATATGTAAGTAGAAATTAATATAATATGGCGGTCTGCAAATGTTACATACAGGAACATTAAAGGGTAGAATGCAGACAGAAAGGAGAGGTAAAAGATATGTCAGTACAGGATTATCTCAGTGCAGTAAAGATTGGTAAAAAAGAATATCATGCGTGTGTAAATAAGGGTACTTATCCATATCTTCCGGTTCTGGAGGATATTATTGATGAAAGCAGTATTGACAGAGAAGTCAGTCTTGGAAGTGACCAGATTCCATTAAGACTGGTAGTGGGAACATGTACAGCAGGAAGAACTACAGCATTTGCAGATAACTTTATGCCTATACTTGACTGGGGAACAGAATTTTCAGCAAAGTGGGCTTCACTTAGTGACAGTCAGGTAAATGAGGGAATAAGAGACGATATTAAAGTATATGAGTACATGAATAAGTTCTATGTGCTTGAAGGTAATAAAAGAGTAAGTGTACTTAAGTATTTTAAGGCGGTGACAGTAAGTGCACAGGTTATAAGAAAGATACCTAAGTATAGTGATGATCCTGATGTTAAGATATATTATGAATTCATGGATTTTTATAAATCTACCAAGTTAAACGATATATATTTCAGTAAAGAGGGCAGTTTTACAACTCTTATGGAGCTGGTTGGAATTACACCGGGAGAACCAATGGATGAGGATGATAAGAAAGACCTTGTTTCATGCTATCTTAATTTCAGGCTTGCTTATGAATCAAGAGGAGGGGATAAGTTCGATTTCCCAACGGGAGATTCATTTTTACGTTTTATTCATATTCACGGATATGATGCTGTTAAGAGGATGACTAAGTCTGAGATGGCAAAGAATGTCGCCAAGACATGGGCTGAATTCGAACTCATTGATGATAACAGCGAAGTGGAACTTAAGATGACGCCGGCAGCAGCACCTAAGAAGAATATATTAAGCTATCTGCTTCCAATGGGTGGCGGAGTTAAGAAGCTTAAGGTTGGATTTGTATATGAAAAGACACCACAGGATTCAGAGTGGTGTTATGCACATGAGCTTGGAAGACAGTACATTGATGATACATTTGGTGACCAGATAGAGACATATGTTGAGGAGAATGTGATACCGGAGCAGAGTGATGAGGCGGCAATTAACAGACTTATAGAGAAAGGCTGTGACCTTATATTCGTGACATCTTCTGCAATGAATATGGCAGGACTGAAGGCTGCGATAGCACATCCGTCAGTAAAGATTCTGGATTGTTCTCTTAACATTTCACATAAATACATCAGGTCATATTATGCAAGAATGTTTGAGGCAAAATTTATAACGGGAATTATTGCAGGTTCAATGGCTGATGATGATAATGTTGGTTATATAGCTGATAATCCGGTGTATGGTGCATGTGCGAATATCAATGCATTTGCACTGGGAGTAAAGTTCGTTAACCCGAGAGCTAAGGTTTATCTTGAATGGAACAGTATCAGGGATAATGATTCGGAGGGTAATCTTGCAAAGAAGAATATAAGCATTATATCTGATCAGGATATGATTACTCCGGGAAAGAGCAAGAGAAAGTTCGGTCTGTATAAGGCGAGTGATTCTGATAAGCACCTTGCCATGCCGGTATGGCACTGGGGTGTGTTCTATGAAAAGCTTATCCAGAGCATAATGAGTGGTTCATGGAGTAAGGATGAGGACGGCGATAATGTAAAGGCACTTAATTACTGGTGGGGTATGTCTGCAGGTGTTGTTGACCTTATATATTCAGAGAGTCTGCCATCAGCAACCAAGAGACTTGTAAAGCTTTTTGAGAAAGAACTTAAGGAAGCAAGGTTCAGAGTGTTCGAGGGTGAGTTAAAAGACCAGCAGGGAAATATAAGAGTTGAAGAGGGCGTTCTTATTGATCCGGAACATATAATTACTATGGACTGGCTGCTTGATAATGTAGTCGGCAGACTGCCTCAGTATGACGAACTTACTGATAATGCAAAATTAAAAATGGCACTTCAGGGTGTTGTCAAAGAAGAAGAATAGAAAGCATGCTGCCTGCAGTGGTGGCTGGGGAAATATTAATGAAAATACTTGTGTTAGCTGATGTTGAATCAAAGTACTTATGGGATTATTTCGAAAAAGAAAAGTTAGAAGGTATAGACCTTATACTTTCGGCGGGAGATTTAAAACCGCAGTATCTGTCATTTCTGGCATCTTTCTCGAAAGTACCTGTTCTTTATGTGCATGGCAATCATGATGACTGTTATGAGATACAGCCACCGGATGGATGTATCAATATTGAGAATAAGATATATGTGTATAAGGGGGTCCGTATAATGGGACTTGGTGGTTCTATAAGATATAAGAAGGGAAAGAACCAGTATACACAGAAAGAAATGAACCGCAGGATTAATAAAATGTGGTTTTCAATAAAGAAGAATAAGGGCTTTGACATACTGCTTACACATTCTCCGGCAGCGGGAATAGGTGACGGACCTGACGAACCGCATAAAGGTTTTGAAGGTTTTAATTATCTTCTTGAAAAATACAAGCCTAAGTATTTCATACATGGACATATCCATAAGACATATCAGGTTAAGTTCAAGCAGGAATATGAGTATAATGAGAATACTAAGATAATTAATGGTTATGAGAGATATATATTTGAATATCCGGATGTTTAATCTGCACCGTGGCATATTAGCTTACTAGCAAATGTGCCACGGTGTTTTACATATTTTTGGCATATTTTCACACGAAATACTTAAAAATTATGAAAATGGTACCTATTTCCTACTTAACACACATGTACTTTTTGAGTAAAAGTTGCTAATATAACAACATAAACCCTTGCTGGTTAAAGCAAAATGCACAAATTAATGTATTGAGGAGGAAAAGCAAAACATGAAAGCTATTATTAGCAAAGCAGCCCGTAGGAAATGGGCATGGGTACTTGCATTGGTTATGATTGTGAGTATCGTGATTCCTACATCACTTCTTACAGCGAAGGCGGATGTTGGAACAGTTAAATTTATTGATGGTGCGGCAGGATGGTTAGAGTCAGCATATGCACAGTGGACCATTGATAATCAGGCAGAAGGATATACAGCATATATCAAGAAAGCCAGTCAGGCAGATTCTGCTTATGCAAGAATCGACAATGAACTTATCAGAAAATATAAGAACTACTACAGGGTTGATGCAGTAGGACTTGCGGCAGGTGACTATGTTATTAAGGTAGTTCCTGTAAAGAACGGAAAGGAAGTTACTGACAAAGCACAGGTTACTAAGACACTCAATGTAAGTTCTTATGACAGATCCGGATTTGCATTTTCATCTGAATCAAAATATAAGACAGGTTCAGGTGCTTACAATGAGAATGGAACACTTAAGAAAGATGCAATTGTTCTTTATGTTACTAACGATAATGCAAAGACAATTAAGGCATCAGTAAAAGAGGCAAAGGGAGAGAAGGAATATACAGGTCTTCAGACAATAATTGATGCATATACAAAAAGTGCTAGCAAGGGGATAGAAACAAGAGCACTTGATGTTCGTGTAATCGGATGTGTTACAGATACTGCAATGGATAAGTTTTCAAGTTCATCTGAGGGAGTACAGATTAAAGGAGCTAGTGCTTATTCAAATCTTAATATGACAATAGAGGGTATCGGAGATGATGCAACAATCAATGGATTCGGTTTCCTCTTAAGAAATGCAGGAAATGTTGAGATGAGAAATTTCTCAATTATTAATTTCATGGATGATGGTATTTCTCTCGATACAGCAAACTGCAATGTATGGATTCACAATGTTGATCTGTACTATGGTAAAGCAGGTGGGGATGCTGACCAGGCAAAGGGTGACGGTTCAATTGACATTAAAGGTAATTCACAGTATATAACAGTTTCATATGTACATTTTTATGACTCAGGTAAGTGCTCTTTATGTGGAATGAAGAGTGAGTCTGGTCCTAACTATATTACATATCATCATAACTGGTTTGATCATTCTGATTCAAGACATGCAAGAGTAAGAACAATGTCAGTGCATATGTATAACAACTACTATGATGGCAATGCAAAGTATGGTGCTGGTTCAACAATGGGTTCTTCATTATTCATACAGAATAACTATTTTAGAAACTGTAAGAATCCAATGCTTTCATCTAATCAGGGAACAGATGCACTTGGTGAGGGTACATTCTCAGGTGAGAACGGTGGTATCATTAAAGCATATGGAAATGTTATCGTAGGTGCACAGAAGATTATCTATGCAAATGCTGTTTCAGAAACAGGTGATTCTGCAAATGCGGCATCATTTGATGCATACCTTGCAAAGTCAGCAGATGAGAAAGTTCCATCTTCATATAAGACTGTAGCAGGTGCAACATCTTATGATAACTTTGATACAACTAAGGATCTCGGAGTTAAATCAGGAAGTCTTAATAATGCAGAAGATGTACCTTCAGTAGTAACATCTGCAAAGGGAGCAGGAAGCCTTGGTGGTGGAGTGATTTCATGGACATTCTCTGATAAAGATGATTCTGTATATGCCATAGATAAGGAATTAAAGGCAACAGTTACTAATTACAAGAATACAGACCTTGTTTCTGTAGGTGGTACTAATGCGAAGATTGTTTCACCAGATCCAACAACAGAAGAGACTAAGGCAACAGAGAGTACAACAAAAGCTACACAGGCAACAACTAAGGAAACACAGACAACAACAAAAGCAACACAGGCAACAACTAAATCAACAGAAAGCGCAACAAAGGCAACTGAAAAGGAAACAACGGGTTCAGATGCAACAACATCATATGATAAGACAAGCCTTTCTTATTCAGGTGCGTATACAGATATCAGTAAGAAGAAAGATGCAGATTTCAAGAATGCAAAGTATGTATCATCTTCAAATGAAATTCTTAATGCAATCAGTTCAGCTAAGGCTGGTGATGTAATTATTGTAAAAGAGGGAACATATAAGTTCTCTGATACAATTGTAATTAATAATGCCATGAATGGAAAATCAGGCTCTTATATTATTGTAAAGGCTGAAAGTGGCAAGGAAGTTAAGTTTGATTTCTCAGCACAGAAGCTTGACGGAGCTAACAGAGGTGTAGTTGTAGATGGAGATTACTGGTATTTCCAGGGAATTAATTTCTATGGTGCTGGAGATAACGGAGTATTACTTGCTGGTAATAACAACATTTTTGAAAAATGTGTATTTGAAGCAAACAGGGATTCAGGTCTCCAGATTTCAAGATATGATACAACAGCAGCTACTAAAGATTTATGGCCATCAAATAACCTGATTATTAACTGTACATCACATGATAATTGTGATTTCCCTGAACAGGGTGGTACAGGTGAGAATGCAGATGGATTTGCTGCAAAGCTTACATGTGGTGAAGGTAATGTATTTGACGGATGCATATCATACAGCAACTCAGATGATGGATGGGATTTATTTGCAAAGAGTGCAACAGGTCCTATAGGTGTAATTACAATAAGAAATTGTGTTGCATTTAATAATGGAACATTATCTAATGGTGTTCATTATGCTAATGGAGATATGAATGGATTCAAGCTTGGAGGTTCAGGTGTTGGAACACCACATAAGGTAATGAACTGCTTATCATTTGATAACGGTGCAACAGGATTTACTGATAACAACAATCCAACAGGTCTTACAATTATGAATGTTACAGCATGGGGCAATGGTAAATTTGCAAAGAAGGGCAACTTCTTATGCTACAGAACATCAAGTGATGCAATATTCATGGGACTTGTTTCAGCAGGTGCAATAGATTCAGATAAGTTCACAGGCAAGATGGCTAATTCAATCTATTACAACTCTGGAAAGTATTTTAGTCTTACAGGTTCTGTTCTTACATCTTTAGTGAGTGGCGATAAGAAGGGAACTGTTGTAACTGACCCTGCCAAGACAGCCGGAATGTTTAAGAACACTGTTAATGCAATTGATATGAGCAAAAATATAGATGAACAGCTTAGAAATGCTGATGGAACTATTAACATGAACGGTCTCTATGAGACAATAGGAAGTTATGCTTCAATGGGAGCAAGATTCAATGTTGCTAATCAGGTAATCAGTGTATCTTCAAAGAATTCATCTTCAGAGAATGTAACTAAGCCAGAAGAGACAACAAAGGCTCAGGAAACAACAAAGGCAACAGAAAGCACAACAAAGGAGACACAGGCTCCAACAAAGGCAACAGAGGCAACAACAAAGGAGACACAGGCTCCAACAAAGGCAACAGAAGCAACAACAAAGGAGACACAGGCTCCAACAAAGGCTACAGAGGCGACAACAAAGGAAACACAGACAACAACTGAAGCTACAAAGGCAACGCAGGAAGATACTTCAGTATCAACAAAGGGTGAGAAGTTAATTCTTAATGCTAATGATGCAGCAACAGGAAAGATTAAGAATTCAACTGTAGTTGATGGATTTAAGATTGTTGCAACAAGCAAGAAGACAGTAACAGTTGATAAGAGTGCAAAGGATTACAAGAATATCAGCTTTACCAAGAGAATCAAGCTTGGTGGAGCAGGAAGCGAATCTGCAAGAGCTATTGCATTTAAGACAGCAGGTGAATCTAAAGTAAAGATATATGCTACAAGCTCAGATACAGATACAAGCAGACTTATTAAGATTATTGATAAGGATGGCAATGATGTAACAAGTACATCAAAGATTCCTGGTTCATCACTTAAATCAGTATCATTCAGACTGGATGAAGCAGGTGAGTATTATATTGTGTCAGAAGATGGCGGAATTAATATTTATTATGTAGAAGTATCTAATGGTATTGCTTACTAATTAAATATAGTATGACAGCAGGGCTGCCACAGTGGACTAAACCATTGTGACAGTCCTTTTTGTATAATTTTTTTGTAAGAGATTGCATCATTTGAAAAAGTGGAATGTATGTGCAGTTACAATTGGTCATGTGAAATATATACAATATATTGAGGTGCAGCTGTAAATATCTATACAAAATAACGAAAAATCCCCCTGAAAGTAGGTATTTATTGCAACATGGTACTGCTTAGCTTTAATTAGTACTAAAAGCCTATAGCGGTACTATATCTTTATTTGTAAAAAGTTGCTAAGATAGCGCCATAGTGCTTGTGCATTATAACAAATGTGCACAAAAAGATGCATTGGGAGGAGAACTATGAAGGCTATAATAGGCAAAGCAGCCCGCAGAAAATGGGCATGGATACTTGCATTAGTTATGACAGTAAGTATCATTATTCCAACTTCTTTACTTACAGTTAAGGCTGAGAAGTTAGGAACTCTTGAAATTACGGAAGTTTCAGGAAAAAGCGAAGCAGCATATGTCGAGTGGACAACAGTTAAGAATGCTGCAAAATTCGAAGTTACAGTAACTGGTAACGGAAAGACAACAAAGCTTGATGACCAGCTTATAAGAGAGTATAAGGATGGTCACTGGAGAGCAGATGCAGTAGGTTTGGCAGCAGGCGAGTATACATTTACTGTATCAGTTGCTAATGATGATGCATCAGACAAGACTTCGGTAACAACTGATAAGGTTGCAGTTGTTAATTATGACAGAACTGGTTTTGGCTGGGTTAATGGAACATCATCAGGTGCATACAATGAAGATGGTACATTAAAGGACAATGCAATAGTTCTTTATTTAACAGAAGAGACTAAGGATACAATGACACTTGATGTTGTTACTTCTAACAAGGGCGCAACAACATTGGGAACAGGTATTGTTGAAATCTTATCTTTATATAAGAAGGGTTACGATAAGAGACCTCTTGATATAAGAGTTGTTGGAACAGTTTCTAATTTAGGAAAGATTAACAGTGACAAGGATTGCAAGGGCGATCTTGTAATTACAGGAAGCAGCGACAGCAAGAGATTATCAACTGGTGTTACAGTTGAAGGTATCGGAGAAGATGCTGTGGCATTAGGATGGGGATTAAGACTTAAGAATGTTTCTAATGCAGAAGTAAGAAATATCGGTTATATGCTTTGTGATTCTGATGAGGGTGATGATGTTGGTCTTCAGCAGGGCAACGACCATATCTGGGTTCACAACTGTGATATGTTCTATGGTAATGCAGGTGGTGATGCAGATCAGGCTAAAGGTGATGGAGCACTTGACTGCAAGAAATCTACATATGTTACATTCTCATATAACCATTTCTGGGATAACGGAAAATGTAACTTACTTGGACTTTCAGAAGGAACTACAGAAGGACTTTACATTACATACCATCATAACTGGTATGATCATTCAGACAGCAGACATCCTCGAGTAAGATATTATTCAGCACATGTTTATAACAACTACTACGATGGAAATGCAAAGTATGGTGCAGGCTCAACACTTGGTTCATCAGTATTTGTTGAGAGCAACTACTTTAGAAATTGCCCATATCCAATGCTTACATCAATGCAGGGCTCAGATGTATTTGCAGGTGGAACAGACAGAGATGTTGCTAACAAGGCTACATTCTCTAAGGAAGCAGGTGGAACAATCAAGGCATTTGGAAATATTTTGACAGGTTCATATACTTTCATTCCTTATGGTTCATCAACATATACTCTTAAGGGAGTTGAGACAGCTTATAATCTTAATGGAACAACATCTACTCAGGATTTTGATGCTGTAGTAGTTTCATCAGCAGATGAAAAGATTGGTTCAGATGTTAAGTCTTATACAGGAAGCAACACATATAACAACTTTGACACATCAGATATTATGTATTCTTACAAGGCTGACAAGGCAGAAGATGTTCCTGCTATTGTAACAGCAAATGCAGGAAGAATGAATGGTGGAGATTTCAAATGGACATTCAATAATGATGTTGATGATGCTTCATATGCAGTTAATGCAGAACTTAAGAAAGCACTTCAGAATTATGAGAGCCAGATTAAGTTAATCGGTGGTTCAGTAGGTAAGAATAACACTACTGGTGAAGGCGAATCTTCAACAAAGGCTTCAGAAGCTGAGACAAAGGCAACAGAGGCTACAACAAAGGAAACAGAAGCAACAACAAAGAATAATGAGACAACAAAGGCTGAGGAAACAACTAAGGAGACAACAGCTGCAACTCATACATATATTGCTGATAAAAAAACAAATGATTCTTATTTCACAATTGGTGGTTCATTAAAGGATAGTGAAGCAACATATAATGGAAAAACATATAGTAAGGCTGTAAAGCTTGATTCAAAAGGTTCAATTACATTTAAAACAACTACAGATAATGCAACATTATCTATATTAGTTTCAGCTAAGAAGTCGGGTTCTTCAGTAAAAGTAAATGATGATGTATCATTTAAAGAAATTGGAACATCTGTTGAGTATAGAACAGTTGAATTAGGCAAAGCAGGAACATATGTAATTAAGCAGAACAAGAATGAAAATTACATTTATATGGTAGTTGTAACTGAAAAAGGACAGGCTTCAACAGAATCTTCAACAAAGGCAACTGAGGCAACAACAAAAGCGACTGAGGCAACAACAAAGGCAACAGAAGCTACAACAAAGAATGAAGAAACAACAAAAGAAACAGAAGCTACAACAAAGAATGAAGAAACAACAAAGGAAACACAGACACCTTCAGTTCCTTCAGAGGCAGGCGAATATGATTCAAAGAGTCTTTCATATTCAGGTGCATATACAGATATAAGCACAAAGAAAGATTCTGAATTTAAGAATGCTAAATATGTTTCAACTTCAGAAGAAATCCGTGCAGCAATTGATAATGCAAAGGCAGGAGATGTAATCATTATTAAAGAAGGAACTTATAAGTTTGATTCAATCGAAAGCCTGATGGCAAAGGATGACAAGGGAAATACAGGCGCTCCTGCATTATACATCACTAATAATGGAGTAGCAGATAACTATATCATTCTTAAGGCAGAATACGGCAAGAGTGTTAAGTTTGATTTCTCATCACAGAAGTTAGCTTCATTTAACAGAGGACTTATTCATTATGCTGATTACTGGTATTTTGAAGGAATAAACTTCTATCATGCAGGAGATAATGGTGTTCTTCTTTCTGGAAACAATAACATTTTTGAAAAATGTGTATTTGAGGCTAACAGAGATACAGGTCTTCAGATTGCAAGAAAAGATGCAAATGCACAGCCGACTAAAGATACATGGCCAAGCAACAACCTGATTATCAACTGTACATCATTTAATAATGTTGACCCAGTTGATGAGGGTGGAAATGGTGAAAATGCAGATGGATTCGCAGCTAAGCTTACATGTGGAGAAGGCAATGTATTTGATGGATGTATCTCATACTGTAATTCAGATGATGGATGGGATCTTTACGCTAAGCCAGCGACAGGTTCAATCGGAGTTGTCACAATCAGAAACTGTATAGCATATGGTAACGGAAAGCTTTCAGATGGTTCTGGAGAGGCTGCCGGAGATATGAATGGATTCAAGCTTGGAGGAAGCAAGGGAACTGCACCAACTCCACATGTTGTATTAAATTGTCTTTCATTAAATAATGGTGCAAGTGGATTTACTGATAATGGCAATGGTGGAGCATTAACTATAATGAATTGTACAAGCGTTGCTAATGGTAAATATGCAAAGAAAGCAAATTTCACTTTCGATAGATCATCAAGTGATTCTATGTATATGGGACTTGTGTCTGTAGATGATAAAGATTCAGATAAGTTTGTTGGAAAGATGTTAAATTCAATCTATTTTAACTCTAAGAAGTATTATAGAATATCAGGCATGATACCAACAGTAATGGCAAGTGGAGACAAGAAGGGGGATGTTGTAAGCAATCCATCTGGTATATCAGGTATGTTTATTAACACTAATAATACTATTGATACTAATAAGAACATTGATTCTCAGATAAGAAATGCAGATGGAACCATTAATGTTAAAGGACTTTATGAGACAACTGGTGAATATGCAACTATGGGAGCACATTTTAGTGCTGCTAACCAGATTATAAAGGTTTCAGTAAACACTAATGTAAAGGAAGATGAAACAAAGACAGAGGAGACATCTTCTTCACAGGCTCCAACAAAAGCAACAGAGACAACAACAAAGGAGACACAGGCTCCAACAAAGGCCACAGAAGCAACAACAAAGGAGACACAGGCTCCAACAAAGGCAACAGAGGCAACAACAAAGGAGACACAGGCTCCAACAGAAGCAACAACAGAAGCTGCAGGACAGAGGCTTATTCTTAATGCTAACAATATGAAAGCTGAAACAATTAAGTCATCAATCTACGCAGATGGATTCAAGATTAATGCTTCATTAGATGATGGAACTGTTACTGTAGACGGTAATACTAAGTCATATAATGGAAAGAGCTTTAAGCAGAGAATTAAACTTGGCGGAGCAGGAACAACAGCAAAGAGATCTATTGAGTTTAAGACAGCAGGGGCTTCAACAGTTACTGTATATGCAATTAGTTCAACAAAAGATAAAGAAAGAAAATTACAGCTTATTGACAAAAATGGTAAGACAGTAGCAACATCAGCAACAATTGGTGGAACAAGTCTTGTGACAGTAACATTTAATATTAAAGAGGCAGGGGAGTATTATATAGCTAGTACATCAGGTGGTATTAATGTATATTATGTTGAAGTATCTAATGGTACAGCATTAACAGGTTCTACAGAGGCACCAACAACAGAGCCAACACAGGCACCTACAGAGGCACCAACAACAAAGCCAACACAGGCACCTACAGAGGCACCAACAGAAGAGCCAACAACACAGGCACCTACAGAGGCACCAACAGAAGAGCCAACACAGGCACCTACAGTTGCGCCAACAACAGAACCAACACAGACTCCAACAGCAGCACCAATAGAGCAGGAGACAACAAAGACTGCTGGAAGCACAACAGCACCTACACAGGCACCAACTGTAAAGCCATCACAGGCTGACAGCACAGTTTCAGCAGATGTTAAGAAGCCAGAAGTAGGAGCAGATGAAGAAAAGATTACTAACTCACAGGTTGAGACAGTATCTTCAGATACAGCAGCATCAGCTAAGACACCAGAAGTTGCAGCAGATGAGACAAAGACAGGTGATGCAAGCCATATGATGATGTATGTAATTATATTCATCAGTGCATTAGCAGTATTTGCAGGATCAGCAGTTGTATCAAAAAGACGCAGAGTAAAGTAATATTCGATTAATAATATACTTATAAGAATTTACTTCTCCTAATATTTCTAAAAGAGGCTTTCGGTATAATGCCGGAGGCTTCTTTTAATTTTAATAAAAATATAAAGAAAAATGCTAAAAAACTTAAAAATCACTTGCATTATGCCATAGGCTGTGATATATTTTCTTAGACACAAAAACAAATGTCCGTCAGAGAAAGACAGAACAGAGGGAAGTGTCTTTTAGATTTTACATATTGAAGGAGTTAAAAATGAGCGATAAGTTAAGAGTTGGTATCCTTGGTGGTACTGGTATGGTAGGACAGAGATTTATAACATTACTTGAGAATCATCCATGGTTCGAGGTTGTATTAGTTGCAGCTTCAGGACGTTCAGCAGGAAAGCTTTATGAAGAAGCTGTTGATGGACGCTGGAAAATGCAGACACCAATGCCAGAATTTGTTAAGAAGATGACAGTATATGATATGGATAAGGATTTTGATGAAATCGTATCTAAGGTTGATTTCGTATTCTGTGCAGTTAACATGCCAAAGGATCAGATTAAGGCTATAGAGGAAAGATATGCTAAGGCAGAAGTTCCAGTTGTTTCTAATAACAGTGCTAACCGTTGGACACCAGATGTTCCTATGGTTGTTCCAGAAATCAATCCGGAGCATCTTGAGGTTATCAAGTATCAGAAAGAAAGACTTGGCACTAAGAGAGGATTTATCTGTGTTAAGCCTAACTGCTCAATCCAGAGCTACACACCAGCTCTTAATGCTTTAAAGGAATTCGGACCAAAGCTTGTTGTTGCAACAACATATCAGGCAATCTCAGGTGCAGGTAAGACATTTGAGCAGTGGCCAGAGATGGTTGAGAATATTATCCCTTACATTGGTGGTGAGGAAGAAAAGTCTGAAAAAGAGCCATTAAGATTATGGGGTAAGATTGAGGATGGAAAGATTGTTCCAGCTACAGATCCTGTTATCACATGCCAGTGTATCAGAGTTCCAGTACTTGATGGACATACAGCAGCAGTATTCGTAAACTTCGAGAAGAAGCCTACTAAGGAACAGATTATTGAGAAGTGGAGAAGCTTTAAGGGAGTTCCACAGGAACTTAATCTTCCAAGTGCTCCAAAGCAGTTCATCCAGTATCTTGAAGAGGATGACCGTCCACAGGTTAAGCTTGATGTTAACTACGAGAACGGAATGGGAGTTTCACTTGGCCGTTTAAGAGAAGACAGCGTATTTGATTATAAGTTCGTTGGTCTTTCACATAATACATTAAGAGGAGCTGCAGGTGGAGCTGTTCTTATTGCAGAGCTTCTTAAGGCTCAGGGTTATATAACTCCTAAGGATGCAGAATAATTAAATTCTAATACACATACCAGAAAAGAGATGTCAGAGATGGCATCTCTTTTTGCATAGTAAGGGCAATCAGAATAGAAGCAAAATTTATTATCATACTTGCCTAAATATTTGATATGCGATAAAATTAAAAGACGATTTAATGAGTTAGTAAAGAGGGGAATCAGGCAGCAATGAAGGAAAATCATTTTTATGCAATGTTATCCAGAATGAAGTATATTAACAGATGGGGACTTATGAGAAATACAAGAAATGAGAACCTGTGTGAACATAGTCTGGAGGTTGCATTTGTAGCGCATGCGTTAGGCATAATTAATAATGAAGTTTATGGTGGAAATATTAATGCTGAGAGGTTGGCAATTCTTGGAATGTATCATGATGTAACCGAGATTATAACAGGGGATATGCCAACACCTGTAAAGTATTATAATCCGGTTATAAGGAATGCTTACAAAGATGTGGAGAAAGTAGCCGGAAAGCAGATGTTATCGGGACTTTCGTCTGAAATAAGGGACAGATATGAAAGTGTGCTTACAGAGACAGAAGAAGAAAAAGAACTATGGAAATATGTAAAAGCCGCTGATAAGATATCCGCATATATCAAATGTCTTGAAGAACGAAAGACAGGAAATATGGATTTTGCAGATGCTGAACAGACTATTTATAAAGCTATTACAGATATGCATATGGATGAGGTGGATTATTTTATGAAAGAATATATCCCAGCTTATATGCTTACTCTTGATGAATCAGGGGATGAATACAGCGATAATTAGTTATTTGTAACGGGAGAATATTATGTTATATGGAAGAACAGATGAGCTTAATAAGCTGAATGATTATTATAATGGCGTAGGCAATTCAATTATTATGCTTTATGGAAGAAGCAATATCGGAAAAACGGCATTGCTTAGAGAGTTCATTAAAGATAAGAAAGTATTTTATTATAATGCAGCACTGGCATCTGAAAAGGAGCAGACAGAACTTCTTGCCATGCATATGAACAGGGCGGGGCTGATTACTGATTATGAAATGCAGGGGCTTATGGAATTATCAGATGATGTATCAATTATTTATACACATTTGTTTAAAAGTACAGCAAAGCTTCAAGGGGATACCAAGGTTGTTATTATTGAGGAGTTCCAGAATATAGTAAAGAACAGTGATGCATTTATGCCGGTTATAGATGAACTGGTAAAAGGCAGCCTTTACGGTGAGAAGGTTGTTGTGATTGTGACGAGTTCATCTGTAAGCTGGATTGAAAACAGTATGGTATCTGCAATAGGCAGATATGCATTGTCTATAAGTACATTTATTAAACTTAAGGAACTGAGTTTTGTTGATATTGTCAGGATGTTTCCAAAGCATTCAGTGCTTGATGAAATGGCAATATATGCAGTAACCGGCGGCGTTCCAGGATATCTTGCACAGTTTAGTGCAGGGAAGAGCCTTAAGGATAATATTGTACAGAATGTTCTTAATAATGGAAGAATGTTAAGAACCGCAGGAAGTGATTATATTAAGGAAGAACTCAGGGAGACTTCGCTTTATAATACGATTCTGTACTGCATTGCACAGGGAGAGAATAAGCTTAATGAGCTTCATGTACATACAGGATTCGGACGTGATAAAATAAGTGTATATCTTAAGAATCTTATTGACAGGGAAGTGGTTGAGAAGATATATTCATATGACAAAGGTGGAAAAGAATATACAAGAAAGGGCTTGTACAGGATTAAGTCGGGATATACTGAATTCTGGTTTAAATTTATTTATCCTAATGAATCACAGCTTGAAATAATGGATTCAGCTGATTTTTATGATGAATATGTACGGCCATATATATATGATTACGCCAAAGAGGCTTTTGTCAGGGTTGCAACAGAATTTATAGAATTGCTTGATTCCATGAACAGGCTTGAAATTAAGATAAGCCGTCGTGGAAGATGGTGGGGCAAGAATGGGGATATTGATATTATTGCCTGTGATAATGAGGACAGGTATCTTGTCGGCAAATGTAACTGGGAAAACGATGTGTTTTCATTCAGTATGTTTGAAGAATTTATGCTGAATGTTAATCAGGCGGGAATTGGCAAGGATTATATATATCTTTTTTCTAAGGATACATTTGACGGGGAACTTAAGAACTTTGCAGCAGATAATGATAATGTGAAGCTGATAAGTCTTAAGGATTTATAACAGGTGCAGTTATGCACAGAAATGAGGAATACGATGGGAAAATCCGTATATATCGCGGAAAAACCAAGCGTGGCGCAGGAATTTGCCAAGGCACTGCATGTGAACTTTACAAGAAAAGACGGATATCTTGAAGGTGGAGACCATATTGTGACATGGTGTGTCGGACATCTGGTAACTATGAGTTATCCTGATGCATATGATCCTAATCTTAAGAGATGGAGTTTTGACACGCTGCCATTCATACCTAAGGAATTCAAGTATGAGGTTATACCTGCTGTTGCGAAGCAGTTTAATATAGTTAAAGACATTCTTACAAGGGATGATGTTGAATATATATATGTATGTACCGATTCAGGACGTGAAGGAGAGTATATATACAGGCTTGTAAGACAGGAAGCTGGAGTTAAGGGAAAGAAAGAACGCCGTGTGTGGATTGATTCACAGACGGAGGAAGAGATTCTTAAAGGAATTAATACAGCCAAGGATATATCTGAATATGATAATCTGAGTGATTCAGCGTATCTTCGTGCCAAGGAAGATTATCTTATGGGAATTAACTTCTCAAGGGTACTTACGCTGAAATATGGACGCAATATTGCCAATTATCTGCATCTTGACAGGGCAGTTGTATCTGTCGGCAGGGTTATGACATGTGTTCTTGGAATGGTAGTAAGAAGGGAACGAGAGATAAGAAGCTTTGTTAAAACTCCATTCTACAGGGTTATAGGTCAGGCACAGGTTGAGAATTCAACATTTGACGCAGAATGGCGTGTGAGTGATAAGAGTATGTATGCGGGCACACCGTATTTGTATAAGGATAATGGTTTTAAGGACAGGGAGAAGGCTGAGGAGCTTGTTAAGTTCTTATCTGACCCACTGCCGGCACAGGGAGTAGTTGATTCTATTGAGAGAAAGAAAGAAACCAAGAATCCACCACTTCTGTACAACCTTGCCGAGATTCAGAATGAATGCAGCAAGCTGTTTAAGATAAGCCCTGATGAGACTCTTAATATTATTCAGGAGTTGTATGAAAAGAAGCTGGTTACTTATCCAAGAACTGACGCGAGAGTGTTATCAACTGCGGTAAGTAAGGAGATACATAAGAATATAGGCGGACTTAGGAATTTTGCTCCTGTGAAGGACATTGCAGAGCATATATTGCAGAATAATATGCAGAAGGGGATTGAAAAGACAAGATACTGCAACGATAAAGCAATCACAGACCATTATGCGATTATTCCGACAGGACAGGGGTTTAATAATTTAAAAAACTTGTCAGTTACAGCTGCGAGAACCTATGAGATAATTGTAAGAAGATTTTTAAGTATATTCTATCCACCGGCTATTTATCAGAAAGTGAGTATTATCAGTGATGTGAAGAATGAAAAGCTGTATGCTTCATTTAAAGTGCTTGTAGATGAAGGATATCTTGGTGTAGCTAAGAACTCATTTGCAAAGGCTAGAAATGATGCAAAAGCAAAGGAAGATGATGGCGTCGATAATAAGGAAGATAATAAATGTGACGCTGCTTTATTTGAGGTATTGAAAAAATACAGAAAAGGTTCTACAATCACATTTAATGGGTTTAATATCAAAGAAGGTGAAACATCACCTCCTAAGAGATATAATTCAGGTTCTATTATTCTTGCAATGGAGAATGCAGGACAGCTTATTGAAGATGAGGAACTGCGTGCCCAGATTAAGGGGAGTGGAATAGGAACAAGTGCTACAAGAGCCGAGATTCTTAAAAAACTTAATACTATTAAGTATATTTCTATTAACGCTAAGACACAGATTATTACGCCTACATTTTTAGGCGAGATAATATATGATGTTGTAGATAATTCTATCAGGCATCTGCTTAATCCGGAGCTTACGGCGAGCTGGGAAAAAGGACTTACAGGTGTAGCAGAGGGGAATATTACAGCAGATGAGTATATGGAAAAGCTTGATGGTTTTGTTTCAAGAAGAACAAGGGCTGTTATGGCATTAAGAAATCAGGCGGGGCTTGTAGGACTTTTTAACGAGACTGCTAAGAATTATAAGTAAATGAGTGAAAGGAATTAAATATATGTGCGGAATTGCAGGATATGTAGGAGACAGAGAAAGCGCAGATGTACTTGTAGATGCATTGTCTAAGCTTGAATACAGAGGATATGACTCAGCAGGTATTGCGGTATTTGATCATGGTAATATTAAGGTTAAGAAGTGCAAGGGAAGACTTGCCAACCTTGTTGAGAAGATGGATGAAGAGGGAAAACCACAAGGACATGTTGGAATTGGTCATACAAGATGGGCTACACATGGAGAACCATCAGATATCAATTCACATCCACATGGTAATAAGAGAGTTACTATTGTACATAACGGTATTATTGAGAACTACAAGAAGCTTAAGGATTTTCTTATTGGAGAGGGATATAGCTTTGCAAGTGAAACAGATACTGAGGTTGCAGCAAAGCTGCTTGATTACTACTATGATGGCGATCCAATGAAGACTATTGCAAAGGTGTTATCAGAGATTAAGGGTTCATACGCACTTGGAATTATGTTCAGAGATTTCCCTGATGAGATATTTGCAGTAAGAAAGGACAGTCCTCTTATTGTTGGTGTTGGAGAACATGAGAATTTTATAGCATCTGATGTACCGGCTATTATTCATTATACAAGAGATTATTATCTTCTTGACCAGAATGAGATTGCAGTTATTAAGAAGGATTCAGTTAAGATATATGATGTTCATGGCAATGAGATACATAAGGAATTAAATACTGCTGACTGGGATGTTGATGCTGCAGAAAAGGGCGGTTATGCTCACTTTATGCTTAAGGAAATACATGAGCAGCCAGATTCTGTAAAGAGAACAATCATGCCAAGAATCATGGACGATATGCCTGATTTCAGTGCAGAAGGATTCAATCCTGACAAGTTAAAGAGTTATAAGAACATATATATTGTTGCCTGTGGTACAGCAATGCATGCCGGAATGGTAGGAAAATATATAATAGAAAAGATGGCAAGAGTATCTGTAACTGTTGATATTGCATCAGAGTTCAGATACAGAGATCCTCTTATTAATGAAGGTGACCTTATGATTGTTATATCACAGTCAGGTGAGACTGCTGATACTAAGGCTGCACTTGAACTTGCAAAACAGGCGGGCGCTGATACTATGGCAATTGTTAATGTCAAGGGATCATCAATTGCAAGAGAAGCTGATATGGTTGTATATACACATGCAGGTCCTGAGATTTCAGTTGCTTCAACAAAGGCATATATGGTCCAGGTATCAATTATGTATTTAATTGCATTTGAATTAGCATATGCTAATGGTAAGATGGATAAGGCAGAATGCAGCAGATATACTAAGATGCTTGAAGAAGTACCTGAGATTATTGAAGAAGCCATTGCGCTTGAGAGCAAATGTCAGTTTGCAGCATCAAAGCTTATTAATGCAGACAGCCTTCTTTATATAGGACGCGGACTTGATTATGCACTTAGCATGGAAGGTTCTCTTAAGTTAAAGGAGATATCTTATATTCATTCTGAATCATATGCAGCAGGAGAGCTTAAGCATGGAACAATCTCTCTTATTACAGATGATATGCCTGTAATTGCGATTGCAACACAGAAGAATCTTGAAGAAAAGACTATAAGTAACATCAAGGAAGTTAAGTCAAGAGGAGCATTTGTAGTGCTTATTGCAGAACCAGAGCTTGATATTGAGGATGGAGTGGCAGATATTGTTATTAAGCTTCCACAGGCAGACCAGCTTCTTATGCCTATGGTTGCGGCAGTTCCATTACAGCTTATTGCCTACTATACAGCAGTTCTTAAGGGTAACGATGTTGATAAGCCAAGAAACCTTGCAAAATCTGTTACGGTTGAATAATTGATATAAAGAGGATATTAGATATGAATAATGATGCATTAAAGATAAGTAATCTGTATGACCTTAATGAAACTATTGCAGCAAAGGTATTTGAAGGCTGTACATATCCATGGGAAGTACTTGCAAAGATTGGTGATTTTATTGTAGAACTTGGCAATACTCTGCCAGAAGATGAATATGAGAAGCGTGGGGAGAATATATGGGTTCACAGAACTGCAAATGTATTTCCATCAGCTTATATTGCAGGACCTGCAATTATTGGTAAAGATGCCGAGGTAAGACACTGTGCATTTATCCGTGGAAAAGCTATTGTTGGAGAAGGGGCTGTTGTCGGTAATTCAACTGAGCTTAAGAATGTAATTCTTTTTAATAAGGTTCAGGTTCCACATTATAATTATGTTGGAGATTCAATTCTTGGATTCAAGGCTCATATGGGAGCAGGCTCTATAACATCTAATGTTAAGTCTGATAAGAAGCTTATTACTGTTAAAGGACCAGAGGGCAATATTGATACAGGTATCAAGAAAATAGGTGCTTTCCTTGGAGATAATGTTGAGGTTGGCTGTGGCAGCGTACTTAATCCTGGAACAATCGTTGGAAGAGAGAGTAATATTTATCCGCTTTCAAGTGTAAGGGGCTTTATTCCGGCAGGTTCTATATATAAGAAGCAGGGCGAAGTAGTAACTAAGAGATAATTATGTGAATTTTTTGTTTTATTAATGTAAAAATGTTGTGTCTCACATTGACTAATGCAAAAGTTTGTGAGAAAATAGTCAAGGCTTGGACGACGGCTTCTGGCCGTCGTTTCATTTATAGTAAACACTATGAATTACGAAAGGAGTAATAAGATGATTTACACACAGGAAGTAGAGAATATGTGTCCAGTAGCACAGGGCGTTCATCATGGAGCAGCTCCAGTGCCAACAGAAGGTAAATGGGTACAGAATAAGAAGGTTGAAGATATTTCAGGTTTTACACATGGTGTAGGCTGGTGTGCTCCTCAGCAGGGTGCATGTAAGCTTACTCTTAATGTTAAGGAAGGTATCATTCAGGAAGCTTTAGTTGAGACTATCGGATGTTCAGGTATGACACATTCAGCAGCTATGGCAGCAGAGATTTTACCAGGACTTACAGTTATGGAAGCTCTTAACACTGACCTTGTCTGTGATGCAATTAACACAGCTATGAGAGAGTTATTCTTACAGATCGTTTACGGAAGAACTCAGAGCGCATTCTCTGAGGGTGGACTTGCAGTTGGTGCCGGTCTTGAAGATCTTGGTAAGGGACTTCGTTCTCAGGTTGGTACTATGTATGGTACATTAAAGAAAGGTCCTCGTTACCTTGAGATGGCTGAAGGTTATGTAACAGGTATTGCCCTTGATAAGGACAACCAGATTATCGGTTACAAGTTTGTCAGCCTTGGTAAGATGACAGACTTCATTAAGAAGGGTGATGACCCTACAACAGCATATGAGAAGGCTTGCGGACAGTACGGAAGAGTTGCAGATGCTGTTAAGATTATTGACCCAAGAACAGATGAAGAAGTTAAGTAAGGAGGACAATTAGAATGGCTTTATTTGAATCATATGAGAGAAGAATAGATAAGATTACTTCAGTTCTTAACAGCTATGGTATAGCTAGTATTGAAGAAGCTGAAAAGATTACTAAGGATGCCGGATTAGATGTATATGCTATGGTTAAGGGTATCCAGCCAATTTGTTTTGAAAATGCATGCTGGGCTTACACAGTAGGTGCAGCAATCGCTATCAAGAAGGGTGCAAGAAAGGCTTCAGAAGCTGCTGCAGCTATCGGTGAAGGTCTTCAGGCATTCTGTATTCCAGGTTCAGTTGCTGACCAGAGAAAGGTTGGTCTTGGACATGGTAACTTAGGTAAGATGTTACTTGAAGAAGAGACAGAATGTTTCGCATTCCTTGCAGGTCATGAATCATTCGCTGCTGCTGAAGGTGCTATCGGTATTGCAGAGAAGGCTAACAAGGTTAGACAGAAACCTCTTAGAGTTATCCTTAACGGTCTTGGTAAGGATGCAGCTAAGATTATCTCAAGAATTAACGGATTCACATTCGTTGAGACAGAGATGGATTATTCAACAGGCGAAGTAAAGGAAATCTCTAGAACAGCATACTCAGATGGTCTTCGTTCTAAGGTTAACTGCTACGGCGCTAACGATGTAACAGAAGGTGTTGCAATCATGTGGAAGGAGAATGTTGATATCTCTATCACAGGTAACTCAACAAACCCTACAAGATTCCAGCATCCAGTTGCAGGTACATATAAGAAGGAAAGACTTGAAGCTGGAAAGAAGTACTTCTCAGTAGCTTCAGGTGGTGGTACAGGACGTACACTTCACCCAGATAACATGGCAGCAGGTCCTGCTTCTTATGGTATGACAGATAC
>ERZ1034713.479-NODE-479-length-23428-cov-10.155393_pt1 | contig 23428 bp, 13 predicted proteins | sample MGYA00520692_ERZ1034713 | MGnify/ENA primary metagenome ERZ1034713 (study PRJEB33766, sample SAMN09781717) | gut metagenome | biome: gut microbiome | host: Homo sapiens | place: Madagascar | study: EMG produced TPA metagenomics assembly of the PRJNA485056 data... | reverse complement strand
GCATCGACGAGGTGGCTTCGTTCTATGACAACAACAACTTCACCATGCAGTGGTGTACTGTAGCCGAAAGCCTCACCAACCCTGGTCACTCCAAGGGTGCTCATGGCTATGGCGGTATCTGGGGCGGTAAGTTGGCAAGCTTCCATCATAACTTTGTAGCTCATCTCATGAACCGTGGTCCTCGATTCAATGGTGCCAGATATGGATGGACAGGCTATACCAGCAACAAAGAATACAAAACCTACCAATGGAAGAACACCGTACAGGCAGAGAACGTCGATTTCCGCAACTGCGTGATGTATAATGCACAAGGCACCTGCTATGGCGGTCCTGGCGGTGGACAGATCAATATCGTCAACAACTACTACAAAGCAGGACCAAGTATGGGACTCAAAAGTGAGACCCAGAATGGACTCAAAGTAGATGTAAGCACAGGTAAGGAACGAGGAAATCAGGATCGTATCACCCTTGTCACACTTTCTACAAAAGACAACTCCGACAAAAATCATCCAGAGTTCTACGACATGACCAGCCGTTATTACATTAATGGTAATACGACCGAGACCACCAAAGGCTCAAAAACTACTAACAAAGACTGGAAAGGTGTCAGCTATGACAAGGGCGTTCCAAGCCTGAACGGCGAATACTATAGTCCGGATGCCAACAACTTCTATGGCGATGCAGTGGCTCATACCACCATCAGCGGCAAGTCTTGTGTCAAGATTAAGATGGACGAACCTGCTCCAACAGGACAAGTAACCACCCACTCTGCTGCCGAAGCATACGAAAAGGTTTTAGCCTATGTAGGAGCATCCCTCTATCGCGACGAAATAGATGCTCGATACATGGAAGAAGCCAAGACGGGTACCGCTACTTACAAAGGTAGCATCACCAACTCTCCAGGTATCATCGACAAGGTATCAGATGTGAAAGGATATACGGAAGCGAACTTCGGAACAGGCACACGTCCTGCAGACTTTGATACAGACAAGGATGGCATACCTGATGAATGGGAAAAGGCGAATGGTCTGAATCCAAACGACGCTTCCGATGCCCTCACCTACTCGCTCGACAAAAAGGGTTATTATAAAAATATCGAAGTCTATGCCAACTCTCTGGTAGAGAATATCATGAAGGCAGAAAACCAGGATGCCCTTTCAGGAGTAGATGAGTATTATCCAACCACCATTTCCACCGGAATTTCTCAGATAGAGAATGACCAGGAAGTAGGCAATAACGCCATCAAATCCATCACCTACTATACCCAGAATGGTACAAAATTACCCACTCCCAATAAAGGAGTAAACATCAGAAAGATAGAATTGACGAATGGGACAATAAAGACTGACAAGGTTATCAAATAGGATAACCTTGTCGGAACCATACTATATCATAGAAAAAGATAGATTATATCGCAAGATAAAACAAATAAAAATCCCCTGCCAGCATATTGCCGACAGGGGGTAACTAAACTATATCCTTAAACCTATGATTAACCTTTTTACGCTTTCAAAAGGAAATTATTTATTAATGAACTTTTTACCATTCTTGATAACAATACCCTTAGCATCATTTGCAACTTTCTGACCTAAGAGATTGAATGTTGCGCCATCCTTAGAAGACTTTGGAGCTTGGATATCAGAAATGCCAGTAGTGCCAGCAGCCACAAATTCAAAACCATAGAAATTGATACTACCTATTGGATAAGTGATAGACACATCGCCCGCTTTTACTGCAACAGAGACAGCAGGATAAACTTTCTTAGCTACCTCTTCTCCATCAACCATCATGTTAACAGAAACTGCCTCTGACTCTAAGAGTATCTTATTAGCCAACTCGGTATCATTCTGTGTCAATATAACATTACGGTCTGTAGCAGAAGAAGATCCTGTACGAGCATATACTTTAAGAGTACCATCTGAAGGCAAAGTAAGAGTCAAATTATTCTTTGATGAAGACTTTCCACCAGATTTCAATCTTTTATCAAACTTCTGATAAGAATCAGCAGTACCAAAATAAGCCGAATTCGGATCTACAACAAGTTTATTTTTTGTATCAACAACAGTCAACACCAAACCTTTAGTAGAAAAAGTTGCAGGCACAGAACCAGCTGCATAATCTGTATCGAACGACAAAGTCTGAGCGTTCATACTTGCTGCCATAGCGACAGCGGCAATAAGAGTAAAGAATTTCTTCATAATCGTTACGTTTTAAGTTTATTAATCTGTAATTTGTTTGAATATTTAAGTTATTAGCTTATTTTCGCTTGCAAAAGTAACACATTATCTGATAAAATAGAACAGAAAAGTAGAGAAATCTCACGCAAACGATTACGTGCGTTTCACCGGTATCTTATATACATATTACAGATATTTGTTGTATTTTTGCCACGGAAATCTACTTGAGCAAACAAGTAAACTACACAAGCATAAATATACAAACATCATAAATTTAAACCTAAAAGTAACAAACAATGAAAAGAAATCTACTGAGATTCGGACTGCTTAGTCTGTTACTTGTCTTTGCATGCATTGCAAAAGCACAAGATGTTACTGCTATTTGGGACTTCCAGAACAACAAGCCAGGAGGAATCAACGCAGCAACTAATTTTGAAGGCAAAATTGGTGAGGTAAACTCAACAATGGATGGCATCACTATGCGCGTTGATGCAACAACTGGCAAACTCACGGGAAGAACAAGTGATGCCCAGTTTAATGCAGGCACAAAACTTCAGATTCCAGTGAAGTCTGCCAAAGATGTAGTCACAGTGACAAGTTATCCTAACTATCACAATTATACGGTAGGTGGTATTGCAGCAACTACAGATGTAACAGAACACAAAGCCACTTCTGCAGAAGTAACTCAAGGCTATGTTGAAGTAATTGCAACAGCCACCAGTTACCTCTATCAGATAAAGGTAGTACAAGTAAGTGCTATTCAAGAAAAGGCTCTCTACTCTACTGATTTCACCAACTGGAAAGAAATCGACCGCAGTAAAGCTACAGACGAAGTGGTAAACGTGAAAACCCTCTACAGCAAGGAGGAACTCAGCTTTACATTCAACGGTGTAGGTGTTTATCCAACAGGTACCAACACTAAGTTCCCAGAAGTTACCGGTTTCATGCAGACAGCCAAATATACTGGCGAATACAAGGCTGCAGAACCTAACGTAGTAACATCTGCTTTGGCTAACATCACCAAGATTACACTGCACCAGGCTGCTACCGGCGGCAAACGTGGTATCAAGGTTTCTGTCAAAGGTGACGGCGATGAAGACTGGGTAGTAATCCACAACGTATCTATCGCAAAAGCAAGTGGTGAGGATCTGACACTCGACGTAAACCGCACCAATTGTCAGATCAAATTTGAGAACTTTGCTCTCGGTCAGAACGCTTACGTTACCGACCTGACTATCTATGGCAATGTAGATATGAGCAAGACTCCAATGCTCGGAAGCTTCAGCCTCAACGGAGAAAAATATCAGGCAGTAGATATCTTCAACGAGGATGCTACTGGCAAGCAATTGGCAACTATTCTTGTCTCAAAGAAGGCGAATCTCATTTCAGAGACCAACCCTCTGACAGAAATCACAGCAGACAACGGAACCATCAAGAGTACAACCTATACTACTACCGGAGAGGGCAACAATCAGAAAACAGTCGTTTCAATCGTGGTAGAAGCTAATGGTGATGAAGCAATATACGAGTTGACTGTAGGCTTCAAGCCAGACTTCACCCTCACCTATTATGATATAGATGAAACAACAGCTATCGGCACCCAAAAGGTTGAGCAGGATGCTACAATCGCTTCTTTCGATAAAGAGGCAGAAGGAAAGGTGACCGTAACTGACGGAAAGAAATTCCGCGGATGGGCACCTTCACAGAAGCAGGATGAAAAGAAATATACTACATCATCAGTAATCACATCGGATACAAAACTCTATCCAGTTGTTACAGACATCGAGACTGCCAACACAACAGCCCGTTACGATTACAATCTTCAGAAAGAAGGTTTCTGTGCAGATGATCACGAAGCTTTCAACGTAGAAGGCAATGGAAAATGGCACGACACAACACATGGTTGGACTTTCTCTGCAGGTGACAAGATTAAGATTTTAATGGGTGGCAAGGGTTACCTCAAATTGGATCTCTGCCAATATTCAACCACAGGCGAAATCACATTGACAGACCCTAAAGGTAATAAGATTGCAAGTGTAGAGGCTAAGGCAAACAAGGATGGTATCAGCACAATCCTGCAGAACAGCTCTACAGAAAGTGGCGAGTACACACTTACATTCGCCGTTAATGCTTACCTCCACAGCCTTAGCATTGTGAACATGACAGAACCAGCCTATGCTCAAGATGGTAACTGGTACACAGTAAAGGCAGGCGATGCAAAGAGTTTCAGCACAACATTGGAAATCGTCAATGCAGCTAACGCAGCAACAGACGCTCCACGTTCATATATTTTCTTACCAGACGGAACATACGATTTGGGAGACAAGTGCCTCACTCAGATTAGCGGTAACAACATCTCTATCATCGGTGAGAGCATGGACAAGACCATCATCGTCAACAAGCCTGCTATCGAGAACGAGGGCATCGGTACCACCGCTACCCTTCTCAACACAAGCAACAACCTCTATATGCAGGACGTCACCCTACAGAATGCACTGGAATACTACAAGAGCGGTTCAGCCGGTCGTGCTGTCTGCCTCCAGGATCGTGGTACCCAGACCATCTGCAAGAATGTGAAGATGCTCTCTTACCAGGATACCTACTATAGCAATGAGCCAAACGGCAAGGGCCAGTTCTACTTTGAGGATTCAGAGATTCACGGCACCGTGGACTACGTTTGTGGTGGCGGCGATGTATATTTCAACCGTGTACTCTTCGTAAACGAGAGTCGCAAGGAAGGCGAAAAGAACGGTGAGGATGTGATTGCAGCTCCTAACAGCAAGAGTGAATGGGGATACATCTTCAAAGATTGTACCATTGAAAACAAAGCTGCAAACTTCAGTCTTGGTCGTTCATGGAACAATATCACCCGTCTTACCTGGCTCAACACAACCGTGAACCAAAAGGATGAGATTCTGAACGATGACAAGAAGTACGCTTACTTCACCATCAACGCGATGGGCGATGCGATGGCAGACAAGTTCCGCCTCGACGTATTGAAGGACGCAGAAGGTAACGTATTCTCTCCTGCAGAGAAGAAAGTAATCTTCAAGAACTCTGGTGCTACTCAGCAGAAGGCAGAAGAGAACATTATCCTGACTGCTGAAGAAGCAGCAACATACACCCTCGATGCGGTATTCGGCGACTGGAAACCAGAAGCTAAAGCAGCTCAGGCAACTGCCACAGTCACAACATTAAAGGACGGCAAACTTTCATGGACTGGTGATGCAAAGATGTATCTCGTAGCAAAAGATGGAAAATTCTATACGCTGACAACAGAGAATTCATTGACTGTAAATGACAACAAAGCATCCTTCACGGTTCGTGCTGCAAATGATATGGGTGGCTTCGGTACAGCAAACGGTACTGTTAGTACAGGAATCAATAGCACCATGGCAACAGAAGCAACAGTCATCAAGACAGCAATCTTTGCAGCTGACGGCACTCAACTCTCTAACCTCCAAAAAGGCATCAATATCATTGTAAAGACCTTCAAGGATGGAAGCAAGAAGACAAGCAAAGTGATTGTCAAGTAAGCGGTACTGAAACAGTTATTGAAATATATTAGACCATAAGCATCCTCAATAAGAGGAAACCGAATAAAAATCGGCGTACTCTTGTTGGGGATTTATGTGTTTTATCAAATGTAATTCTATATATTTCTTTTAATTTCGCAAACGTTTACGTCATTTTTTTCTGAAAAAAGCATGATTATTAGAATTATTTTTCATAAATTTGCATACGAAACGAAGCAATCTAATTGTAATTTTAGTTTTTGCCTAGTCTACAAAATCATAAAAAAGAAAACTATTAAATATTAATCTAACCAAAAGTGTATGTCTGGTAATTTAAAAAAACTTAGATTTGCGCTCTTTGCAGCTACATTGACTATGTCAGCCAATGGCTTTGCGCAAACAGTGATCAAAGGTAATGTCACCGACAATACTGGTGAGCCTATCATCGGTGCTTCTGTCATCGAAGACGGCTCTGCTAGCAACGGCGGTGTTACTGACATCGATGGTAACTTCACCATCACGCTGAAAGGCAACAGTAAAAAATTGAAGGTTTCTTACGTAGGTATGAAACCACAAGTTGTTAACGTATCTGGCAAATCCGTTGTAAACATCAAACTTGAGGACGATGCTACAACATTGAATGACGTCGTGGTTATCGGTTACGGATCTGTTAAGAAAAAGGATTTGACTGGTTCTGTAGCTACAGTAAATAACAAAGCTCTTGAGGCTGTACCTGTAGCCAATGCTACAGAAGCTCTTCAAGGTAAAATGGCAGGTGTGCAGATTACAGCAACAGAAGGTTCTCCTGATGCAGAAATGAAGATTCGAGTACGTGGTGGTGGTTCTATCACTGGCGATAATACTCCTCTCTACATTGTAGATGGTTTCCCTGTAGAAAGTATCAGCGATATCCCTGCTTCTGAAATCGAAGATATTACAGTTTTGAAGGATGCTTCTTCAACAGCTATCTATGGTTCCCGCGGTGCAAATGGTGTAATCCTCGTTACTACTAAGAGTGGTAAAGAGGGCAAGGTAAACGTATCTTACAATGCTTACTATTCTTGGAAGAAAATGGCTAAGACCTTAAATACTCTTTCAGGTAGTGATTACGTAAAATGGCAGCGTGAATATGCACTCTTGCGTGACAATGAAGATAAATATACCAACCTCTTCGGTAATTGGGAAGATCGTGACCTTTATGAAAATGCAGCTGAGAATGACTGGCAAGATCAGGTATTCGGCCGTGTAGGTAACACATTCAACCACAACCTTTCTATTACTGGTGGTTCCGAAAAGACTAAATTCAATTTTGGTTATGCCCACGTAAATGATAAGGCTATCATGCTCGGTTCTTCTTATCGCCGTGACAACTTGAGTTTGAAGTTAAATCACAAGGTAAACAAGAAGGTTTCTGTAGATTTCTCTATGCGTTATTCTAATACACTTGTCAATGGTGCAGGTGCTAATGAGAGCAAGTCCGAGGTTTCTACAGCAGACTCACGTATGAAGAACGTTATGATTTACCCTATGTTCAACTTTGCTGACTTGAGTGATGGATACGATCCAGATCTTCAGTTGACAAACCCTATTACTTCTGTATATGATACAGATAGAAAACAGAGCCGCCAGAACTTCAACATGAATGGTAGCTTCACATGGGAAATCATCAAGAACTTGAAGTTCAAGAGTGAATTCGGTTTGGACTGGTACTACAATACTGACAAAAAATACTATGGTACATCAACCTACAATGCACGTACTAACAGTGTTGACTCAAAGGGTACCCACCCTATGGCTTACTTCATCGACACTCAGCGTAAGACAGTCCGCAATACCAATACATTGAACTATGACTTTAAGAATCTTATCAAGAACAAAAATCATAATCTGAATATTCTCTTGGGTGAAGAGACTATCAACAAGAAGAGTAATGTCAACGAAGATAGACTGAATTTATTCCCAACAACATTTACAGCCGCTCAGGCTTGGGCTATGTCTTCACAGGGTACTCCATATTATGTAAACAAGTACAACAATGCAGATGACAACCTCTTGTCATTCTTCGGTCGTGCTAACTATAACTTTATGGATAAGTACCTTTTGAGTGCAACATTCCGTGCTGATGGTTCTTCTAAATTCTCTGAAGGAAATCGTTGGGGCTACTTCCCATCAGCAGCTGTTGCTTGGCGTATTTCATCCGAGCCATTCATGAAGAAGACAAATGACTGGCTTGATGACTTGAAACTCCGTTTCTCTTACGGTACTGCAGGTAACAACAACATTCCTGCTGACCAGACATCACCTATCTGGAGTTCAAGCAACTCTACATGGTTGAACCAATTCAATTCATTCTGGACAAGCGGTCTGGCATCTGGTCAGTCTGGTACATTCGCTTCAAATCCTGATTTGACTTGGGAGACTACGATTACCCGTAATATCGGACTTGATTTTACTCTCTTCAAGAGTAAGTTGACTGGTAGCATTGAAGCATATTGGAATACAACCAAAGACTTGCTGATTGCTTTCCCTGTATCTGGTTCTGGTTATGACTACCAGTATCGCAATTTAGGCGAAACAGAGAACAAGGGTTTAGAAATCTCTCTTACATGGAACGCCATTAACAAGAAAGATTATGCATTGAGCATCAGTGGAAATATCGGTTTCAACAAGAACAAGGTGAAGACCTTAGGTTCTTTGGATCAATACAAAGCTTCTTCAAACTGGGCTTCTACCCAGATTCAGGACGACTACATTGTTAAACCTGGTCGTGCTGTAGGTGAAATCTATGGTTATAAGGTTGCAGGCCGTTATGAAGTAAGTGACTTTGAGGGCTATGACGAAGTAAAGAAAAAATGGATTCTCAAAGAAGGTGTATCTGATGACAGCAAGGTAATCGGTGCAAGCTATCTCCGTCCAGGTGCATTGAAACTCCAAAACATGAACGAAGGTGATGGTGAAAACCAAGATTATCGTGTAGATGACAATGATCGCGTTAAGATTGGTGATACGAATCCTGTTGCAACTGGTGGTTTCAACATCTCAGGTCGTCTCTACGGCTTCGACTTGAATGCAAACTTCACATATAGCATCGGCAACGATGTTTACAATGCTAACAAGATTGAATACACTTCAGCTTCACAATATTACTATCGTAACATGTTGGATATAATGGCTGATGGCAAGCGTTGGACCAACCTCAATGCAGACGGTACTCTCTGCAATGATCCAGAGCAGTTGGCTGCAATGAATGCAAACACAACAATGTGGTCTCCATATACCAATTATGTATTGACAGACTGGGCAATTGAAGATGGTTCATTCCTCCGCCTTGCAACAATCACATTGGGTTATACCTTGCCACAGACTTTAACAAAGCGTGTAGGTATCAACAGTTTGCGTTTCTATGCAACTGCATACAATGTATTCTGCATTACAGGTTACTCAGGATTTGATCCAGAGGTATCTTCTCGTAACAAGACAGCTTTGACACCAGGTGTAGATTATTCTGCATATCCTAAGAGCCGTCAGTTTGTTATTGGTTTCAACTTGAATTTCTAATAAGACACTACAATGAAACATATCATAGTTAAAACTTTTGCCGCTGTATTGATGGCAGGCGGTCTAACTTCATGTAGCGATTTTCTGAATCAAAGTTCAGATTCTTCCTTGGATGGAAAGAATATTTTCAGCACTTATGAGTATGCTGAAGGAACTATCGCTAATATCTATCAAGAATTCGGTGAGCAAAATTATCGTGCTCGTTCTGTATGGTATGGCTATAATACCGATGTTGAATTCTATGGTAACTCAAATAAGGCTGATGGTAAGGCTGATTTGGCAACATACAATGCACAAACAGCTAACGACCAGATGAATACAGCAACAGGTACTGACCTTTGGGCTAAAATGTATGCAGCTATCGAGCGTGCAAATCTTGCCATCAAAGGTTTAAGAGAACATGCAGATTTGTCTGATGCAAAAAACAAGCAGCTTTTAGGTGAGGCTCTTACTCTCCGTGCTCTCCAGTATGTAGATTTGATTAACATGTGGGGTGATGTTCCTGCTCGTTTTGAGCCTGTAAATTCTGAAAACATGTACGCAGAACGCTCTGATCGTGACGTTATCTACAAGCAGATTATTACTGATTTGCAAGAAGCTCAGGACTTGTGCGCATGGCCTAACGAATTGGAGGCTACTCAAACCGTTGAACGTGTTAATAAGGCTTTTGTTAAAGGTCTCTTAGCAAGAGTTTGTATGCAGGCTGCAGGTTATGCACAACGCATGGATGGTGAAAACCGTTTAAGCACAGACCCAGAATTGAGTAAGGAAGTACTTTATCCTATTGCCCTCCAAGCTTGTAAGGATGTAATGGGTGTTGAAGGACAGTATGTTGCCTTGAAGTCTAACTTTGAAGATATCTGGAACAACAATGGTATCTCTGGTGACATCATCGCAGCTGGTAGTGAATCTTTGTTTGAGATTGGTTACAGCAACGCTCCTGCTCGTGGCCGTATGATGTACACATTCGGTATCAAGCATAACTCAGAAGATGAAATGACAACCATGAAGCAAGGTAGCCAAGTGGGTCCTGTTCCTACTCTTTATTTTGAGTATGACAAGAACGACACCCGTCGTGATGTTACCTGCTGTCCTTTCCAATGGAATAAAGGTAAACAAGAGTTGCAGTCATTCAAGAGTTGGAGCTTTGGTAAACTCCGCTATGAGTGGACCAACCGTTTGATCCCAGCTGGTAATGATGATGGTATCAACAGACTCTATATGCGTTATGCTGATGTTGTTCTGATGCGTGCTGAATTGGAAAATGAGTTGAATGGTCCTGCCGCTGCAGCTCCTTATCTCGAAAAAATTCACAAGCGTGCCTTGGGTGGTGACGTCAGCTCATATATCAATCAAGTTTCTGCAAGTAAAGAATCCATGTTTAATGCTATCGTAAAAGAGCGTGGTCTTGAGTTTGCTGGTGAATTTATCCGCAAGGCTGACTTGATTCGCTGGGGACTTTTGAAGACCAAGATGGACGAAGCTAAGGCAAAGATGAACGCAATTGTCAACTTGGCGGATTACGATGCAGAACATCCATATAGCCAATTATCAGGTCATGTTTACTACAAGCGTGTACCATATAGCTGGTCACGTGGAGATGTATCTTACACAACTGCTAATGCCAAATTGGTTATCTATGGTTTGAACTATGGTGAAACTGAATTGGATCCAGAAGGTTACACAGAGTATGCTGACAGTAAGGGTGATGCTGCTACATGGATTAAGGCTACTTCGCTTGATGATGTCAAGGATTATCTTTACGTACAGGATCCTGACAAGCGTCAGTACTGGCCTATCTTCAATGTCAACCTCAATGACAATGCAAGTCTTAAAAATTACTCTTGGTATTAATAACTTCAAGACTATAAAAAAATGAAAAAGAATATTTTCTATATAAGTGCCCTTGCCGCAGCCTTGTGCTTCGGCACCACGGCATTTACTTCATGCAGCGATCCTGATGATATCCAGGACTTAGTACTTGACAGAGTACTTTCCCCTACAGGTATCACTGCTCGTATTACCAACAACACTGATATTGTTGTTGACTGGAATGAAATGACAGGTGCTACAGCGTATGAAATTGAAGCCTATGCAGACAACAATGATTACGACAACAACGAACCAGCTGTAAAGACAACAACTACAAGCAACACATGTACACTGACTTCATTAATCGGTGAAACTGATTACTACATTCGTGTAAGAGCTCTCGATGAAAATAATGAAAACCGCAATTCTAAGTGGGTTGAAATTATGAAGACAACTAATCCTGAGCAAAACATGAACAAGGTAAAGTCTGGCGATATCCAAAGCAAGGCTGTTAAGTTGACATGGTTAGCTGGTCTTCAGGTTGATAAGATTATCTGCACTCCATCAAGTGCTGGTTCTACCGCAGAAAAAGTTACCTATACTCTGACAGCTGATGATATTGCAGCTGGTTCTGCTCTGGTATCTGGTCTTGACCCAGAAACTACTTATAAGGTAACTTTGAAGTTGGGTGAAAAGACTCGTGGTTATGCTACATTTACAACTAACATCGATTTCAGTGATGCTACAGTAATCACTCCATCTGATGATTGGGTAAGTGCTATTCAGAATGCTGCTCCAGGTAGCAAGATTGCATTGGCTCCTGGTACTTACGAATTGTCAGGTACTAATCTGGTCATTTCAAACAGTGTAAAGATTGGTGCTCAGAATTCAGCAAGCTTACCAATATTGAATGCAAACATCCACTTGACCAATGAGGCATCACTTATGCTCTATCAGGTTATCTTGGATGGTACAGGTAATTCAAACTCTGCTATCGAGTTTAAGGGTGCAGGCAGCTACAGCGAGTTGACCCTCAAGGGTTGTGAAATCCGCAACTTCGAAAACAAGAGTTTTATCTACAACAATGTTGCTGCTGTTATTGACAATATCACAATTGACAACTGTCTCATTCACCACATGGATACAAACAATGGACAGGATTTCATCGATAGCCGTAAGGGCGGTTGGAACAGCTTGAACGTAACAAATTCTACTTTCTATGAGTGTGCTCCAAAACGTCAGATCTTCCGTGGCGACGATGCATCTTCTTCTGTTAATGCAAATATGGAAACTTACGTTGATAAGTGTACATTCTATAATGTTGGTAATGGTGGTTCAAACCACATGTTCTTCTACATTCGTTTCAAGGGTAATACAAATACCTTTACAAACAACGTAGTTGCCAACTTTATCAACAAACGTGGATTTAGTAATACATCTGCATTGGGAACTCCAACATATAGCAACAACTATTATTATAATTGCTTGAATATGCTTGAACAAGATCCAAACAATACAGAAACAGGCTTGACTGCATTCGACAAGGAAGGTAAAGTTCTGGATGCAAATCCATTCAAGGACCCAAGCAATGGTGATTTCACAATCACAGATGAAATCTTGCAAACATACCAGTTTGGTGATCCAAGATGGTATTAAGCAAAAATCAAGATGAGTTATTGTATCGTTTGACCAGACCATACAAAGTGAGATAATTAAAGACTATACCTCTGGAGTATATTTCCTATGGGTATAGTCTTTTTTTTGTTTTTGAACAAAACTATATTCAGCGAACATCTTAAAAATACTCATCTTTATATTTTTTGAAACTTTTCTTGGAAGTCACGAAAGAAAAGCGTATCTTTGCAGCGAAGTATTAAGCAAATAAGAAATGACAATGAGCGGAGAAAACTATATAAGATTCGACTGGGCGATGAAACGTCTGCTGCGCAACAAGGCAAACTATGTTGTGCTTGAAGGTTTCTTATCTTCATTACTTGGAAAGAAATTTAAGATTCACCGCTTTCTGGAAAGCGAAAGCAACCAAGAAGACGAATACGATAAATATAACCGAGCCGATATTCTGGCAGAAAGCGAAGATGGGCAATTATGCATCATTGAAGTACAAAATAGCCGTGAAGTAACCTATTACCACCGTATACGCTATGGTGCATCTAAGGCAATAACAGAGTATATTGGTTTTGTCAAACCATACGAAGCTGTCAGCAAGGTATATTCTATCTATATTGTGTATTTTAAACTGGGACAAGGCAAAGATTATGTTTACCATGGCAAAACCGAGTTCATCGGTGAGCACGAACCACATGATACTCTTAAGCTCTCCATCCGACAGAATGAGAAATTCTTTGGCATCAAGGATAAAGATTTAGAACTAAGGAAGGGGGCGGGAGACTTATTCCCAGAATACTACATACTACGAGTCAATGATTTTGACAAGGTAGCAACTACTCCACTTGATGAATGGATTGAATTTCTAAAAACAGGTTCTATCAGTTCAAAAGCCACTGCAGCAGGATTACCAGAGGCACGCGAACGCCTGCGTGTAGATTCACTCTCTCAAAAAGACAAACAAGCCTATTTCCGTCATTTAGAAGCGGTTAGACACATGAAGAGTCTCTTTGACACCAGCCATGACGAGGGTTATCAAGATGGACTAACAGAAGGAAGAATTGAAGGAAGAGCTGAAAGAAGAGCAGAAGGAGAAAAAGAAAAGACCAAAGAAATCGCCCTCAAACTTCTTGCTTTAAATACACCAATAGACATCATTTCCCAATCTACAGGATTATCTATAGAGGAAATCAAAAAGTTAAATTCATAAACACATAGAAAGTGCAATGTTCGACTTGTGCGTTGCGCTTTTTTCTACTACGCAATCGTTTTCGTATTATTTTGAGATGATTATACCTTATATTATAAAGAATAGTTGTAATTTTGCCACAAATAAAATTTAGCCTAAATTACAATGAGAAAATCAATCATCAAAACCATCGTGCTTTCAGCACTCTTGGCTCTGCCAGGCATTGCCAAGTCCCAGACTTTTACTGGTATTATTTCTGAGCGAAATGCCCAGAATACTCCTGAAGGATGGACGGCAGTTGAATTACCACAATTGCCAGCCATCACACCAGCAAATACGTTGAACATCAAAGACTATGGTGCATCTACATCGGCAGCAGATAACACCAAGGCTATTCAGAAAGCCCTGGATGCTGTTCCTACTACTGGCGGTATGGTCGTAATTCCAGCGGGTACCTGGATGTTTGGTAGCACAGACCAGATGACCAGCAAGACAGAGGTGCTCAGCATCAAGTCTAAGACTGTACTCCACCTTTGCGCTGGAGCCACCTTGAAGCTCGTAGAATACGGCAAGGCTCCAAATAATAAGACTGTATTCATTGGTTGTAAGAATAAGAATCAAAGCGACATTGTCATAGAGGGTGAAGGCGAGACATCAATCATTGATGGACAAGGAACTCGATGGTGGCAGGCTCGCGACAACAAAGAGACTTTCAATCCAGGAGCTATGATCCGCTTCGAGAAAGGCAGCAGATTCCTGATTCGCAATCTCAAGATCCAGAATACTCCAGGTGTCAACATTACCTTAAGTAACAGCAATGGAGCCAACAATGGAACTGTTCATAATGTAACCATCTATAACCCTTCTTCAGAAACCAAGACAGAACAGCCTTCTCATAACACAGACGGTATCTCTATCTGGGGACACCACATGAACATCTACAACTGCAACATCAGTACAGGTGATGACAACGTAGTTTGCGACAATGACGCACAGTATATCCACGTTTGGAACTGCGACTTCGGAACAGGGCATGGTGCTTCTATCGGTAGCTATACTAAGAACATCAAGCATGTATGGTTTGATAAGATTACCATGAATGGTACCACTGCAGGTATCCGCATGAAGACTGGTATCAATAGCGACGGTACCCTCCGTGGCGGTGGTGAGGAAGACTGGAAGTTTACCAACTTCACCATGACCAACGTGAGGAATCCATTCTCTATCGACTGCTTCTACGACAAGAACTACAACAGTGATCCTGCCGTAGATAAGGCAAATGCAAGAGCCTTGGATAGCACTACCCCAACCAACACCGACATTCTACTTCAGAACGTGAAGACTACAGATGTTTGCGATGGCAATGCCATCTTCCTGGTAGGTCGCCCTGAGAGCCACATCAAGAACGTGACACTCGACAACGTACAGATATCAGCCAAGAAGGGTATCGATATCCGTTTCGTGGATAATCTCGTATTCAAAAACAACTCCAAGATTACAGTAAGCAGTGGTGCTATCTGGCTTCAGAAATATGATTCATCATGGACAGATGAATGCAATGCAACCTCAACAGGTTCTACGGTTACAGATACAAAAGGTCCTTTCACTTTGAACTCAAAGACCCTAACTGATAAAACAGCAGGTTCTTTCAGCAATGGTTTCACCATCAGCAATGAAAAAGGAAAGACATATGATATTGGTTCTGGTACAAACTACATCAAGTACAGTGCAAACCAATACACCATCATTATTCCTGATGGAGTAAAGATAACCAAGATGGATATTGAGGGTCGCAACAACTATTCTGATGCAGATGCCTATATCGGCGAGATTAATGGTACAAGCTATGATGCAACAGCCTATGCCTTCCCAAAGGACAAGAGCGTGAAGAACTATACAGTGGAGTTTAATTCTCCTGTAGAGCACACGCTGACATTCACACCGAAAGTAAAACAATGCATTTTGGCATTTACTCTTTATACTGAAGCAACCAACTCTATAGCTGGTATCACATTAGATAATAAAAACAAGGCGGACAACAACGTCTATGACCTCAGCGGTCTCCTGGTAATCAAGAACGCTTCTACAAGCGATTTGCAGGCTCTCAACAAGGGTATTTATATCCACAACAACAGAAAGTATATTGCAAAGTAATAAAACACTATATCACTCAAAAAACGTGAGGGTGCGTCACAGACTTATGACACACCCTCCTTGTTTTATATTTTTTTCTTCAGGGATTTCCTGAAGAATCTCATTCCTACTTATCAGTAGTTTTCTTGGCAGCAGGTTTTGCTGCTGTCTTGGCAGCTGCCTTCTTTGTCGCAGTCTTCTTTGTAGCAGACTTGGCTGGTTTCTGTGCTTCACGCAGTTTCTCTACTTCCTTTTCTATCTTGTCCAACTTAGCCTGGAGACGGGTGATTTCCTTATCCTTCATCTCTATCTCCTCCTCCATATTGGTTACACTTGTCATGTAATTATCGAGCTGCTCATTGTCCATCTCTGGATGGAGAGAGTTTACTCGGTTGAGGAAGTCGCCCAGAATGTTCATGTAATTTGTGAAAGCATCAAATGGACTTGAATAGATACCACGGTCAAGACCCACATTACTTGGCTTAGTAGTCATGAAACGGAAGTTATTGCTTGCCTGCAAGTAATCCCAGTCCTGATTGATACGAGGATCGTTGGCAATACGCACACGGTCGGCTACACTATAGAGTTTGTTGAAAGCCTCACGCTGCATCGGATTTCCGAGCCATGTGCTGATATCACGCTCCTCATCCACCCAACTCAATGTATCAGGTACATTCAACTCGCCCACTGACTTCATTTTCTTGCAAATCTCTGAAGGTGTAGAGAAGGTGATGCCCTTCTGGCGTGCACATTCTGGCAATGCCTTGAAGAACTCGAGGATATTGCTGGACAATGGCTGGGCAATACCAAGGGCTGACAGTTCCATGAAGATATTGATAATCTGCTCTTCCTGTGGCAAAGCTGCTATCTCATTGATATAGGTATCAGCAAAAAGTGGATAACCATCCCAACTACTATTATTGAAACGCAAAGAGATATCATCGCTCAAACGGATATCACGGAGCAAAAGCTTCAGATTTGGAGCTATCGGACAATGATAAACATAGTGTGGAGACTTCCAGCCCAATACATGCTTGGCACCTTCGGTCAACATACCTTCGAAGCCCATCTGAGAAGCCTGCAAACCAATATCATCGCTGTAAATGAGTGATGAATTGCGAAGCACAGTTGGCTCCTTACCGAAATATTCCTTGATCTTGGAAGCCTGACGCTTAACCTCCTTGGCAAAGCTATCCTCATTGACGAGAGAGGCAAGACCATGAGAATATGGCTCTGCGAGGAACTCTACACAACCGGTAGCGTTCAGTTCCTGCAATTTTTCCAATACCTGAGGAGCATGCATTTCCAACTGTTCCATGCCGACTCCTGAGAGTGAAAAGGCTACCTTGAAATACTTGTTACTCTGATGGATCATCTCCAACAGGGCATTGAGCGCTGGCATATATGACTTCTCAGCTATCTCGCTGATAGAACGCTCATTCTCGTAATCATCATAGTAATAATGATCAGTACCGATGTCGAAGAAGCGGTAGCGTTTCAGATGGGTAATCTGATGTATCTCGAAATATAAACAAATTGTCTTCATAATTTGAAACTTGATATTTGAACGTTTAACTTTATGACAAGCAAAGACAAAGAGTTCTTCGCTCTTCGTTCTTCACTCTTCACTTAACCTACTTCCATCCTAAGGTTTTAAGGTATAAGTCCCTGATGCGGGCACCCACCTTTTCCCAGGTAATCTGGTCAACTTCCTTCTTGCCCTCCACAGAAAGATAGTCGAAAAGACTCTCATTATGACAGATACTGTAGATGGCATCTGCAAGGGCATGAATATCCCAGTAATCTACCTTGATGCAGTTGGTAAGAATCTCACCGCAACCACTCTGCTTGGAAATGATGGTAGGTGTACCACACTGCATGGCCTCCAAAGGAGAGATACCGAAAGGCTCACTCACAGAAGGCATGACATAGACATCAGAATCCTTCAGGCACTCATACACCTGCTTGCCACGCATGAAACCAGGGAAGTGGAAACGATCGGCAATACCTCGCTCTGCTGCAAGATAAATCATCTGATCCATCATATCTCCCGAACCAGCCATGCAGAAACGCACATTACGGGTACGATGAAGCACCATATTGGCAGCCTCAACGAAATATTCCGGTCCCTTTTGCATGGTGAGACGACCCAAGAATGTAACCACCTTCTCCTTGCCCTTATGATCAGGACGAGGAATATCCTGCCACTCCTGCTTCAATGGATATACCGCATTGTGCATAGCAAAGCACTTGCGTGGATCCTGGTGATACTGATTGATGACCGTCTGTCGGGTCAACTCAGATACACACATGATACAGTCGGCATTGTCCATACCATCCTTCTCGATGGAATAAACGGTAGGGTTTACCTTACCACGGCTACGGTCGAAATCGGTAGCATGCACGTGAATGCACAATGGTTTACCACTCACCCTCTTGGCATGAATACCAGCAGGGAAAGTCAGCCAGTCGTGAGCATGGATAATATCAAATTCCTCACTTCGAGCTACCACACCGGCAATGATGCTATAGTTGTTGATCTCGTCGTGGAGATTGGATGGATAACCACCTGCAAAATCCATACATCCGAGGTCGTTGACATTCATATAGTTGAAGTCGGCATAGATATGATCGCGATAACGGAAATAGTCATCCGGATTCATAATATTGCCTACTCGCTGCTGTACGTAATCATGATTGACATCACGCCAGGCGATAGGCACACTATTCATGGCCACAATCTTACAAGCACTGCGGTCCTCATCACCGAAAGGATGAGGAAGACAGAGTATGGTTTCAATGTCACCCTGGGCATGCAACCCCTGAGAAATACCAAAGTTAGCAGTAGCCAAACCACCAAATACATGAGGAGGATACTCCCATCCAAACATTAATACTTTCATATAGCAGTCCTCCTTATTTATATTGATACTTATCGAGTAATTCGAGTGCACGCAGAATCTCTGCCACATTCATGGCAAAGGAAATGGCACCACGTCCAGCAAATGGAGGGTTACCATCAAAGAGTTCGCTGATGGTACCGAGACAATGATAAGACATCTCATCTTCATATCCCACCATCTGGCGCTCGATGAAGCTCAATCGGGTTCTTCTGTAGAGTTTCAAACTTGCCTCCATATAGAAACCGCCGAGCCAAGGCCATGCAGTACCTTGATGATATGCATAATCTCGCTGGCTCTGAGGACCTACATAGACAGGATTATAACCGCCACTCTTAGGAGAAAGAGAGCGCAATCCCTTAGGGGTCAGGAGTTCACGTGTACAGATATCGAGCACTTTCTTCTTCTGGTCTTGAGAAAGAGGAGAATAGTCGAAAGCGACTGGGAAAATCATATTAGGTCGAACACTCCAATCGATCATGTTACCATCTACATAGTCATAGAGATAACCATACTCATTGAGGAAAGTATCGAGGAAAGACTGCTTGGTCTTCTCTGCCAATTCCAGAAGATGCTGCTGCCTATCTTGCTTGCCATCCAACTCGCAGAGAGCAGCACAGAAGCACAATGCATTGTACCATAATGCATTAAACTCAACGATATAGCCACTTCTTGGAACTACAGGTTTTCCGTTGGCAGTAGAGTTCATCCATGTTACGGCCTTATCCTTTCCATTAGAATAAAGGAGTCCGTTAGGATGCAATTCTAAGTTAGGATGGTGATTGCCTTCGATAAAGAGCATGACACTCTTGATGAACTTACCATATTTCTTCAGACATTCCTCCTTGCTGGTTTCCTTAGCATACTGCTGAAGAGCCCAGATTGCCCAGAGAGGAACATCCGGCTGTTCCAATTCGGTAATATTCACCGTGATATCCTTTCCTTCCATGAATTCCTGATATCCCTTCATGGCAGTCTTCATCACCAGTTCAAAGTAGTCATTTTCCTCTATAGAGAGGGTAAGACCCGGCAAAGAGATAAATGTATCTCGCGCACGGCACTTGAACCAAGGATAACCAGCCAGAATGTATCGGTCATCATTTTTCTCACGACGGTGGAACTGATGGGCAGCATTGACAAGACAATGGAAGAAATTGTCACGAGGGGCTCTTTCTGCCACTTCCTTATCAAAAAGTTTCTTCAATGTACCGGTCTTGATTTCAGATGTAGATGCAGCAAAGACAATGCTCTCACCTTTCTTGATTGGCATCTCAAAATAACCAGGTACATAAAGGTCCTCATTGGAAGCATAGCCACGCTCCTGCTCCTTAGGATACTCCACACCACGATACCAGTCTGGGGAAAAAACAAACTCATTATTCTTGGAGAACTGCATATAAAGGTCTGGATAACCTGCATACATACAAGTCTTGATACCATTATCCACTGCTGAATACTCACGGGATGCTGTTCCATTCTCATGGGTAAACTGACGCACGCTTCTGAATGCCAAGAATGGACGGAAACGCAAGGTGGTAGCTGAATGACAATCCACCATGGTGTATCTGATCAAGATGCGATCTTCATAATGCTGAAAAACGACCTCTTTCTTTAAGATGACACCACCTACACGGTAAAGCGTTGTTGGCACCTTATCGCAATCAAACTCACGAATGTATTTATGGCCCATCGGGCTAAAGTTGTTGCCTTGATACTTGTGCAATCCGAGATTGAATTCAGCGCCATGCTGAATGACTGTAGGATCGAGAGAACTCAGCAATACATGATTGTCGCCATCCAGTTCTGGAATAGGGACAACCAGCAAACCGTGATACTTTCGAGTATTACAATCAACAATCGTAGAGCACGAATAAGCACCCGAGCGGTTGGTTCTAAGCAACTCCTTCGGCAATGACTCCTGTAGGTTGGTCATCAGGGCCTTTTCGAATTTTAGATAACTCATAGATCTATATTAAGGTTTTTAATATTTTTGTTGACTTTATTGCATCCAAAGGTAAGGAAAAAAAGCGAAACGACAAAGTTTTTTGGCAAAGAATTTAAGAAAATCGCTATATTTAATGTTTTATAAGCTTTTAAAGGGCAAATATTCCCCGTTTTTAAGTCACTTAGATGAATACACACAGTTTTGTGTAGCCTCTTTACAACAATCGCACAATCGAAAAAAGGTGCACCGGAACTTGTATTCCGATACACCTTATTATTCTTAAAACCTAATTATTCTTGAAATAAGATCAATCTGACTACTGCGGTATCAGGAAGTTGATTACTTCCTGCTCCACCGTAATGCGGTAAGGCCCAACTGGCGTCTTCATCAATCGACCATCTACACCAATCATCGCATGAGAAGAATCCTCTACCACCACCTCTCTCGTGCGATAGGGATGCACACTTTTATGATTGAGGAATTTACCTTTGACGAAAAGATAAAAGCCTTCAAAGAGCTGGGTCATACCAGGATGATGAACTACAGAGACATCCAGAAGGCCATTATAAGGCACCGCATTAGGAGTCTGTCCATATCCCGATGCATTTCCTACACACATGGTCATCACCCTACGCTTAATGACATCTGAATTGATGCGGATATGCATCTTATAGTCTAATCGCTGGAAAATCATCAGCACGAATGAGAAGAGGAACGACAGGGTGCGGGAACCGAATACATGATGGGTCTTGCGACGCAAGTTCATGATAGCAGCTATCAGACCGACATTCACGCAATTGAGAAAATAGCGGTGACAGTTTTCCCCCTTCTTGTTCTGATAACGGATACAACCTAAATCTATCTTACGCACACGATGCTGCTGGAGCCATTTGATAGTCTGTTCGTAATCACTATCATCAAATCCCCAGAAATGAGCAAAGTCATTCATCAGTCCATTAGGAATAATACCCAGCGCAATCTGGTTTCTTACGGAAGCATCTACCTGCATCAGACAGTTTACTGCATCATTCAATGCAGAATCTCCACCCACAATAACGATTGTCTTATAGCCATTGTTGATAAACATCTTAACCAGACGCTCTACACTTTTCTGATTCTCGCTTTGCACGAAATCATAGTCCACATGAAGTTGGCGCAAAACTTTCTCTATCTTAGTCCAGCGCGCACTGCTCCTCCATCCTCCTCGAGGGCAATAGAGCAAGCCCCATTTATTTTCATTTACAGCCACGTCGATTATTCTCCTATAATAATATTCTCTATATTAATAAATAATGTATATACGATTAGAAATCCATCTATTACTTATCCAAATATCTATCAATCATATAAATTGCTACCGATTAGATTTCATCAGTTCAAGAACCTGCTCTACCTTCTGCTCCATCGGCTGAAGTGCATCTATCCAATGAATGGTAAAACCCCTACGCTCCATACCACGGAACCAGGTCATCTGCCTTTTGGCAAACTGATGAATGGCGATTTCCAATCCTCTCAGCATCTCCTCATAAGAAGTTTTTCCTATCACATATTCTGTGATAAACTTGTATTCCAGCCCGTAATACAACAGGTTTTCTGCAGGAATACCACGATCGAGGAGTCCCTTGATTTCCTCTACCATCCCATTCTCCAGACGCTGTTTCAGACGGCGGGTGATTTTATCACGGCGGGCATCACGGTCGATACTTACTCCTATCACCAAAGAATCAACCGCAGGCAATTCCCGCTCTGGCATTGGATGTTCGAGATTGTAAGTTTCAATCTCAATCGCACGGATGGCGCGCTGCGCAGTATCTACATCTGTGCGATTGTGCATATTAGAACCATTCTTCGCCTTCAAATGCACCAACATATCTGTCAGTTCTTCCAGCGTTTTACCTTCGAGAGAACTACGAAGAGCAGGATTTTGAGGAACTGGTGAAAGATGATAACCTTTCAAGACAGACTCGATATAGAGTCCGGTACCTCCACAGAGTATCGGAAGTACGCCACGATGAGTAATGTCCTGATAGGCATCATAGAAGTCCTGCTGATATTGGAAGAGATTATACTTGGTACCGGCATCACAGATGTCTATCAGATGATAAGGAATCAGTTTACCCCCTACCGTATAATCCTCAAGATCTTTTCCCGTACCAATATCCATGCCCCGATAGACCTGGCGACTATCGGCACTGATAATCTCAGCCCCATGCGTATCGCCACCCCACATGGAAGAATCCATGCCATTGATATGCGAGGCAAGTGCAGCGGCAAGACTAGTCTTTCCACTGGCAGTAGGACCCAATATGGTAATCATAGAATGTTTCATGGCGCAAAGATACAAATTTTTCCGATACAGACAAACAAAGAAATAAAAAAAATGGGAAAACAAGGCAAGAAAAGGAGAATCAGTATGCCTTTATGCTATAAAACTTCAAGCCATTAGAAAAAAAATAAATAATAAAAAAGCCTGGCATTTTACAATGCCAGGCTATATATATTGTCGTAAATCGCTTCAGCGGTATTACTTCAACTCAGCGAGGTACTTGATAGTACGAACCATCTGAGAAGTA
>ERZ1034713.473-NODE-473-length-23784-cov-43.245775_pt1 | contig 23784 bp, 24 predicted proteins | sample MGYA00520692_ERZ1034713 | MGnify/ENA primary metagenome ERZ1034713 (study PRJEB33766, sample SAMN09781717) | gut metagenome | biome: gut microbiome | host: Homo sapiens | place: Madagascar | study: EMG produced TPA metagenomics assembly of the PRJNA485056 data... | reverse complement strand
AAAATAACAATACTGATAATCAGCGAGTTACATAGTGAAATAATCCCACGAAGTAGAGCATGGCTCCATAGAAATGCACGGTCAGATACCTTGTCAGCCACTTCGCCCAACTGCTTTCCCATTTCGGCAGTAGCGAGAACGCCCATTGTATCGGTCCAAATATCGTCAGCATTCCCAACAGTATCTGTTGACAATAGATGGTGCTCCACCAACCGATACGGAAGACGATCAATGCTATCAGCATTACTATCTTGTCGATGTTTACTACGGCTCCTGCAGTCAGTGAGGTAAACCACAGCTTGGCTGCGTCCTTTTCCATGTTGGTCACTTCATCCACACCTGTCTGCTCCATGGTCGATTCCACCAGATTCGGGTCTGTTGTTCCCTTATGGGCAATGTCTGCCTGGGCTTGTACGTTGGTGTACATCGTGTCTCTGGTATAGATGAGCTGCTGCACCTCCGTAAACTTGTCCTCTATCTGTGTGGCTTCCGCCTCATATAGGTCATGGGTATAACTACCGATGGAGTTGGGTATGTAACTCAGAAAGTCCAGTACGCACCAATTGCTGCCACTGTTCGTCATGCCTGTATCGGCAGGTGGGTACCACCAACATAGGATGATGCTTATCACCAGTGGCTTGAATAGTTTCAACACATCCAGTGGCTCATGCTTCACCATCATCTTGTAGGCCATGTTCGCTGCCACCACGATGGAGAAGAGGGCTGCGAGTGCCATACACATTTGGACGACCCACCAATTATCCCAAGCGGGTCTAACCATCGGAAATGAAAGGATAGTAAGGTGATGTAATATCACTGATTTACAGTCCATTAGGAATGAAAGCCGATTTTGGATTGGTTCGTTATTCTTTCCTAAATTAGCGGATTGTTTACCCACTTTTGTCTCGTTTTTGTCCCTCGTTGTATTATCTTTGTATCGCAAGTTAAATGCTTGATAATCAGTGATAAAAGAATATATTAACATCAGAAAAGAAAGGAAATAAAATGGGACGAAAGAAGAAGGAAATCCGTTTGAAGGAGCCAGTGCGCATCCGAGAAAAGAAGATAGCTGGTGGCAACATCAGCCTCTATCTTGACATTTACCAGAAGGGATTGAGAAAGAAAGAGACGTTGAAACTCTATCTTGTGCCAGAAATCAACGCTGCTACCAAGTTGCAAAACGCCAATACAAGAAAGTTGGCAGAGCAAATCAAGGCGCAGCGCATTCTTGACATCCAGAGAGAGGGTCTTGTGGATTGGGACAAGGTGAAGAAGTCACGCATGACACTTACCAAGTGGATGGATGACTTTGTGAAGTACAATGCCGAGTTGTCTGAGTCTTCCATGAAGACAAAGCGAAACACTCATGCTCGCATTGACCAATACCTATTACATATAGGCAAACCAGAGTTTCTGTTGAAAGACGTGGACAAGGAGTTTTGCAAAGGCTTCATTACTTTTTTGAAGACTTGCACCTACAATGATGGAAAGAAACAACTCAGCACTACCACTTGCCGTATGTTCGTCAACTATTTCGGCTCGTCATTGGCAAAGGCAGTAAGGGACGGACTGATTGAGCAAAATCCATTCTTGCTGTTGGAGGCAAAGGAGAAGCCACAGAAGCGAGTGGCTGAGCGTGAGTTTCTGACAATAGAGGAAATAAAGAAGGTGATGAACACACCATGCCGTTATGAACTGGTGAAGAAAGCCTTTCTGTTCTCCTGTTTCACTGGTCTGCGATATAGCGACATGAAAGCCTTGAACTGGAGTGAAATCCACAAGGCTGCTGACGGCAAGACAGAATACATTGACCATATCCAAGTCAAGACCAAGGACAGAGTAACCATCCCCTTGTCGGAAGAAACAAAGAAGTGGATGCCTAAAAGAGAAGAAGGCATAGACAACATCTTCCACAACTTGACAATCACATCTACAACTGTAGAAGTGGTTCTGAAAGAATGGATGGAAGCAGCAGGTATAACCAAGCATATAACCTACCATTGCTCACGACATACGGCGGCTACGATGCTCCTAACCCTTGGTGCAAGTATCTATGTAGTAAGCAAGATACTCGGACACAAGAGCATCAAGATGACGGAGATTTACGCCAAGATTGTTGACAAGAAGAAGTTGGAAACCGTAAACCTCGTGAACGGAATGTTTGACCAAATACCAGTAATACAATGAAGATAGAAATCAAGGAACGTAAGCTGACGGAAGGCAAAAGAGCCTTATATCTGGAATACTACGAGACTGGCTTCCGCAAGAGAGAAAACTTGCACCTCTATCTCTTGCCCGATGATGCCGTTGGTGCTGCAAAGCACAATCGGCTTACATACAACAAGGCTATGGAGATACGAGCAGAGCGAATCCTCACCCCTCCTGTATTGGAGAAAGAGAATGCCAAAAGCGAAGAACAAGGCAACGGCTTGACTTGGCTACAATGGTGCGATGACTATATCAAATGGTCTGTTGATTGTGGCAACTGCAAGAAGATGATAGGTCATAAGAATGTTGTCCGCAAGCGTATCGCCACTTATTTACGGAGAGTAGATAAGAAAGACATCCTGCTGAAAGATGTCAGTAAAGATGAAATTTGCGGTCTTTTTGACTATATGCGCAACAAGTATCGCAACAAACGCCAAATCAAGACCAACGGAGGACGGTTGGCTGATTACTCATTACTGTTGTTTGAGGAAACAGTCAAAGCGATATTTAACAAGGCTATGCGTGAAGGACTTGTAAAATTCAATCCTGTACACAGTCTAAACAAGTTGGAACGCTTCCATGCTCCTGACAAACACAGAGAGTATCTTACGCCCGAAGAACTCACACGTATCCTGGCGGTGGAAGCTGAATGTGAGAATGAACGAACCGTACAACTGGCATTTGGCTTATCATCCATGACTGCCCTTCGCCTTGGCGATATGCAGCATCTAAGGTGGTGTGATATTAAAATGATAGATGGCGTTCCGACAATCAGCATCATACAGCGAAAGACAAAGCGTCCTGCCATTATTCCGCTCAATGAAATGGCGCAATCGTTGTTGCCACCTCGAACGGATGACAATCCGGAAAGTCTTGTGTTTCACCTTGTCAAGAAGTCAGACAACGTATCGAAATACGTAAGAAGACTTAAAGAAAAGGCTGGCATAGAAAAGGATTTGACCTATCATTGCTCACGGCATACGACAGCATCGTTGGCTATCTCAGCAGGAGCGGACATATCAGCCGTGAAGGATATATTAGGACATGGCAGTATCACTTCCACTGAAGTATATGCAAAAGTGGCTCTCGAAAAGAAGATAGAAGCGGTCAATTTGTTCAATGGTGTGTTTGACTAAGCCATGCAGCAAGGAGCGAACAAGGGGAAAGTCTTTTCTCTTCCCTTTATTTGAACTTTGCCGTCAGGCTGTATTCAGAAAATGCTTGTGTTCAAATAAATCTGCAAGACTTATTTGAGTACAGGCTTTTTCATGTTCAATTTAATCTTTGATAAAGATGACAACAGGAGTAATATACGCTCGTGTCTCCAGTATTGGTGACAGACAGAGCACGGAAAGACAGGTCAAGGACTTGTCGGAGTATGCAAAATATAAGGGTATAGAAGTCCGCAAGGTCTTTGAGGAACACATCTCTGGCGCAAAGAAGAATGATGAGCGTCCAGTGTTGTGTGAGGCAATGGAATACTGCAAGGCAAACCGCATTGGAATCCTACTTGTCAGTGAACTGTCAAGATTGGGTCGCAATGCGTTTGAGGTGCTTGTCTCTGTCAAGGAACTCATTGACTGTGGCATCAACCTCTACATACAAAAGGAACAATTTACATTATTGGACGAAGAAGGACATCCGTCCCTCTTTGCTCCTATAATGATAGCCACGCTTTCAACCTGTGCGCAATTGGAACGTGATAATATCTCATTCCGATTGCAGTCAGGAAGGAAGCAGTATATAGAGAAAGGTGGAAAACTCGGACGCAAGGTAGGCTCTGTAAAAACGGCAGAACAGATGAAAGCCGAATATAGGGAAGTAATAAGCTTGCTCCGCAAGGGGTATTCCATTCGTGATGTGGCGAAGTTGAGTGGTAAAGGGGTAAGTACCGTACAACGAGTGAAGCGATTACTAAAAGTACAATCACCGCAATAAAACTATTGATTTTACGTTCTTTTCAAAGAAAGGGCTTGTGCAACAGTGCACTTAAAGGCTAAAAGCACTACCTTTGTAAATAATATCAAAATAGAGTATAATGGAAGAAAACAATATAACAGTAGATAAAGCTGTCCAAACCATAAAAGGGGCAATTTTGCGAGCTCAAGCACAGGCGAGCCAGTCAAGTAATGCCATACAGTTGTCTTTATATTATGGTATAGGGCGTTATGTGTCTATCAATTTACAGCAAGCACATTGGGGCGCAAAAGCTCTTGATACTATTAGTGAGAGATTGCAGCGTGAATTGCCAGGATTAAGAGGCTTTTCTTCAGGCAACTTGAAGAAAATGCGTATCTTCTATGAGGAATGGCAATGCCTTTCAATTGGTTCGCCAATGGCGAACCAATTACAACAGCTTGAAAATAAGATAGAAGAAGGTGTTGAAATAGGAGAAAAGACACTCCTTTGTATTAACAGACCTATAGAGTCAGCAGACTTACGTATAGAGGATTTTGTGGGCATTAGTTTCACTCATCATATGGAAATTTTGCATAAAACTACCACTTTAGATGAGCGCATCTACTATATACATCAAGTGAACCTGTATCATTGGAACAAGTACGTATTACGGAAATACTTATCAGATGACCTATATCACCATCAAGGCAATATGCCTAACAATTTTCCGAAAGCGATACCAGACATTAAGCAATCAATGAAAACAATATCAATGTTTAAGGATGAATATTTGCTTGATTTCATCAATACTGAAAATTTGGGACTGGAGATTGAGGACATTGACGAACGTGTAGTTGAGCAAGAAATTGTAAGAAACATGCGCGATTTCATTCTTCAATTCGGAAAGGATTTCATATTTATGGGTAACCAGTATCGTGTCGTACTTGAAGGAGAGGAAATGTTCATAGACCTTTTGTTCTTTAGTCGAGAACTTGCAGCAATGGTAGCCGTGGAACTAAAATACGGTAAGTTCAAGCCTTCATATTTGGGACAACTATGTACATATCTACAGGCATTAGATCTTACTGTTAAAAAGCCACACGAAAATCCTTCTATTGGTATTGTTTTATGCAAAGAAATGAACAAGGCTTTTGTTGACATTGTTGTAAGGAACTACGACAGCCCAATGGGAGTGGCAACATATAAAACCAAACAGGATATGCCTGAAGAATTACAGAAGGCTTTGCCTGATTTGGATAAGATGAAAGATTTGTTTTGCAAATCGTTGTAAATGTATATTCACATTATATAAAATGCGTATTAAGGAGTAAGGCAATAATATTCTTACTCCTTTTTTCGTATCTGTCACAATTGATGTTACAAGGCTTTAGATGGCGATGTCACACTTTTTATACTTTTATATACAGCAATAGCTGCTATTCAAATGTTAAAATCGGACAGTTTTGGCAGAAAATCCAAGCAAACCTTGCTTGTTTTGAAGAAATTTTGTTATTTTTGCAGTGGCTACAAGTAAAATGATGTAATAGTTTTGGATTCGGCTATATGACCTTTTACAATGGCTATGCAGTTTATACACATTGTACAAACTTCCCAACTGCATAAAAAAATAAATAATACAACCTTTGAGAAGTCGGTTGTAACTAAATCTCCTTAACTATGAAAAAGGTAAGATTATTTTCCTTGGCAGCAATAGTTGCTCTTAGTAGTTTTATTGCTCCTCAGACTGCTTCAGCTTACAAGTATCATGTGACTTTACCCGACGGATCACATGAAGTTTTTGATGCCAAAAATAGTGCAGAGGCAGTCCACTATTTCCGTGAGCACTATAGTGAAGGCGTACTAATGAAACGCCCTAATGGCGGTATTTTGGATTTCCAATAAAACCGCAAAATGCAAAGCTGTGGTATCGGCTATACGGCCTTTTTGAATTCGTTAAAATTAACAAAATGAGATTCCTTGTTTTCTTTATTACGATATTATTATGTTCGAACACGATTAAGGCTCAAAGGCTATACAGTGAGAGTGGCGATTTTTATGAGAAATCAAAGAGGAGTGTTGTTGATCATGCCAAGTTGGGAGTATTTTATGAATTAAAGTTCCGCAAAGATTCTACCAAGTTGGATGATTATACTGAAGCGCAAACAGTATTGATGGTTTCAGATAAGCACTTACTTTTTAGTGATTATAATCGATTGGCATTCGATTCAATAAATGACTATTTAGCCAGTAGCAAACAAAACAAAAAGGACCAAAAGGCTCGTGAAGAATGGATGCAAGCTATTAAAAAATGGACTTTTTTCTTTGTTACGCTAACTGATTTAGAAGAACAAAAAACCACGGTGCAGACTTACGATGTGTTGCGAAGCTACGAGTACACTTACCCAACGCCTCAAATGGACTGGCAATTGGTATCCGGGGATTCTATAATAAATCAAAGAGCTTGCAAAAAGGCCATTTGTTCTTTTGCCGGTCGAAATTATATTGCATGGTACACAGAAACTATAGCACTTCCTTACGGACCTTATCTTTTTACAGGATTGCCTGGGCTGATCATGGAAATCCATGATGAAGGTCGCAATTGGATTTTTACAAATAACGGAGTCGGAAAGATGCCTCAATACAGTGACATGTATCTTTATAAAAAAAGGTATATCAAAGATTTGATTGCAACCACACGCGAAAATGCCCTGACCGGTTATCGGAATGATATTGAGGATTTTGATAATCTGAGTATTGAGATTTACAAGGTAAGGGTCGAAAAGAATGGCCAAATGGTTACTCCGGAAGCAAACAAGCCGAAACGTCCCAGTAATATGCTTGAATTACAATGGTGAAAAATTTAAAAATGTTATTTATGCTATTTCTGTTTCCTTTGTCTGTATGGGCACAGGAAACAGAAGTCGTTTTTAAGGGTATTGTTACGAACACAGAAGGCATCGGCATTGCTAATGTATTATGTAAGGCATTAAGTGCCACGGATTCCTTACTGGCTTATGGTATCACCCAAAGCAACGGACAATTTCATTTGCAATACAAGAAGAATGTAAATAAACTGACATTCTCGAAAATGGGCTATGCCACACAAATTATTTCAGTTCAAAAGGATAAATATCATTATACCGTTCAGTTAGAAAAAAAACCTTATGAGCTTAATGAGGTTGTAGTGAAAGTGGCCCCTATAACTCGTAAAAAAGATACGCTTGACTATTATGTAGAGTCTTTTCGTCAGAAAGAGGACTATAGCATTGAGGATGTGCTCAAACGCATGCCGGGTATTGAAGTGACGACTTCAGGACAAATTCTGTATCAGGGTAGCAGCATCAATAAACTGAACATTGAGGGATTAGACCTTATGGGTGATCAATACAACCAAGCCACTCAGAATATGCCAGCTGAGGCCGTATCTACGATTCAGGTTATGGAAAACAATCAGCCCATCCGTGCCTTGGAAGGAAAAATTCATAGTAATCATGCGACACTCAATATAAGGTTAAAAAAAAACTATAAAATGCGCCCTTTTGGTGACGCAGAAGTGGGAGCCGGAGGAACGCCTGCTATATGGGACGGTAGTCTGACAGGGATTCAAGTGGCAAAGAAAAATCAAGTATTATTTACCGGAGCCTTAAACAACAGAGGTGCCTCATTGCGCAGCTTGCAAAATGGCATGTCGAACTATACGGGCATTTATGCACAAGAGCAATTGCCAGCTCCTTTCCTCTATTCTACTACAACCCGCCGTCCACCCATTTCACCTATTTATTACTTGAACAACCGTTCCTATTTTGCCGGACTGAATTATATGCACGCTTTCTCTCCTTATTCCACTTTACGTATCAATCTGCTTTACAACCACGAAGGAGAAAACCGTGAGGATAGCACCCGAAGCGAGTATTATGCGGGCGACACAATCAGTATTTACGAAAACAATCGGCAAAAGAGCTGTGAAGATGTAGTAAAAGGACAGGTGCGTTACGAATTGAATGGCAAGAAGGTGTACGTGGAGAACGTCCTTTCGGGGCAATGGCAGGATGTCAGCTCCTATAATCAAAATGTATCCAATTTAGGCTCTTTGGGAGAGGACATACATCGCAAACCTTATTTTATTCAGAATGTCGCCAATGTCAACCTGACCACTCCAAGTCGTGTCTATAGTTTGGCTTCCATTGTGCGTACCTATCAGACGCGCGAGCGACTTTCTGATTATTGGACAACAGCAGATAACGAATACAAACGGCAGAGCTATTATCTGAACCATTGGTTTATGCGCCACCGGCTTTCCACGGCTTTCGATATAGCGGGCAATCCCTTGACGTTGGGTTACATTATAGAATACAAGCACAACCGACTACACGATACCCAACAGACAGCTACTTCGTCCTATTGGCTGCACACACTCGAACCATCGTATCAAATTCAGTGGAGCGGTGGAAACGTCGAACTACTTCTTCCAGTGGAATATACCATTTACCGCTGTGGCTGGCGAAAAGAAAAAGACCAAAAAGTTCTTTTCTCTCCTTCGCTCGATTTCACTCAACAAATTAGTTATCTATTGCGAATGGAAACCTCAGTAGCCTATAACCAAAATGCTTCAGACGCCGATCCTTGGTTCAATGGAACGATGATGAACAACTACCGTACATTTACGACAGGCATCGACAGCCTTTCGGTGCAGCGTGTCGCGTTGGCGAATCTCCGTCTGTCGTATCTGAACACCATCACGCTCTTTTCGTGGAATGTTTATGTCGGCTGGACGCGCAGTACTTCCGACCATTATCTTAAAAGTCTTTATATGCCCGATTATACGCTCTTTGTTCCAGTGTGGAACGACCGCACGAAAACTACCTGGAGCATGGCATTGTCATGTCGTAAGAACTTTCGCAATGCCCACATCAATTTGAGCGGACAGACAAATTATTCATATAATAAGGAGTTTGTGTCTCAAAACGAGGTGGAAGATTATCTGCGCTATCATGCCTTGCATGCTTCAGTCACGGCGCAATGGAGCGGACTGACATGGTTCCAGCCCAAACTCACCATGGCCGGAAATATCAGTTGGAAAAAGCCTGATGTCTTCTCCGCAACTGACAATCTGCTGAAAAATGCCTATTATTCCTTAACAACGGATTTCTATCCTATCAGTAAACTCCGGCTGTATGCCGACTTTTCGCAATCGGTCTTCGAAATAGTCCGTAACCATTACTCTATTAACAGTTTTTTGAATGCCGGTATGCGCTACGATTTCAATTCTCGCTGGTCTGCAAGCGCAAATATCAACAATCTGTTTAACCGCAAAGACTACGAAGTTTCGCTTTATCAAAGAGCCAATTTCCAATACTACCGCGTACCGCTGCGTGGTCGTGAGTTTATGATTTCGCTACGGCTTAAATATTAAGATAAAGGCCTATTTAACCCAAATCATTAGGATTTCTCTGTGTCGTACGGCAAAGAGAAATCCTTTAATTTTTGTTGCAAAATATCTATGATTATGAGGATGGCATAGCCAAAGTGAGATGGGAGGTTAATCCTGATGGTATGTATTATCGTGATGAGGATGGCTTTGGCATGACTGACGATGATGAAATCAATCTTGAAGGAGCTATAGATAGAAAAGGCAATGTAGTAAAGAAGTTTTCCTTGGAACAAAAACCATCAAAAATAGAAGTTGCGCCCGACACGGATTAGGGGATTCGATAATGAAGAAGATTTGGTGTGTATACATTACAATTGCGTTGCTTGCCGCAAGTGTCTCTGGTTGCAATATAAAGTCGCAAGACTCATTCTCTTCGCTGCTTGACAAAGCAAGTCAAGGTGATTGTGCTACATACTAGAAATTGGAAGATTACTACAGAACAGGCAATGGTGTGAAGAGAGATTTCTTCAACATGATAACAATGGCACAAATGGCAGATTTGTATGGCTACCGCATTGACGATTATATCAACGGCTTGCCAGACAGTGATGACTACAAGACATTGTTCACCACGATGGATAGACACCACTCTTGCCCTGTGTAGACAGCGTGATAAGTATGATACAGGAGTTCAAGAGCAAAGGTGGATTGGAAGCGCAAACTCTTCTCGGAATGATTACTGTTGAGCAAGGCGACTCCATTGCTGGCATGGAAATGATAAGGAATGCAACCGAACGCGAATACTCCATTGCAGAAATACTCTTGTATGGTCCTAATGAGAAAACTGGCCAACCGACAGATACTCTCAAACTCCGCTTGATAGCAAGCCGATTTCCATTGGCTTATTCATTGCTTGGCGATGCCTACTACAAACCAGATAAAAAAACACAACCAATAGCAAGCCATCAAGTATTATATGGAAGTTGAAAAGTATGGTGTGTTGGGAAAACATGGTGCCGTGCGAGTTCTTGACTACTGCCAAAACAACAATGACTTCAAACTTACCGCTGATGATGTGAAGCGATTGGAGATAATCGCAAAACCAATATGCAACGCGACAGAATAATAAAATGTCAAATAAGATGTTGCAAGAATGGAAATACCTACATCGAAACCTACACTAATTCCTATGGGCGAGTTCTCAATAGAAGTGCTAAAATTGTTGATACAAATAGATAGTTATCAGAATACAGATAAAAGAGTATCACGACATTGTTTCAATATAATGCCGTGACACTCTTTTTTTACTTGTCTATGCATGATGCTACAAAATAGGCAATAGAAATGACCGTATAAAGGAAACACGGCAAGAATATCCAAAGCAAAGTCTTTACCCAACCATTCGACAACCAAACTCCTTCATTTCTTGACATCATATTAGACATATCATAGAAATGGCGAGTGAGGATTTCTTTGTTTTCCTTTCGGTGGTCTTCAAGAAGTTTGGACTCGTTTTCAATGAGTTTCTTCCTGTTGTTGATTGCCTGTTCCATATCGGCATCATCAACCTTAGCTTTGACAGTTATGTCTTTTACTTTGCCGATGTAGGCTTCAATAGCTTTGGTGACAGTATTCGCTTTATCTGAGGCTTCACTCAATTTGTCTTTTGCTTCATGCATGGAAGCAGTAGCCATTTCAACGCCACTTTTTGCCAAAGTCAAGCTATTGCCAGCATCCTTGTAGGCTTGAAGCTGTTGGTCAAACTTGTCCGATGCCTTGTCCGTTTCGATATTCTTGTCAATCGAGTTCTCGAAAGAGCCGAAATCCATATCTGAGATTTTACTTTTACCTATTGACATAGTTTCAATGTTGTTGGTTGAACATTCGGTTATCTGCCATATCCTTGCTTCTTGCGAGGTCTGCACAGTCGATTAGCCATCATAGCGCAGCGATACGCCCAAGACAGTTCCTCCTCGTCCTTGTCACGTCCCCAACCTGAGGTAGCACCACCTCCGCCACCGCCAGACTGGACGGCAATGGTTGTGGCTGCATCAATGTATTCAGCAAAGAGAAGAATGGCGGTCTTCTGCACATCACCTATCTTGGCAAACACATTGTCGGCATCCAAAGCTATATTCTTGTCGATGACATCCAGACAATTCTGTGGAATGTCAACAGGATAATGATGAAACTCGTCCGTATAAAAGTCGAAGTGACGTATCTTTGGAGAGTTGTCCGCAGTAGGCATGGGTTTGGGTACAGTCATAATCTTTGGCTGTTGGGTATTCTTTGTTGGAGTTGAAACTGGTTCCTCCAATTCTTGATGATGCAGTTTTGCCCAAGTGCCTTCAATCTTTGAGGGCATCAGACAACGACCTTTGCCAAGTTCCGAGGACTTATAAATGGAATTGCCTCGTTTAATGGCATATCCACGCACTTGTCCTTTGCTGTCGGATTGTAGTTTGACATCATACCCCATTTGCGTGAGGCATTTTGTGTATAGTCCCCAATCAAAGTACGGCATCTTAGCCAAAACGGAAAGACAATCATTGGTTATCGCTTCCTTATTTTGGCGGCTCACCTCTTGTGCATCTTTCCAACCACGCTGTTGCCCAACCTTGGCGGCAGCAGCCATCGCTCTCTCGTAGATATAATGGGCATCATTCACGTTGCCCCTCATGTCTATGCGGTTCGCATCAATGTGAAGGTGCATAATGCCACTCTTGCTGTCATGATGGAGTGCAACTACATACTGGCTGTCTTTGAGGTTGGTTGCCTTTGCACTCTTGCGCTTCGACTTGGCTGAAAGGTCAACCGCATCAAACTCACGGATAAAGTCATCCGCCAACCTCTGCCAGTCCTCTATCGTCCAACCTTGCGTTTCCTCCGAGGTTGGGGAAACCTCAATACGTATCATGTTACGTTTGAGCGGATGATAACGGTTCAACTTGTCCTCAAACTTCTTCTGCAAGGCAAGCATTCTTGCCCACATTGCCATTGGGGAAATATCATCGGGCAAGAGATTTGTCTTAACAATCTCTGCCTTGTCCTTATCCACAGAGTAACGTATGGCATTTGCGCCATGACTTATTACCTTTGCTTTTGCTATCATATATGTCGTATGTTCTATTGGGTTAAGTATTTCTCTATCTCAATCATGCGGTTCAAGATTATCTCTGCACTTGTTCTCCATCGTTTCATGAAGATTTCACTGCGGAGAATGTTCTCACGTTCCGTAAGCGGACGACCTTTGAGGAAGCCGAACAATTTTTGTATATCCCCCCTGGCATCCGAAAGGCTGTTCAAAGCCTCCATTTCTTTGTCTGTCAAGCGTTGTTTGGGATATTTGCCCTCCAACCGCTTGCGTGCGTATGCGCTTGTGGTCAGTCCGCAAAGAGTAGCATATTCCGCTATCTCTTTATGAAGCTGTGGGGTAAGCCTTACTATCAGGCGGCTCGTGTATTTCGGTGTCTCCTTATCTATATTTTTCTTATTCATACCAAGTATTGCTTCTATAAAAGTGTGCAACCCAATGCGAGCTTGCGAGCGTTCAAGAAGTCCATTGGCATACGGACAAACGAAGTGCGTTTGTATGACATTGGTATTTCTTGCATAGCACTGCTATCAGAGTTTACGCACAAGCACGCTACACACTGGGGTTGCACCAGTTCACAGACTTGTTGTATAACGGTTCTCAAATTACCCAAGCAACAGCAATTGTGGGGCATCCTCCACTTCCATCTGTTCTTTGAAAAATTGCCTTCTGGCTTCTGCCTCCAGTTCCATGTCAGAGACGCTTGGCGGTGGAACATCTTCCTCCTCGCCATTATCGCCATTTCCTGAAGTTAGGGAAGAAAAGGAACTGTTGGCAAGTTGTGTTGGAGGAGTACCGCCATTTTTGATGGGCGGATCCTCCTTGTTAGGGAATGCGGTTGTGGAAGTCATAGTATTAGACTTGCCGGAACAGTCTCTTTGGTTGATGGGAACATAGTGAGGATTGACATATTTCTTGCCGTCAACAATCCATGCAGAAATGCAGAGCAATGTGTGAACACTTCCTCGTCTTGTCTGTACAGAAGAAAGGATGCCCAATTTGTTCATGTGGTCAAGCATCTTGGAGACGGTTTTTCGGTCACACTTCCATAGTTTGGATAGAGCCACCTCTGACATGTTCACCTCCCATAATGCGGTTATGGATTCCCCAACCTCATTTGATGTTTCAATCTGTCGTGTCACAATCTGAATGAGTTGATAAAGGCATGAAAGGCGATTGATGCCAGCCGTGCCACCCATCAGATAGTTTACTTGTTCATTACTCAGGATAATGCTGTTGAAAATATTACTGTTCATCGTTGTTTTCTTTTTGTTGTGTAAATCTGTTCATGCTGTTATGCGGAAAACTCTCTGCCGTCAAAAGAGAAACTATCGCCTCATGCCGAAGCCTCTCTCTGGCATATAATACTCCTTGTCGTATGCGATATGGTCAAGCACACGTTGCAGTCGGTCAAGTTGGGGGCTGTCAAGCACTTGTATGGCATTGATGGTAATTTTCTGTGATGCAATTCTTCGATGCTCACAGTTTCTTTCAGACATGGTTCCGTCACCGTCAGCATAGACCGAATGAAGATAGGTATTGACTGCTTCCGTCTGTTCCTTGCTTGGGTAAGCAGCAGGAAAGCGGTCGGAAATGTAGTCTACCATATTGCTGACCGCATTAGCCAACAGAGGGTCACGTTTTTGCAGACTGTTTACAAGTTCATCTTTCGTCATGATGCTATGGTCTATTGTTCATTTCATTCAGACGGTTTGCAGCCTCCAGTCTTATCTCCTCCTCCGACATGGCTCTTGCGCCACGCACCCAGTCAAGCAAGGCTTTCTTCTCAAAGAAGATGAGCTTGCCAGCAGGCTTGAAGTACGGCAACTGGTTAAGATGCGTCATCTTGTAGAGCGTGCTCTTGGCAATGCCGAGAAAGGCGGAAGCCTCTTCAAGGTTCAACACTTCCTTTGTCATATAGCAAAGGTTCTCCAACTTGTTCACTCTCGACTGAAGCTCCACTATCTTGCGCTCATGGTCGAGGTTCATCTTTAATGCGTTCTTTTCTGTCATAAATCTGATATTTTGTTTATTTCGTTATCGATTTCGGCTGCAAAGGTATATTGTTGCCAATGATATTCAAGCAGCCGTTATAGTTTATTAAAAGTGCTGATTTTCAATTCTTTGGTTCTATTTTGCCATGCTGCAATGTGGTAGATTGGTCGGACACTTACTTGAAATTCAGCTTCTTCAAATGTCTATCGTTCAAACATTCCCAAAACCAAGGATTGGACAATAAGGGTGGCAAATCTTTGGTTCTATTGCCAATTCTCGTTTTTGAAAATGTCCAACAGAGTGCAAAACAAAATTTAACACCCGATATTCGCAAGTCATGCTGTTTGAGGTCAAAATCGCTTGCAATAACCACATTTGGAGTACAATGGTAGGAAAATGAGTTGTGAATGAGAGAAATAGGGATTTCCCCTCGTTTTTCAAGGGACAAATTTGTACCTTTGCAAACGAAACAGAGGTATTCCACAAGGGATATTTCGGGCAAAGTGTTCTTGACTTTATTTTTCCGTGGTTTTGTCCCGTTTTTGTCCCTCGCTGATTTTGTGCCACGAGACAAGAATTTATAAATGACTGATTTACAGCGATTAAATTCGTGTTTTGAAGAATTGGTAACGGCAACCACCAGTAACCACCAAAAAGGTCCGTTTGAGCCTGTAAAAGTAGCGTCGCACAGGAACTCGTTGGTCTGGAAAATCACATCATCAATCTCTTCTTCCAAGATGTTGATACCGAAGTCGGATAATATGCTGCTGTTGTCTGCCATAACTCCTTATCTGTTTATTTTCAAATCATTGTCATCCTCATTCGAGCCGTTATTACCGCCAGAATATGTGTTGTTTCTCACTGCCATTCCTGCCTCTCGCCATTTGCTGGATGCACTGCTGATGACGCTTCGTTTGTTGGCGGTCTGGTAGTTGCCGTTTGCTGCCAACAGTTCCTTGGTCTTGCTGGCATTCGACATCTGTACCAGTTGCTTCACAAGTGTCTCGTTCTGTTTTGTCACATCTGCATAAATCTGTAGGTACATCTTCTTACGCTTGGCATTGGGCATATAGGCATCATTGGTGGCTTTGATGGCTGTCTCATAGACATGATAGTATTCCGTCCAGCGTTGCTTGTCACCGATGGATCCGCCTACAGACAGGATGCGGTCGATGTTATTCTTGAAGGCATTCATCTTGCTGTTAATTTTGCTTCCTTCCACTTTCCAGGCGAGGTCAATCTGACGGTCTGCCATATTCAACGCCTCAATCTCTGCTCTCTTGGTCAGGGCAGAGTCGATGGCTTCGGCATATTCCACCTGATTATAGGCTCCTATACCTGCCGTGGTACGATAACCGAGTTTGTTCTTGCTTGCAGCTGATTTCTTATAACTGCTGTGTAGTAACTGATAGTACAAATCTGGTGACAGACTACCGCTTCCTGTCTCCATCACCGTTATCTGGTTCTTTTTCGAACTGTCATGATTGTATGTCACATAACTCTGGGCATTGCCTGTCATGGCTATGCCCATCATCATCAAAACGGCTACCGCCTTTATCTTATTTCTATCCATATCTATACATTATTATATATAAGGGTTACTAACTCTCACTATTTGCCAACAAATGAATTCTTTACTCTTCGCTTGACTAATATCCAAGTTTTCCAGCAACTCGCCATCGTCCGAAAGCATCTTCCAATATTTGCTGTTTGCTTTTGGTTCGGTAAACCTTTTCTTTCCAATAGCCGATGCGCACTTGGATGTATCGCCACGACTCAAAGTAGCTTTTGTTCAGATGCTTCTCTATATTGTCAAGCGAGGTGTTGATGCTTTCCAATACCACAAGAAGGTCTGCAGTGGAACACGCTGCCGCTCCTGTGGCATACAGCACCAAGTCGCTCACGCTTTTGTAGAGGTATTCGCCTTCATTTGCGATATTCTCTATGGCTCGTCGGTTAATTCCTATCAGTATGGTATCGGCAAGCGAGATGCGCTTTCGTTTGATGACTTTTTTATTGTAGTCATCCAACAGCTTCTTGTAGTCCGAAATTCTGTCGCTCACACCCTCGTAGGTGGAATACACATTCAGACTGGTTCTCAGACTCTGGTACAGCACATCTATCACATCGAACGCCCTGGTGTATTTGTCCAGATCCACATTCAGTTCCTTATATTCCTTGGTCGCATCATTGCTGTAGCTGTGCAACAGCTTGTTGCTGTATTCCAAAGTGCTTCTTGCAAGCAGCAGGCTCCGCTGTTTCTTGTGGTCATTGATGTAGGCTTCTACGCTGGCAACATCAAATCCCCATTGGGCGAATGTTTTAGAGGGGAGGGCGAGGAGCAAGATTGCTACCAGCAATATTCTCAAAATGCCCATTCGTTGACTCTTGCTCACTGACCCTGCAACCCTCTCCGCTGCATCAGCCTTGTATTCTTTTCTATTTCTCGTTTTCATTGTCTTCATCATTAAACTTGCCGTGATAGTCATCTGAGTGTTTGGTGTCGGCAGCTTTCCTTAACCAACGTTTCTTGCATTTCTCCACCAGTGTCAACCGTCGTCCTTCATCGGCATTGATATGGGGAGCGATGTCCATCAGCACATCGATGATGTTGCGCTTGTAGTGCATCATCTTCTCCAGCGACACCAGGTCAGCATATATCTTCGTGATTCTGCTGTCCACCTCTCTGGCTATCTCCAGTCTGTCGCTCGACCATAGCAGGTGTTGGGTGTCATCGGTGGTATTGTCTTCCACGGGTGCGCTCTTGGCATATTCGGTGGTTATCTTGCACGATGGATATTCCTGTGCTATTTCCGATATGCGCTTGTTCACCTCGTCCGCCTTTTCTTGCTCGGTCTTGCTTGGGTCAAGCGTTATCACATCCACTACCGAGGTGTTGGTGTATTCCGATGTCAGCTCCCAACTGATCTGCAGAATGGCTCTGTGTATCTTGATGCCCAAGAAATATTTCGGCTTTCGGGCAATCTTCAATGTCGCCTTGAAGGTTATGATGCCGTTGATGTTGGGCATGGTGGCTTTTCGGATGTAAGTATAGCCGCTCCATGTTCCTTCCCCTTGCCAAGTCAGGTTGTAGGCACTCTTGCAGTCGTTCATAATGGCTGGTATGCGATAGTAGTCATCCGTCGTCACGTCATTGTCCTTTCCTGCCTCTGCCTCGGCTTCCTCTATTTCCCTTTGTTTCTGTTGCCATGTGGCAAGTTCTTTGTTCAGTTGTTCGATGGAAGCCTTGTTCTTGTTGTATTGCTCCCGATACTTGGCTGCATCTTCCACACTTGCATTGGCAATCTGCTTGACAAGTGACTTGTTCTCTTTCTCCAACTGACTGATTTGCGATTGCAAAGAGGTTATCTTGGCATTGGCTTCCTGCTCCTGCTTATACAAATCTGATAGGTCAAGGTTGTTCTCTGTCACAGATGTTGTCATGGCGCATTTCTTGCTATGGTCATTCAGCGAACCACCACAACTCTTGCATTTGTATTGTGTGGTGCCTTGTCCCAACTGCACACCGTCGCTGCATGTTACGCTGATGGTCACGCTCTCACATCCCTTCAGTTTGGCGGCATCGGTTGCCTGATAGTAGTTGCGTGCATCACTGCCTATATAATAGGTATAGCCTTCCTCGTTGTCATTCCATTCACTCAACCGGGCTTGCAGTTGTGCCTTGAAGGTGTTCAAGTCCATCGAATAGGAGTCGAAGACTGCCTCATACACTTCTTCTGTTCTGTTCCAACTCTTGTACACCTGTATCTCGTAGGCGTATGCCTTCTGTTTCTGTCCTTTTTTCTTGCTACTGATGATGTAGCTGTTCAACCAATAGCTGATGCTATAAGTAAAGCCATCATTCTGGTTGGTGAGCTGTTGTACCCTTGTCCTTGACCAACCTGCATGATTCTCCGAGTTTTGCAGGATTGCTTCTCTCTGGTTGCTGTTCGGATAGAAGTTGGCATCCTTGGTGTTTATTCTGTACCAGTGGTCGCCTTTCAAGATGCTGTTGTCATCAGTGGGCGGTACATAGTCGCACAGTTTTTCTTGTCCTTGGTCTCGTCGGGCAATATACCATCTTTGCGTATAGTAGTTTCCTGCGGTCTCGTCCTGATAGTCCGTCATCCATGAGGTTAGGTTATAGTTGGCAAGAGAGAAAAGTCCTGCCACGTTGTCCTTGCCTCCAATCATGCCCAAGAGTGTGTTGCCTATGCTCTTTTCGAGACTTTTGAACAGCGAGGAATAGTTATCCACGATGTCGATGGCTGCACCGAGCTTGCCTTGAAAGAGGTCGTTGAACTGGCTGCTCTGCAACAGAGCATTGCCTACATTACTCATACCTGCTCCTGCAAGATTGGCTCCTGCCTTATATAGGTTGTCGATGTCGGATTTCAGATTGTCCACAGTGAAGTTGCCTGGAACTTTTGACAGGTCATCCACCATCTTCTTCCAATCCACGTTGCCAATCTCTGAAAGTTTCAGGATGGCGGCTATCTCCTGGTTGATTTGCAGAAAGGCAATATCCGAGAATGTGAGGGTGCTGTTTGTCACCACACTCTCAAACTGCATACACAGGTTCTTGGTGTCATCACATATCTTCACAAGATAACTTCCCCAATAGAGGGCTGTCTGAGGACTTTTCAGCATCATTCCTGCCACCGTCCATATCTTCGGCATGATTTTGCCCGACACCATGTTGTAGATACGGCGGTAATAGTAGTTCTCTGTGCTACTGTTCCAGATGCCCAACTCCGTCATTGCCTTGCGTTCCAAGAATTTTGAGGCGAAGATGCCGGCACTTGCCACTTCTGCTGCATTATAGTGCTTCAATATGTTCTGCACCTGCTCGTTATAGTATGCCTCTGCCACGGCTTCCGTTCCGTATGCAGCTGCCATAGCAGCCACCGTCTGCTTGTCATAGTTCACGCTGTAGTACTGTGCGTCAGCCTTTGCCAACACACAGACTATCAGCATTATGATGGATAGAAGTCGTTTCATCTTTGATTACTTTTTATTTTTGTTCCCTAAATTCAGTACTTTTCCTGCCTGATTTACCTTTTGAGCAAAAGCGAGGCTCTTGCTGATACCACTTGCATCCCAATCCCTGCAATAGGCTTCGATAGCTTGTTGGTGGTTGCATTTCAACACTCGCTTGTAGAGTTTTAATGCTTCCTTCTCCGCTCGTTCCGTGGTGTAGGTCATATAGCACTCATGCGGTTCCTCCACACCATACACATTACTGGTCTGTCCTCGTCTGATAAAGACTTCACGGAAGAAACTGCGTTCTTCCTTGTTCTCCAGGCGGTTGATGGTGAATATCTTCTTGCAGTCCACATCGGTCAAACCGAGTATCGCCTTGATGGTGTCAAAGCGTTCCTTGAACTTGCTCTGATCGAGCAGCATCACCACATCCGAGTTATTGATGATGGCTTCCTTCACTATCTCACTGCCTATAATGTCCTGTATCTCCTGCGTCACCACACCCATACTTGCCCAGAACTTTCTGGCGGTCTTATACAGATATTTTATGTATTCCGCCATCATAGGCGAGGCAATAGCCTTCCATGCCTCCTCGATGATGAGCATTTTTCTGTTCTTCTTGATACGCATCTTCTGCAGGAACACATCCATGATGATGAGTGTCACCAGTGGAAAGAGCAATGGATCATCCTTGATACTGTCGATTTCGAAGACGATGAAGGTCTCATCAAACAGACTGCTGTCCATATTCTCATTCAGCGTCACATCGTGACTGCCTCCTTTATAGAAGTCCTTCAACAGATAATTGTAGGATGACAGGTCTATGCCATGCAGATCGTTCTCCTCGCATATCTTCGGCAGTCGCTCCGTACTGAACTCATAGAAGCTGTTGAAACAGAGGTTGCTCACTCTCTTGGTGGTAAAATAGGCATCGTAATACTCGTTGATGACTTGCTCTATCAGCCTGTCCTCGGTCTTGCTCACCGTGCCTTGACTTCCTTTCCATATCAGCATAACCAGGTTCTTCAGGAATCCCAACTTCTCAATGTTCCATTCCTCTCGCTTGATTTTGAAAGGGTTCATCGTGATAGGATGCTCTTCTGTGTAGGATATGTATTTGCCACCAAAGTATTCACACAGTCCCTCATACGAGTTTCCTGTATCTACCAACACGATGTCGGTGTCCTGCTCATGGGCTTGGCGCACCATCGAGTTTACATAAAAACTCTTGCCGCTTCCCGAAGGACCGAGAACGAAAAAGTTGCTGTTGTCAGTCAGCTTATTTCTTCCCTCTTTCCCTGATATGTCGATGGCCACAGGCACTCCTTGACGGTCGGTATAATAGACCTTGAATGGCGTGTCCTCGCTATGCACAATCTTTTCCTTGTACATCAGGCAGGTGGCGGCATCGCCCAAGGTCAAGAATCGGTCGTAGTCGGCATTCATCCCATAGCAGTTGCCGGGGAAAGAGTTGACAAACAGTTCCAACTGGTTGTAGGCTCGCTTCGAAATATGGATGCCCATCCTGCCAAAGGCATTCTCCAGATGGTTGGTACACTTTTGTATATCCGTGTCTGGCTTCACCGTCACTATCAGATTATAGTGGGTATATACTAACTGCTTGTTTTCTCTCGCTATCACCTCTTGCACTCTCTTGATGTCTTCCACGGCAATCAGATTGCTTGGGTTTGGCATACTGCCATGGCGGTTCTTCTTTTTGTCTAGCAGGGCAAGCTCACGCTTCTGATTCGGCACAAAGATGATTTGGTTATACACCACACTCTCCACACCAGGAATGCTGTCCACCAATGCTACCAGATCCACTGGCATACTGGTGTTGTTCACCTCGATGTTGGTAAACGGACGGATTTGTGTCGGCAGATTAGCGCAATCCACATCCACAAGACTATATACCTTACAGCGTCTGTCACCCATACCTATCATCTCGTCATCCACCTTGAATCCTGTCATGCTCAACATCTTGTCACGGAAGTTCATGGCAAAGAAGCGGTCAACATATTGGCTTGCTTCTTGTTTGTTCAGAAACTCCGACTTGATACCGGCATCCTTCAGCTGGTCTTGCACCTTTCTGATTTTCACCAGAAAATCTCGCCATTTCTTGTTGTCGAAAGACATCAGACGACTCTTCTTGTTCTCCTGCGTAATGGTCAGATAGGTCATGCTGTCCGTATATTCTCTTCCGTTGAAATAGCGGAAGTAGGATTCGGAAAGGAACTCGTGTCCCTTGCCACTCTCATCCTTGAACTGCTTTCTGGTAAAGATGTCCTGCTTGTGCAGGGCATAGCCTTCACCCAGAGTCTGTGCGATGGCAGCAAACAGATTGGTGAACTCATAATAGCTGTCTATATTGGCAGAATACTTCTGCACAGGATTCTCCATTTTCAGAATGGCAGAATATTCTCCTGTCTTGGTATAGAGCACACCGATACCATCCGTGTCTTCTACGGAGAAGTAGATGTCCTGAAAGATTTTCTTCCGCTTGCCACCAGTACCAAAGGCATAGACCGATATGGCCATGCCAATGCAGGTTGCCACGAAAAATAAGATTACATATAGTACCATACTCGTTTATTCTTCTGTTTCTTCGGATGATTGATGATTTCCCCTAATACTGGATGATTTGTTGTCATTCTCTTGATAAGAGGTATTGTAGCTTTCTTCGCTATAAAGGGTTGATACACTATCCTTTGCAGTGGAATCCATCCTGCTTATTGGTGTTTCCACAGTTGCAGGATGTTCTTCTGTCTCTCTCGCCCAAGCTGCTCTTGCTTTATCTGCACTCCTCATGGCATCCAATGTGGGTGGCTTGTAGGTCTTGTCCTTGCATGCGGTCAGCAATATGCCAGCCAATGCCATCATGATTATGTTCTTTGCTCTCATGCTCATAACTGTTCTTTTATGTCTAAGATGCAATGTTTCTACTGAAACAAATAATGGTAGACCCACACCCTTGGGGGAGAATGAGCCTACCAGTCGTTCACTTTCTACTTGTCATCCACATCTTGGTCATGTCGATACTTTTTTGTTTCACATTTTTATATGCGCTTGCTGTAGGCATAGATAAACACTCCTTGGTCGTTCTTCTTGGTATGCAGTCCCTTCCGTTGCTTGAACATGATGAGACCTGCACCCGTAGTGATTGCCACGACCAACACTATCAGTCCTGCAATGATACCCATCAGACAGTAGGTGACAATGAAGCCGATGATGGCTCCTCCTGCCGTGGCTGCTGCCCAATAGATGTACCGTCCCTGTATTCCCATGAATTCAAGGGGCTTCTGGAGTCCCTTGAACAGTGGGTAGTCGGGGTAGCGGATTCCCAGCTCTTCTCTTGCCATTCTTCACGTCGTTTCTCAATTACTGAATATGCACTGAATAACTCTCACTTATTAGTTGGTCACACCGAAGAACAATGGCAATGCCTGTGCTGCTGCCACGAGGAAGATACATGCTCCTACAATCATCATGATCTTTTTCTTGAAATCTTACTAATTGTTTGTAATGTGCTGATATTCAATATATATCGTGTAAGCGAAATGGAGAAAGAAACAAAATGGAAACAACAAAATCAAGAAACCCCAAAATGAAAGCATGAGAAAACAAAAATTAACACAGAAAACAACGATAATTTTCCGATTTTGGTATTCATAACTCAACTCCAAAAGAAGAAAGTTATAAGTAGGGCATATTCTGTTTTCCTTTTAACAGAATATAGTGATATGATATAGAGGGAAAGAGTCACTGTAAATCATGCAAAAACCAACGGAATTTCTAATTAGACAAATTATTTTCCGCTTTTTATAATGATTTTCGGATTTAACAAACGATATTTGGAGAAGAATGAGTATCTTTGCAACCGAAAACAATAATAATATACGCAATGGCTGAGAAAAATCTTAATCGTATAAAAGTTATGCTTGCAGAAAAGGGGAAAACGAACAAATGGCTTGCAGAGAAACTTGGCAGAGACCAAGCAACCATTTCCAAATGGTGTACCAATGCTTGTCAACCACCTTTAGAAGCATTAATACAGATAGCTCAATGTCTGGAAGTTGATATAAAAGAACTCATTAGGGTTCCTGAACATAATCCTTATAAATAATTGTAATGAAAAAAATACAATGGAACCATCTATATACAGTTTTTCACTTTGTACCACACTGCCGTTGATGTTATTCTTCGGCTTTTATTTTTTGTTTGCAAAGACTCCTGA
>ERZ1034713.471-NODE-471-length-23936-cov-22.583435_pt1 | contig 23936 bp, 13 predicted proteins | sample MGYA00520692_ERZ1034713 | MGnify/ENA primary metagenome ERZ1034713 (study PRJEB33766, sample SAMN09781717) | gut metagenome | biome: gut microbiome | host: Homo sapiens | place: Madagascar | study: EMG produced TPA metagenomics assembly of the PRJNA485056 data... | reverse complement strand
TGGCTGGCAGCCTAAGGCCGCATAGCCATATACTCAAATTTTAACGAACTATTGAGAAATGAAAACATATATGATGTTTCCATGCAGATTGCTCATGCCATCATTGTTGGAGAAAAAGAACTTCTCCCTTATGATGATACAGATGCCTCACTCGCTGAACTTACCAAGTCCTTGGAAACGGCATATAGTAGAGCTAAGGCGCAGCGCAAGACACGCCCTCTGTCCTTGCATTGGAAGTTCAGAACCTTTGGGCAGGGGCAAGGAAACCTTTACGTCAATATGGATGTGGTCAAGGATATTTCGTCTGATTCCATACCAGGTTTAAACATAACTACTTGCTATTCCTTCGATGTGTTTGTTGCAGGAACACTTGTAGGTAAGTATGTGAGAAAAGACAATGTCAGAGACGAGGAAGGTAATATCCAGTATGCTGTGTATACTCGCATTACGGTAGGTATGCATAGCGATATTTTGTGGACTGGCGAGCCTGTAGTTGAGGTGAAGGTAAGATGTGACAATGATGATCGACTGTTCTTGACCATTGCTGGTTGTTATCCTCCAAACTTTGACTACCCACAGGTATTCCAAATGTTGGATGACAATCTCTATAGTATGTCGGGAGCTGCCACTGCAGAGAATAATATGGCAATATTTTCTCATGAGTGGAAGAATGACGAATCCTTGCCAATAACCATTTGTGACAAAGAACTCTATTGTAACGCATTTACGGATGAGTTGGAGTTACAAAACTCAAAAACTGGTGAAGATGTTAAGTTGACCAATGACTTTACGCCATATACCGTTGAGTTCTCTGGCAACTATATTTCTTGGGTAGAAAAGTCAAACTATAAATTGCTTTCAACTATACCTTTTGTCCGTGTATATGACCAAGAGAAGAATCGTGTTCACAACTCCACAATAAAATATAGATTCAGAAATGATAACTATATAAAATGGCGTAGCTTGAAGTCTTCCTGTGTCTTCCCTTGCGGATTGGTTGATATTCGTGTGGAGTTGCCCGATGGACATACTGTTACAGAAACATTCTATTCAATAGGGAATTTGAAGTTTACATCAGATAATGAAAGTGTCTTCTCAACGAACATCATTTGCTCGTGTGGTGCAGATATGCTTCCTAAAATAAATGCGCAGGATGGAGTTGATATTACGGAATTGGGAGCCAACAAATGGATGGTTAAACGAAGTAAGGACAGTAAGTTTACGCCATCAGTTTGTGATTTCAGCCTTTTCTGTACTGGGAATCCAACTTTGCGTTTATCTATTGCCATTCCTTTTGATGGAGTGACCGTTACGGATATACAAGGAAATATTGTACCAAACGGTAAGATTGTCTCATTGGCTAACTTGAGAAACTTTTGTGTTGTAAGTCATGGTGGTTATGGCAAAAAACGCAATATAGATGTGTCATACGTTTCTGATAAGGTTGAAGATTATAGCTTATTGAAACATTTGCGCAGCAAGGTGATAGATGGCTTGGTGTCTCTCGCTGACTATAATGACCTTATTGTTCGCATGTTTAATCTGTACGGGGCAAATAGTTTTGACCGTTCCAGTTCCGTTGCCATGAATATTTATGGCACAGAGATATTCATTAGGAAGTTCGTTCTGGAGTCAACCATTGAAGATGGAAAGATTAGGGTCATCGACAGTACGGAAGAAGATACTGATGATTTTGTCTATAATGGCGATGTTTATGCGTTTCCTGTTGGTGATGACCTTCCGACAGAAGATTTCTTTGTGGTAAAATTAGAGCGAATTGATGACTCCGAGAATTTATTTGCATTCCCAGATGATTTAAACCATCAAGAGGTCGTTGTCTTTTCGGGTCCAGAGGCAAGGCGTAGGATGATTCCTAAATATTACAATAGGGAGGCTTACGATTTTGACAAACAAGAAAGAGCAGCACGTTCTTCAAGCAATACGAAAGATTGGTATGAGGATTTGGAAAATGAGGATGTCATGATGGGCAAACATTGGAAAGATGTATGTAAGGCTTTTGACATCTGTAGCCGATATAATTTGCCTTTCCCAACGTATAATGGATTAAAGCCACTTGGACGTAATTCCAAATTATTGGCAAAGTTTGTCATTGCCATGTGGCTTAACGAATACAAGGATGTCTTGTCGCAAGATATTGATAGGTTTGAGCAAGAGATGGTTGTTGCGATTCATTGGATTCCTGCCAAAATTTGGGAGGAATGTATTAATGAATTTATGGCAAGTGTTCCCGAAGTATTGCAGCCAATGATGTTTGGTAAATTACAGTCTTTGGTGGAGCTGTTGCAAGAATTGTTTAATTCGACAGTATCAACGGATATAGCGCAAGCTTTTGCAGCTTTCCTTGTTTCTGGTAATGTTGATGCAGGAAGGGCATTTAATATAGCAGACATCAATGCTTATTGTGCAAAAATACATGGCTTGTCTGATACGAATAAAGACTTGCCGATTGCCAAATTCTCGTTGAGCAATGCTTATTACAATCAAGGACAAAGGTTATTGCCTTCGTACAGGGTTATGTTAGAGGCAGCAATGTGCGCTGCTGAAAACACTTGCCTTCAAGAGAATTGCATAGACTTGTTCGCTTGGGAAAACAGGGAGCTTGCTCGTATTGTCAATTTCTACAGAAAGTATTTCAAAGAGACATACAGCGACATCTTCTTCAAAACGGTTAAATATATTAAGACATTAGATAGATAAAGATATGAACTACGCAGATTTCTATACATCCGCAGAAAAGGTGCTAATAGACTCCTTGGTATCTCTCTGGCTCAGAGGCAAAGCCAAGGAACAGGCATATATGCGCCAGATTTTGTCAAAGGATGAACCTTTGATGGCTGAGCCTGTGTTTCAATCCATATTTCCTTGGGAAAGTAGCAAGGAGACATTTGGTGAGCATGCGACAAAATTGCATATACTATCCCCTTCTTTCGTAGAGGCTTTGGGTAGCGACAAGGTTGATGAGGAAATGAGATTCCCTTTGAGCCGTTGCCCATATAAGCATCAGACAAAGAGTTGGAAGACGATGTTGTCAGGTGAGGGTAAAACGATTGTCGTTACCTCTGGTACTGGTTCTGGTAAGACTGAGTGTTTTATGATACCTGTTCTTCAAGATATTGCAAACAGAAACGAGAAGGATTGCGTTCAGGCAATCTTTCTCTATCCACTCAATGCCTTGATGAAGAGCCAGCAAAAGCGTATTCATGCCTGGTGCAATGCGCTTCCCAACAAAATCACCTATGCAATATATAATGGTGACACGGAAAAGAATAAAAGAACAGAGAGCTTTACCTCTAAGTTCTTCCCTCAATTAGTAACTCGTCCGCAGATTCGTGAGACCCCTCCACAGGTGTTGTTTACGAATCCGACGATGCTTAACTATATGTTGGTACGTGCTGAGGACAAAGCCATTTTGGAAAAGTCAAAAGGCAAACTGAAATGGATATTGCTTGATGAAGCTCACACCTATACAGGTTCTTCTGCTGCGGAATTGTCGTTGCAGTTGCGTCGTGTTCTTGATGCTTTTGGGGTAACTATCGAACAGGTGAACTTTGCCGTAACATCTGCTACTATTGGTGACGAGGATGATCCTGCTGCTGAGCAAAAATTGAAGACGTTTGTCTCACAATTGACAGGTAAGCCAGCTGAAAGTATCGTGGTGATTGGTGGAAAGCGAATCATTCCAGAAATGGATGCAGCCAAAGCAACGGAGGCAATAGAAAGCGTAAATGCTAAATATGGAACTAAGATCTCCCTTGCAGACATTGAGAGACTTCGCAAGAAATTGAATAGCAACCCTGTGCTTTCTACAAAGCAGATTGCAAAGCTGTCGGATAGTGTTATAAGCAAAGACACAGTAAAATCACTTGAAGTAATAAATGCTTTGGGTGACAAAGTTGATGGATTGAACAAGGCTGATGGTGGCAAGGCAGCATTGTTGCCTTCAAGAATCCACTATTTTGTACGTTCTATCAATGGTGTGTACGCTTGTGTAAATCCGGAGTGCAGCCGACATAAGAAAATCAGATTGGGGATAGGTAGCTTAACTACCTATCAGAATACGAATTGTCCAGTTTGTAAGTCAAAAATGTTGGAGGTTGCAACCTGTCCATCATGTGGCGGTTTGATAGTCGTTGGAGAAAATAGTACCTCCGAAGGATTTAGAATGCACGTAAATACCGTAGACTTGGATAATGGCGTTTTCTTTGATGCGGATGAAGATCTCATAGAAAGCGAGGGCCTCAGTGCTGATGACGGTCGAGCAAAAAAAGAGGCGGCAGGATATACGCCTTTCTATTTTGCAAAACCTTCCAAGCCATGTTTGCGACATCATACTCATGTGGAAAAGCATGTCTTTAATCATGAAAAGAATAAGATAGAAATTGCACTAGATGATGCAGACAAGGCTACTGTTTTTGAGTCTTTACGTCATTCTGACAACAACAAGGACTTATGCCCTTATTGTGGTAATTCTTTAGGTCACGTTAATTATCTAAGAGCAAGTGCGACCCAAATGGGGCGTGCCTTGGCCACAACCATCTTGGATAATGCGGAAGGGGTAAAGAATACCGACTCAGAAATTCTGTACAAAGGAAAAAAGTATATAACTTTTACCGATAACAGACAAGGTTCTGCTCGTACAGCCATGGGATTAAATCAAGATGTGGAACGTGCTTGGATTCGTGCCAGCATCTTCCATAAGATGGCTGATATGAGACTTGAAAGAATTGAACCTTCTGGCTTAACGGATGAAGAAAAGCAGACATATCAATATTTGAGTACACAGCCAAAGGAAGCTTTGCCTCCTTTCCTTCTTACAGAACTGGAACGTCTTGAAGCTAAAAAAAGTGGAAAGCAAGTTGTTCCTGCTCCACCAGAAGTGTCGTTTGGTGAGATTAGTACAGCATTGGAAAATAATACAGATTTCAGAAAGCTTTATAAACATATCAATGAGGCACGTGGAGGAAAAGGGGCAGAGAACACGACGGTTTATCTCAGGGCGTTGTTGATAGATCAATTCGGTTGGATTCCGAAACGAGCAAATTCTATGGAGACTATGGGATTTGTACGATTGGTATATCCTGACTTGAAAAAGGCAAAGTGTCCTGAAGCTCTTTTGGCAAAGGACTGTAAAGATGAAGATTGGCAAGACTTTTTGAAAATCTGTATTGACTATGTTATTCGAGGTGGCAGACATTATATGATGGCAGGAGACGTCAAGCCTTATTTGACGCAGAATATCTATATGTCAGAAATCTATCCAAAGGATTCTGATAAGCGTGTAAATGGGAAGCCTGTGAGTAAATGGCCTGTTGTTAAACAGAGACTGGATGGAACCGTACAAGATGACCAAAATAGATTGGTGCTTCTTCTTTGCGCTGTTTTAGGTTACAATGATGCTGAGCAGATTGATGTAGGCAAGGTTGCCATCATCAATAGTCTCTTGGATAAAGCTTGGGGATTTTTGACATCAAACATTCTTGATCCAGTAGATACCGAAGACAAGGGATATATGTTGGATTTGATAGGAAAAAAAGTAAAATTACAATTGATAGAAAAAGGTTACCTTTGTCCTGTTGATAATGTCGTTGTGGATGTAACTTTCAAGGGATATAGTCCACGTATTAATGGATATATAGGAAAGGAAAACTTTGAAAGATTCAAGGTGGCAACAACCTTTGATTACCCATATTTTCCATTCAAGTCTACGGAGTTGGATGGCAACAAAATTAATGCATGGATTGATGAAAATTTATCTTCCCAGAAAGAGTATGGTGTTTATACAGGGTTGCATGAGAGGGTTTATGCCCAGAAACCAATCTTTATTTCTGCGGAGCATTCTGCCCAGCAATCTCGTGAAGATTTGGATAAATATGAAAAGGAGTTTAATGAGGGACATCTAAATGTGTTGTCATGCTCTACTACTATGGAAATGGGTGTGGATATTGGTGGTATCAGTGAGGTGGTCATGAACAACGTGCCACCAAAATCCGCTAATTATCTGCAACGTGCAGGTCGTGCAGGTCGTAGAAGTGAGTCAAAAGCTTTGGCTCTGACTTTTTGCGCCCCTAACCCGATTGGCGCAAACACATGGAAGCATCCAGATTACCCAATTACGCATTTGACGGAAACTCCTTTGTTGAAGTTGGAAAGTCGTCAGTTGATTCAACGTCATGTAAATGCAATGGTGTTTGCTGATTTCGTGTCTTTGCAGGGTGGAATACGAGTTACTGCCAAATTGGAGGATTTCTTTGTCCCTAATGACGGATTGTGTTATTTCGACAAGTTCCTAAATCATATTGATAGCATTATAGGCGGTAATAGAACAGACCTTGATGCGTCATATAAGGCCTTAGTAAGGGGAACAGCCTTGGACAACATTCCATTGAGTGATGCTGTTTTCACAACTAAAAAAGATATTACTGCAGTTCGAGGATTGTACCAAGCACGTATAGATAGTTTGGATAAAACGATAAAATTGTTGGAAGAAGAGGACGGAAATAGTGCAGCATTAAGATCTGTACAGTATCAAAAAGACAATTTCCTTTCAACTTCTCTTCTGACCTATATGGCAGAACATTCGTTCTTGCCAAGTGCTGGCATTCCTACAGGTTTAGTGCAATGCGTGTTGGGCAAAAATAATGAAGAGAACTCTCCGACTATGCATTTAAGTCAAGCCATTTCTGCCTATGCTCCTGGTAAACAAGTCGTAAAGAATGAATGGATATATCAACCTGCTGGAATATTGATGAAGACGAAGTATGATGATAATACAACAAGATACGTGCTGCAAAATTGTACGCATTGTGGTTATACCGTTATACGACAAGGTAATGTCCTGAACGATTGTCCTAAATGCGGCAAGGAAAACTCAATGCATGGAATTAAGGACATGAGCATTTCGACTGAGCAACGTTTTACGGAAGTGGTTGAGCCTGTAGCTTTCAGCGTAGCTTTTGGTTCAAAGCCAACTCGAAAAATGAATGCACAGGGAGAGATGAGTTTTGTTCAGCCTGTACTGTTGAAGATGGATCCATGGCAAGAAAAAACTTCTGCTGCAAAAATGGTTTTGCGTTGCTCTACAAACGAGTCCGAAATATTGTTCTTTAATAGAGGAAGAAGCACCTATGGTTTTGCTTTTTGTCCTTATTGCGGAAGAATGGAGTATGAGCAAAGTCCAGATTGCTCAGAAAATGTTCTTGCTGGTCATAAGCATTTATCTACTGGCCTTCCATGTCCAGGAGGTGAAGCAAATGGTAGAAATATTAGAAGACACGTTCTGCTTGTTGGACGTTATCAGACAGATTTCGTAGAAGTTAAATTCTATGATGCTGCTAATGTCTTGGTAAGAGATAGTGAAACGCTATATTCATTGGGTGTCATATTGAGTAGAAAACTTACAGAATTGCTGGGAGTTAATGATGGTGAGATAGACTTTGGTTATAATGAGGCCAGTCACTCTATCTTCATTTATGATACAGCTCTCGGTGGAGCTGGCTATTCTCCACTTTTCCGTGAATATAAAGACAAAGTGTTGGAAAATGCTTATGAAGCATTGACGAAGTGTGATTGTGAACGTTCTTGCACCAAGTGCTTGATTGACCGTAGATCTCAGTGGTACATCAATTACTTGGATCGTCAAAAGGCTTTAGAGTGGTTAGAAATGGAGCGCAATTCAAGAGTTGCCCCAGAGTCAATCGTGTCTGACATTCCTGATGCTTCCGCAGTAACAACTGATTTTGCGACGGAATTCTACCAACTTACTCGCAATGATAACGTGAAGTCTTTGAAAGTCTTTGTGGGTAATGAGTATGATAGTTGGCAACTTGATGATTTTCCTTATGGAAAATTGTTGAGTGAACTTTCTCTGTCTAGTGTTGATGTGGCTTATGTTTTGAACAAGAATATACAGTTATCGTCATGTTCCGCTTCGTCTAAAGCTATTTTAATGGCAGCACTGTTTAAGAACAGGTTCGAGTATGTAAAGGTTGGGCTAAAAGAATCATTGAAACCATTACTTGCCGTAACGTTCAGTGATGGAACGAGCAAGATGTATTTTGGTGAAAATGTCGATGTCTCTTTGAATGCTAATTGGGGTGATGGAGATGTATTCTCTTCTTTAAGTAATATTCTGATGGAATATGTTCCTATTAATCCGTCCGATATTTTGTCAGAAATGAATGCAGATGATGGCTCTATTATGTTTGACGCTCGTATCTTGGAAGATTGCAGAGTCAACAATTTGTGCGAAAAGTTGATGAAATACAAATCTGAGAAATGGGATAGAATTATTCCAAGTATGAGAGGAAAGAATGTTTCAGTGACCTATTCTGACCGTTATTTGGTCACTCCGTTGGGTTGCATCCTTCTGGCCCATTTCATTGCGGATGTTCAGCAAAAACTTCAACTCAATATAGTTTCGTTAAATATCTATGTTAAGAAGCCTAATGGTGATGCCTATGGTAATCAAAGGATTGGCTTGGAAAGAGAATATGGAGACAATGTTGCCAGAAACAGTTTCATAGAAGATGCAATCAGGGAGATAGCAGGCATAACTCCTGAAATTGTGGATTACGGCTATATAGAGCATGAACGCTGTATGTCCATAAAAACAGCAGATGAGGAACTTTGTATTCGTCCTGATGCTGGTATTGCTCATGGATGGAATTTGTTTGGAAGAAGCAATTCTGACTGTACGGACGATGACTTTAGATATGATTGGGATATGGATGTTCCATTGTATAATAAAAAGAAAAATTACTCTGGAATCTTGTATACGATTTCATATAATAAGCTATAATAAATGAATTGGGTAGAAAGACTGCACAGAGTTAAATTAATTTTGCAATTAAAATAGTTGCGATATGGAGAAAATTGCAATAATATGTTGGAATACCCATGACAGGAAATGACCTTCGGGAAGCGAAGGAAAGTCTCAGTATTGGGATTCCTATGAAAACAAGATAGGGTTTGGGCATGAGGAATGGCTTTTGGATGACTCACGTATTTATGAGTCTGATGGTTATCATTATGCCTTTTTGCAACCAATGAATGTTGATTGTGGTAAGCATATTGGTATGGAGTATGACATTCATTTGTTTACCAATATCTCCTTGCAAGCAGAAAGTTCGCGATTGATAGAACTGATAGTTAATAATGGTTAAGGACTGATGGCTTCGTCATTCTTGATGATTTCCAATAGAAAAATCCCTGCTGTAGGAAAGGCTTCCTATAGCAGGGATTTCTTAATTGAAAAAGCCGTGAAAACTTTGATTGTTTCAAAATTAAATCGTAAATTTTCAGCAAAAACTATAATAATGAAGAGTTATGGAAGAAAAGTCGATGCTAAAGTTCAGTATGTTCCTGAAACAAAGTAAGTATCCAAGGTGGTCGTTGTCTTTCCAGAAGTAGGAGAAGAGGCTAATTATCTTTTAGTTGTTTTCTGGTGGACAAAGATAGTGAATTTATCCGAAGCAGCATAGAAAGTTGGGGGATAAATGTATGAAATGGGGGGCTAAAATCATACACACATAACTGATTGTAAATCTGATCCTATTTTATGAAGACCATCTACAATACGTTTACGCTGTTGCTCACGTGGTTTCTTCAATCCATTTACATAGTGTGATAAAAGGCTTTGGTTTATTCCTGATGCACGACTAATTGCCGCTAGAGAAACGTATGGAGAATATGCCTTCAAAAGAGTAGTTGCATCCAGATAGTTATACACAAACTCATAAACTCCGTTCTTCAGCCATTCTGGAACATCTTCTCCATTTTCCACAAGACCTTCAACATGAAACTCCAAACTATCCTTTGCCTCCTTTTGCAAAGCTTCAAAGGTTGGGGCAGTAAAAACTACCGCACCTGGTACATTACTACCAAGAGAACCGCGAAATTCTTGTCGCACCACGCAACATTAACAATAATCTTTTCCATAATGTGCTACTTTAAAACCATTATTTCTTAGACAAAAGTATTCTCCTTATTCCAGTCCCCACATATCATTCAGCATATTGATCGCAGACTCTGAGCGGAAGACATGATTGCGGAAGGTGATGATGGCTTCGGGGGCAAGATGGGCTTCGAAGGAGTTGACCAGGAAATCAGCCTCGAGCAGGATGCGGTGGTCGAGGGAGGTTACATCCTTATAAGTATGATGATGGGCAATGAGCCAGCAGATTCTTTCTATCTGTGCGGCTGTGAATCCATCGACTTCTGTCAGGACTTTTCTTGCCTCATCAGGACCTAATTCTTCCTGATGCTTGCCATCGCAGTTGCCGTATTTGGCTTGTGAAACGTGAATGCCTACATCGTGGAGGATAGCAGCTGCTTCGAGCACGAAGAGGTCTTCCTCGTTCATCCCCTCTGAGACCGCTATCATACGGGCAAAGTAGTGTACCTTTACGAAATGCTGGATGCGTGGCGCATCGCCACCATCATATTTTATCATCGCCCTCATCAACAGGGCGAGTGTCAATTCCTTGTTCGTCATCGCTTTATTTTCTGACAGGTATTACTTTTCATTATTGATATACTCCAGAATCTGCTCTGCGTGAATCTTGGTCTTGATCTCCTTGGGAGTGAAGATTTTCTCGATGATGCCTTCTTCGTTTACGAGATAGGTGGTACGAAGGATTCCGATGGTCTTTCTGCCGCAGGTTACCTTTTCGCCCCAGCAGCCGAGTTCCTGCAACAGGGAAGTCTCGGTATCAGCGATAAGAGGGAACTGAAGCCCCTTGGTTTCGGCAAACTTCTTCTGCAAAGCCTGTTTGTCCTTGCTCACACCGATAATCTCGTAACCTGCAGCTGCCAACTCCTCTTTGTGAGCCTGCAAAGAACAAGCCTCAGCAGTACAACCGCTGGTGTTGGCTTTCGGATAACTGTAGAGTACTATCTTGCGACCCCGAAAGTCGCTTGCCTTGATCTCACGTCCGTCCTGGTCTATGCCAAGAATCTCAGGTATTTTATCTCCTATATTCATAATCGTAATTGTTAATTTTGTTTTCTGTTCTTTTTATCACAAACTTTTGATGATAAATACAATGCCTGCTTACGGTAATTTATTGCCTTGCCTTGACCACTTTTACAACAAAGGAAAATTTCTTGTTCTTTATAGGAAAGTAAGATGATTTTGCAGATGCTTTATGGAGAATATGGGCTCAGTTATTTGTCATTGTAATGTCCTTCTACAGCTAATACAAGGACAGTTATGACTTCATCATGAATCTCATAGATGATTCTGTCATGGGCAGTGATATGTCTCGAATACAAAATAGAGTTTCCTCCTACCCAAGCCTCAGGATGACCGATACCTGTTCTTGGGTGATCCATGAGTTCATGATATATCTTTTGATATTTTTTTGAATAGCTTTGGATTGGATTTCTTCCATTTCTTGATGACATCTTCTGCACTCTTGGATGTAATGACTGTGTAAATCATAAACTCGCAAAGTAATTGTCTATATCATCATGCGATTTCAATGTGGTATATTGACCACAATGAATTTCCTCTCTCACCTTGTCAATCTTATCCTGCAAGTCGGGAGTAATGACATTTTTTTCCACAGTCTTGTCCTTTCTAATGACATCCGTGAGAATAGATTCCACGTAATTGTTAAGGCTGCAATTAGTAGCCTTAGCACGTTCCTTTAGCTCCTCGAGAAGCTCTGATGGTAGCCTGAATGAAGTAGGTACGCGTAATGTTGATGAGCTCATATTCTTCGTTTTAATTGTTATTTGTTGCAAAGATAATGCAAACAAGTGCAATGAAAGCTTGCTTTCAAATTGCCGAGTGCAGCTTATCTTCTGCAAAGATAATAAAAATACTGGGAATCAAGGTGATTCTTATGATTTTTAACACTGATAATCATATTTATAGTCGCTCTTTATTCTTGCTTTTTTAGCATCACAATAATCACATCAAAATAATTGCGACGTTATGGAAAAGACCGTAGAATGGCAACTAAATGCTTTTTACGGGACTTCATTAGTTTTATATAACCATTAGCAATTGTAAAAGACTTTTTAAGATACCCTTATTTTTCTCATCGTTGTATACTTTAAGTATTTTTTCATTTATAATATATTCTTTTAATTTCTTTCTATAGAAAGGATGGGATAGTAAAATCCATAGTTCTTGATCAATAAATGCATATTGGGTGTTTCTTTCAAGCCATGCCCTATTAGGAGATTCTGTCTTTAATTCTGAATTGGTCCAAGCTAAATGCCAGAAATTATCCGATTTTAAGAAATAATAAGGATATTGTAAACAGGTAAGATTTAATTGATGAGCCTTAATGAAATATTCTCCAAATAGTCCCTTATATATAGGCTCTATTTCTTCATAAGTAAATTGATTGATTTTTTTCCATCTTCTATTAATTTAATGATGGTGAGAACTAATATTGGTTTTGCAATAATACGCTCATGGTTGTTCCTGTTAGTACATTGATTCATCTTTGCAATGAGTTCACAATAGTAATTTAAAGCTTTATCATAATCAAAAAATCTAAGATAACCAGTCATGGCAATTACTTTTTAAGATGTTCAACTTCTTTTTTGCAAAAATACACAAAAAAAATAAGATAAGCGCACGTATTTCTGAAATATTTATTATTTTTGCAGATACATTCATCCGCAGAAAGCCCGAAGGGCTGAGCGGGTGGGTGTGACTTTTATGGAATAGAGCGTTTACTAACGCTTGTCTTTGACCTTCGAAACTTCGCAACTTCCGAAAACTGTCAAAAGACAAGACAACGGTAGATGCTCACGGTAGGTATATTGTACCCTGCCGTGAGTTGTCGTATATACATTATTTGTATTTTGCGGCTGCCCACGCATGGGATGATATATGTCATGCGTGGGCTTTCTGCAGTTGTCCGTCTCGACAGTTGGCAATGCGAAGGCCTCGAAGGTGGGATGGGCAATAGGCGAATTCCCACGCTTTTTCGTATAGTCTAATTTTACAACTATCAGAAACGTCATCCGCACTTGGGAATTCTACGGTATAAAGAGAAAGGAAAGTTCAAGTGTATAAAGTTACATGGGACAAGGAGGTGAATGGAGTGCGATTGCACTCACGTATAGTAGACGGTGTATTGGGTACATTTCCAAGACCTGTGTTCTATGAAGAACTTGATCTCTTAGGATTGGATAAGCTTGGTTGGCAATATCCTCATTGCCAAGAACCACTTCTGTGGGCAATCAATAAGCAATATTATTATAAAGGCGAACTCGTCTTTGAGGCTAAAGGTGCCAACATCTATGATGCGGCTACAATTGTTTTGCAGCCAGCTGGTCAGAACTTGGAGTTACAGCCAGTAGACGTTGAGGCCATGTTGGAGCGTAACAAGGACATGATGTTTCTTTTAGAAAGTGAGGCGATTGAGTTCATTCACGAGACATACGAACAGTATGCACGTGCTCGTAAAACCATACAGGCTGCATCTGCTAACACATTAGACTTTGAGGCTTTAGTCCAAAAAGCAGAAAAAAAGACCAAGAAAAAAATGGCGATTGTTAAAGAGGATTGTGACTCATTTGATATTATGCCATTGGAGGAAGCTAACAATGCAGGAAAACGAGTTTATCAAACTACAAAAATAGACAAGTTTATTGCTTCTTTTTCTGGAGGCAAGGATTCGCAAGTTGTACTTGACTTGTGTACCCGTGCAATTCCAAGTACCGATTTTGAGGTGATTTATAGTGATACAGGCTATGAGTTGCCACCTTCTTTGGAACTATACGATAAGATTCAAAAGCAATATAAGGAGAAGTTTCCTGATTTGAAGTTCTCTTTGGCTAAGAACCATGATAGTGTGCTGAACTATTGGGATAAAATCGGTACGCCAAGTGATACCCATCGTTGGTGCTGTTCTGTAATGAAAACCGCTCCTCTTTATCGAATGTTGAAAACGGGTGAAGGCAAACAAGCAAAAATTCTTACTTTTGATGGAGTGAGAGCGGAGGAAAGTGTTAGGCGTTCTACTTATAATAGAATAGGCAAAGGGGTTAAACATAATAACGTTATTAATGCAAGCCCAATATTAAGATGGAGTGCGATAGAAATCTTCTTATATATTTTTGAGCAGAATCTTAATGTGAATCCAGCTTATAGAAGAGGTATGACACGTGTAGGTTGTTTGATTTGTCCTTTTTCTTCTGAATGGAATGATATGATTTCCAATAAATGCTATAAGGAAAGCCTTATGCCGTTTTTGGGTAGGATAGAGGACAAAGCCCATAAAGCATGTATTAGTGATGTTGAAGATTATATAAAGGAAGGAAAATGGAAATTGCGTGCTGGAGGTAGGGATATGGAATTCCCATCTGCATTAATCGTAAAGAGTATAAAGCCTAATTTAGTATTAGAAATTAAACATCCACAAAAAACTCTTCTTGCTTGGTTGAATGCAGTAGGTAAGTTTCATGTAACTTCAGATGTTGATGGAACAATTAATGGGGAGTTAAGTTTTGAAGGAAAGATATTCAGGTTTACGGTTAAAGAAAAAGATGGAATACATAAGGTAAGCTTCATCAACACTCAGATGTTTCCTAAACTACAAGGGTATTTGAAAAGGGCATTTTATAAATCTACTTATTGTGTGGATTGTGAAACTTGCGAAGTTGAGTGTCCTACAGGAGCATTAAGGATACTTCCAACTGTAAAATTGGATTCCAGTAAATGCGTAAGTTGTCATAAGTGCTTAACGTTCCATGACTTTGGTTGTATAGCTGCAGCATCATTAGCAATTACTGGTAGAAAAATAAATAATACAAACAATATGAAGTTAATCAGTTATAATAATTTCGGGTTGAATGGAGACTGGATGGAATTCTTTTTCTATAATTATAGTGATTATTTTACAGAGAATTCTCATGGTCTTAATATAAAAGAACAACTTCCTAATTTTGTGAAGTGGTTAGTGCAGGCAGAGATATTGAAGGATTCAAAGTCTAAAGAGATAACAGAGTTAGGGCAATTGTTGGCCTCTAACTATCCTGATATGCCTGATATGGTTTGGCAGATTATATGGATTAATCTTTCTTATAACTCTCCAATTGCTGCATGGTATAAAGAAAGCGTAAACTGGGAAGAGATTATTTCACAAAAAGAAATAGAAGAAAGAGTGCTTGCTGATTATTCAGATAATAGTAAGACTACAGTACATAATGTGGTTTATGCTTTGTTCCGCACATTTAAAGAGAGTCCAATCGGAGATGCCGGACAACTCGTTCCAAAGGATAAGACAATGTTTGTACGAACATCTTATGAATTATTGGAACGTGAGACGGTCGTTTATTCGCTTTATAAATATTGTGAAAGAAAAGGCATACATTCTCTTCGTGTTAGTGACTTGTATGCAAGTGGCAACAATTTGGGACTTTATAAAGAATTTGGCATATCTAAAATAGAGTTGCTTTCTGTTCTTCGTTCACTTAACAGTGATGCCAATCGTTTGGTTATTGCTGAGTTAAATATGGGCTTGGATAATATTACTTTGCGTGATGATATAAATGCAATTGAGGCATTGAATTTGATGATAAAATAAATATGAGTTTACAGAGTGACTATTATAAGACGGCAATATTACAGTTTAAAAGAGGAAATTATAATGGGCATGTCTCAAATGCTAAAACTTATTATTTACTATCAATCCTTGAGAGAATTGATAAGGGACTTTTGGTAGATAATAAAATTAAGTTTGATGATGAATCAAAGAAGTTTTATGAAACTCAATGTCTTGCTTACAAAGATGTGGTCACTCCTTTTGTAAAACCATATTTTCATCTAAGCTCTTCATTGTTCTATCATATAAAATGGAACAAAGGAACTACGGTGGAGTCTTATGCAAAAACTCCATCAAGAAAGTTCCTTAAGGAGAAGTCTGAATATGCATATCTTGATGATTCTTTTTGGGAATTACTAAAAGGGGCAGAATACAGAAAAGAGATAAAGCAACTAATAGTCAAAACATTTTTGAAATAACAATAACCGCTTATGGCTACAAAATATAATGATATAGTAACATTGAGGTCAATGCGTCCTGCTTATAACATAAAGAATGAAGGACCAGATGACTGGAAGACGTTTATAGCAAATGATCAATTCAACGACTTGTTGAAGAAGACAATTAGTGCTGTAAGAAATAATGATGCCGATTCGCATAAGGCGATATGGGTTGCAGGAACGTATGGATCAGGCAAGAGCCATGCTGGTGCAGTATTAAAACATCTTCTTTGTGATGATGTTAAAGATATTGTCGGTTATGTAAATGAAGAATATGGAGAAGAAAAGTACAATCTTCTTCGTAACTCCATTTTGAAACTTCGTGAAAGTAAGCGTTTGTTTCCTGTTAATCTCTATGGTCAACAGGCAATTGCTCATGAAGCAGATTTGTCTTTGCAGGTTCAAAAAGAAGTGATACGAGCATTGAAAAATGCTGGTATCAAACTGACTGTGCAAACTGATTTTGATAATTATATTCAGCATATTGAAAACGAGCCTGACTTGTGGACCATGCTCATTGCAAACAATGAGGTGTTAAAGAGTGTAGCTCCTGATTTGAAAATGCTGAAAACAAGGTTGGCTAATGGAGATACCGAGGTGTTGAATCGTGTTACCATGGCTCTGAGAAATATGGGTATCAATGTGCCAATCAAAAACTCTAATTTGAAAACTTGGATATTCGAGGTTCAGAATGAACTTCGTAGTCTAGGTGTTTACGATGGCTTGCTCATTATTTGGGATGAGTTTACGGATGTTATGCGCTCTGATTTAGGTGTTCCTCTCTTGAAAATCTTACAGGAAATTGCCGAGGATATGATGAATCCAGAGAATGATACTTATTTCTTGTTCTTATCTCATCCATCTGCCTTGAATTCATTGAAGGAGGCAGAACGTGAACAGACCAGAGGGCGTTACCACTATGTTATCTATAACATGGAGCCAGTGTCTGCCTTCCGTATTATGTCTAAGAAGTTTGTAGTTGTTGACAAAAACTTATATAATCAACGCCAAGAATTTTTCTGTAGCTTGCATGATGAACTCTTAACAGCATTTGCTTCTTCATCTACAGACCCACAACAGACAAAGAAAGATTTGGCTAATCTTTTCCCTGTGCATCCATCGACGGCAAACCTTGCAACCTACTTTGCTCGTGAGGCAGGTTCTTCAAGCCGAAGTGTATTTGAGTTCTTGGCTTGTGATGAGGTGAAAGCATTTTTTGACAATGAAGATGCATACGCAGACAAAGATACGGTTACTCCAAATTATCTTTGGGATTATGTGCAAGAATATTTTGAAAGTGATACTGCCCGTTTTGGTGCTGTGACTGAAAAATATAATTCTCATCATTTGGCTGTTGAGGCTCAAGGTGATGATTACCTTGCTGTGTTCAAAGGAATTCTGCTTTTGAATGCACTCAATAATATAGCTAACAATGACAGCGTAACACCAAGTGAGGAAAATATCTATAATCTCTTTGAAGGTACTCCAATATATAATAATGTGGGAGAGATTCTAAATTACTTCAATGAGAAAAGTATCATTCAGCGTCAGCCAAATGGTAATTTCTCAATTCTGTTTCCTGCATTGCCGGCAGACGAGATTCTGAAAATTATGGATGAATTGAAATCAACAACATTCATGTTTGCAGAGCAGGTAATTAATTTTGGTGATACAGCCAAGAATTTCATGAACAAGCACTTGGCTCAGGTGGCGCGTCCATTGGAATTCCTGTTTTTCTCTTTGACAAGTAATGAATATACATTGCTCAATAAAATTGAGAATTTTGCAAAAAATGCTACATCATATTCAGTGCTTATAGCTTTTATGGTAGGAAAGACTCGACAGGACATCTTTGAATTAAAAGACATTATCAATAAGAACAAACAGGATGAGCGATTCAAAAATATCTGTTTTGTTTTATTGGAGAGTCCTATGGGTGAAAAGGTGTATGAACGATTCATCGAGTACCAGGCAAATGCTACTTGTGCCCAAAGGCATGGTCTTGCTAATCAGCAGAAGACCTATACTAAGAGTGCTAGTGAAATGATTACGGGATGGTTGGGAGAAATCCGTGGCGGAAATGTCACTTTCTGTTTGCGTGATGATGAATTGACGATATCTGGTACAAGATTGGCTTCAACCATCAATAACTCTATAGCTCCAGCCATCTTTACGTCTGGTCCTGAAGCCTTGGAGATTATCAGAACACGTTCATCTAACACATTCTGGAGGAAATCTTCTGTAAAAGCAACTGTAGATAATGTTCTTTCCTTTCATACTAAGGAAGATATTATTGCTAAGTGTGGCGGTCCTGCTAAGCATGTTGAATATCTGTTGCAAGATAGCGTGGATGATAATCTGGAATGGAAATCAGATATAAGTTCTGAACATCCATTGAAAAAGGTATGTGACTATATTCAGAATGTCTTTAATCATATTAATAAGAATCAGTCGTTCAATTTGGGTGATAAGCTTATAGGGTTGACCTTGCCTCCATTTGGTTTGTTCCAATCATACGCTCCGATGGCTATGGTAGCTTTTGCGATGCGTAAGTATGCTGGTAAGCTATTTGATTTGAACGGTAAGCCAAGAACTGCAAATCATTTGGTGGATGATATTGTTGAAATGTTCAAGGTCTGGGAGAGTGGTAAGACTTCTCCAAAGCTCAACTTTATGTTTGAGAGTAAGGAAGCTGGTAGCATAACAAAAAATCTAATTAAGAGATTTAAGTTAGATAGACTTCCTGGGTATTCTGATGTCAGTAGTTTGACAGATGCACGTTGGGCTATGACTCATGAGTATTCTGCTAGTGTTGGTTATCCTCTTTGGTCTTTGAAATATGTGCCAGAGTGTTCTGACGAGAATAGAGAACTGATTGATGGAATCATCAAGGTAATTACCGATTCGGAAAGTGTTAAGAATCCTCAGCTTATGAGTAGAGTTGCTGAAGGATTGAAGAACAATATAGACTTGGGGAATCTCTTGCTGGAGTCAGCCAACAACTTTGAGAAGGGCTTCAAGAATTATGTCATGGGATTGGAATACATCAACATGACGGAACCTGAGTTTGCTGAGGCTAAGGCTTTTCTCGGTGGTCATCTTGAAGGAACTATTGGACTTTGGACAGAACGTGGAGTGGAAGATACTCTTAAAAATTGGCGCTTGGATCAACAGCAAGAACGTCTGAGACAAGAAAATCAAAAACGTTTTGAAGAAGAGCAAAAGAGATATAAGGGTGAAGCTACAACTCAGGGAGGAAACGACAAAGGAGTCTCTACATGGATGAACAATGGTTCGCAAGTTGGAGGCGAAACAGCAACGATGGCTGCTTCTCCACAATTTGAAAGTCAAGAAATGAAGGAGAAGCGAAATGTAATCGCTCGTAAGGTGATGCCTTTGGCTTCTAATCAAATGCTACGTGACTTGCTGCAAGATTTATGTGAAAATGCTGATGAGCAAACCCTTAATATCATAATGAAGCATGTTTGATGAGAATAGATTTAAAACGATAGCTTCCTTTGAAGAACTAAAGGCTCTTGTTGAGGAAGACAAGAATATAAATGGATTGGGAGCGGCTACGGCAAACCGCTACCCAATCCGTTTTGTGCTGTTTGATAACTTCCATGATAGCTTTGAGTTTGTGATGTATATGCTTGAAGAATGTGGAGTGGCGGTTCAGAGTGTGGATAAGTGGATAGACCATGATTATCCAGACTTGATGATAACTTATCAAGAATTGAGTGAGCATATTGCAGAATATATTATTTCTCTTCGTGGTCGTGATAGCGTCATTACTCCTTTTTCTGAATTGGCTAGATTTTATGATAATCAGTCAAGCCATACCTTTGATACTTTAATTAAGACAATGAAGTCGATAGAAGCATCCGTAGAAGGAGTGGAGAATCAACAGAGAATCTACATCCCTATTATCGGTTTGGAGGGTAAAATGAGTACTTTTGAAAATGATACTCAGATAAATGTTTGGCATTTGCATGATGAGAATGCGATAGGGGAGAACTATACGATGGTTCTTGTTGATGATGATTCTTGTTATGGAGTAAAGCATGTTGAAGAGCAAGCCAATGTGGTACATTCTGTAAGTGAATGGCTGAGTATTTGGAAGAATACAGAAGTACATAAGCGTAAGACTATTATTAGTACGTCTGATTCAATTTTTGCCAATGCCAAATTTGCTCAGCCAGACAATGCTTTCAGCTATGTATGTCCAAAGAATGCGTTTGAGTTCTTGAAACTGGGACTGCATTTGGAATTTGGGGATATGTTGTATCAGGAGAGTGACGAGGAAAATTGGAAACTTTTGGCAGAACAGATTGATTTGACAAAGAATTTCGATTTATGTTCTTTCGTCCAACATTATTTTGATGTAAATGAGATTACGTCTTATAAATCCTTTTTGAAGATATGGTTTGCTCATAGCAGTAATTTTGATAGGTGGTTGCTATGCTCTTGCTATAAATTGATGAATCAAACAGACGGGTACTTAACTGCTTGCTTATCAAAGCTGACGAATTATACTAATGCTGAGTTGTTTACAGAGATAGCTATGCATATTACTTCTGTTAAGACAGAGATGGAAGAACGTAGATTCTGTTTGAATGAGGCGGCAAAGCACCATGTACAACTATCAGAAAGTATAGAGGTTATTATTGGTAATCGATTAGAAAATATTGCCAAGCAGAGTGGAGCTCATGAAGCCATTAAATATTTTTCTGGTATAACTATTAAGGAGAAAGAACTGGCCATAGTTTGGTTAGGTAAGAAATGCATTTCTATAAATGAAGTCAAAGATTTCTTTCCGGAATTGTTTGACTATATGCAAGTTCAACCTATGCTGACACCTAACTGTATGTGGCTTTCTTCATATATAGATGAGTATAAAAAGGCAAAATTGGGTAACATTTATACTGACGAAATCAAAACTGCAATTTCGGAGCATAATGCAGATAGTGTGGCTTTCGATACTTGGTATCAATCGCTAAAGACTACTCGTTTTTTGTTGGCTGGTCGTAATGATATAGATGTGTATTATTGGATAGATGGTTTGGGCGTGGAATGGATTCCATTTATTCAAGCTATCTTAGCAAAGCATCAGCAAGACAATATCTATCTCAATGAAGTAATGGTAGCAAGAGCTTTGTTGCCAACTACTACAGAGGTGAACAAGGTAGAATTACAACATTTATCTGACGTTGATATCCAAACAATGAAAGTGGGTGATCTAGATTCTATGGCACATCAGTCTAGTAATCGCTATCCTAACACCATCATATCAGAAATGAGGATTGTGGAAGATGCGGTTGAGGGCATCATAAATAAGTATGCTGGTAAGAAAATTGCTATAGTCAGTGATCATGGATTGACTTATCTCTCACAGTTGCAAGGTGGCTTGAACTTGGCTGGTTTTGATTCTGATCATCATGGTAGATTGGCAGTATGTAAAATAGGAAAGGCTACCAATGACAAAAACTATTTTATCTTAGAAGATGGAAAAACTGTTTGTGCATTGAATCATAAGTCTTTATGCAATAAGGTTCCGAGAGACCAAGGTATTCATGGAGGCTGTACACCAGAAGAAATAATGGTACCAATATTTGTGATATCGAATAATCCTAATAACAATCATTGGAGTGTGGTAGTTCTTTCTCAAGAATTGACAACTGTCAATCCTCAAGTCAGACTCAGAATCAAAGGATTGTCTGCTTCTGATGTTCCTTATGTTGTTTATAACAACAAATCATATTCATTGACAAAGTTGGGTATGGATGAGTTTATGACAACTCCACTTGAAGCTAATGAACATGATAGTGAATTGAGTGTGCTTGTAGGGGATAAGGTGATAGATAGATGTTCTATTCTCTGGAAAAAAGCTGCTCAAGAAGAAGATTTGTTTGATTTCTAAAACAGAAAAGTATGAAAGAAGAATTACAGCAGAAAGTAAGACAGTATTTCTCTGCGATGTCGATATATAAGGATCCTAAGGCAACTAATAGTATCTTTGCAGGTCGAAATTTACCTTCATTTGTAAAGGATTATCTTTTGAAAAGATATTTGAATATCAATACTGGTGAGATTGATACCTTAGGGCTTAATGCTTTTTTAGGCAAGGTGATTCCTGCCAATGGAGGTACTGTTAAGGATGATATTTTGGCAGGCAAGGAAGTGACATTGTTGGCTCGTTTCTCTATTTACATTGATTTAGTAAAAGGAGAAAAGCAGTTTGCCATCCCTGATTATGGAATCAAGCAAAGGGAGGGAATTATCCCGGACTATGTTTATGCCAAACATCCAGGAGAGTTGGTGGATGGCGAGAAGTGGGGTATCGTAAAACTCTGTTTGTTGCCTGATGATGACAACGACAAGAAAAACCATGTACGCATGGTTGACTTTAAACCCTTTAAACCATATAGCTCAGTGGATATAGAGTATTTACGTGAAGCTCGCCAGCATTTCACTAATGAAGAATGGTTTGATGTTCTGTTGTCTGCGATGGAATATGATCCTGATGGCTTTACCTCGATGACTCAGAAGATGGAGTTTTTGACTCGTCTCTTGATATTCATTGAGCCGAGGTTGAATGTGATAGAGTTGGCTCCTAAAGGAACTGGTAAGTCGTATGTGTTCGGCAACTTATCTAAATATGGCTGGTTGGTAAGTGGGGGTAAGGTTACTCGTGCCAAGTTGTTCTATGACAAACAGAAACAACAGAATGGTATTATTAAAAACCATGACTTTACTGTTTTTGATGAGATTCAGACTATTATTTTCCAAGAACCAGCGGAAATTCAGGCTGCATTGAAGGCATATTTGGAGAGTGGTAAGACAACGATTGATAACAATGAATTTACATCGGAGTGCGGATTAATGCTGATGGGCAATATTCCTTTGTCGGCCAATCGTCTGCCTATTTCGCCAAATTATTTTGATTCATTGCCCAGCAATTTTAAGGAGTCAGCATTGCTCGATCGTTTCCATACCTTCATAGAAGGATGGAAGTTACCTCGTGTCAACGATAGTATGATTTTTAATGGTTGGACTATCAATGTGGAGTATTTCTCTGAGATAATGCACACGATGCGCATTCAAAACTCGTATGGCTTGTTGTTTGATGAATTGGTGGAATTTGAGGCAAAGTCAGATGTTCGTGATTCTAAGGCCATTAAGCGCATTGCTACAGCTTATATGAAGTTGCTCTTCCCTCATTGGCAAAAGGTAGAAGATGTAGATAAAGATGCTTTTGATCTTTATTGCTTGCAGCCTGCCATTTATCGTCGTGGAATTATCAAGGAACAATGCCACTTGATAGACTCTGAGTTTAAGGCAAGGATGCCTGAGGTGAGAGTGAAATAGAAAACTTTTTACTAACTTATAAAAATGTAAGCGTATATGAGTATTTAAACAATATTTATCTTTACCGATGTAGGTGGTATCGTAAAAGATATCATTCTCATGTTGGTCTTTGATTATCGCCTTCCTTGATGCCGTGACCATGGTCGCAATGAAACGGAGGGCTTATGGTGGAAGAGGCTGGGTGCAAATACTATAAACAAAGACTTGCAAGATAGATGTTGTGACATGTTTTTATGAAAAGGGGCTAGGCTACATGTAATATAACAGAATTATCAAACCATTATAAATGAAATAGTTATGAGCAACGATAAAAAAACAATAAAGGAAATGCGAGCAAACGAGATGACTCCGGCTTTTCCTACGCATCCTGGAGATGTTCTGAAGAATGAGATAGAATATCGTGGAATTTCTCAGCGACAGTTGGCGGAGGAAATGGGGATTGCCTATTCTGCTCTGAATGAAATTCTGAATGCTCGTCGTCCAGTAACGGAAAAAACGGCCCTGCTCTTTGAGGCTGCACTTGGAGTGAATGCTGAGC
>ERZ1034713.465-NODE-465-length-24196-cov-4.173025_pt1 | contig 24196 bp, 26 predicted proteins | sample MGYA00520692_ERZ1034713 | MGnify/ENA primary metagenome ERZ1034713 (study PRJEB33766, sample SAMN09781717) | gut metagenome | biome: gut microbiome | host: Homo sapiens | place: Madagascar | study: EMG produced TPA metagenomics assembly of the PRJNA485056 data set... | reverse complement strand
ACATCATCCGGGATCAGCTTTCTGTCTACTAACTGTCTTAAAAAATCATATTCGATCTGGCTGGCTGCCGGGAAACCGATCTCGATCTCCTTAAAGCCCAGTTTTACTAACATATTGAAGAACTCGATCTTCTCTTCTACTACCATCGGCTCTACAAGGGCCTGGTTGCCATCGCGTAAGTCTACGCTGCACCAGATCGGTGCCTTCTCGATTTCTTTGGTCGGCCACTCGCGCTCCGGGTAGTGTACGACCGGATTTCTTTTATACTTACTGATGTTTAACATAATTCATTTCCTCCAATTTGTTCGTTGTCCATGGCAGGAGCCTGTATGACTGCTGCCTTTTGTTTTACAGGTTGCTTCCTTGCGTTTTTGCTTATCCGGCTGCTGCCTCGCCTGCATGCGTTTTCTGCACACTCAAACGGCAGTTCCGACAGATCTTATACTCAGCCCATAACGGGCAGTCGCTCGATCACGCCGTAGAAGCGGACAATGAACAATACTGATCCTACTGATTCAGCCCCATCTTTCATCATTCCTTTTCCTGAAAAATTTGATACGCTAACTCATATTTTATCACAAATCAAAAAACGTGACAAGTACCGGTCTGATACCTGCCACGTTCTAAACAAATTTTTTAATGAAACGGTTATGAAGACTTACAGTACATGTCCCTGTGCTTTCATAACCTCAATAACCTGGTCTACCAGCTTCTCACACTGCTCGGTGGTCGGTGCCTCTACCATGACGCGGACTACCGGCTCTGTGCCGGACTGGCGGAGAAGAATGCGGCCATCCGCACCCAGGATCTCGGTAACCTTCGCCACCTCTGCCTGCACTGCCGGATCATCCTGCGCTGCCTTTTTGTCTTTTACGCGGACATTTTTCAGTACCTGCGGAAGAATTTCTACTTCAGAAGCCAGCTTGCCCAGAGTTTCCTTCTTCTCCAGCATTACTTCCATGACTTTTAAGGAGGTCAGGATGCCATCGCCGGTGGTTGCATGTTTGCTGAAGATGATATGGCCGGACTGCTCGCCGCCCAGGCAGTTGCCGTACTGGGACATGTTCTCGTACACATATTTATCGCCTACTGCGGTCTTCTCATAGGAAATGCCCTCGCGGTCAAATGCCTTGTAAAGACCGAAGTTGGACATGATGGTGGTTACTACGGTGTTGTTCTTTAAGCTGCCGTTCTCTTTCATGTACTTGCCGCACACATAGAGGATCAGGTCACCGTCTACCACATTGCCGTTCTCATCGACTGCGATGCAGCGGTCTGCATCACCATCGTAAGCAAAGCCAACATCACAGCCGGTCTCCTTCACATACTCCTGCAGCACATGGATGTGGGTGGAACCGCAGTCTGTGTTGATATTTAAGCCATTCGGCTGGTTGTTAATAACGTGGGTTTCCGCGCCCAGGGCATCGAATACGTTCTTTGCGATTGCGGAAGCACTTCCATTTGCGCAGTCCAGAGCCACCTTTTTTCCCTTGAAGGAACGGGTGGCAATGGAGATCAGATAACCGATGTAGCGGTTTCTGCCTGCTGCGTAGTCCGTGGTGCGGCCGATGGCATCTTTTAATGCAAACGGGATCTCGCCCATCTCGCCGTCTAAGTAGCGCTCAATCTCTGCGATCACCTCCTCTTCCAGCTTTTCACCCTTGCCGTTAATGACTTTGATGCCGTTGTCATAATACGGGTTGTGGCTAGCGGAGATCATGATGCCGCAGTCGAAATCCTCGGTGCGCACCACATAAGATACGCTCGGGGTTGTTGTAACATGAAGCAGATACACATCCGCGCCGGATGCGGTAAGGCCTGCTACCAAAGAATACTCAAACATGTAGCTGCTTCGTCTGGTGTCCTTGCCGATTGCCACGCGGCAGCGGCCTTCCGGATTCTCACGGGTCTTTTTTGCGCGCTGGCCGTAATACCAGCCCAGAAAACGGCCTACCTTATAGGCATGCTCCACCGTTAAGTTTACGTTTGCTTCCCCGCGGAAGCCGTCGGTTCCAAAATATTTTCCCATAATGATTCTCTCCTCATTTCCGATTCCGGAATTTAAAACCTCAAATTCCCGGCTGACGCGCCCTGCGCCGCCGGGAACCTTTGTATCCTGATTAGTATTCGATTTCTTTTAAGAAACGGCCCAGCGCGTCCTGCCATGCCGGAAGACGCTCAAATCCGTTCTCGCTGAGTTTTTCCTTGCTCAGACGGCTGTTGGACGGACGGGTAGCCTTAACCGGGAACTCGCCGCTGCTGACCGGAGTTACCGGCACATCCATGCCTGCCTGGCGGAAGATCTCTTTTGCAAACTCATACCAGCTGCACAAACCTTCATTGGTTGCATGATAGCGGCCGTATTTGTCAGTCTGGATCATATCCACTAAGAGTCTTGCCAGGTCATAGGTATAGGTCGGGGAACCAACCTGGTCGTCTACCACGCTGACTGCGCCGCGCTCTTTGCCGAGACGCAGCATCGTCTTAATGAAGTTCTTTCCTGCCACACCAAATACCCAGGCAATGCGCACGATAAAATATTTGTCGGACAGCTCTTCTACTGCCAGCTCGCCCTCGTATTTCGTCTGACCGTATACGTTTAACGGATGGCGCTCATCATCCGGCTCCCACGGGCGGGTGCCCTGGCCGTCGAACACATAATCCGTACTGATGTACATGAGTTTCACATCTGCCTCTTTGCAGGCCTGAGCCACGTTGCGGGTGCCCTCGCCGTTGATGCGGCGGCAAAGGTCTACGTTATCCTCAGCTGCGTCTACTGCAGTATATGCGGCACAGTGGATGACTGCGTCTGCTCCGGACGCTTTAATGACACGTCTGCAGGCTTCCGCATCGGTGATATCCATCTCCTCGACATCGACGCCAATGCCCTCGATGCCTCGTTTTGCAAGTTCATTCATCAGGTCAGTTCCAAGCTGGCCTTTTGCTCCTGTTACCAGAACTTTCATGCTGTTTCCTCTTTCTGACACCCGGTTGTTTCGCTGCGTGTTCCCCTCTTCTGTGCTCTGGCAACTTTGTGCCTGCTGCACACCGGAGCCGCGCTGCATCTGCCCTGCTCAGGCAATTACCGGTTTCCGTACATTTTCTCGTAATAATTCTGATACTCGCCGGAAATGATGGTCTCCCACCACTCACGGTTCTCCAGATACCATTTGATAGTCTTCTTGATACCGTCTGCGAATTTTGTCTCCGGCAGCCAGCCCAGCTCATTGTGAATCTTGGTCGGGTCGATGGCATAGCGCATGTCATGACCCTTACGGTCGGTCACATGGGTGATCAGGCTCTCCGGCTTGCCAAGCTCCTTACAAATAAGCTTAACAATGTCGATATTGCGCATCTCATTGTGTCCGCCAATGTTGTAGACCTCGCCGACACGGCCTTTGTGAATGATCAGATCGATTGCTTTGCAATGGTCCTCTACATACAGCCAATCGCGCACATTTAATCCCTCTCCGTATACCGGGAGCGGCTTGTCTGCCAGCGCGTTTGCGATCATGAGCGGAATCAGCTTCTCCGGGAAGTGATACGGGCCGTAGTTGTTAGAGCAGCGGCTGATGGTGGTCGGCAGGCCGTAGGTTCTGTGATATGCCTGTACCAGAAGGTCAGCACCTGCCTTGGAGGAGCTGTACGGGCTGCTGGTGTGGATCGGGGTCTCCTCGGTAAAGAAGAGGTCCGGGCGGTCTAACGGAAGATCGCCGTATACTTCATCGGTGGATACCTGATGATAACGTTTGATGCCATACTTGCGGCATGCATCCATCATGACTGCGGTACCCTTGATGTTGGTGTCCAGGAAGATCTCCGGATTTTCAATGGAGCGGTCTACATGGCTCTCTGCAGCGAAGTTCACCACGATATCCGGGTGCTCCTCCTCGAAGAGTTTGTAAATAGCTTCACGGTCACAGATGTTGATCTTGCAGAAGCGGAAATTCGGGTTCTTTAATGCCTCTTCCAGAGTGGATAAGTTGCCTGCATAAGTCAAACAGTCCACACACACGATCCGGTAGTCCGGATACTTGTTTAACATATGGTAAATGAAGTTGGAGCCGATAAAACCGGCACCGCCTGTTACGATAATAGTCATTTGTCTGTTCCTCTTTTCTTTTGGTTTGCTGGCTCCGGCCTTATTTCATGTCGTTGCCGTGCAGCTTATCGATGTATTTGCCGTCCAGAACATCCTTTAAATAGCGGCCGTACTGGTTCTTCTTTAATTCCTCATAGGTCTCCAGTACCTGCTCTTTGGTGATCCAGCCGTTTAAGTAAGCGATTTCCTCCAGGCACGCGATCTTGCGGTGCTGATGGGTCTCTACGGTCTTTACAAAGTTGGTTGCCTCTACCAGGGACTCATGGGTACCGGTGTCGAGCCAGGTAAAGCCCTGTCCCAGAAGCATGACATCCAGCTCGCCATTCTCCAGATAAATGCGGTTTAAGTCGGTGATTTCCAGCTCGCCGCGGGCAGACGGCTTTAAGCTCTTTGCGTACTCAACCACGCGGTTATCGTAGAAATACAGGCCGGTTACGCAGTAATTGGACTTCGGATGCTCCGGCTTCTCCTCAATAGAAATAGCCTTGCCCTCGGAGTCGAATTCCACAATTCCGAAACGTTCCGGGTCGTCCACATAATAGCCGAATACGGTAGCGCCGTGCTCCTTGGCTGCTGCTGCGCGCAGGCGCTTCTTTAAGCCCTGGCCGTGGAAAATATTGTCGCCCAGTACCATGGCTACAGACTCGCCGCCAATGAAATCTTCTCCTATTACAAATGCCTGTGCCAGTCCGTCCGGGCTTGGCTGAACCGCATAAGTCAGCTCTACGCCAAACTGATGTCCGTCTCCTAAAAGCGCCTCAAAACGCGGGGTGTCCACCGGAGTGGAAATGATCAGGATTTCCCGGATTCCTGCGTTCATGAGAACGGACAGCGGATAGTAAATCATAGGCTTGTCGTAAATCGGAAGCAGCTGTTTGGATGTTACCTTGGTCAGCGGGTACAGACGGGTGCCTGAGCCGCCTGCCAGAATGATACCTTTCATAATGTTCTCCTTTTAAATACGTAAAATACCGTCTCTTTGCGGACAGTCTTAGCTAGTTTGTACTATACCACAGATGCGGTCATATTGCAATCTGAGGCAGAAAAGGAAGGCTGAAGGAATTCGAAATTTTTTATGAATTCACCTGGGATTGCGGTACATTTCTTCCGGTTGCCTGCAGAAATTCCCCGTTTTCATCTACCTCAGCCGCAAACAGCAGCGTACGCGCGTCGTTCTGTTCATAGCTGCATGTCACCAGCACGAACATGGAATCCAGTGAGGCTTCTGGAATTTCCGCAAAAGCGCAGGGCTCCAGGCGTTCCCTCACCCATTTATCGAACGAAGCCTGGGACTGAAACGCGGTCTTTCGGACTATGCCGTTGGAATCGCTGTAATAACAGGCAAGCGTTTTTAAGTGGATCACGCGCTCCGGAGTGTAAATCTCAAAATAGCGGTGTGCCTCAAAAAATGCCGGATCTTTAAACTTTACCACATCCCTGAACATAGAACCGTCCTTCATATGGTGGCCGTAGACCGGATTATTCCAGCCGAGGAAATCTGCCTTACTGTCCGCATCCAGATAGATTGTGCCATACACACTGTCCTTCCGGTCAAAGCTTTTATGAAGGTAATACTGGTTATCCGGTGACTGGACGATCGGGTAGTCGATATTCGTATCCGGCACCCGGATCCAGCCAACCGTATCCGGATTCTGCTGCAGAAGGGCTGTAAAATCAACCGGGGACACATACGCGGATTTTTGCCGTGTTCCCGCTGTGAATGCCCCCACCGCACGTTTCATCCGCAGCTGCCCTTCGTTTTGTTCCGTGGGTTTTTCCTGTGCAACTTCCCCCTGAACCGGTCTCTCTGTCATCTCATTCAGGCTTTTCTCCAGCCTGCGCTGGGTCATCGCATCCACCTGTTCTTTCACCAAACCAGCACCACTGATGACCGCAGCAGTCAAAAGCACGGCCAGAACAATGCCATGCCACAGATTCCCGTTATATCTCATGATATTCCCTCCTCTCCTTCTATATTAAAATACAAAAGACGGCCCATGAATGCTCATGTCCGTCTTTTGTATTTTTATTTCGTATTTTATTTTATACTTCGTTCATCTTTGCCAGCTTTGCTGCCTGATCTGCCGCGATGCAGGCATCCAGGATTTCCTGGATATCGCCGTTCATGATCTTGTCTAACTTGTACAGAGTCAGGTTGATGCGGTGGTCGGTGACACGGCCCTGCGGGAAGTTGTAGGTACGGATCTTCTCGGAACGGTCGCCGGTACCGATCTGGCTGCGGCGCTCTGCTGCCTCTGCGTTCTGCTTCTTCTCTAACTCCAGGTCATACAGTTTGGAACGAAGCAGGCGGAATGCCTTCTCTTTGTTCTGCAGCTGGGATTTCTCGGTCTGGCTGTAGATTACAATGCCGGTCGGGATATGGGTCAGGCGCACTGCGGAGTCGGTGGTGTTGACACACTGTCCGCCGTTACCGGACGCACGCATAACATCGATACGGCAGTCGTTCATGTCGATCTGAACGTCTACTTCCTCTGCTTCCGGCATTACTGCTACGGTTGCGGTGGAGGTGTGAATACGTCCGCCGGACTCGGTCTCCGGCACACGCTGTACACGATGTACGCCGGACTCATACTTCATCTTGGAGTATGCTCCCTTACCGGTGATCATAGCCTGAACCTCTTTAAAGCCGCCGATTCCGTTCTCACTTAAGGAAATAATCTCAACTTTCCAGTGCTGGCTCTCTGCGTAGTTTACATACATGCGGTAAAGCTCTGCCGCAAACAGGGCTGCCTCATCGCCGCCTGCGCCGGCACGAATTTCCAGAATGATGTTTTTGTCATCGTTCGGGTCTTTCGGCAGAAGCAGGATCTTTAACTCCTGCTCTAATTCTTCCACGCGCTTCTTCGCATCGGAAAGCTCTTCCTTTGCGAGCTCACGCATTTCTTCGTCGCTCTCCTCTTCCAGGAGTGCCAGACTGTCTTCAATGTCCTGTTTTGCCTGCTTGTAAGCCTTGTAAGCCTCTACAAGCGGTGCCAGATCCGCCTGCTCCTTCATGAGCTTGCGGAAGCGGTCCTGGTTCTCGGTTACGTTTGGCTCGCCTAATTCCTGCATGATCTCCTCATAGTGGATGAGGATGTCATCTAATCTGTCAAACATGCGGTTCCTCCTATTTTATGTGTATATGATTTCCTGTATCGTATTTTTCTTTTTATGCGTTCCGGCGCCTTTACTGCTGCCAGGTGCCGCACACAACGCGGTCTTTGCCAGGAAGGTCTTTCACAACCCGCACTCCGGTAAATCCGGCGTCCCGCAAAAGTCCGCTGACTGCCTCGCCCTGGTCGTACCCGATTTCCAGATAAATAGCTCCGCCAGGTCTCAGCCAGCTTCCCGCCTCCGCTGCAATCCTTCTATAATAAAGCAGTCCATCCTCCGTGCCGTCCAGCGCCATCATCGGCTCGTGCTCGCGCACCTCCGGTTCCAGCGTAGCAATAACTGCCGTCGGAATGTACGGTGGATTGGATGTGATAATATCGAATGTTCCCGCTGCTTCCTGCGGCAGGGCCCCAAACAGATCGCCCTGATAAAAGGCAATTTTCGTGTGATGCGCCTCCGCATTCTTTTCTGCCACCTTCAGCGCTTCTTCCGACAGATCCGTGGCTGTTACCGATTCATAACCGCCCTTCACCGCCAGGCTGATGGCGATGCAGCCGGATCCGGTACAGACATCCAGAAGTTTCTTCTCTGGTCCCTGCTGCTCGGCAAGCACCAGCTCCACCAGAGTCTCCGTATCCTGACGCGGAATCAGCACATGCTCATTCACAAAAAAGTCGAGTCCCATGAATTCCTGGCTTCCCAGGATCTGCTGAAGCGGCACACGGGATGCCCGCTTCTCTGTCATGGCACGGTAGTTCTGAATCTGCGTCTGCACCTGCGCGTCGTTTTCCGCAAGCGGACGCAGACGGTCCATCAGGAAATGGACCAAATCCAGATGAAAAGCTTCAAAGAGAAGCAGTTTCGCGTCGTTTTCCCCATCGGTGTCACCCGCCTGTAAGAGGATGGCGCTTCCTTCATTCAGAAGGTCATAGAGTGTCATTTTGTTTCCTCCTGAATTTCTGTATCCGGGAAGTTTTCACGCAGATATGCCTTCCAGTCAAACACGGCTTCTACGGCTGCGATGGCTACCTCGATCATGGAGTCATCCGGCTCACTGGTAGTAAGATTCTGCATCCAGAGTCCCGGCTTGCTGAGCAGGTTTACCAGTGCGTTGTCGCTCCGGCCCGCCAGGCGCAGAAACTCATAGGACACGCCGGCAATGACCGGCACCAGGATAATGCGGCTTGCCATGCGAAGCAGTACGTTGTCTACACGCACAACCATAAAGAACAGAATGCTGATGAGCATGACAATGATGAGGAAGCTGGTTCCGCAGCGCTTGTGCTGCTTGGAGCTTTCCCGCACATGGTCCACCGTGAGTGTCATGCCATGCTCAATGCAGTTGATGCATTTATGTTCCGCACCGTGATACATAAAAGTGCGGCGGATATCTTCCATCCGGGAAATCAGTTTAATGTATGCAATGAAAATCGCGATGCGAATGACACCTTCTAAAATAGCCATGATGGTATCGGAATGGATGACCTGCTTACACGCATTGGCAATAAGCAGCGGCAGAACCATAAAAATGCCGATGGCCATAATTACAGAAAATACCATGACAACGCCCATGAGCACCTGTTCTACCTTTTCACCAAACACCCGGTCCATCCACAGTTCCAGTTTTCCAGGCTCCGAATCCTCATCGTCCTCAAAGAAGCTGGCAGAGTAGCTTAATGTGCGCATGCCAAGGATCATGGAGTCCGCAAAATTAAAAATACCGCGCACAAACGGCAGTCCGCAGAAAGGCACCTTTTCCGTCATGCTGACATAGGTGTCGGTTTTGACCTCTATCTCGCCGTTGGGCTTTCGCACCGCAGTGGCGTACCGGTCCTGATTTTTCATCATAATTCCTTCAATGACGGCCTGGCCGCCGATACCGGAATATTTCATGCGTTTTCTATCTCCTCAATTTCTACCCTCGCACCAGGTGTGCATTCATATATTTTCCTGTAAAGAAAAATAAGGCTGAGCCAAAGTGTCTCCACTTGAGTCTCAACCTTACTTCGCTCTCGTTATGCTTACGCCTTAACGCCGTATTTCTTGTTGAACTTATCGATACGACCGCGTGCAGAAGCAGCTTTCTGCTGACCGGTGTAGAAAGAATGGCACTTAGAGCAAACCTCTACGTGGATTTCTTCCTTGGTGGAACCGGTAACGAACTCGTTGCCGCAGTTGCAGGTAACCTTAGCCTGATAATAAGCTGGATGGATTCCTTCTCTCATGATTTTCACCTCTTCACTTTCTCAATTATATAGTACTGTGATCGTCTAACGGTCTCACTCGTACCGTTAAAATCACGCCACATCTATAAACAGCTCCATAATTGTATCATAGAAATATAGCCTTGGCAAGCATATTTTCTAAGGTTTTCAAAGAATTTTTAGCCTGTATATCAGAACATCCGGCGCTTCTTTGCCACTTCCACAAATTCCCTGTTTGTGCGGGTCTGCGCGAACAGATCCAGGATCCGTTCCACAGAATCTTCCGGCTTCAGTCCATTCGTTGCCTTGCGGACAATATCCACCGCCTCGGCCTCATCGCGGCTGAGAAGCAGATCATCACGTCGCGTGCCGGACTTTAAGATATCAATTGCCGGGAAAATGCGCTTCTCGGAAAGTTTTCTGTCTAACACCAGTTCCATGTTGCCGGTTCCTTTAAACTCCTCGTAGATGACATCGTCCATGCGGCTTCCGGTATCGACCAGCGCCGTTGCCAGAATGGTCAGGCTGCCGCCCTCACGCATATTGCGGGCCGCGCCAAAGAAACGCTTCGGCATATGCAGCGCTGCCGGATCAAGACCGCCGGAAAGCGTACGGCCGCTCGGCGGAACTACCAGATTGTAGGCACGTGCAAGACGGGTAATGCTGTCCAGAAGAATAATCACGTCACGTCCATGTTCCACAAGGCGTTTCGCGCGCTCAATAACCATCTCCGATACCCGCTTATGACGGTCCGGAAGCTCATCGAATGTGGAATAGATCACTTCTACATTATCGCCGACCACGGACTCTTTGATGTCGGTTACCTCCTCCGGGCGCTCATCGATCAGCAAAATGATCATGTGCATGTCCGGATGATTCGTAGTTACCGCCTGCGCCACCTGCTTTAACAAGGTTGTTTTTCCGGCCTTTGGCGGAGATACGATCATGCCTCGCTGGCCTTTGCCGACCGGTGCCAGCAGATCCAGAACACGCATGGCTGTGCTGCTGCGCCCCTGCGTCTCCATGTGCAGGCGGCTGTTCGGGAAGATCGGCGTGAGGTCCTCAAAGTTTGGACGGTGCTCCAGCGCACTGACCGGATATCCATTTACATTGCGGATGTAAAGAAGCGCCGCAAATTTCTCATTCGATGTTTTCACGCGGCGGTTTCCGCTGATAATATCGCCGGTCTTTAAATTAAAGCGGCGAATCTGGGTCGGAGACACGTACACATCATTCTCGCCCGGCAGGAAGTTCTCACAGCGGATGAAACCGAAACCGTCTGGCATAACCTCCAGAATTCCGCTTGCCGGTACGCCGCTGTCCATCTCCTCCTGCCGTTCCGCTGTATCTTCCCGGTTCGGATAAGACAGATTCTGGGAAGCAGGGTTCTGATATGCCTGTGCTGCCTGCTCGTAACTCGGGACCTGTCCAGAGTACGTCTGGCCGCCAGCACTCTGCGGATTCTGGGAGGCATTCTGTGGATACCCGGACGTGCCCTGCGGATTCTGAGCCACATTCTGCGGATTCTGAGCCACATTCTGCGGATTCTGAGTCGCACTCTGCGGATTCTGAGTCGCACTCTGCGGATTCTGAGAAGCGTTCTGCGGTGTCCAGGAAGAAGCCTGAGATCCGTTTCCATCGCCACTGTTTACAGAGTTTCTCGGCACATAACTTCTCGGCTGCGTGTATTCACGGCGCGGTCCTCCATAACTGTATCCGCCTTCCCGGTTATCGCGGCTGTTATCACGGTTGTCACGGCGCACCATAGTTCGGCGCTCTCCCGCAACACTGACGCTGCGTCTCGGCGCTCCCTGGCGCGGACCCGGGGTTCTCGGCACATACGCCGAAGTTCCCGTCTCATTCTTTCCGGCATTCTCCCTCACACGTTCATATCCTGTTTCTGTTCTTCCGGATCTGCGTTCCGATGTGGTTTCCTGCGCTGCGCTTCCTGTGGCTGCCTCCGGTGCCGCATTCTCTGTTATCTGTCTTCCCGCCGCTGTCTCAGATGCAGGATTCTCCGTTTTCATTTTTCTGCCCGTCTTTTGCGCTGTATTCCCGTTTTCCGGCTTTCTGTCCATCACTTCCGGTGCCGCAGTTTTCGCCTCTGTTTTACCCGCATTGTCCGTCTCGCCGGCTGCACGGCAGAGTGCTTCAATCAGCTCTGCTTTTCTAAGGGCAGTCGCACCTTTGATTCCCTGCTTCTTAGCCATGTCCTTTAACACAGCAACAGGTAACGTCTGTAATTTCTCTCGCATTTCATTTCTCCATTCTGAACTTGTTTACGGTTGTATATTGGGATAAATTCTTTTAGATACCAGAAAAAATTTTGATTTATTGAATCAGCGGACACGCCGCGGGCGTATCTTCGATATACATAGCAACTATGCGAGAGCTGCTTTCCACAGCCCCCAGGCATAGTCACATTATAACTGATTTTTTTGGAAAAAGAAAGAATCAATTTGGGGATTTCCCCTCTTCATCCTGAACAGCCTGACGCAAAAAGCGCATATGTTCGCCAATTTTCTTCTCATATCCGTTGTCCGACGGAACATAGAAAGTCTGGCCCTCCATTCCATCCGGCAGATACTGCTGTTTTACATAATGGTTCGGATAGTTGTGGGCATATTTGTACCCCACACCATGCCCCATTTTCGCAGACCCGCCATAATGGGAATCCTGCAGATGAACCGGCACCGGCATAGATCGCTGATTTTTAACCGCATCCATAGCAGAAAAGACTGCATTGACCGCAGAGTTGGACTTAGGTGCCGTTGCCACATAAAGCACTGCCTGTGACAGAATGATCTGTGCCTCCGGCATACCGATGCGCTCCACTGCCTGTGCGGCGCTGACCGCCACCGTGAGCGCCTGCGGATCCGCATTCCCGACATCCTCCGCAGCACAGATCATAATGCGGCGCGCAATAAACTTGATATCTTCCCCCGCGTAGAGCATCCGCGCGAGATAATAGACTGCCGCATCCGGGTCCGATCCCCGCATACTCTTGATGAATGCGGATATCGTATCGTAATGGTTGTCTCCATCCTTGTCGTAGCGGACCGCGCGCTTCTGAATGCACTCCTGCGCCACTTCCAGGGTAAGATGGATGAGACCGTCCGCAGGATCGCGTTCCGTGGTCAGAACGCCCAGTTCCACGGCATTGAGTGCTGCGCGCGCATCACCGCCGGAAACATCTGCAAGAAAATCAGCCGCGTCATCATCAATCACCGCATGATAGCTTCCCATGCCCTTTTTTTCATCCTGCACCGCGCGAAGGACCAGCTCCTTTACGTCTTCCCGCTCCAGAGACTTCAGCTCAAAAATGCGGGACCGGGAAAGAAGTGCCCCGTTTACCTCGAAATACGGATTTTCTGTTGTCGCTCCAATGAGGATCAGTGTTCCATCTTCCACATAGGGAAGCAGATAGTCCTGCTGGCTTTTGTTAAAGCGATGGATCTCGTCCACGAAAAGAATCGTCTTTTTGCCATACATGCCAAGCGCGTCTTTCGCTTCTCTGACCACGTCCTCCATATCTTTCTTTCCCGCCACAGTCGCGTTGATCTGGCGGAAGTTCGCGCTGGTCGTGTTGGCAATGACCTTCGCCAGCGTGGTCTTGCCGGTTCCCGGCGGTCCATAAAAGATAATGGAACCAAGCTGGTCCGCCTTGATGGCGCGGTAAAGCAGCTTATCCTTCCCGATAATGTGTCTCTGCCCCACCACCTCATCCAGCGTGCTCGGGCGCATGCGGGATGCCAGGGGCGATTCCTGCTCCTGCGTGCTCGCTCTCATATAATCAAACAGATCCATGTGTATTCACTCCTCTTGTGTACAGTAACATAACCGCTTCTCTTCAGTATAATCCGCCGTTTTTTGTGCGTCAACTCAAAACATTCAGTCCACCAGCAGCTCTTCCACCGTCACAAATTCATACCCCTGCTGCTTCAGATCATCCACAATGCGCAAGGCCGCCTCCACCGAAGTATGAAAAATATCGTGCATCAGGATGATGTCTCCGCTCTGTACATCCTTCTCCACATGCCGCACGATCTTTTCGGTGTTCTGGAGCTTCCAGTCCAGGGAATCCACCGTCCAGAGCACCGTAGTCAGGTTCACGCGGCACTCCAGCCGCTCATTCCACGCTCCATATGGCGGGCGCAGGTATTCCGGCCGCGCCCCGGTAATGGACTCAATCAGCGTCTCCGTCTGCTCCACTGCCTTGCAGGCCTCATCTTCCCCCTCTTTTGTCATCTGGACATGACGGTAGCTGTGGTTGCCGATCAGGTGTCCTTCCTGCTGCATCCGCTTCACCAGATCTTCCTTCCCGGAAATATTTTCACCCATGAGAAAAAAGGTAGCCTTTACCCCCCGTTCCTTCAGGCCATCCAGAAGCGCTGCAGTGCACGTTTTGTGCGGACCATCATCAAATGTCAGCGCGATCTGCCTGGAAGGCAGATCCTTTTTTCCCGCTCCAGCCTCCCTCTGCTGATCCGCAAAAACCGCAGCCTGCCGCCATGCGTATTCTGACTGAGCCACCGCAAACACACTTCCAAGCAGGGCTCCATCTGTCAGCAGTATCGCAAAAAACAGCGCAGACATGCGCCGGAAATGCCACTTTTTCTCCATCATACCTATTTCTCCCGAACCACATCCGCCGCTGTTCACATAAACCGGAACTCGCATCACCCTATTATATCCAAAATTTTTCCCACATAGTACCAAATCTGCAAAACTCTGCTTGCGTTTTTGTCCGGAACGCGCTACAATAGAAAAGTCAAATATTTTGAAGTATTTTTATAATACTTCATTAATTCCGATATTAGAAAGTATTTCATGGAAATTAAAAACCTGATCACATTTACCAAGGTAGCCGAGACACAGAGCCTGTCAAAAGCTGCAAAAATGCTTGGATACGCACAGTCTACTGTCACCATGCAGATGCAGCAGTTAGAGCAGGAGCTTGGCGCACAACTCTATGAACGGGTTGGAAAGCAGATCCGCATCACGCAGACCGGGCAGGAATTTTTATCCTATGCCGCTTCCATCGTCCGCATGTCAGAAGAGGCTCTGCTGGTTGGAAAATCACAGGATTCCATCAGCGGCTCGCTGCGCCTCGGTATCTTAAAGCCGCTTGCGGACCATGCATTTGCCGGACAGCTGGATCTTTACCTCACGAACTATCCGGATGTAAACCTGGATGTTCTGACAAATCCGGATCCCGGAGAGCTTCGCTGCCAGCTCCGCCACAATGAACTCGACCTTCTGATCACGCTGGATGAATTCTGCACAGAACCAGACCTCATCCATGCCGGAAACGATGAGCCCGTGGCCCTGCATCTCTACGCCGGTAAGACACATCCGCTCGAAGACAGCCTGAATCTGTCTTTTGAGCAGCTTTCCTTTTATCCGCTTATCCGTACCGAATGCTTTCCATTCGGTGAATATATATTGGATTCACTTTCCCAGAAGCCAGGAAACCAAACAGCAAATATCTCTTCACCCTGGCGGGAAAAGCCGCTCCGGGTCCATGACCCGGAACTGGCACTCTCTCTGCTTGTCAGAGAAGGCAGCTGCACCGGGGACGCCGCTGGCACTCCCCCGAACTGTGCAATGCAAAACAGCAGAAGGCACATAGCCCTGCTTCCCGATCTGCTCGTACAAAACCATCCATCCGCGGATCATCTTGTGCGTCTGGACTTTGAACTTCCGGACTGCCGTCTGTGGAAACAGGTTTTGTATCACAAAAACAAATGGCTCACCCCGGCAATGAAAGCCTGGCTGGCATCTGTTTAAAACATTGACCGTTTTCCTTATTTTGGTTTGGCATAGCGTGCGGAGCCGGCCACTTTCCCCGGCCCCGCACCCATCACACTCCCAATATTCCAAATCGGCAAAATCGGCCGCCGGCACTGTATCATACAGAATTTTTTGAACGGAAACACCTGCCTGCAGATGGCAATTACCCACCGCTTCAGTATCTAAAGAAATGCCGAAATTGCTTGACAGAACAGGGGTTGGGTGGTAAACTCACAGTGTATTTTGATATGAGCTTTTGATTCACATATTTTTGTAAGTCAAGAAGTACATTCCAGATTTACAAAAATATGTGATTTTTGTTTCATACGAAAATACAAATTTTATTTTTTATAGGAGGTACCACAATGAATAACGGTACAGTTAAATGGTTCAACGCTACTAAGGGTTATGGCTTCATCACCAACGATGAGACTGGCGAGGAAGTATTCGTACACTTCTCCGGTATCGTAGCTGACGGCTACAAGACCTTAGAGGATGGCCAGAAAGTTACCTTCGATACCGCTGAGGGCAACCGTGGTCTTCAGGCTGTTAACGTTCACGTTGTAGCTTAATTTACCACCTGAAAATAGGATACCCGGAAATCCGTAAGGGCTTCCGGGTATTTTTTTGCGCATTTTTTGAGACAACAACATTCAAAGTCCCTGGCATCGTTTTCAAATATAACTGTGTCAAATTCCGCATACGCAAAAACCCCGGAAATCCTTGCGGATCCCGGGGTTTTAAGCTCTAGTTGAGTTTTAATTACTTCAGGGTAACTTTTGCGCCCTCAGCCTCAAGTTTAGCCTTGATGTCCTCAGCCTCTTCCTTAGAAGCAGCCTCTTTCAGGACCTTCGGAGCACCGTCAACTACGTCCTTAGCCTCTTTCAGGCCAAGACCGGTAGCTTCACGTACAACCTTGATAACTTTAACCTTGTTCGGGCCAACCTCGGTCAGCTCTACGTCGAACTCGGTCTTCTCCTCAGCTGCCTCGCCTGCGCCAGCTGCTGCTGCAACTACAACGCCTGCTGCTGCGGATACGCCAAACTCTTCCTCACAAGCCTTTACCAGCTCGTTCAGCTCTAATACGGATAACTCTTTGATAGCTTCGATAAACTCTGCAGTGGTTAACTTTGCCATTTTAATTTCCTCCATTAAAATAATTATATTTCTGAATCAATGATAGTTCGATATGATATCGAATTGCTTAATACGGATGGTTATGCGGCACGCCGCGGACCAGTCAGTAAATTAAGCCTCTGCGCCCTGCTGCTCAGCGATCTGGTTAAGCACACGAGCGAAGTTGGTGATCGGAGACTGGATGCTTCCCAGTAACTTTCCGAGAAGTACTTCTCTGGACGGGATGGTTGCGATAACCTGCATACCCTTCTGATCATAGTAAGTACCTTCAACAACACCAGCTTTGATCTCAAGCTTGTCTGCCTTCTTAGCAAACTCAGCCAGGATTCTTGCCGGAGCTGTAGCGTCATCCTTAGATACTGCGATTGCAGTCGGTCCTTCTAAATCCGGATCCAGAGCTGCGAAATCGGTACCCTCAGCTGCACGCTTGATCATGGTGTTCTTGTATACTTTGTAAGCAACACCAGCTTCTCTTAACTGCTTACGAAGCTCGGTATCCTGAGCAACAGTAAGACCACGATAGTCTACTACTACTGCGGATGCAGCGCCGTTTAACAGCTCGGAGATCTCAGCTACGATAGGCTGTTTTAACTCAACTTTAGCCATGAATGTCTTCCTCCTGTTTTATTATATAACTGGAGACTGCAAGGAAAAAACCTCTCTGCGGTTAGACAGAGAGGTTCTACAAATTCGTTCTAATACAAATTGTACGTTCCTCGGTAGGCGGCTGTAACCTTACGCCTTACGGCACCTACTGTCTTCGGCAGTCAATACTTGTGTATGATAACATACTATATTTGGATTGTCAATCAGTTTTTTGCAAAATCTGATTAAGCCATCAGCTTAACTACGTTCAGCTTAACGCCCGGGCCCATGGTAGAGGTCAGGGTTGCGCTCTTGATGTAAGCACCCTTTAAGGTAGCCGGTTTTGCTTTGTTGATTGCATCCATAAGCGTCTGGAAGTTGTCCGCTAACTGCTCCTCAGTGAAAGAAGCTTTACCCACTGGCACGTGGATGATGTTGGTTTTATCAAGTCTGTACTCGATCTTACCAGCTTTGATATCGTTGATAGCTTTGGTTACGTCCATGGTTACGGTACCAGCCTTCGGGTTCGGCATTAAGCCCTTCGGTCCAAGTACACGACCCAGACGACCAACAACACCCATCATATCCGGGGTAGCTACAACTACATCGAAATCTAACCAACCCTCGTTCTGGATCTTCGGGATCAGCTCCTCAGCGCCTACGAAATCTGCGCCTGCAGCCTGAGCCTCGTCAGCCTTTACGCCCTTAGCGAAAACAAGGATTCTGGTAACTTTACCAGTACCGTGCGGCAGAACAACTGCACCACGGATCTGCTGGTCAGCGTGACGTCCGTCACAACCGGTTCTGATATGAGCCTCAATGGTTTCATCAAATTTAGCTACAGCAGTCTTCTTAACAAGTGCGATAGCGTCTGCTGCATCATAAAGAGTAGCGCGGTCTACTGCTTTAGCCGCTTCTACGTATCTCTTTCCATGTTTCATAATAAAATAACCTCCTAGTGGTATTGTCGGGGATGTCCCTCCCACGTATTTAAAGTTTCATCTCAGTCCTGTATGAAGAATTACTCCTCAACAGTGATACCCATGCTTCTTGCAGTACCTGCAATCATGCTCATAGCTGCTTCCAGACTTGCTGCGTTTAAGTCAGGCATCTTGGTCTCAGCGATCTTCTGAAGATCTGCCTTAGAGATGGTAGCAACTTTGGTCTTGTTCGGGGTTGCGGAACCGGATTTGATCTTGCAGGCTTTCTTTAACAGAACAGCTGCCGGCGGAGTCTTGGTAACGAAGCTGAAGCTTCTGTCTGCGTATACGGTAATAACAACCGGGATGATCAGATCGCCCTGATCTGCGGTTCTTGCGTTGAACTCCTTGGTGAACTGTACGATATTAACACCGTGCTGACCCAGTGCCGGACCAACTGGCGGAGCAGGAGTAGCCTTGCCTGCCGGAATCTGTAATTTGATGTAACCAGTTACTTTCTTTGCCATGATAATGACCTCCTAATAATGTGGTATTGTCGGGGGTGTCCCTCCCACGAACCGGCAACGCCGGTCCCTTTTCGTTGTTACATGTGTTTCACTTCTGTGAAATTCAGTTCAACCGGTGTTTCACGGCCGAACATTTCGACATTGATCGTAAGAGTGTGCTTACTTTCGTTGATAGACTTAACGGCACCGATTGTATCCTTCCATGCACCGGCAGTTACCACAATGGTATCGCCGACTGCATAATCCAGAGCGACTTCTGTCTTTCCGAATCCGAGGCTCTCCATCTCCTCATCGCTTAACGGAACAGGCTTGGAACCCGGTCCGACAAAGCCGGTTACGCCGCGGGTGTTGCGCACTACATACCAGGTATCATCGTTCATGATCATATGGATGAGCACGTAGCCCGGGAACATTTTCTTATCCGCGAGCTTTTCCACGCCGTTTTTGAGTTCTGCGACTTCGAGCATCGGAACGGACACTTCAAGGATCTGATCCTGAAGGTTACGGTTCTCGATGGTTTTCTCAATGTCAACTTTTACTTTGTTCTCGTATCCTGAATAGGTATGAACAACATACCATTTCGCTGTTTTTTCTGTCTTTGGTTCTGCGTTTGCTTCTGCCTTTGCTTCAGCCATTGCTTCTGACATCTTATCACCCTCGCCTTAATTAAATAATGAAGCTGAGGCCCCATTTGATAATGAAATCCAGGATTGCGATGATAATTCCCAGCGCAGCGGTAACCGCTACAACAGCAACAGTCTGCTTGCCAACGGTTTCCTGGTCAGGCCATACGATTTTGTTGAACTCAGCTTTTAAACCCTTGAAAAAGCTCTTCTTCGGAGCCTTCTCAGTGCCTGTAGTTTCTCCCATATTTCACACTCCTTACTTGGTTTCTTTGTGTAAAGTATGAGTTTTGCAGAATCTACAATATTTTTTGGTCTCCATGCGATCCGGATGTGTCTTTTTATCCTTCGTCATGTTGTAGTTCCGCTGTTTACATTCTGTACATGCCAGTGTAATCTTTGTGCGCACGACTTCCACCTCCACTTGATTTTTCGTTGTTTTTTCAGCCTTTCTTTCAGCCTGATCAGCCCGTAAGCTAATTTTGAGCATAAAAAAAAGACCTAAGCTCTTCCATTCGCCATACCACTATAGCATAACGATTTCCATGCGTCAATCTTTTTCTTTATTTTTTTGCTGAAAATCCGCGTATTTCGTTACTGTTCACACGCTGTGCAAACAGTAACGGGATTTTGCCGATGCTTCGCATTCCAAATCGGCAAAATCTGCTGCCATCACTGTATCATACGGAATTTTCAGTTCAGAAAATTCCTACCTGTGAACTGTAACCGTATTTCCATGGTTTTCCTGTATTTTCCTTAAACTCCGCCGCCAATGCAGATGGAAACGAAGAATACCTGCCCCACTCCGGCCGCTTTTAAAACTCTGGTGCAGGCTTCGATGGTGCTGCCAGTGGTGTAAATATCATCGACAAGGATGACTTTTTCCGGAAGCCGCAGTATTCCCTCATTCCATACAGCGCCAGCATGCTCAGGCACAAGGTATCCATCCCCGGCCTGCTGCCTGTGATTTCCCCGGTATTCCTCTGCCACCGCAAATGCATGGCGCAGGTTCCGCAGGCGTTCTTCCGGCCCAAGTTCTTTCTGCGGTGCCGTTTTTCTTGTCCGGACCAGAATCGATGTGTTTACCGCCAGCCCCGTCCGATTTCCCAGACGCACCGCCAGTTCCCCCGCCTGATTAAATCCGCGCGTCCGCAGTCTCGCCGGGTGAACGGGAACCGGAACCAGAACAGCATCTTTCTGGCGTGCAAAAAAGGAACCATACCGCCGCGCGATTGCCTCCGTGTAAAAGTCCAGGTATTCCCGGCGATTTTTGTACTTCACCGCTGCCATCGACTTCTGCGCAGCGGCATTGTAGCGGATCAGGGCAACACCATACTCAAAGCTCCTCTTCCTCCTCAGACAGTCCGGACAGTACTCTGCCCGGTCACTCAAAAGTTCCGTGCCGCACTTTTTGCAGAACGGCTGCCGGATAAAATGCAGTTTCGGCACACAGCCTGCGCAGATCAGCGCGCCCTCCGGCAGCACGATCTGGCCGCATACCGGACAACAGCGCGGAAACAGCAGACTGATCAGGCGTTCTTTCTTTATAATTCCGATTTCATAACCTCCTGTATCCGGATCCGGAGTCCGGTGTAACGGCGCTGCTCCATCTCATTATCCACCATAACCTGCAGCATTTCCGGAATGCCAACCAGGCACACGCAGGAACGGGCACGGGTGACTGCCGTATAAATCAGATTTCTTGTCATCAGCATGCGGGGGCCGGAATACACCGGGATTACCACCGCCGGATACTCACTTCCCTGTGATTTATGGATGGTGATGGCATACGCCAGCTCCAGTTCCTCTAGCTGCTTAAAGCTGTAATCCACCATCTTTCCTTCATCGAACTCCACCGTAAGTTCTTCCGCAAAGGCATTGATCTCACGTATGATGCCAATGTCTCCGTTAAACACGCCCGCACCGGAATCCATCGGAATGCCGTAGCGGTTCCGAATCTCCCACTCAATCTGATAGTTGTTCTTGATCTGCATGACTTTATCACCCACCCGGTAGATCGTGCCGCCCATCTCCTTTTCCGGCTTAGACGGATCTTTCGGATTTAAAAAACTCTGCAGGATCGTGTTCAGGCGTTCCACACCAAGTGCTCCCTTCCGCATGGGTGTCATGATCTGGATGTCAAACATATCTGCATGCACATAATTGGGCAGTTTTTCCCGCACCAGCGTCAGCATGGCGCTGATGATGGCATCCGGCTGTTCCCGGCGGATAAACAGAAAATCTTTGCTGCGCTTTCCAAGCGGAATCTTCTCTCCATCGTTAATCTTATGGGCATTTACAATAATGTCGCTCTCTGCTGCCTGACGGAAAATGCGGGTCAGCTGTACCACATTGAATGCCTTCGACGCAATCAGGTCGCGCAGGACATTGCCCGGTCCGACACTCGGGAGCTGGTTCGTATCTCCCACCAGAATCAGGCGGGTTCCCGGGTTTACCGCCCGCAGAAGCGCATGCATCAGGTAAATATCCACCATGGACATCTCATCAATGATGATGGCATCCGCATCCAGCGGATTCTCCTCGTTTCGCTCGAAATGCATGCCGGAAGTATCTTTATCATCGGAAGGAACACCGGTCAGTTCCAGAAGGCGGTGGATGGTCCGCGCCTCATAGCCGGTCGCCTCCGTCATGCGCTTTGCCGCGCGCCCGGTCGGCGCTGCCAGCAGGATTTCCATTTCTTCCTGCTCAAAATAACGGATGATGGTGTTGATGGTAGTTGTCTTACCAGTACCAGGTCCACCTGTGATAATAAGAAGGCCGCTGTTTACCGCCTCAATCACCGCACGGATCTGCAGTTCATCCGGTTCAATCCGCTCCTCCGCGCAGATCTTTTCCAGCTTTTTGCGAATTTCCGCCTCCGGCTCAGAGCCGCGCAGGTTTAAATCGTGAAGCATGCGTGCTGTGTTGAGTTCCGTGTAGTAGTACTGAGAAGCATAGACATGGCGGCTGGAAGATGCCGTGTCTTCCATATTTGATGCAGCACCCGTCATCTGATCTGCCGGATTCTGCCACGCCTCCGCTTTCACGCTTCCGCTTTCTGGTTTCTGCCCGGCCTCTCCAGGTCTTCCATTCTGCCCGTCTGCTTCCGGCTCTAATATCTTCTCCTCATTCACCTTTACCACGATCTTCTTTTCCATCTGCAGATCCGTGAGATGTTTTTCCATCACTGCCGGGTCCACATGCAAAAGTTCGGATGCCGCCGCCAGCAATTCCTCCTGTGGAAGATAGGTATGGCCATTTGCCACCGACTGAAGCAGTGTATAGTAAATGCCGCTGCGGATACGAAAATCGGAGTCTGTAAAAATACCAACTTTCTGCGCGATCTCATCTGCCATTTTAAAGCCAACGCCCTGAATGTCATCTGCCAGACGGTACGGATTCTCTTTGATGATGCCGTACATGCGGGATCCATATTCATTGTAGATCTTGAGTGCCAGGTTCATGGAAATGCCATAGTCCTGCAAAAACATCATGGCCTGCCGCATCTCTTTTTTGGATTCCATCTGCTCCGAAATAGAACGCGCCATTTTTTCGCTGATGCCTTTCACTTCCGCCAGGCGTTCCGGCTCTTCCTCAATGATCCGGAAGGTATCTGCTTTAAAGCGGCGCACAATGCGTGCAGCCAGTGCAGTTCCAACTCCTCGGATTGCCCCGGATCCAAGGTATCGCTCCATGGATGCCGTATCCTCCGGTTCCTTCAGCTCATAGGACTCCACCTGAATCTGATCCCCGTAGACGGGATGTTCCACATCGCGCCCGGTCGCCTCTATAAAATCCCCTTCACTGATATAAGGAAAGGTTCCAACCAGAACATAATCGAGACCATCTGCACTGACATCCAGAATGGAATAACCGTTTTCTTCATTGCGAAATTTGATTCTTTCTACATATCCGCTCACTGTCGCCATATCTGTAATTCTCCTGTATCTGTGGAGCGCTTTTTGTTTCACCAGACGCCATTTCCTGTGAAACGAAAAGAAAAGGCCCGCGTCCGCGAGGACACGAGACCCTTTCCTTTTGCTCGTCAGTCTTTTGCTTTAGTTAAATTCCTGCTCTTTTTTATCGCCATGCTGGAACTCGATGAACTTACCGGTACCAATTGCCACTGCCGTCAGCGGATCTTCCGCTACCATAGTGGTAATGCCGGTCTTTTCCTCGATCAGCTGGTCCAGTCCGTTTAACAGGGAACCACCGCCGGTCATAACGATGCCGCGGTCGAAAATATCTGCTGCCAGTTCCGGAGGAGTTCTCTCCAGTACGTTGTGAACAGCATCCACAATCTGCATAGCCGGCTCACGCAGTGCCTCCAGTGTTTCCTCAGAAGTAACCACGATGGTCTTCGGAAGTCCGGTTACCAGGTTGCGTCCGCGTACTTCCATCGTCAGCACTTCTGGTCTGCGGTATGCTGTACCGATGTTGATCTTGATTTCCTCTGCGGTTCTCTCACCGATCAGCAGGTTATGCTTCTTTCTCATGTAGCGCACTAACGCCTCATCGAAATCGTCACCCGCGATCTTAATGGAGGTACTTACTACAGTTCCGCCAAGGGAGATGACTGCGATATCCGCGGTACCGCCTCCGATGTCTACGATCATGTTACCGCAGGCCTTGGAGATATCGATTCCGGCTCCGATTGCTGCAGCAACCGGCTCCTCGATGATAGATACCTCTCTTGCGCCAGCCTGGTAGGTAGCGTCCTCAACTGCTTTTTTCTCAACCTCAGTCGCACCGCTCGGAATGCAGACTGCAATACGCGGCTTGCGCAGGGTTCTCTTACCCACTGCCTTGTTGATGAAATATTTTAACATTTTCTCGGTGACGGTATAATCGGAAATAACGCCCTGGCGCAGCGGTCTGACCGCAATGATGTTGCCCGGGGTTCTGCCGATCATCAGGCGCGCTTCCTCACCAATCGCCATGATCTTGTTGGAATCACGGTCGATCGCAACAACGGAAGGCTCCTTCAGCACAACGCCTTTGCCTTTGATATATACCAAAATGCTCGCCGTACCTAAATCGATTCCGATATCGTTTGATACTAACATAAATTTCCTCCTGGTGTTTCTTGTTTCCCACTTCTATCCATGAATGAGCGCAAAGAGCGCATTTCTCGTTCTAATCTCTCTTATTATATACAATCGCGTCCCTTTTTGAAAGGGTTTTTTTATTT
>ERZ1034713.461-NODE-461-length-24318-cov-33.953757_pt1 | contig 24318 bp, 19 predicted proteins | sample MGYA00520692_ERZ1034713 | MGnify/ENA primary metagenome ERZ1034713 (study PRJEB33766, sample SAMN09781717) | gut metagenome | biome: gut microbiome | host: Homo sapiens | place: Madagascar | study: EMG produced TPA metagenomics assembly of the PRJNA485056 data... | reverse complement strand
TCTTAAAGAATCAACTCTATAAGAAATTTTGTAATGGTCAATTGCTGCAGCATAATTTCCTTGATAAAACATGACATAACCAATTTGCGCATGTGTAATTCCCCACAGGCGCAAATTATCATCGGCTGTAATGTTATCCAAGACCTTATGATGCTTGTGGTGAGTCGTGTAAATCAAAATAGGTAGAACCTGCCAAGTAATATATTTCAGGCAACATTTTCTTATCCCCCTCGCCCTCATAATAAGATATCATTTGGTTCAAATTTGTCAAATCAGAATGAGGAATGTAAGCTTTGTCTTGTGCCTTTAACTTTACTAAACGGAAATACATCCAATCCGCAGTATTTGTTGTATCTAAATCTTTTCGGATTTGGGCGAGTTTCTCCAATGCCAGTTTGGGATTAGAATAACACAAACTGTCAGCCTCCACCAAAGCAGATGGATACTCATGCTTGCCACAAGAGACGCAAATTACAACCAGCAAGATAAATGATGCAATATTCTTTACCATGATGTAAACATTTATATTGACAATACGAAAATACTACATTATTCAGAAACGCCAAAGCCTTAACCGATTTATTTGTGTCAAACCATCCATAATTAACATCAATTAAACTAAATACGATACAGGAGGTGTAAAACGATAAGTCTCTTGTTTTCGGCTTGTTGCTTTTTTGAAATGGATTACGCTAAAAACCCTTTTTATAAATACTGCTGCAGGGAAAATGCCTACTTATGGCACAAATGTGCCCTGCCTGGGGGCACATTTGTGCTCTCTAAGGAGAAAATATACACTTTTCCTACGAAATAACCAAGCAAAAACTACACTTTTCCTATAAATAACAATAAGAAAAACTACACTTTTCCTAAAAAACAACCGGAAAAGCTGTTCTTTTCTATAGAAACTGAGAACTATCAACTGTCAAGACAATCATGCAGGAGGGCTGAAAGAAGAGGAGAACAAAGTCTGCGAAAGGCTTTATTAGTATCTGCCCATCGTTATGGGCATTTTTGCCCATCGTATTGAACAACTCTGCCCAACGTTATGGGCAAAGTTGCCCAATGCGATGGGCAGAGTACATAGTTGTACGTGATGAAGTATTACTTCTTACACGAGAAGAGATACTTCTGCTTACACGATTAAAGTTACTTCTGCTTCAGATAATTCAACTGAACATTAGGAGCGCAGGCTCTGCTTGTTTTCTCGGTGTATTCAGCCACTTTTAATGTAGCAGTTCCCTTGATGCTCTCCACATCGGTTCCCACCTGGAACAGATAATTGCCAGCATCAACCTTCCACTGACTGTTGACTTCATCAAAGCTTGCCAAGTCGCGCTTCTCGAGAGTCATCTTCAAAGTCTGGCTTTCGCCTGGCTTCAACTCACGGGTCTTGCCAAAAGTTTTCAACTCCTTGGCAGGCTTCTCGTAAGCACCCTTAGGAGCGGTGACATAAACCTGTGCCACCTGCTTGCCAGCAACCTTGCCAGTATTCTTGACGGTTACACTTACCTCTATGTTCTTGCCGTTAGCCTTGACAGAAGGCTTGCCCATCTCGAAAGTAGTATAACTCAGACCGTAACCGAAAGGATAAGCCACATCCTTCTTGAAAGTATCGAAGTAGCGATAGCCCACGTAGATGTCTTCTTCATGATTGCTGAAGTCTACGCCAGGGATATTGCCCTTGCCCCAGCCTTCCATATTCTTATAGGTGTACATATCATACTCCTTGGCAAAGTTGGCAGTAGAAGGATGATCAGTCGCTGCAATAGGCCAAGTCATGGTCAGTTTGCCCGATGGATTCACCTTTCCTGTCAGGATGTCGGCCACAGAGTTACCGCCTTCAATACCGGGTTGCCATGCCACGAGGATGGCATCCACACGGTCGCGCCAACTTGCTGTTTCCATGACAGATCCCGAGTTGATGATGACAATCACCTTCTTGCCTTTAGCATGGAAGGCATCAGAAACACGGAAAATCATATCCTGTTCCGTCTTACTGAGGTTGAACTCGCCATTGATCTGACGGTCCATACCCTCACCAGCCTGACGTCCGATGGTGATGATGGCGGCATCGGCCTTAGGCTCCTCATTGGCCACACAGCGCTCAGTTATATCGATTTCATCGAGCTTTGGTTGTCCTTGATCCAGAAACCACATCATAGGATTCTTGTCTGCCTTGAGTTTTGCCTTGGCATATTTCACATAGTTCTGATAGATTTCTGTAAGCTGCGGAGTAGTAGCCACGCCGATGTTCTTCAGTCCTGTAACCATATCTACAGAATAGCCTACATTGACAGCTCCACTACCAAGTCCACCCGACATAAAGTCGTAGGAGTTAACACCGAAGAGAGCCACCGTCTTCAAGCCACGGATAGGGAGAGCTGCATTGTTCTTCAAGAGCACCATACCCTCGGTGCTGCTCTGGCGGGTAATGGCAGCATGAGCCTTGAGGTCGGGCTCGCCACTATATTTATACCCCTGGAAACGTGGAGTCTTCACGATGTATTCCAACATACGGCGCACGTTGCGGTCAACGTCATTTACGTCCAATTTACCCGATTTCACCGCGTTTACTATATCTTTTACCTGTGCAGGATAGCCTGGCATCATCAGGTCGTTGCCAGCAGCCACCTCCTGTTCTACAGGCAGGTCTTCACGCTTACCAATCCAGTCGGTCTCGACGATTCCCTTATATCCCCAGTCGTTACGCAGGATGTTGGTCAAGAGATCTTTGTTGCCCTGTGCATAGATGCCGTTTATCTTATTATATGCCGACATGATGGTCCAAGGATTGCTCTTGCGCACCATCATCTCAAAGCCCTTGAGATAAAGCTCACGCAAAGCACGCTGACTCAGACGCTCATCCACACGAGTACGGTCACTTTCCTGTGAGTTCACAGCAAAATGCTTGGCACTCACGCCCACACCCTGACTCTGCACACCGAGCACAAAGGCAGTTCCCATAAGACCTGTCACAACAGGGTCTTCAGAGTAATACTCAAAGTTTCTGCCACAAAGCGGATTGCGATGCAGGTTCATGCCTGGTCCTAAAACCACATCACAGCCATACTCCAAGGTCTCATTACCGATGGCTTCGCCCACTTTGCGCACCAAATCGGTGTTCCAGGTAGAGGCCAGACAGGTTCCTACGGGGGAAACCTGTGGCATAATAGTTACGGCTGTCGCCCTCGCGATGTGCATCTATATGCACTCCTGCCGGACCATCACACTGCACCGTAGCAGGAATTCCCAAACGCGGAATAGCCACTGTCGTTCCTGCAGCACCAGGAACAAACTTCTTCTGGTGTCCCAACATGGATCCGCTTCCTACGAATCCATCGTTGCCACCTCCCACTAAGAGCTGTGCTTTCTCTTCCAAGGTCATTGCCTTGATTACTTCCTCAATGTTGTTGGCATTGAGTTGTGGCGCAGTCTGTGCCGTCATTGTTACCGACAAGGCTCCAACTGCCACTGTAAGAACCATCTTCTTGTACTTCATCATTTACGTTATAGTGTTTAGTTATTAGCTTAGCAATATGCTGTCTTATCGTCTGCAAATTTAATAAAATCGGGACGAAAAGCCAACTTTTTCCTATCTTTTATTCCTCAAAAATCTATCTTTTCGTCATGTCTTAACCGATTAAGCATATATGATTAACATATTGTTCAGTATCATGACACAGCATTCCTCATTTGTGGCTATAGATATAAGCAGAAAAGAGCAGAGAAATTTCCCCGTCGAAATCTATCGTTCCACAGAGGGCAACATAGAACTGAATGTAAAATTAGAGAATGATACCGTTTGGCTTACACAAAGCCAAATGGCAGAGTTGTTTGGCCGTGACAGAACTGTGATTTCACGACATGTCAATAACTGTTTCAAAGAAGGTGAACTCGACAAATCCTTGGTATGTGCAAAATTTGCACATACCAAGAAATATGGTCGCCACGACGGCTTTGAACAGGTTGTCGAAACGGAATATTATAACCTGGACGTCATTATCTCCGTAGGCTATCGTGTAAAGTCAATCAATGGTACCAGATTCCGTCAATGGGCTAATTCTATCTTGAAGCAATACATTATCAAGGGTTATGCCATCAACCAGAAACGCCTAGACAATTACAACGAACTGAAAGAAGTGGTTCGTTTGATGTCACGTGCGATTACATTGCAAGATCAAGTATCCGAGGGCGAATATAACTGATAATCACAGCACAAATTTCTTCTCTATCTGTATATGATTTTCAGAAAGAATGTTTACCTTTGCAGGCAGAATGAAGAAAACGGTCATATTATTTCTATTTTCCCTGTTGCTGACCTTCGTTGTCGGCTGTACGCCATCGCACTATCGTCTTTCGTTCGAAGAAATAGACGATATGGCAGACTATTATCCCGCCCAAGCCAAGGTATATTTGGAAAGAACCGACAGCAACGACAACAAAGGGTACTACAAGCTACTGGCTTGCAAGATAAGATACCAAATCACTGGCGTATATTTTTTGCGCCGAGATTCCGACATTGAGGACGCCATACAGATCTTTACCAAAGAAAACAATGAGCCTATGCTTGCGCGTGCATTATATTATAAGGGCGCCATGACTTTCAACACAACTCACGACACAACACAAACGCTGCAAATACTGATGCAAGCCTGCAGACATAGCTCCATCATGCGTCAAAAGGAGAAGCTCGACCTCTACGACCTGATGTGCCGCATCACTCACGACAACTCCTACACCGTAAAACTCGAGGACGAGGCACGACAAAGCCACAACATATCCCATCGTGCCTGGGCGACGCTCTACCGTGCCGTGAACAATCAAGACCGTCAGTTGGCAGAAGAAGCTTTCGACATCGCTTACTCCATTCCCGAGAACAAGGACAGTACATTAGGGCCTATGTACAACTATTATTTTCAAAAACTGATAGAACAAGGAAACACTCCCGACTCCGTCATCATGGATTACATCAATCTGGCAGATAACTATGGTGGTATAAAACACAAAACTGCAGTGGATCTGTATCGTTTTCTATGGAGATACGGCAAGACACCCAAAGGAGAGAAATTTCTCAATGCCCATAAACCGGAAATAGAGGAATTATCCAATTACATGTACCTGGGTTCGTATGAATATCTCATACCGTTTTACTTTGTGTACTTACACCTGGGTGACACAACGACTGCCGACAACATCGTCAAACTAATACATCAGTCAGAACCCTTCATTGAAAGACAAGGCAATGCAGACAAGGAACAAAAGGTGAAACTAATGTATGAAGGAGGTTACAGCAACTACCGATATGCGCAAGCGAAGAACTGGATTCTTGTAGCCATCATCATCGTGCTTGCCATATTGCTGACAATGACATACCTTTCTGTTTCACGCATACGAAAAGCCCAAAGCACCATTGCCGCTCTACAAAGTTCGCTACATCAGCTAAAAGACATAGAGAACGCAACACTTGCAGAACGATGCGAGCAACTGAATCATGACATCACCACACAAGTACGCAAACTGAAAAGACGTGACAAGGATATAGAATTGTACAAGACACAAATCGGCGAACTGACCGATATAAGTCAGGGACTCATATACTACTCGCAAGCGGTACAGAACAAGAACATCAGTCAAATCGGCAAACAGGGAATCCTGCAGCTACTTGCCAGCTACAGGATGATAGACGAAAAATACAGCAAACGGCTTGCCTGCTACGATCTAAATCCCTCACATTGCCTCTTCTGCATACTCTACCACATCGGAAAGACCGACGAGGAAGTAATGCAGATACTGCAATATTCGATGGCTAATATAAGGGTTAGGAAGTCGCGCATCAAGGCCGACTGCGAGGTATATTCCTTCGAGGCTGTGATAAGCCGTGAAGTGTAAGTCGATTACAAAAAAGAGAATTGTATGGTTACACATCACGTTTAAGCACCTGATAACCAAGACATACTAACACTCATTGTTGTAATATTCGTTTGCAAGATTGCAAGATTATACTTATTTTTGTAGCTGCATATTATTACATAAAACAACATTTCGTATGACACAATTCAACTACTGCAAGACGACCATCTGTCGCCATCTCTTGTTTCTGGTCTTGGCTCTTTCATTCGGTTTCACCGCACAGGCCAAGGACAACACCATTACTTTGCCACCGACTTCACCCCACTTCGGTCCATCGCAAATAAATGTCATCTTCGACCACTACACTCCTGGATCCAGGGAACGCGTGCGCATAATTTTATACAACGGAGCGTTTAGTGGCGGTCCCTACGACACCAAACTGCGAAAGAACGCCGATGGCACACAGGGCTTCGCCATCACAGAAAATCTGGTGCTGCCTACCCAGGCAGACCTGAAGATAGGCAAGCGAGCAATCCCCATCATCATGGTTCCAGAAGGAAAGCTGACCATCACTCTCGACTCTACAAATGTGAAATTTGATGGCGACTATGCCGCCCTCTGCACCGAGTTGCAAACCGTCAAAGACAATCTGGAGACGAGTGGTCGAACATTTTTCGATGACATAAGAGGCATGACACCCCTGCAATACAAGCAGTTCATCGTCGATACTTATCAAGCCAACAAGAAGGCCATCGACAAGGCTGCGGTGAGCAAAGCCTGCAAAACTTATGCCCGTGTGCAACTCGACATCAACTACATAGGCCACCTCTTGAGCTACAAGACATACCTTAGCATGAGCAATATGATAAGCAAAGACAGCACAGCCCAAAAGAACTTAGAAACACCCATCGACTCGGCGTCCTATTTTAAGGGACTGTCCAAAATGTCCATCCTTCGCTCAGTCAATCAGCGTTACTATCCCTATTACTGCGAACTGGACAATAAGCCTCTCGGCATACACATTATCAATGACGAGCTGAGCGACAACCTGATCAAGGCCGACAAGTACGGCAAGAAACTTACCAGCAGCAATCCCTTCATGCCAGCCCCCAACACACCGCTCAGCGAGGAAGAACTCCAAGCCGCCAAAGCCGAGATTACCTGCCAGCCCGTATTACAATTGTTACTGGCCAAGAATGAACAAGTAGCTCAAAAAGCGAAAGCCGATGCCGAAGCCTCGAAGAAGTTGAGGGAAGAAGCTGCCGCCAAGGGCACATTCTCCATCGTCGACATACCCGAGAAGATGGCCGCCGGAAAGATTATCGAAACCCTCATCGCTCCCTACAAGGGCAAGACCATCCTCATCGACTTCTGGAACACATGGTGCATGCCATGCCGTGCTGCCATGAAATCCATCAAGCCTATCAAAGAAGAAAGGAAAGACATAGTTTACATATACATTGCCGATGCCACCTCGCCTATCGACAAGTGGAACGAGATGATACCCGACATTCATGGCATTCACACTCGTATCAGCAATCCCCAAAGCACCGAGTTGGGCAAGCAGTACAATTTTGATGCCATTCCTACCTACGTAATTATCGACAAGCAGGGGCACAAAATCTACCAGCACACAGGCTTCCCAGGTATAGAAGCCTTGAAGGAAGCACTAACCAATGCTAATAAATAAAATATGAGAAAAATATGAGAAAAACATTATTAATAACATACATTCTCGTTCTGGCCCTCACAATGCAGGGCAAGAACGAGCATCCTGTACGTTCAGCACTCGTGAGCCAGGGCGACAGTTGCATGGCCGAGCACGACTCTCAGCATGCCATCGGGTTTTATCAACAACATCTCAACACACATCCTGGCGACTTGCCTGTATTACGCAAGTTGGCTTCTTGCTACCGAATGCGCGGCGACAACAAGAAAGCCATCGCCTGTATGGACAGCATACCCAAAGACAGCCTCAACCACGAGGACATGAGAATGCTCTTCTTTACTAATCTGAACCTTGGCAACAAATCAGCTATAGACAACTGGGGACTTCGCATCAGGCTAATGTATCCCAACGACAGCGAGGTGTTTACCACACTCCTTTCACACTGGAACAACTCCAACGAGCCCGAAAACGTTTCAGCCTTCGCCTTATCGTATGTAGAGAAACAGGATTCCACCAACATCCTCATCAATAAAGAGCTTGCCTACTCGCTGTTTCTGCAATTCAGATACGAACAGGCAATACCCTATTACAAGAAGCTTATAGCCGATGGATTCGACAATTATGAATCAAACTTTGTGTTAGGACTTTGCTACTACAACACAGAGAAATACCAACTGGCACTACCTTATCTGAAAAGAGCTGTAGACCTAAAAGACGACCCAACCATGAACAGCCTATACTTCTTGGGAATGGACTACAAGAAGCTGGCTGACGCCTGCAAGGCTGATCAGGAGGCAAAAAAGAAAGAATATCGGGAGTTAGCCATTCAGAATCTGAACCGTTCTATAGAAGTTGCCTACCCAAGAGAACGTGCACTCTACATCAACCAACAACTGGCAGAACTCTACTACGATAAAGGAAAGTTCGGAAATGCGGGACATGCTTTCGCCCAATGCATCGAATACGACGATAGCGACAACCCACTCAACTACTACAATGCCGCACAAATGTATATGGCCGATGGTGACGAACTGAAGGCACGCCTGTATCTTCGAATCTTCCTGCAGAAAGCACCGAAAATGAAAGAGGGAACTGAGAAGGAGAAACTCATCACCAAAGCAAAGGCACAGTTGAAAACAAGATAATTAAAACCCTCAACTTTCGCAAGTTCAGAAGTTCTATAACTTCCATACATGCGGAAGTTGAGGATTTTATATGATCTTAACCGAACTTTAAAACAGAACATTTACTCCGCCTGAATACCGAAATACTCGTTGAGTTCGGCGATAGCGGCACCATCCGTATTCTGCAGATCCTTTATGAGCTTACCTTTCTCTAACAGGAGGATGCGGGAAGAGATATCTGCCACAAAGTTGAGGTTATGGCTGGAGATGATGACCGTAGTTCCATGCTCCTTGCACACCTGATGAATCAGTCGGGCAATGTTCATCTGCGAAGAAGGGTCGAGATAGTTGAAAGGCTCGTCGAGCAAGAGAACCTTGGGGTTAATGATCATTGCGCCAATGATACCTATTTTCTGGCGGTTGCCCTGCGAGAAATCACGCAGATACTTCTTGGTTCCCATGATTTCATCGTGCATAAACGTCTCAAAAGGAGCCAGACGTTCCTTCATCGTCTCTTCGTCAATACCATAGACATCACCTATAAACGAGAAATACTCCTCCGGGGTCAGGAAGTCAACCAAGAAGCGTCCGTCAATATAGCTGCCCGTATAGGTTTTCCAGTCTTCCGACACGTTGACTTTCTTGCCGTCACTCTCCACAAAACCGTCGTCAGCCTTTATCAGGTCGAGGACAAGACGCAGCAAGGTGGTCTTTCCTGCTCCGTTGTTACCTACCAATCCTACCAACTCGCCCTGGGCAATATCGAGGCTTTCTATATCCAGCACGGTTGTGCCATTATATATTTTCTTGAGATTCTGTATCTTAATCATTTTGCTGTACATTTTAATTCGTTGAACATAAAACTTAATTCTCCATATATTTCTCCATGCGTTCATAGCGTCTGCGATTGTATATAGCAGCCACACGTGCTATTACCTTGCGATGAATCAACAAGCATACGACAGCCATAGTTACGCTGACGATGCACCACACCTCAGCTCCCCACAGATAATAGACACCTGCCATAAGACCTGAAGGCACCAAGAAGACAATACCATAGAGATTGATCTTCATGTTGGCTCCCTGCATGTTGAACATCGAGTTGGAGAAGATTTCCAACCGTGACGAAAAGAGACAGGTAGGCAGATTAGAAAGGTTGACAAACACAGCCATACCCATGGCACCCAACAAGGTGAATACCGTTATTTCGGGAGAAAGGAAGACGAAGACCAAACTGAGAACCGTCATCACACCGCTGATACTCAGATAGAAGTAGAAGCAGTTGCGCAAGAGTTGTTCCACCTTGACAGGTTTTGTCATCAATCCCTGAAAGAAGTTGGCCTCTATACCAAAAGTCCACTGCGACAAGACTACCGAAGGCAGCAATACATCTCCCACCACATACATGATCAAGGAAACTTGATTACCAGTACCTTCGTCGGGCAGGAACACCATCAGCAAGGCATCGAGGAAGAAGATGATCACCATGACAAGCACCATGTTGCGCACACGTTTGGCACGAAGCAGTCCGATGTACTGCAGCTTGTAAAGCGTTGTCTTGCCAAAACTTCTGAAACGGGACGTCTTCTGCTTGTGCTCATTATAAATCTTCAGGTTATAGAGATAGAAAAGCAAGCCGGTGATGATGAGCACAGCCCATACAGCCATACCGATGTTGATCAAGAATCCCGGCATCCAGGCGAAACATACAAGATAGGCAGTAAGGATGGCTCCCATACCTATCCAGCCCAACAGCAAGGGCCAGCGCAGCATCCAGTCGGTAGTTTTATAATAGCAAGTGACATAAATGCCATTGATGAAAGAGAAAGCCTGCATCAGCAGATAGCCCACAATGGCCTGAGGCACGCTGAGCATCCAGAAAAGCATGGGGAGCATGAGCACAGGCATGACGTAATTCCAGAAATTGGCAAGGTTGGTGAGCAGCAGGAAACGGTTCCAAACCTTCGCGGGCACAGGTCGCGACTTGAGATAATCGTCCATGGCCGTGCTGTCGTGCTTCATCACCACCTTCAGGATGATATCGGGCACCAGCATTGTCAACACCAAAATGGCACAAAGAGCATCAGGAGTTCCGTCCTCGAAGAGTTCCTCGCCATCGAGGGTAGCTCCAAAGTAGAAGCCCAAGCCCACCATCACATAAACGAAGATGAGATAACCACCCACAACGGCATCCTTCCAGGTGAAGGAGCGACGTTGCTGAAGCCACCATAGTCTAAACAATAATCGTAACATAAATCTGTCTTATTAATGGTTTACGGGCACAAAGATAAGCAAAAAGTGCCAAAAGTCATTTCTTTTTGCAGAAATAACCTAAAAATAACCATCAAAAGATTGTGATAACATCAATGCCCACCCTTGGTACAGTAAGTAACCATAGGTGGGCATTATACATCTCCTCTTCATTTAATTTCATAATATTATTTAATTTTTTTTGCAGTTAAAGTATAAAAGGATATCTTTGTATTTAAAAAAACTGGCACATGTGCCTAAAATTTTAAATAGTATGGAAGAGATTAAACGAGATTTCTATCTTAATCAGTTGATTGCAGGTAAACAAAATGGATTGATTAAGATTGTCACAGGTATTAGAAGATGTGGCAAGTCTTATATACTTTTCAAGATGTTTCGCAAACATCTGATAGATAAAGGTGTAAATTCTGACCATATTTTATCTATAGCTTTTGATGATGTCTTGAACGAAGAATATTGTAATCCGAAAACTCTTCTACTCTATATCAAATCGCAGATAAAGGACGCAAGCATATACTATGTTTTGCTGGACGAGGTGCAGATGGTTGAAAATTTTGAGGGGGCATTAAACAGTCTTTTACATATAGAAAATGTGGATGTTTATGTAACAGGAAGCAACTCTAAGTTCCTTTCTTCAGATATCGCAACAGAATTTAGGGGAAGAGGTGATGAAATCAGAATCTATCCACTTTCTTTTTCTGAATACTTGTCTGCTTATAATGGTGATAAATACGATGCATGGAGAGACTATGTCACCTATGGCGGACTACCATTGATACTCTCATTGGAAACAAATCAACAAAAGATAAATTATCTGAAGAATTTGTATTCCACATTATATTTGAAAGACTTGATAGATAGAAATGGTATAAAAAAGCCGACGGAGTTTGATACTCTTGTCAAGGTTATGGCATCTTCTATAGGGTCTCCTTGTAACCCTAACAAATTGAGCAATACTTTTAAGAGCGAAGAGAAAACAGTTTTGTCCTCATTCACTATTGATAGTTATTTACGAATGATGCAAGATGCCTTTCTTTTAGAAAAAGCTTGTCGGTATGATATCAAAGGGAAAAAATATATTGGTACGCTTTCCAAATACTATTTCGTTGATATAGGATTACGAAACAGTTTGCTGGATTTTCGCCAGATAGAGGAAACGCATTTGATGGAAAATGTCATTTATAATGAATTGAGAAGTCGTGGTTATTTAGTAGATGTGGGCTTGGTTGACATCAGAACTCGAACAGAAGCACATGGCATGATTCGTAAACAGTTTGAAGTTGATTTTGTAGTCAATAGCGGCTCGAAACGTTATTACATTCAGTCAGCTTTAGCCCTTCCAAGTGAAGAAAAAATAAATCAAGAATCCGCATCTTTAAAGCTTATTTCAGATAATTTTCAAAAGATAATCATAGTAAAGGATAATATCATATCTCATCATAATGATGATGGTATATTATTCGTCAACTTATTCGATTTTTTGTTGAACAAGTTTCAATTATAGATACGTTATTTAAAATTTTAGGCACATGTGCCTAAAATTTTAAACAACGAAGAGGAATATTCGTTTCTCTTGACACAAATAAATATTGCCCACCCTTGGTACAGTAAGTAACCATGGGTGGGCATTATAGGTTTTGCTGAGAGCAGCTAAGCTTATGTGAAAAGCACTATTTAATTATGCTTGATAATAAATAGCATTTTCTGCATCTGACGGTTTGTAAATACCAGCATCTGCAAACAGGCCTTCAAAACATAAATCTTCATCCAGTTCAGGCCAATGAATACCATATCTACTCAATACGAATGCTTTACGTTGAGCAGGTGTGGCGTTAGCAAGACGACTCCAACGGCTAAAAGGATAGTTTGCCTTCCAGCCATTTTGGGTTTCTGCCCAAATATGGGTATCGTCTACCCAAACGCGGTTTATTCTATATTGCTCCATAATATCTTATTTTTGATTAAAATACTCTTTCCATCTATCTATAATAACAGCTTCGTTCTCAGAAATAATAGATTCTATCAAGGCAATATCATGCTTTTTGAACCCATGATTGTAAATCTGGATCAGAGGAGAAACATTATATTTTGCTTCATTTCCATCTTTGATTACATGAACATGAATCGGTTCATGATCATTTGAATAAAACATGAACCTAAATCCAAAAAATATGAATATTGTTGGCATCGTTTCTTTTTTTGCAAAATTACACTTTTCTTCCGAAAGATGCAAGAAATTTACGGGAAAATGTTTAAGAGTGAGGAAGATAAAGAGAAATACCCACCCTTGGTACGGTAAGTAACCATGGGTGGGCAATGTATTTAATAGAATAAGGAAGCGGCTGCTTTATTTCAATCTGAACATGACAGGAATCTCTACGGAGCCGGCAACCACCTTGCCTTTCCCCTCAGGAACAAAGCGAGGCATCAGCTTTACTACTCTCAAAGCCTCCTTGTCGAAAAGAGGGTCGTCGCTCATCATCACCTTGTATTGAGAGAGATTGCCCTTGGTGTCTACCTGAGCAGAAATGATAACCCTGCCTTCCTTTTTCAACGTGCGGGCAGCCTCAGGATAACGCACATGTTTGGCAATGAAAGCACGCATCGCTTTCAGACCTCCTGGGAAGTAAGGAACGACGGTACCTGCATCAGAGAGCAGGTCGCTATCCAACTTAACAGGCTCCGGCATGGAGTCCTTAAGTACTTGACTCGCTTCAAAGTCGGATGATTTCATGTGATTTTGTTTCTTTTCCGTACAGCCTGCCACCAACAGGACTGCACAGAAAAGCAATATAAGATTTCTCTGTTTCATACATTATTTGACAATCTTCTTGCCGTTCACGATATATATGCCTTTGGCAAGGCCGTTGGCAGAAGTGCCCATATAACGACCGTCCAAAGAGTAAACACCCTGGCCGAATGAAGGTGTCTCATCATTCTCTACGAAGTGAATACCCGAGATGATGTTGTCGTTACTGCCACCCATGAAGTCGAAGTCGATGCTTCCATCCTCATTTTGGGTAATATTGGTGATAGGCTTGCCCATGGTCGTTCCGCCCTGATAGATGGTAGCAGCAGGCGAAGAGGTGTCGGTAAGACTGTTGTTACCATTAAAGGGATACAGGTCACCAGCCTGCGAGTCTGCAGAAGAACCCTCTTCGTTGTCAGCATGAAAAATCGTAAGGCGCTGATGATCGTTGTCAAGATAAGCATATTCTGGGCCATATTGGTTACTATAATTTACTATAGAGTTTACGTTGTTCAATCCCCATACATTTTCATCGTAGTCCACATGAGTAATCATCATACCACTGGCTGGCAGCTGTTTGTCCCAAATACCCACGTTCTGTTGTCTGTTCTCGATAAGATAATACTCGTTCTTGTTGTTGTCATTATAGACAACAAATGCCTGTCCATACTTCACATCCTGTGCCTGCATACCTTTTACAGATGCTGGTTTATCCAGTACAGTGGGAGTTATCCAGCCTGCAAACCATTTTTCATAGGCAGAATAGTTGGGAGGACAGAAGCTCTCACCATTATAGCTTCCAGCATCCATCAGGTCGAATTCACCCATTCCGAAGTTTACTCCATTTTTAGTATCATACAAGTCTGGATAACCTAAACAGTGGGAGAACTCATGACAGAGAGTTCCAATACCGTCTACACGTTCCCTGTAAGCAACAGGAGTATATTGTAAGGTAAGTTCCGGTCCACAAGCGTATGTATTTACCACCACATTATTGTCCTTGCTTACATACGAACCGTTGTTTCCATGTTGCAACTTGGATTCATGAGGCCAAATAGTATTTTCGTCACCACCTGCAGCCTGTCCGAGTCCTGCAAAGAGAACATACACTTGCTCCACATAGCCATCGCCATCCCAATCATAGTCAGCAAAGTTGACGTCAGGGTCTGCCAAACGACAAGCATCATACACCATGTCACAAGGACGGACATCAGTAGAACTGCCAGAAGGCGCACCATAATAGGCATATTCATGATTGAGAGTATAAGGTCCCACCACATCAAAGTCCAGTTCAAACTGTCCATTACTCTGTGCTAAAAAATAATCCTTCACACTGCCCACAAAGCCGAGCGAATTTGCATAACCAGTCTCATTAGCTATTCTGTTGTACATCTTCTGGTTGTGGCCAAACTTGAATTTCTTATCCTTGTACTGCACCAGAATAATAAGACCTTTCTTCTTGCCAAAATAAGAACCATTAGTTTGCCCTAAACTCTTTTTCGCTGCCATACGACGAGCCTTCGCCATACGTTCAATACGGTCTTGATTGGCTTTGGCACGCAACTGACTCGCACGTAGTTGCAGAGCATTGGCATCAACTCTTACATATCGCTTGCTTTCGCTGTCCAGATTATAGCTAACGCCTTCAGCATCCACCCAGTAGCTGCAGAATTCATCACCACGAAGTTCCACCCTTTTCTGAGTTCCATCAGCCAATGTCACCATACGCCATACACCCTTTTTGGCAGGTACCGCTTGGACAGAAAGAGCCACAAAGCCCAACAGGGAAGCAAGCATCAGTAGTTTCATATTTCTTTTCATCATCATATCTCTTTTGTTCTAAAAGCTGTTTAGAAAAAACAAGGCTCCAGAAAACCATTCAAGTTATCTGGAGCCTCAACTCATATCGTGTTTTTGTTTATGGAAAAACGCCTGTATTACTTAGCCCAAGCTCCACGCTTAGCCACATACATCTTATGTGCCTTGGCAGAAACTACAGCAGAGTGATGTGCTGCAGCCTTCTTTGCCTTGGCAAAAGCAGCATGAATCTTAGCATTACCCTCATCTGTTACCTCGAAGGTATCAGACTCGAATGCAAACGCATTGTCTGAGGCATCAGTATAGATATTGAAGAAGGTATAGAACTTCTTGCTGTTGTCATACTTGGAAATGAATCCCTTGCTTGCAAAGAGCTTACCAGTATCAGAATCAGCACCAAGGTAAGTCACAATATCAGTTACCAAGATGGCTGTACCATCCTGAAGAGCAAGACCTGTCTCCTGTGTTTCTACAGTGATTGAACCATCCTCTGCAACAGTAAACTCCAATGGAGCTTTCTCAACAGCAAAAGGAGTAATGCGGAACTTGGTAGGATCGCTACCACTCTGTGAGAGTACACCTTCTGTAACAACTGGCTCACCCATGAGCACACCAGGATCCTTTTGGAAGAGGATAGAACCGTAACTCTTGACACCAATGGTTACTGTACCAGCAGCAACATCATTCCAAACCTCGGCAGCATCCTTGCTTGACTTGAGTGAGAGATTCAGTACATCTGAACCTACAGCATCGTCGTTTGCATTATACATTACCATTACGAGAACATACTTGCCTGTCTCGTCGAAAGGAACCTGAACATCGCCAGAAGCAGAGACTTCCTCAGAAGCCACACTGCCGTCAATGATACCGCTTACAGTAGCATTCAAGTCGCTGCTTGCAGGAACAAGAGCGTACTTCACCTTGGCAACATCATTGCTCAAAGTCATGGTTACCTGTGCGAAATCATTATCATTGGCATCGGTGAAACGACCCTTATAGACTGCCTCGACACTGTAATTAGCGATAACGTTTCCTGGTAAAGCTACAGAGAACAAACCATTGGTACCTCCATAATACCCTTTGTCACCCATAAGTAACAGCAACGATTTTGCTGGCATGGTGATTACGCCCTTCTCCAGTTTACCAAATAATTCAGGTTTAGCAGCTTTGATTTTGTCAAGCGTAACACCCTGACTTAAATAGTTAGCAACAAAACTTGTTGCAGTAACAGCACCTAATCCAAGGTCAACACCAGTCTCACATGGCTCAAAATATACATAGTCGGGATCAGTAGCATTGATAACCCAATAATGGTCAGCACCATCATAGGTTGCTTCATTTTTCTCAGCATATTCGTCAGCCCATGCCTTATAAGGATTAAGAATACGGTATTTTCCTTCTTCAACAACACTCTTCTGAATTTTCACATCAAAAGTAGGAGGATCTATTCCTAAGAGAGAAGAAATTGCATCATCACGGAAAGCACCTGTTGACTTATTGGTATTGATGTCCATCCATTCTGTAGCACCAGCCTTAAAGGTAAATGAACCAATACCATATGTGGTGTCACAGTCTTCACTGGCAACGCTGATGGTACCACCATTATAAGTACCATACTGCAAATTCTCAGGATTGTAAGTGATAGTGATAGGAGCCTCAGCCTTACCATCAGCAAATGTCACATGGTTAGGCACGCTGAAAATACTTCCCTCATCTGGAGTATAGTTCAAAAGAACTGTCTGTTCTCCCTCTGTTTTTACACGATGAAGTGTAATAACAAAGCTGGAGTTGCTCTTGCTCAACTCTATCTTCGACTGCTGGGCATTGCTGAAGTACACTTCATTGGCAACCTTAGGTGCACCCGTGTAGTCGTAGTCACTGGTACATGAGCTGATGGCAAATGCCACCAAGCTCAGGAGTACCATATATGAAAATTTGAATGCTTTTTTCATAATTGTTATGTTTATCTATTCGTTCATAAAAAACTACTATTGCTCAGTCCATGGAGTGTAGAGATCTGATGGGTCAGGATTGTTCATACCTCTTACTCCCTGATTGCGGTCACCCTCGTAAGCTACGAACACGAGGTTCATCCATGCAGGACGGCCATTGGTGTTGAGACGAGTCAGGTCGTACCAGTTGGTACCAGGATAACCACGGGTTACTGAGTAGTTCAAACGCTTGATATCAAAGAAGGTCTGACCCTCACCCCAAAGTTCTACACGCTTCTGGAATACGATTTCCTCTACCACGTCATCTGTTGATGACACCTTGCAAGTGTACTTAGGATCACGATAGGTCTTCATAAAGGTTTCCAACAGTTCCTTACCCTTGGCAGCATTGGTGTGAGCTACAGCCTCTGCCTCGATAAAGTACATTTCTTCAACACGCATAATAGGATAAGAAGAAGCGGCACCGATGTTAGGATCGTCAGTATTACCCTCGTTAGGACGGAACTTTACAGATGCATATGCTGGCATACGCTTGTCTGCCAAACTCTTTACTGCTGGTATCTGAATTACCTTATCAGCCAACTCAGAACCTTCAGGAGCCTTGAATTCCGTCTTGCGGAAGTCAGTATCGCTGATACGCTCGTACATTCTCTTGTCAATCTCATTGAAAGGCATATTCTCTTGGCCATAACCACTATAACCAAATGTAGTCTGGTTGCTGAGCCATGAAGTCCAGTTGACAATACCTGTCTTGACAGAGTAATCCTCAGAGGTCTGGGTAGCACCCCACATCCACTTTGTGATGTCGTTGAAACCAGTCTTATAGTTAGTGCAAGCCTCTTCGCTCATAGGCTGAACCTTGGCATTGTTGATGGCAAGACGCGCATACTTGGCGGCATTCTCGTAGTCGCCATCCCACATATACAGACGAGCCTTCAGACCATAAACACAAGACAAATCAGGAAGCACGCCACCAGCTGTTTTTGTCAAGTGCTTGATATACTCCTCTGCCTTGTTGAGGTCGCTCTCGATAAACTCCTTCATCTTCTCGTGAGTAGCACGAGGGTTGTTGAGGGCGTCTGCCTGATTCATCTCGGCAGTAACGATAGGCACAGTAAGTCCGCTTACGTCATTACCTTCAGCATTGATATTGCTGGTTCTGTCGTTAGGCAGGAACTCGTACATACGAGCGAGGTCGATATAACACATAGCACGGAAAGCCAGACCTGCACCCAGATAGCCCAACTGCTGGTCGGTGGCATTCTCGGGATTGACAGCTCCCACCATGTTGTTGATGGTCAGGATAAAGTTATAATAATAGGTACTGATGTACTGTCCGAACACATAGCCATCACCCTGATACTTGTTCTGTGCCCAAAAGTAAAAGTGATGGGCATAGTTCTTGGTAGACTGCAAAAGGTCGCCAGTCATCAGGTCACGTACATACATGATGGCACCATAACCAAATGGGAAGTGCCATTCATTCTCTACCAAAGAGGTACTTACCTTATTGAAATTTGCAGGCATCGCCATCAGGAATGACTCTGATGATGATGGGGAGTTCTGTATCTGCCCCTCGGTGGCAATATTTGTTGCAGGGTCTGTCACCTCCATACAGCCAGTAAGTGAAGTCAGAGAGAATCCAGCCATCACAAGTCCAGCCATCGAACGATATATTGTTTTCTTGTTCATTTTATTCTTTCTTTATAGTTGAAACGTTTAGAATGTAACAGTAATACCTCCTGAGATGGTACGGATAGGACGGTAAACTGAATTAGAGCTGCCACCAGTAACGCTCTGACGTGGGTCAAGACCCTGGCGCTTAGACCATGTCCAGATGTTGTCGGCTACCATATAAACACGTACCTTCTGCAAACCTACAGTCTGCATCCACTGAGTAGGCAAAGTGTAACCCAAAGTAATGTTGGACAATGTAAGATAAGAAGCATTGGTCAAGAAGCGGTCTGTATGTGCATTCATATATGAGTCGCCAAACTGCCAGCGTGGCACGCTGGTGTTGGTATTCTCTGGTGTCCATGCTTTCTCCATATCTACGTGGATTGCCTGACCTGCAGAGCAGTTCATCAAGCTTGCGTATGCACCATCGTAAACCTGACCACCTATCTGATACTGGAAATCCATAGAGAAATCAAGACCCTTCCAGGCCACACTGGTACCGAAACCACCATATACATCTGGCAGGACATCACCGCAAAGGTAGTCGCTACCGTCATTGTAGGTGGAAGTAGTTTCCTGGCCTACCACTTTACGATGCTTGACGCCTGTATAGCTGTCATCAACCTTTTCACCAGCATTGTTGTAGTAAACGTCCTTATTGTTCTCATCCTTCTCATATACGTTCTTATAGAAAAGAGAAAGACCTGTCTCAGGATCTACACCGGCATACTTCTTGGTATAGTATGTGAAGAGTGACTTGCCCTCCTGATAGAAGTACGAACTGCTCGGGCTACCCAATCCTATACCATCATACCAACTCTGCTTGTAAGAGTCTGAAAGTTTTGTTATCTCATTGTGGTTGGTTGTCATGTTGACATATACATTCCAAGTGAAATCCTTAGTACGGATAGCATCAGCATGAAGGTCAATCTCTACACCACGGTTCACCATATTACCGATATTGTCGAAATATCCGCTCCATCCGTAAGATACAGGGAGATAAACCGTAGAAAGCATATCTGAGGTCGTGTTGTTGTAGTACTCGATGCTACCCCAGATGCGGTTCTTCAACAAAGAGAAATCTACACCAATATTGAACTTACCGTTCTTCTCCCAAGAAATCTTTGGATTACCTAAAGAAGAAGGTGTCAAAGACACTTCATTGTTGGAGTTGGAAATCGCGAAATACTTGGTATACATATAGCTACCAATAGCGTCATTACCATTCTCACCATAAGAAGCCTTCAACTTCAATTCGTCAATCCAGTTAACCTTGAACCAAGATTCCTTATGCATATTCCAACCTGCACCAAATGACCAGAAGGTACCCCACCAGTTGTCCTTAGCAAAACGAGAAGAAGCCTGACGCATAACAGAAACACTACCAAAGTAACGAGAATCGTAGTTATACATGGCACGGCTGAGCCAAGACTCTGTGTTGTACTCGCTCATAGAAGAAGTACCATTGTCCAACACAACAGCACCAGCCAACTCCTTGTTGTCTACAGAGAACTGATTGTGCTTGCTGGCATACAGACCATAACCATAAACACGATAATACTCATGACCGAGCATCACCTCAATATCGTGCTTGCCATAAACCTGATGCCAGTTGATACGCTGCTGATAGTTGTAAGACCATGTACGGTCGTGCTTCTTGTTCACCACACCATTACTTGCAGCATACTGACCGAAGTATGGGTTGGTAGTGCTTGTAGAACGGCTTTCGTTGAGATATACATTGTTGATAGAAGTAAACTTGAAACCATAAGGCAACTGAATTTCAGCAAAGCCAGTTCCGTTAAATGTGTTTCCTTCTGTATTGTCTGTATTCAGTTTAGCATCAGAGATAGGGTTGCCACCACCCATGAAAGCACGGAATGGAGCTACCTTACCACTACCATAGTCATAAGCTATCATGCGTGAATTCTGGTCGTAAATGATGTTGCCATTGGCATCACGCATATACATAGGATAGATAGGCGCAATGTTAACAGTTGCGAAAATGCTACCATTGTCACCACTCTCGGTAAGAGAATTGCTGTTGAAGTGACCATAACTCATGTTGGCACCCACCTTCAACCATTTGTTAACCTGATAGTCTGCCTTCAAACGAGAAGTGAAACGACGATAGTTAGAAGCTGCGGTAATACCGTCATTGCTCAAATAGTTGGCAGAGCCATAAAATGTGCCTCTGTCTGAAGCACCTGTTGCTGTAACAGTATATTCCTGACGAAGACTGTTGTTGTAGATTTCGTCTATCCAGTCATCTGGAGTCAGATAATAGGTTGTTCCATTCATTGTAGAGTAAGAACCAAGGGTAGCGTTAGGATTGAGCTTGCCGTTGGTACCAATGAGTTGCTGTCCCTCTGGGATAGTATACACATTGTAACCCAAACCATAAGAGGTATTGGTAATCATATTGTCGTTAGCCCACTTCCATGCCTGTGTGGCATCCATGTGGTTCACATTCTGAGCATAGTTGTTCAGTGCTTTGTACCACATCTCATAGTACTTTGCAGGACTCTTCATTGTTTCGTACTCAGGCACAGCCTTTGAGTTGGAACCCCACTTAGCATCTACGGTAAGAGTGCCCTTTGTGCCTTTCTGTCCGCTCTTGGTTGTAATCAAGATAACACCGTTACCACCACGGGCACCATAAAGAGCTGTAGAAGAAGCATCCTTCAACACAGTCATGCTCTCTACGTCAGCAGGGTTGATGTCGTTAAGAGAACCGCTGAAAGGAGAACCATCAAGCACAATCAGAGGGTCGTTACCTGCACTCTTAGAGTTGAAACCACGAATACGGATGGTAGGAGTAGCACCAGGCTGACCGCTGCCAGTGTAAATCTGCACACCTGCAGCCTTACCCTTCAAGGCATCTACAGCATTGGTTACCTGAACCTTACCAATCTCTTTTGCGTCTACAATAGCAGCAGAACCAGTAAAAGCACTCTTCTTCTGAGTACCATAGGCAACAACCATAACCTCGTCAAGAGCGTGGTTGTCTGGATCCAATACAATCTTCATGTTCTTTGCGGCCTTGACGGTCTTGGTGACCATGCCGATGTACGATACCTCCAACTTCGCGTTGGCTGATACGTTCAGTGAGAAGTTACCATCGATGTTGGTAACAGTACCGGTATTGGTGCCTACCACCTTGATGCTGGCGCCGATAACTGGCGAGCCATCTTCGGAAGAGGTGACCGTTCCGGAAACTTGAGTTTGTGCCAAAGCCATTCCTATGCTAAGGAACAGGCAGGCGATAAACGTCATGAGTCTTTTTTCCATAAATCTCTCTCTTTTTTTAAAAATGAATGTATAAAGTTTATTCTTTTCTCATATCTTTGTATCCACCTCGTGCCCCGAGGAGGAAAAAACGATGCTATTTAACTCTTGCCAATGGGGAAGTTAAGGGAGTTAAGGAGTTAAGGAGTTAAGACAACAGCTTTTGTGGACACAACATTAACCATTAATCATTCCCTCCATTGCTGTTGTCCCTTAACTTCCCAAACGACCGGAGGAAACGATCACTTCCTTTAACTCCGCCAACTTCTGAAGCGGTAAAAGTTGAGTGACACAAGATAAACCCTAAAAGATTTTATAGTATGGTATATTTTAAGTTTGAATTTGGCTTTCACCTGCCAGGTAGAAAGCATCGTGCAGAGAACAAAACTAATTCCAAAGCACAGCCTGCTTGGGACTTCATCAGTAAGGAGGTAGAGAGCGCCGAGGCACGAAAGTGCTACAAGACCGCAGCCAACTATCGCACCGCAGCCAACTCGCTGACCCTTTTCTGGCAAAGAGACGACTGGACAATGGCAGACATTTTGCCGCAAGAAATGGAACGTTATCAACGATGGCTCATAGACCGGGGATTGTGCATGAACACCATTTCGTGCTACATGCGTTCCTTGCGTACCTTATATAATAGAGGTGTAGCCTTGCAGATGACTGCCGACACGCAACCTTTCCGCAAAGTGTTCACCGGGAAGGAACATACTCGCAAGCGCAGTGCACAAGAAGAGGACATCCTGCGGCTGAGCCACCTCAATCTCGAAGACAAGCCATCGCTTGCTTTTGCCCGCGACATATTCCTCTTCAGTTTTTATGCCATGGGAATGCCTTTCGTAGATATTGCCTATCTGCGAAAGGAACAAATCAGAGACGGAAGATTTCACTATGCCCGCCACAAAACCGGGCAGGAGATAGTGGTGGCGATAGAACCATGTATGAGCGAGATTATCAGAAAGTATGAGTCTTACAGCAATACTCCGTATGTTTTTCCCATCATCAATTCTCCCGATGCAGTATTGGCACATGGGCAATACCAAAGCCAGCTTCGCCGCTACAACTACAACCTGTCGTGCCTGTCGAAGCGCATCTCTGCCAGCCAGCCTCTTTCCTCCTATGTGGTGAGACACACTTGGGCGAGCATTGCCTATCAGCACGACCTTGACGTGCGACTTATCTCCAAGGCTTTGGGACACACCAGCACCTCCACCACCATGATCTACATAAAGAGCCTCTTCGACCCACAACTTGCCGATGCCAACCATCAACTCCTGAAGACGTTGGGCAAAGATGTTTGATGTAAATAACATTGAAAAAGGTGGAAACGCAGCCATGGCTTTAAGCTCCACCTTGCGTGCAATGACAGTTTGACAACAAGCAAAGGCATTGCAAGGATACTGCATCGAAGACACCAAGCAACGTTCATTGTTCTAAGGGCAAATCCACTCATTTCATTTCTCTGTTGTAACTCACTCCTAAAGGCGTGGGGAAGAGGAATTTTCACACAGCATTTATTGAAGAAGACGTTCTGTTATCCCGAACTGGGGTATTAAGATGGAAAGAACATATAAAAAAGCATAAAAAGTTTCTGATTTTTCTCATAAACATATTAGATTTTATAATTTTGTGCAAAATTAGAAACAATGACAGAACTATTGAGTATATTATATAAGCTGCGGATATTCACTTCGGATGAACTTTCTGAGGCTCTGAAAGGCAAGGTGAAATCGGTGGAGGCGTTGCTCGCTCGGTACAAGCAACAAGGGTGGATTGTGGCTATACGGCGCAATACCTATTGCATGAAGGATATTGCATCTGGCTTACCTGTTTGCGACAAGTATGAGATAGGAAGCCACTTGTCACCTACAGCTTGCATCAGTTATCACACAGCATTGGAATTTCATGGATTGG
>ERZ1034713.458-NODE-458-length-24362-cov-5.832970_pt1 | contig 24362 bp, 24 predicted proteins | sample MGYA00520692_ERZ1034713 | MGnify/ENA primary metagenome ERZ1034713 (study PRJEB33766, sample SAMN09781717) | gut metagenome | biome: gut microbiome | host: Homo sapiens | place: Madagascar | study: EMG produced TPA metagenomics assembly of the PRJNA485056 data set... | reverse complement strand
AATAAGGATTAAGAGTTTAACTCTATAAAACTATGGGTTTCCACCTCTACTACTGTGCAAATTTTTGACGCGCATCAGATTCGGATTTATCCATTACACAGATACCGGATCAGCAGGTAAAAAAAGAAAATTAGCCGTAATTTGTCTAATCAACAGGAAGCGAGATTTTTATGACGTATTCTTCCAACATACAACAATCCGGGACAATACTTAATTTTCAGGACAAATCGGCAACTGCTTCGAGGTTCCATTCTGTTGGCTAATAGCGTTATAGAAACGAATTGTAGCTTTCTATCTGAAATCAAGCTCGAAGTTGACTTGCTGATTTTCCTGAAAATTAATGTATGTCACGGATAGTGTCATGCTTCCAATATCTTACGTCATAGAAAATCCCACTTCCGTCGATTATAAACAAACCACGGCTAATTTTCGTAGATTATATATAATCCGGTATCGTCCGTTTGAATCTAATCTGAGCGCGGCAAACCCGAATTTACTTCATTGCGTTTTTACGTGCAATCGATGCTCTCTTTCTCAGCGTCGGATCCAGAATTCTCTTACGGATACGAAGACTTTCCGGCGTAACCTCAAGAAGCTCGTCGGTATCGATGAAATCAAGCGCCTGCTCAAGGCTCAGCTTACGAGGTGGAACCAGTGTAAGTGCTTCGTCAGCAGAAGAAGAACGTGTATTGGTCAGATGCTTCTTCTTGCATACGTTCAGCTCGATGTCCTCAGCCTTGGCACTCTGTCCGATGATCATACCGGAGTAAACCTTTTCGCCAGGTCCGATGAAGAGAGTACCACGCTCCTGTGCGGAGAAGAGACCGTAAGTTACGGATTCACCGGTCTCGAATGCAATCAGAGATCCGGTTGAACGGTATGCGATCTCGCCGCGGAACGGCTCGTAACCGTCGAAAATAGTATTGATAATTCCGTTACCCTTAGTATCGGTCATGAATTCGCCACGATATCCGATCAGTCCACGGGATGGAATCTTGAACTCAAGTCTTGTGTAGCCACCGGCGATGGAACCCATATTCTGAAGCTCACCTTTACGCTGCTGTAGCTTGGAGATGACGGCTCCGGTGAATTCATCCGGTACATCAACATAAGCAAGCTCCATTGGCTCAAGCTTCTTGCCATTCTCATCGTAGTGGTAGAGAACCTCTGCCTTGCTGACCGCGAACTCGTAACCCTCGCGGCGCATGTTCTCGATCAATACAGATAAGTGAAGCTCTCCACGACCGGAAACCTTTAAGCTGTCCGGGCTGTCTGTCTCCTCAACACGGAGGGATACATCGGTGTTAAGCTCGCGGAAAAGGCGGTCACGGATGTGCCGGGAAGTTACGTACTTACCTTCCTGTCCGGCAAGCGGACTGTCATTGACGATGAAGTTCATAGAGATCGTCGGCTCGGAAATCTTCTGGAACGGAATTGCCTGTGGATTCTCCGGTGCACAGATCGTATCTCCGATGTGGATGTCCGCGATACCGGAGATTGCTACGATTGAACCAATCTTGGCTTCTGCAACATCGACTTTATTCAATCCATCGAACTCATATAACTTGCTGATACGAACCTTCTCTAACTTGTCCGGATCATGGTGGTTGACAACGACTGCGTCCTGATTGACCTTAAGGCTTCCGTTGTCGACCTTACCGATACCGATACGTCCGACATACTCATTGTAATCGATCGTACTGATCAGAACCTGTGTATTGGCATCCGGGTCACCGGTTGGTGCCGGAATGTAATTCACAATTGTCTCGAAGAGAGGCGTCATATCCTTCTTCTCATCGTCGAGATTGTACATTGCGTATCCATCTCTTGCGGATGCGTAAATAAATGGACAATCAAGCTGCTCGTCTGAAGCGTCCAGATCCATGAACAACTCTAATACTTCATCAATAACCTCCTCCGGTCTTGCTTCCGGACGGTCGATCTTGTTGATGCAGACGATAACCGGGAGATTTAAAGCCAAAGCTTTCATAAGAACAAACTTGGTCTGTGGCATTGTGCCCTCAAAAGCATCAACCACGAGAACAACGCCATTTACCATCTTAAGAACTCGCTCAACCTCGCCACCGAAGTCTGCGTGTCCAGGGGTATCGATAATGTTGATCTTGGTGTCTTTGTAGAAGACAGCAGTATTCTTGGAAAGAATTGTGATTCCACGCTCACGCTCGATATCGTTCGAGTCCATGACACGCTCCTGCACTTCCTGGTTCTCACGGAACACACCGCTTTGCTTCAGAAGCTCATCAACGAGTGTTGTTTTACCGTGATCGACATGGGCAATAATTGCAATATTACGAATATCATCTCTTGTTGTAATCATATTTTACCTTCTTTTATAGAGTAAGTTTCTTGCCGCCAGAAAGCGACAAGTAGTTTCTTTGTGCTGCACTATGGCATAAAATGAACGCGCCATATATATAGAAACTACGCGCGTACATCAACTCGATACATTATAGCACACATGCGCATTTTGACAAGGTTTTTTCAAGGTTTTAAGAGTTTTGCATATTTTTCGTTTCGCTTATCGACATGCTTTGATGATTTCTAACAATGCCAAAATGGTAAAACGGAGTCCTAACAAATATTTCCACAAAAGGAAGGGAGCAAATTCATGGCAGATAAAATGTTTGAAAACAATCAGGTAACTATTATGGGAGAAATTGTATCGGACTTTGTGTTCAGTCACGAGGTGTACGGAGAGGGCTTTTATATGGTAGAAGTGTCCGTCAACCGGTTGTCCAATTTCGTAGATTACATACCCGTTATGGTGTCGGAACGTCTGGTGGACGTAAGCGGGAATTATCAGGGACAGAATGTGTATGTGACGGGGCAGTTCCGCTCGTTCAACCGTCACGAGGAGCACAAGAACCGGCTGGTGCTGTCCGTCTTCGCAAGAGAGTTCGAACTGGTGGAACAGGCATCAGAAGACGAAGAGGCGGCAACGAATGAAATCTTTCTGGACGGATTCATCTGTAAAGAGTCCGTGTACCGCAAGACACCGCTCGGAAGAGAGATCGCCGATCTACTCGTCGCAGTCAATCGTTCGTATGGCAAATCAGATTACATTCCGTGTATCTGCTGGGGAAGAAACGCGCGTTTTGCGGCAAGCTTTGAGGTGGGCGCACACGTGCAGATCTGGGGCAGAATCCAAAGCAGAGAGTATGTTAAAAAGCTGAGTGAGACAGAGGTTGAGCAGCGTGTCGCATATGAAGTGTCTGTGAGCAAGATCGAATTCCTGGAGTAGAGGCATTGGGTAAAAGGTGCTGCGGACTTGATATTTTGGACGGATTGTGGTATGTTACATAAGATTCATGAATCGTGTTTGAGAGAATCTAGCATCAGTGGGTTCTTAAGGAGGCTATTATGAGTGAAGGTGTGATACAGATTTATTATGGAGAAGGCCATGGTAAATCCACCGCCGCAATCGGCAACGCAATCCATGTTGCAAGTGAAGGCAAGAGTGTGATTATCATCCAGTTTTTGAAGGGGAAGGATGAGAATGAGCTGGCTTTCTTAAATCGGCTGGAGCCGGAGATTAAAGTGTTCCGGTTTGCAAAGTCGGATGAGTGTTTTGAGGAACTACCGGAGAGAGCAAAGCAGGAAGAGATTATGAACCTGCGCAATGGATTCAATTACAGCAAGAAGGTCGTGACGACAGAAGCATGTGATATGCTGGTTCTCGACGAAGTTCTTGGAATTATGGATGAGAAAGTCATTACACCGGAGGAACTGAAGGAATTGTTTGAAAACAAGCCGGAGAATATGACGTTAGTCTGCACGGGACGTGTGCTGGATGACAGCATTCGTGAGTATGCAGATGAGATTTATAACATTGCACCGGAAAAATAAGCATTGACGAATAGGATGTCACATGCTATTATCAAAAATAGAACATATATGTTGGCTTACATCAAGGTCAACACATAATATAATGGTAGAGGTCGCGTGAGTTAAGAGTAATCTGCAGGATGTGGCAGGCACAGGAGAATGCAGGTGAAAGGGATGAACGCCGAAGGGAATGGAAGCTGCGTTCCATTTTCTGGGCATAGGGATAAGATCCGTATGACTGTCAACTGTGACTGCGTGAGCGGTTGCCGAGTGAGTTGGAGAGCTATCAGATCTATGATATACAATTTATTTTGTAGATTGACCAGCTCGTTTCGGGCTGGTTTTTTTGATGAAAGGAGAACAAAGTGGCTATATTCAAGGGAGCCGGTGTTGCAATCGTAACACCGATGAAAGACAATCAGGATGTAAATTATGACAAATTAGAGGAGATGATCAATGAGCAGATCGCAGCAGGAACTGACGCGATCGTGATTGCCGGAACGACCGGAGAGAGCTCTACACTTACGATGGAGGAGCACCACGATGTCATTAAGGCAGCGGTTGAGTTCACAAAGCACCGTATTCCGGTCGTTGCCGGAACCGGTTCAAACTGTACACGTACTGCAATCCAGTTATCACAGGAAGCAGAGGAAGCAGGCGTTGACGGACTTCTGATCGTAACTCCTTATTATAATAAGGCAACCCAGCAGGGACTGATCGGACATTACTCACAGATCGCGGATAACACGAAGTGCCCGATCATCATGTACAATGTTCCGGGAAGAACCGGATGCAATCTTCTTCCGGAGACCGTTGCAGAGTTGTTTAAGACCAAGGAGAACATCGTCGGATTAAAGGAGGCAACCGGCAATCTTGCACAGGCTTCCCAGACGATGTACTTAACAGATGGCAAGATTGATATGTATTCTGGAGAAGACGGACTTGTTGTTCCGCTTATGTCCATCGGTGCAATCGGTGTTATCTCTGTATGGAGCAATGTGGCACCTGCTAAGGTTCATCAGATGTGTGACAGCTTCTTTAAGGGAGATATTGAGACTGCAAGACAGATCCAGAGAGAGGGACTTCCGCTTGTGGATGCATTATTCTCAGAAGTAAATCCAATCCCTGTCAAGAAAGCATTAAACCTGATGGGCAAGGAAGTCGGACCACTCCGCAGCCCGTTGTGCGAGATGAGCGAGGCAAACGCAGTGAAGCTTGCAGAGGTTATGAAGGCATACGGCATCCTGTAAATCCAAGCGGTTTTGCGAATGCTGTGAAGGCTTTCATATAAAAGTAAGAAAGGACATAAGATAGATGACAAGAGCAATTATGAATGGTTGCAACGGTAAGATGGGACAGTGTATCACCGGCATCTGTGCACAGGATCCGGACATCGAGATCGTGGCAGGAATTGACACATATGACGGAATCAAGAACGATTATCCGGTATTCAAAAGTCTCGCGGATTGTGACGTTGAGGCAGATGTAATTATCGATTTTTCCAATGCGAAGGCAGTGGATGCGCTGATTGATCACTGCGTGGAGAAGCAGATTCCGGTTGTACTGTGTACGACAGGCTTGTCGGAGGAACAGTTGGACAAGGTAGAGAAGGCATATGAGAAGGTTGCAATCTTAAAGTCAGCGAATATGTCTCTCGGTATCAATACATTGATGGAGCTTCTGAAGAAAGCAGCGACTGTATTTGCACCGGCAGGCTTTGATATGGAGATTGTTGAGAAGCATCACAATCAGAAGTTAGATGCTCCGAGCGGTACCGCACTTGCACTTGCGGATTCCATGAATGAGGCTTTGGACGAGGCATATACTTACAAGTATGACAGAAGCCAGGAGAGAAAGAAGAGAGATCCGTATGAAATCGGTATCTCCGCTGTACGTGGCGGTAACATCGTCGGCGAGCATGAGGTCATTTTTGCCGGACAGGATGAGGTTATCGAGTTTAAGCATACCGCATATTCCAAGGCAGTGTTTGCCAAAGGTGCAGTCGAGGCTGCAAAGTTCTTACATGGCAAAGGTGCCGGACATTATGATATGGCAGATGTGATCGCTGCCAAATAAGTTGCAAGCAAAGACAGAGGTAAAATCCAAGGGAGGGGATTTTGTCTCTGTCTTTTGTCGTGTCTGGTTGACAGTAGAGGCGTTCGCACTCTATAATATCTATAAGTTCGCGGTCTGAAGTCAGACCGTGGGGGGAAGGTTTTGTGAGACGGCTGGAACTACAGAAATAATGAATGAATTTCAGACGCGTTGGAACAGGAGAATACATGAATCGATTGGTTTCAAGAATCTTCATAGGAGCAATCTCGGTTGTTACGATTGCTTCGGCACCTGTGGTGCGTGCGGAGGCGGAGACGATACCCTCTGCGTATCAATATGATGTAGATGTATTACAACAGACATATCCGGGCACGAGAGATCAGGGAAAATATAATACATGCTGGGCTTTTTCTGTGGTTGGGCTCGCAGAATTTGATCTCATCCATGATAATAAGATTGCGAATAAGAGCATTGATCTCAGTGAACTGCAGCTGGCGTATTACACTTATCATAACGAAGAAGATCCGTTCGGCGGGACCTATGCGGATATGTTAAAGACGTTTCGGTATCTTGATAGTGGTGGGAACCTGAATTTCTGTACAAGAGCATTGCTGCAATGGCAGGGATTGGTTCCTGAGGCGGATCTGCCATATGAGAAGGCAGCGACAACCCAGGTGCTGGATTCTTCTTATGCGTTCAGTAAGGATGTGGCGCATCTTCAGAATGTCTATATCTTAGATATTCATGAGCAGCCTCAGGATGTAAAGAAAGAAATTATGGAGCATGGAGCAGCCGGAATTTCTTATTATAGTGGACAGAGTCTGGGACGGTATGATACGACTGCTTACTATGACCGCACGGGGGACAGTGTTGCAACATTTTACTGCCCGACAGAGAGTACGGCGGATCATGCGGTCAATATTGTCGGTTGGGATGACGATTTCCCGGCGACAAATTTTAAGACGCAACCGGAGGGCAACGGAGCCTGGCTGGTGCGCAACAGCTGGTCGGATCAGACCGGTAATGATTACAAGAGTTACTTCTGGATCTCCTATTATGACAAGGGACTTGAGGATGACGCATGGATCCTTGATTTTGAACCGGCCGATAATTATGATTTCAATTATCAGTATGATGGATGTGCGTTGGTTGCCAAGACATGGAATACACCGGTCTGCGCGAATGTATTTCAGGCACAAGGTGCTGAAAATGAACAGCTTCGTGCTGTGTCACTTGCAATCAATGAAGCCACAAATGTTCCTTATACCATCAAGATTTACACGAATCTTGCGGACAGATCCAATCCGCGCAGTGGAATATTGGCAGCAACGGTAAAAGGAACCACGACTTATGAAGGCAATTATACGATCTCGCTTAAGAAGGCTGTCTCGTTACAGAAGGGAACCAATTACGCAGTTGTGGTAGAACTTGGAAAATCAGGTGTTGGTATTGATGTTGAACGATCCACAATAAGGACCTTTTTCCAGACGAATGCATATATTGATTATGATCAAAGTTTCATATATCAGAATGGAAGATGGCATGATCTGGCGGAAGAGGCCGAGTACAATTTTGAGACTGGTAATCTGTGCATTAAGGCATTTACGGACAAGTCCGGTGCGAATATCGGCAAAGTGGCGAAAGTTAAGAATGCAGGAAGTACGAAGAATTCTGCAAAGCTGAGCTGGACAAAGGTTTCAGGAGCGAAAGGTTACGAACTCTACCGCGCAACGAGCAAGAACGGAACTTATAAGAAGGTTGCAATAACGTCCAAGACTTCGTATCAGGACAAGAAACTGTCTTCAAAGAAGACTTACTACTATAAAGTGAGAGCTTACAAGACGAGCGGAGGTAATACGATTGAGGGTAAACTGACGGGCGCTGTCAAAACGCGGACGAAGTGATGATTTATGAATAGAGAAAGGCGAAACAGATGGGTATATTGATTAAAGGCGGTCATGTGATCAATCCTGCAACGAAGATGGATGAGGTTGCGGATGTCAGAATTGAAGAGGACAAGATCGCAGAGATAGGAAAAAACTTGAAAGTAGGCAAGACGGATCGCGTGATTGAGGCAAAGGGATGTTATGTGATGCCGGGATTTATCGATATGCATGTGCATTTTCGTGATCCTGGATTTGAACAGAAAGAAGATATCTTTACCGGTATGTCGGCAGCTGCACACGGTGGATATACGACGGTACTGACGATGCCGAACACGAAGCCGGTTGTCGATAATGCAGATGTTGTAGAATATGTGCATAAGAAAGCGGAGAGCGGACATTGCATTCATGTATTGCAGGTTGGCGCGGTCACGAAGGGACAGAAAGGACAGGAACTTGCGGATATCAAGGGAATGGTAGAAGCAGGAATTCCGGCGATCAGCGAGGATGGAAAGTCGGTCATGAATGCTGAGGTGTATCGCGAGGGTATGCTTGAGGCTGCAAAGTACGGAATTCCGGTTCTGGCGCATTGCGAAGATATCAATATGGTTCACGGTGGCGTCATGAATGCGGATGAGAAAGCAAAGGAACTCGGTATGCCGGGAATCACGAATTCGGTTGAGGATGTCATTATTGCCAGAGACATTGTGCTCAGCAAGGAGACCGGTGCGCAACTTCATCTGTGTCATTGTTCGACGGAAGACTCGGTTAAGATGGTCAAGCTTGCCAAGGAAGAGGGACTGAATGTAAGTGCGGAAGTATGTCCGCACCATTTCACACTGACTTCTGATGATATCAAGAAGTTCGTTCCGCAGATTGAGAACGGAATCCTGATTCCACATGAGACGGATGCAGATACCAATTACAAAATGAATCCGCCGCTTCGTACGAAAAAGGATGTTGAGGCATTGAAGGAAGGTCTTCGGGATAACATTATGGATGTTATCTCAACGGATCATGCGCCGCATACCTTTGACGATAAGAATACTTCTATGAAGAAGGCACCGTTTGGAATTGTCGGTCTTGAGACGGCTGCATGTCTGACCTATACGGAATTGGTGCTCGGAGGATATCTGACACCGATGCAGATGGCAGAGAAGATGAGTTATAATCCTGCCAAAATTATCGGCATCGACAAGGGAGATATCCAGAAAGGCAAGAAAGCGGATGTCGTGATCTTCGATCCGAAGGAGACTTACAAGATTGATAAGAATACATTTGCTTCCAAGGGAAGAAATACGCCGTTTGATGGAAGAAAAGTAACCGGTCGTGTGAAAGTGACTATCTGCGATGGAAATGTTGTTTATGAAGAATGTTAAATGTAAAATAGATAAATGATGAGGGCGAAGGCTCGACCGCAGAAGAATTGATGAATGAAGATGGATTCATGTTAGAAAATGAATCGTATTTCATATAAGAAGAGACAGAAAGGAAATACCATGATTAACAAATTAGTAGACAAAATTAAGAAGACAAATGCACCGATCGTTGTTGGACTCGATCCAATGCTTTCCTATGTACCGGAGCATATCCAGAAAGCTGCTTTCGCAGAGTTCGGTGAGACACCGGCTGGTGCAGCGGAGGCTATCTGGCAGTATAATAAAGCAATCGTAGATGCAACCTATGATCTGATCCCGGCAGTAAAGCCACAGATTGCGATGTATGAGCAGTTTGGTATCGAGGGTGTGAAGGCATTCCAGAAGACGGTTGATTATTGTCATGAGAAGGATTTAATTGTCATTGGTGATGTAAAGCGTGGAGACATCGGATCCACATCCGCAGCCTATGCAACCGGACATCTCGGTAAAGTACAGATCGGAAGCAAGAGTTATTCGACATTTAACGAGGACTTCGCAACCGTGAATCCATACCTTGGAACCGATGGAATAAAGCCTTTCGTTGATGTATGTAAGGAAGAGAAGAAGGGTATCTTCATTCTTGTTAAGACTTCCAATCCGTCCAGCGGAGAGTTCCAGGACCGCCTGATCGATGGACGGCCTCTGTATGAGATCGTTGGTGAGAAGGTTGCCGAGTGGGGGGCAGACTGCATGGGTGATTCCTACAGTTATGTCGGAGCAGTTGTCGGAGCAACTTATCCGGAGCAGGGTAAGATCCTTCGTAAGATTATGCCGAAGTCCTTCATCCTTGTACCGGGGTATGGCGCACAGGGCGGACAGGGGAAGGATCTTGTTCACTTCTTCAACGAAGACGGACTTGGAGCAATTATCAATTCTTCCCGCGGAATTATCGCAGCTTACAAGCAGGATAAGTACAAGGAACAGGGCATCACACCGGAGAATTTTGCGGACGCATCCAGACTTGCAGTACAGGATATGATCGCAGATATTGCAGGAGCGCTTGCAACCAAGTAAAGATAAAAATGGTGTTTCAATTTTGAAAAATAGATTTTGACAAATCGAGGCTGCGGAGGCAGTCACGATTTGCGTGGAGAATAACATGAGTGAAAAATTTCAGGAAAATGTAACCGTTGTTTCACAGGAACAGATTGCAGATGGTATCTTCGATCTGGTTTTACAGACGAAGGAGATTGCTGCGCATGCAAAGGCGGGACAGTTTGTATCGGTATACAGCGATGATGCGAGCAAGCTTCTTCCGCGTCCAATCAGTTTGTGTGGCATCGACCGCGAGGCGGGAACACTTCGTCTTGTCTATCGTGTGACCGGAGAGAAGACTGGGACGGAAGAGTTCTCAAAACTGGAAGCAGGAGATAGCATCAGGATTATGGGACCGCTTGGTAACGGATTTACCGTAGAGCCGGGCAAGAAAGCTTTCCTGATCGGTGGAGGAATCGGAGTTCCACCGATGCTGCAACTCGCAAAAGAGATTAAGGCTTCGGGAGTGGCAGAGTTTCAGACGATTATGGGATACCGCAACGCGCAGACGTTCCTTCTTGATGAATTCAAGGAGCACGGGGATGCATTTGCAGCAACCGAGGATGGGAGTGTAGGAACAAAAGGAAATGTCATTGATGCAATTAAGGCACTTGGCCTGAAAGCAGACGTTATCTATGCCTGCGGACCGACACCGATGCTTCGCGCTTTGAAAGCGTATGCCCAGGAGCAGAACATGGAATGTTATGTATCGATGGAGGAACGTATGGCATGCGGAATCGGTGCATGTCTTGCATGCGTGTGCAATTCTACGGAGAAGGACGCACATTCCAACGTAAAGAATAAGCGCATCTGTAAGGAAGGTCCTGTGTTTAATGCGAAGGAGGTAGAACTGTAATGAATATGTCCGTGAATATTGCCGGAGTAGAATGGAAGAATCCGGTAACTGTAGCCTCCGGAACGTTTGGTTCAGGTGCAGAGTACAGTGAGTTTACCGATTTAAATAAGCTTGGAGCCGTCACGACCAAAGGCGTTGCAAACGTTCCTTGGGCAGGAAATCCGACGCCGCGTGTTGCGGAGGTGTATGGCGGAATGCTGAATGCAGTTGGTCTGCAGAACCCGGGAATCGAATTGTTCTGCAAACGTGATATCCCGTTCTTAAAGCAGTATGATACGAAGATCATTGTCAATGTATGTGGACATTCCACGGAAGAGTATGTGGAAGTTGTGAAACGACTTGCGGATGAACCGGTGGATATGTTGGAAATCAACATATCCTGCCCGAATGTCAAGGAGGGCGGTATCGCCTTTGGTCAGGATCCGAAGGCCGTTGAGGCAATCACGCGCGAGATGAAGAAGTACGCGAAGCAGCCGATCATCATGAAACTGAGTCCGAATGTGACCGACATCACAGAGATGGCACGCGCCGCAGAAGCGGGAGGCGCGGATGCAGTATCTTTGATCAATACAATCACCGGTATGAAGATCGATGTAAATCGTCGCAAATTCGTTCTTGCAAACAAGACTGGTGGTATGTCCGGTCCTGCAATTCATCCGGTAGCGGTACGCATGGTATACCAGACGGCACAGGCAATCAAGATTCCAATCATTGGAATGGGCGGAATTATGACGGCTGAGGATGCAATCGAAATGATTCTTGCAGGAGCGACTGCAATTTCGGTGGGGACAGCGAACTTTGTGAACCCAAAAACGACCATGGAAATCGTGGATGGCATTAAAAAATATATGGAAAAGTATCATGTGAATGATATTAAGGAATTAGTAGGTGCTGTACAACAGTAATGCCTTGGTGGAAAATAAATATCGATTTAATAAATATAAGCAAAAGGACGCTGATATGGCGTCCTTTTGCGCATAAAATGGTGCTCTATTGACAGTGTCTGTTCCAGAGAAGAAGAACAAGCAGAAGCTCGATTCCGCATCTGTCACGGTAAAAGATATGCTCGCAGGCCTTACCCTAGAAGACATCACAAGCAAGAAAGCAGGCATCCGTGCAATGGCCGTTAAGGAGAACAAAAATAAAAAATTACTTGCACATGCGGCAGAATTCCGTTATTATTCCTCTGATACGTCTGTTGCAAACAATGGTGCATATAAGACGATTAAAGTAACAGTAGGTGAATAAAAAATGAGTAAGACATTTCATCGGGATGATGAGCTGGCGATGCGCCTGTTCTATGTGCTTGCATGGACGGCGATGATCGCAAATACAATTGGATATCTGAGCAATGCGATTCTCTACGGCTGGACGCCGTCTACCGTATTCTCGTTTGTGTGTGCGCTGGTGATGTATGTTGCGGGAGCCGCGGGATTTATCTGGCATACACATAAGATTCCGGGGTTCATTATCCTGATGATCTGCAATTTTGTAGAGTTCCCGGTTATGTACTGCGTGTACGGATCGGCGCGTATCGGCTATATGTTTCTGGGTGTTGTAGGTGTTGTGCTTTTTCTTGGAAGAGAATGGCGCTGGGTAGGAGCCGGTGTTGTGATCGCACTTGATGCGGCGCTTGTTTTATGCCGGAATCTGAATCTGGATGCGTTTCTGCCGTATTCGCAGCAGGAGAATCCGATTGCTGCATTTATGGATTTTGTGATTGCGAGTGCAAGCATTACAGTCATGCTTGTTGTGCTACTCCATAAATATGAGATGCAGCAGTTGCAGTTACAGGAGATGTCGGACGAGCTGCAGGAGATGGTTCATCTTGATCCACTCACAAAACTGTACAACCGGAGATTTCTCACGGAGCATCTGGATGAGAAGATTACGCGGGGCGACAATGAGTTTGCGGTCGCGCTGCTTGATATCGACGATTTCAAGAAAATCAATGATACCTATGGTCATGTATACGGAGATGAGACGCTGACTTCTTTTGCCAAGATTATGATGAAGCATATGGAGGGACAGGGTATCGCTGCACGCTTTGGCGGCGAGGAATTTATGCTCGTGTTTGATCATACGGATCTTGTGAAGATTCGTGCCTGCATGGACAAGATGAAAGTGGAGTTTGCTGCTTTGGGCAGGGAGACGAAGAATATTGAGATGTCGTTCAGCGGCGGCGTGGAAGTATTTCAGCAGGAGGACCGCATTATGAAACTGTTTAATGCGGCAGATGAGAAATTATATCATGCGAAGCACCTTGGCAAGAACAAGGTTGTTTTTGATGAGGCGGAGTTTGCAACGCAGATCTTCGTCGGAAGAGAGATTTTTAAAGACTGAGGCGGCGATCCATACCAAGAAGGGCGAGATGAAAGAAATCTTAAGTGATCATTACGAGATCGTGGAAGCGTATGATGGGCGGATGGCACTTGATATCATCGATAGGGAAAGCAAAACTGTATCCGGAGTACGGACTGACGAAGGAACAGATTGATGTCATTGTGGCTGCCAGCGCGCTTCACGATATCGGCAAGATCGCGATTCCGGTTTCAGCGCGGTAAGACGGCAGTTCGAGGAATTCTTAGAGAAGACAGTAAAATAGGAAGATAGCATCCTTAACTTTGGACGGTAGAGGATGCTATTTCTTTTTATTTTATGAGCTATTTCTGCGTTGAAAACAGGGGGATTATATGCTAAGATTATTTAGAAATGTTGCTGAAGGAGGATCAGAAAATAATGGAAGCTTACAAGAGTGAATTTATAGAGTTTATGGTAGAGAGCGATGTGCTCAAGTTTGGCGATTTTACGTTGAAAAGCGGAAGAAAATCGCCTTTTTTTATGAATGCGGGAGCGTATGTGACCGGTTCACAGCTTAAGAAGCTCGGCGAGTATTATGCCAAGGCGATTCATGATAATTACGGGGATGATTTTGACGTATTGTTCGGACCTGCTTACAAGGGTATTCCGCTTGCTGTTGTTACTGCAATCGCATACAGTGAATTATACGGTAAAGAAGTCCGTTACTGCAGCGACCGTAAGGAAGCAAAGGATCATGGTGCAGACAAGGGAGGCTTCCTTGGAAGCAGTTTAAGAGATGGAGACCGTGTTGTAATGATCGAGGATGTTACAACATCCGGTAAATCAATGGAAGAGACGGTTCCGAAGGTACGCGGGGCTGCGGATGTCACAATCGTTGGACTGATGGTCAGCTTAAACCGTATGGAAGTTGGTCAGGGTGGCAAGATGAGTGCGCTCGATGAGATTCATGAGAAGTATGGCTTCGAGGGTAAGGCAATCGTTACGATGGAAGAAGTTGTAGAGCATCTGTATGACAGAGAGTGTCAGGGAAGAGTTGTGATCGACGATACAATTAAAGCTGCGATCGACGAATACTACAAGCAGTATGGCTGTCACTAAGCCACGCAAGAGAATATTGACGATACTGTACGTGTTGTATTTGTGCCTGCTTTTTTATTTTCTGTTCTTCTCGGAAGGATTCGGCAGAACGGGAACTTCGGTAGAATATCGTTACAATCTTGTATTATTTCGTGAGATTAAGAGATTCTACCTGTATCGTTATATTCTTGGAAATAGGGCATTCTTTATCAATGTATTCGGCAATGTGATCGCGTTCATGCCGATGGGATTCCTGCAGCCGCTTCTCAGTGATCGGCAGCGAAGAAAGATTCTCGTTGTGCTGAACTGCTTTATTGTCAGCCTTCTTGTTGAGACGATCCAGCTTGTGTTTAAGATCGGCTGCTTTGATGTGGATGATCTCTTTTTAAACACACTTGGAGGTCTGTTTGGATTAATGATTTATTTTGTGTTTCAAAAATGGATGAAACGGGAAGGATAGATAACAGATGAGAAACCGAAGAAGAAGACACAGCTCCTACAAGTTTACGGAGAAGACCCATTCCAAGCGGGGAATGGTGGCAACGGGACTTGCAGCGGCGCTATTGGTTTTATATATTGTTTTTATTCACTTTGCATTCCGTGCAGACGGGAAACTGTCTATGTATTACGGAAGCGCTGGTGTAATGGCGATGCTTGTATCGGTAATCACGCTTGTGATCGCTGCAGGCAGCCTGAGGGAAGAAGATTCATTTAAGCTGTTCCCGAGACTTGGTCTGGGACTGGCAATAATCAGCATGGGATGCTGGATCGGCACCTATGCGATGGGAGTGTATATTTTATGAGTTACAAAGAATTATATCGTGAGTCCAACGAATTGGTGGAAGAACGCTTAGAACTTGTGATGGAGCGCATCGGAGGGATCGCATCGGACAAAGCATCAAGCGTTGCGGAGCCGTACCGTGCTTACTTTACCGGAGCGGCAGAGTATCTTTTTACGCTGCGGAAACTGGCAGATCAGGAATTGGACGGAACGCTTGCACAGATTACGGAGACGGATGGAGCCGTTCTTAAGGAGCAGCTTTATGCGGATGTGCAGCCGAAAGGATATGCGAAGAGTTTTGCAAATCCTGCATATGCGTGCGCGCAGTTGGGAGAGGAATACGGACAGATTCTTGCGATGCTATCTGCAAGATTTCATGGAATCGCACCGGAGTGCGCGCAGGGAAACCTGGAAAGTTTATGCCTTTATGCAGAATTGTTCGTGGAAATCTATAACTGCTTTGAGGATGAGGCAGATTTAAGTGATAAGGAACTGAAAAGTATTGTATATTCCTTCATGCATGACAATACGGAGGTGTTTGAGGAACTGAGCATTCGCCGTATGATCATGCCGGAATATGACTATGAGCGCACGATTGTGATGGATGCGGATTTGTCCGATACATCTTATCTGTACCGGTACGGAAGATGCATCGGAAGGGATGAGATCGAGTCTGCGCGTTTTTTAAATACATTTTCCGACGAAGAGATGCAGAGTATGGCGGATACGTTTACGGAAGGTTATCGTATCGGATTTGCAACCTGTAATAAGGATATTTCATTGAAGAATGTGGTGGAAATCCGCTATCCGATGGGATTTGAGCGGATGATCCGCTTTGCGGTTAAGAATTTTGAAGCAATTGGGCTGAAGTCTGTGTTCAAGCCGTTCTCCATCTCTGAGAATAAGCAGTATGAGTATGATCACAAGGAAGACCGTGGTCTGTGGCTGGATAAGCCATTTATCGAGCGGCGTCTGGAAGTGGATCGCAGCACATGGGAGAAGCTTAAGGAGATCGCACCGGGATACGGTGGACCGGCGGTTATTGATATCTTTGGCACGGAGCCGTTCGCACCGGAGCAGAAGGCGCAGAATGTGAAGTACACAGATCGTCAGCAGCAGTTGTCGGTGTATGAGCGAAGTGAGGTCAGTCAGCTGATCAATAAATATATTCACGGTGAGGAGCGCAGCTTTACGATTATCGCGTATCCGGTTCCGGCGATCGGAGACCGCTACAGTGAAATCTTTGCGGAGACGGTGCGCATCAACACGCTTGACTATGTACAGTATCGTGATATGCAGCAGAAGATCATTGACGTATTGGATACAGCGGATCGCGTTCATATCCAGGGAACAAACGGAAACAAGACGGATCTGTATGTGAAGATCTATTCGCTTTCTGATCCTGCAAAGGAGACGGCGTTTGAGAATTGTGTGGCAGATGTAAATATTCCGGTCGGAGAAGTGTTTACTTCCCCAGTATTACAGGGAACACAAGGTAAGCTTCACGTCAGCCAGGTTTATCTGGAAGAGTTGAATTATAAGAATCTGGAACTGGATTTTGAGGATGGACGCATTGCAGCATATACCTGCACGAATTTCGGCTCCGAGGAGGAGAACCGCAAGTATATTGAGGATAATGTATTGTTCCATCACAAGACACTTCCGATGGGAGAGTTTGCGATCGGAACGAATACGACTGCGTATGTGATGGCAAGAAAATTTGGTATTGCGGATAAGCTGCCAATCCTGATCGCCGAGAAGACCGGACCGCATTTTGCAGTGGGGGATACCTGCTACACATACGATGAGGATAATATCACTTACAATCCGGACGGTAAAGCAATCGTTGCAAGGGACAACGAGATTTCGCTGCTCCGCAAGGAAGATGTCTCAAAGGCATACTTCAACTGTCATACGGACATTACGATCCCGTACGATGAGCTTGGAAGGATTACGGTAATCCGTAAGGATGGTTCGACGGAAGACATCATTGTGAACGGCCGCTTTGTTGTGCCGGGAACAGAGGCTTTGAATGTGCCGCTTGATGAGCTGGATGCACAGTCATAGACAGGGGAAATGAAAGAAGAATTGAATGATGGCGGATCTTACCATGCATCCGCCATCATGCAAGATACAGGCTGGCCTTTTGTGCCAGCACAAAGAGATGAAATTTAGAGGAGGAAATGACAATGGCACAGGTAGGAATTGTAATGGGAAGCGACTCGGATATGCCGATTATGGCAAAGGCGGCAGATATCCTGGACAAGCTTGGAGTAAGCTACGAGATGACGATCATCTCCGCGCATCGTGAGCCGGATGTATTCTTTGAGTATGCAAAGAGTGCAGAAGCAAAAGGATTTAAGGTGATTATCGCAGGCGCCGGTATGGCAGCACATCTGCCGGGCATGTGTGCGGCAATCTTCCCGATGCCGGTACTCGGTATTCCGATGCACACAACTTCACTTGGAGGAAGAGATTCGCTTTACAGCATCGTACAGATGCCGACAGGAATTCCGGTTGCAACCGTAGCAATCAATGGTGGAGCAAATGCGGGAATTCTTGCAGCTAAGATTCTTGCTACAAGTGATGCTGCATTATTGGAGCGCTTAAAGGACTACTCCAAGAACTTGAAGGAACAGGTTGAGGCAAAGGATGCACGCCTGAAGGAAGTTGGATATAAGAACTACTAATTACTAATATTATGATTTACTATTGGAAAGTTTGCTTTTTTATAGATATACTACTATAAGAAGTAATAATATGTTCAAATACAGATATTAGGAGGAAAAATAAATGGATTACAAGAATTCCGGTGTTGATATCGAGGCTGGTTACAAGTCAGTGGAATTGATGAAGAAGTATGTAAAGGAGACCATGAGACCTGAGGTATTAGGCGGTCTTGGCGGATTCTCCGGTGCGTTCTCGCTGGCTGCGATCAAAGACATGGAGGAACCTGTGCTTTTGTCCGGAACCGACGGATGCGGAACCAAAGTTAAGCTTGCATTCTTATTGGATAAGCATGATACGATCGGCATTGATGCGGTTGCAATGTGTGTCAATGATGTTGCATGTGCAGGTGGAGAACCATTATTTTTCCTTGATTATATTGCATGTGGTAAGAACTATCCGGAGAAGATCGCAACGATCGTAAGCGGTGTCGCAGAAGGCTGCAAGCAGTCCGGCTGCGCATTGATCGGTGGAGAGACTGCGGAGCATCCGGGTCTGATGCCTGAGGATGAGTATGATCTGGCTGGATTTACCGTAGGTGTTGTTGATAAGAAGGACATTATCACAGGAGAGAATCTTAAGGCTGGAGATGTGCTGATCGGTATGGCAAGTACCGGCGTACATTCGAACGGATTCTCACTAGTCCGCAAGATTTTCAAGATGGACAAGGAAACTTTAAATACTTATGTGGATGAGCTCGGAAAGACACTTGGCGAGGCTCTCCTTGCTCCGACAAGAATCTATGTTGGTGCGATGAAGTCGATCAAGAATGCCGGTGTCCGCGTGAAAGCATGCAGCCATATTACCGGTGGCGGATTCTACGAGAACATTCCGCGTATGTTACCGGAAGGAAAACATGCGGTCATTGAGAAGAACAGCTATCCAATCCCACCAATCTTCACACTGATGGCAAAGGAAGGCAATGTTGAGGAACAGATGATGTACAATACATACAACATGGGACTCGGAATGATTGTTGCAGTGGATCCGGCTGACGTGGACAAGACAATGGAAGCCATTAAGGCAGCTGGTGATACTCCATATGTAGTCGGCAAGATTACAGACGGAGAGAAGGGTGTAACATTATGCTAAAAATCGCAGTATGTGTATCCGGCGGAGGAACGAATCTCCAGGCGATCATCGACGGAATTGAGAAGCAGACGATCACGAATGCTGAGATCAAAGTCGTAATCAGCAACAATAAGAATGCGTATGCTTTGGAACGCGCGAAGCAGCATGGTATCGAGGCGGTCTGCATCAGTCCGAAGGATTATGAGAGCAGAGATGCATTCAATGAGGATTTTCTTGCAAAGCTGGATTCGTATGAGGTTGATCTGGTTGTGCTGGCAGGATTCCTTGTTGTGATCCCGCCACAGATGATTAAGGAGTATCGTAACCGCATTATCAATATTCATCCGTCACTCATCCCGTCCTTCTGTGGAACCGGTTATTATGGTCTGAAGGTGCATGAGGGTGCTTTGGCACGCGGTGTTAAGGTGACCGGAGCAACGGTGCATTTTGTGGATGAGGGAACGGATACAGGTCCGATCATTTTACAGAAAGCGGTAGCGGTCGAAGAGGGTGATACCCCGGAGATTTTGCAGCGACGTGTGATGGAGCAGGCAGAGTGGATCATTATGCCACAGGCGATCGACCTGATCGCAAACGGCAAAGTGTCTGTGAGCGATCATAAGGTAACAATTCATAAATAGTGATAAGTAATTCAGCCACGGAACCGGAATGTGTGATGCATACGATTTCTGTGGCTGGTGTTTAATAACAGGAGGAGACAGATCATGAAGGTTCTTGTAGTAGGCAGCGGTGGACGTGAGCATGCAATTGTAACAAGTGTATCAAAAAGCCCGAAAGTGGACAAAATTTATTGTGCACCGGGTAACGCAGGTATCGCAGCACTCGCAGAGTGTGTACCGATCAAAGCGATGGAGTTTGATAAGCTGGTTGCTTTTGCGAAGGAGAAAGAGATTGATTTTACGATCGTAGGAATGGACGATCCGCTCGTTGGTGGTATTGTTGATGTGTTTGAGGCGGAAGGTTTAAAAGTATTCGGACCGCGCAAGAATGCAGCAATACTTGAGGGATCTAAGGCTTTTTCCAAGGATCTTATGAAGAAATACAACATTCCGACTGCAGCATATGAGAACTTCACAGATCCGCAGGAGGCACTTGCATATCTTGAGACGGCGAAGATGCCGATCGTGCTGAAGGCGGATGGTCTGGCTTTGGGCAAGGGCGTACTCATCTGCAATACCCTTGAGGAAGCAAAGGAAGGTGTCCGAACGATCATGGAGGACAAGAAGTTCGGTTCTGCTGGTAACACGATGGTTATCGAGGAGTTCATGACCGGACGCGAGGTATCGGTTCTCTCTTTCGTAGACGGCAAGACGATCAAGATTATGTCTTCTGCACAGGATCACAAGCGTGCGAAGGATGGTGATCAGGGACTGAATACCGGTGGTATGGGAAACTTCTCACCGAGTCCGTTCTATACAAAGGAAGTGGATGATTTCTGCAAGAAATACATTTATCAGGCTACGGTTGATGCGATGGCGGCTGAGGGAAGACCATTTACCGGTGTCATTTTCTTCGGTTTGATGCTGACTGAGGATGGACCGAAGGTACTTGAGTATAACGCAAGATTTGGTGATCCGGAGGCACAGGTTGTTCTTCCTCGTATGAAGAACGATATCATCGATGTGATGGAAGCATGTGTGGATGGCAAGCTGGATATGATCGACTTACAGTTTGAGGACAATGCGGCGGTCTGTGTTGTTCTTGCATCAGACGGATATCCGGTTGCTTACGAGAAGGGATTCCCGATCAGTGGCTTCGAGAATTTTGAGGGTAAGGATGATTATTACTGTTTCCATGCTGGTACCGCTTTTGACAAGGATGGACGCATCGTGACAAACGGTGGACGTGTGCTTGGAATTACCGCGACCGGCAAGGATTTAAAGGAAGCCAGAACCAAGGCTTATGAAGCAACCGAGTGGATTACATTCGAGAACAAATATATGAGACATGACATCGGAAAGGCTATTGACGAGGCATGAAAAAAGGCATAATTTTTGATATGGACGGTACATTGTGGGATTCTGCTGCGGGGGTAGCAGAATCCTGGAATGAAGCGATGCGGAGGATCGGATATGATCGTACGCCGCTGACGGCCAAAGATATTCAGTCTGTTATGGGTAAGACCATGGAGGAGATTGCAGATATTTTATTTCCGGATCCGGATAAAGAACTTCAGGAAAAAGTATCAAATTTATGTTACCAATTAGAAAATGACTACTTGCGCAAACATGGTGGAGTGTTGTATTCTAATATAAGAGAAACAATGGAGCGTTTGAAGGCAACGTACCATTTGTATATTGTAAGTAATTGTCAGTCCGGCTATATTGAGGCTTTTTTGGATTATTATCATTTTCATGATCTGATTGAGGATTTTGCCTGTTATGGTGATAATGATAAACCAAAAGGAGTCAATATCGCATTATTGTATGAACGCAACGGACTTGATGATGCGGTCTATGTTGGTGACATACAAGGTGATTATGATGAAAGCATGAAGGCGGGAGTGAAGTTTATTCATGCTGCTTATGGTTTTGGAACGATTCGTGAGAAGGTTCCGGAAATTCATAAGTTTGAAGATCTTGTTGAAGCAGCGGACAAGGTATTCGAGGGTTAAGAGGAAATATGGGTAAGCAAAAACAAAAGAGTAAGGCGCCTGAGCAGATGAACGAAAAGTGTTATCTGCTTAAAGTCGTTGCGGAGCAAAACCGGGAACGTATCTTAGATTATGATGTGGATCAGGATACGGTCAAAATCTATTGTATCGTGGATGGTCAGTTCAAAACTTTGCATGAGGTCCCTGACTATATAAAAGGGGATGGATTCGGCAAGTATTTTATTGATCCGGAGGATATTGATAATTATCACAAGGCACTGGAAGTCTGTCTTACCGAGCCGTGCAGCCAGCTTGTGGATGTGCGTTACCATGACAAGGGAGCAAAGAATGAATGGTATCGGGCTTATTTAAACAGTTTGACAGATGACAAAGGTGAAATCGTCCGTATTGTCGGCCGGCTGATGTCGGTTCAAAAGGACAAAATGGCAAACGAGAAGATTCAGCGCAGAGCGGAAATTGATGCACTTACGAATGTGTATAATCATAAAGCGTTTGAGGAAAAATGTGAAAAAGAGATCGCAAAAGGAAAAGCGAACGCGATTTTTCTGATGATGGATGTTGATGATTTTAAGCTGATCAATGATACACAGGGACATAATGTTGGAGATCTTGTTCTTAGCCAGACTGGTGCAATCCTGAATGAGGCTGTCAGCGGACGTGGATTTGCAGGACGACTGGGCGGCGATGAGTTTGCAGCGTTTGTGTGGAATCTTGGAAGCATTGAACAGATGCACGAGTTCGTTGCTAAGCTGCGGGATAATTTAAAGACCATTATTTTTGATATGGAATATTCTGCTTCGATCGGTGTCGGTGTGCTGGACAGTGATGCGCCGCTTACCTTCAAGGATATGTATTTTAAGGCGGATCAGGCGGTCTACGCAGCGAAGCATCATGGTAAGAATCAGATTGTCTTCTATGAGGATATTGACGAGAAAGCAGCGGATGAGACCGAAGAGGTTCTGATCGAGAATCCGGCTGAGATGGCTGAGGATGCAGACGAGAGAGCAATTCTGACGCAGCTTAAGGAATGTCTGGATTATTTTAGTATCGAGTCTTATGATGAGGCAATGATGCATGTCAGACAGGCACTCAGTGTATTCTATGATGCAGATGTCGTTACTGTGGTATCATTAACCGGTGAGAATGGCTGCATTGCTATGGAGTACCACAAGGAGAGCGCGGACATGATGGCGAAGCTCATTGTCAGTGAGGTGGAGCAGAGTCGTGCGAAGGCTTTCGCGGAGCTTCTCGGTGAGAAAGAGGATATCTATGTGCATAATCTGAAGAGTATCCGTGAGTCGAACACGAAGCTTTATACGCATTTTGCGGATAAGAGAATCTGGTCGGTGATGCTGGCAAGACTTTTTGACGGTGGACAGTCGATTGGTATGATCCAGGTAATTAATCCGCGTAAGCATACAGCGGATTCGGCATTGATTCATATGCTTGGAGAGTATTTGAGTGTGCGGGTGCTTCTGAACCGGGCGCAGGAGAATGTCCAATCTTAAGAAAGTCACAATATAATTGTAATAGAATATGAAAACAAAAAGGAATCGGTTTTGATACAATGATTGTATCAAGCCGATTTTTTGTTGGTATTTGTGGGGGACTAATTAAGATGATATTATATTTAGTGGAGAAGTTAATCGGAGCAGGCGTAACACTTCCTGGCGTGCTATTGTTTTTATATTACACAGATCGAAATCGATTCAAAAAGAAATGGTTCTGGGCGGTTTTATTTGTTGTGTATATGAATGCCATGTTTTGTGTGGTTGGAATTCCATCTGCACAGTTTGTTAGATGGAATCCGGAAATCAATTGGATTCCGTTTCGTGATTTTTCATCTGCAAATATTGTAGGGATGAGTCTAAATATTCTGATGTTCATTCCGTTTGGAGCATTCCTTCCAATCTATTTTGGAAGGTTTTGGAAAATGAGTACGACCGTTCTTGCAGGTGCATTTATGTCGTTTACCATCGAAGTACTTCAATTATTTACCTTTCGGTTGACCGATATTGATGATCTCATTATGAACACGCTGGGTACACTGCTTGGTTATGGCATTGGAGCTATCATTGTTCATAAGCAGAAAGAACGGTTAGTGGATCATGATGTGATGAAACTGATTGCCATAATTGGAATTTGTATGTTGGTCGTTGTCTTTGTGAATGAACCATTGGTGATGGCAGTGCTCGCAAATTAAGGTTTGCAAAATTCGGGTTTGCCTCGCTCAGATTTGCTTCCTAAAACGGACGATACCGGATATATAGTAATCGACGAAAATTAGCAATAATTTTGTCTATAAACGAGGGAATCGGAATCCTTTTATGACGTAAGTTGTTGGAAGCAAGACACCATCCGGGACAATACTTAATTTTCAGAAAAATCGACAAGTTAACTTCGGGAATAATTTTGGATAGACAGCTACAATTTGTTACTACTACGCTATTAGCAGAGTGTACTGGAACTCCGAAGCAGTTGTCGATTTGTCCTGAAAATTAAGTATTGTCCCGGATGGTTGTATGTTGGAAGAATACGTCATAAAAATCCCGCTTCCTGTTGATTGGACAAGTTACTGCTAATTTTCTTTTTACTTACCAGATCCGGTATCTGCGTATTGGATAAATCTGAATCTGATTCGCGTCAAAAATTTGCG
>ERZ1034713.456-NODE-456-length-24376-cov-24.988199_pt1 | contig 24376 bp, 23 predicted proteins | sample MGYA00520692_ERZ1034713 | MGnify/ENA primary metagenome ERZ1034713 (study PRJEB33766, sample SAMN09781717) | gut metagenome | biome: gut microbiome | host: Homo sapiens | place: Madagascar | study: EMG produced TPA metagenomics assembly of the PRJNA485056 data... | reverse complement strand
TCGGCAACCCCATGTACCACTGGACCAATCTGGAGCTGCACGTTTTCTTCGGCTACGACGGCGTGCTGAACGGCGACACCGCTGAGGAAGTGTGGAACCTGTGCAACGACAAGCTGCAGCACGACCCCAAGCTGACCGTCCGCGGCCTGATCGAGCAGAGCAACGTGGCTTTCATCGGCACCACCGATGACCCCATTGATGACCTGTACTGGCACAAGAAGATCAAGGAAGATCCCACCATCAAGTTCACCGTGGCTCCCTCCTTCCGTCCTGACAAGGCCGTCAACATCAGCAAGCCCGGCTTTGCCGAGTACATGGGCAAGCTGGCTGCCGTTGTGGGCAAGGAAAAGCTGGCCTGCATCGACTGCGTGACCGATGCCCTGACCAAGCGCATCGAGTTCTTTGCCGAGATGGGCTGCCGCGCTTCTGACCACGGTCTGGACTACGTTCCCTACCGTGAGGCCACCAAGGACGAGGTGAACGCCATCTACCAGAAGGTGATGAAGGGCGAGAGCTGCACCGTGGAAGAGGCTGAGAAGTACCAGACCTACATCCTGATCCATCTGGGCAAGCAGTACCATCGTCTGGGCATTGCCATGCAGATCCACTACAACTGCCTGCGCGGCGTGAACCGCAAGATGAACAGCCTGCTGGGCCCCGACACCGGCTTTGACATGATCAACACCGCCACCTGCGGCGGCGAGATCGCACAGCTGCTCAGCGCCCTGAACGACACCGACGAGTGCCCCAAGACCATCATTTACAGCCTGAACCCCGCCGACGATGCACAGATCGGCACCATTCTGGGCTGCTTCCAGAACAGCGAGGTGCCGGGCAAGATCCAGCACGGTTCTGCATGGTGGTTCAACGACCACAAGATCGGCATGGAGGATCAGATGATCCGTCTGGCAAGCCTTGGCCTGCTGGGCAACTTTGTGGGTATGCTGACCGACAGCCGCAGCTTCCTGAGCTACACCCGTCACGATTACTTCCGCCGCATCCTGTGCAACATCATCGGCCAGTGGGTCGAGGACGGCGAGTATCCCAACGACGAGAAGGCTCTGGAGAAGATCGTCAAGGGCATCTGCTTCGACAACGCAAAGCGTTACTTCAACCTGTAAGTCCTTTTCCATTTTCCCGGACTGAATCTCCGCGCCGCCCGCAGACAATGCCGTCTGCGGGCGGCGCTTTGTTTTGCCTTTTTACGCCAAAAATGCACCGGATGTGCCTGTTTTTTCACCTTTCATCGGTTGTTTTCCGTCTTTTTCTACAACTTCTCCATTATCCCTTGACTTCCTTATACAGGGGGAGTATATTTTTGCATGGCATTCTGGCCAAATCACTGCATTTTTTGATGGAGGGAACCCATGAACGGTTTAAAAGAAGCCTTCAGCCGCGAGAATCTGCTGAAGAATCTAAATTTCTTTTTCCTGCTGAACCTCGGCCTTGTGCTTACGGCAGTAGGCATCGTATATTTTAAAAATCCCAACCACTTCGCCTTCGGCGGCACCTCGGGTCTGTCCATCCTGCTGGCAGACCTGTTCCCCCGCATCAATGTGGGCGGCTTTATGTGGATCATCAACTTGGTGCTGGTGGTGCTGGGCTTTATCTTTTTGGGCGTCAAGTGCATGGGCTGGACGATCTACTCTTCCTTTGCACTCTCCTTTTTCGTGTCCTGCTGCGAGTGGCTGTACCCCTCCGGCGTGTCCCTGAGCGGCGATGCCATGCTGGATCTAGTGTTTGCGGTGTTCCTGCCCGCGCTGGGCGCTGCCATCGTGTTTGATATCGGCGCCTCCACCGGCGGCACCGACATCGTGGCGCTGATCCTTGCCAAGTACACCTCCATGGAGATCGGCAAGGCGCTGATGGTCAGCGATATCCTCATTGTGCTGGCCGCCGCCGTGCGGTTCGGCATGGGCACCGGCCTGTACTGTATTCTTGGCCTCATCGGCAAATCCTTCGTGGTTGACGGTGCCATTGAAAACATTCGCCTGCGCAAGGTGTGCACCATCATGACCGCGAACCCGCAGCCCATTCTGGACTTCATCATCCACAATATGAACCGCTCTGCCACGGTGGAAAAAGCCTACGGTGCCTACACCCACCACGAGCTCAGCGTGCTGGTGACCGTGCTCACCCGCCGTCAGGCTTTGCAGCTGCGCAACTTCCTGCGGGAGAACGACCCCCACAGCTTTATCACCATCGTCAACTCCAGCGAGATCATCGGCAAGGGCTTCCGCTCCTTCAACTAAGGTCTGCCCGCCTCTTCCAATTCATTTTCCGCTAAAGGCTTCCCCCGGCCGGGGGAAGCCTTTATTCAGAGGATTGCCCCCGTGTTCCGTGCAACTCCGTACTTGAAGAAAAACGCAAAATAGTGTATTATATAGTATTATGAGTAAAAGGGGGCACGCTGTGCCCTGACAGGGGGAACCTATATGGCTGATAAAAACTTTCTGACGGATATCATCGATGCCGACCTTGCCGAGGGCAAGGTGCAGCAGATCCACACCCGTTTCCCGCCGGAGCCCAACGGCTATCTGCACATCGGCAGCGCCAAGGCCATTTATATCAACTGGTCCATTGCCAACCAGTACGGCGGCAAATTCAACCTGCGTCTGGACGACACCAACCCCGCCCGCGAAGGCGAGGAGTACGTCAACAGCATCATCGAGGATCTGCACTGGCTGGGTGCCGACCCCAACGGCGGCATCTTCTACGGCAGCGATTACTTTGACAAGTGCTACGAGTACGCCGAGAAGCTCATCACCGAGGGCAAGGCTTATGTGGACGACTTGACCCGCGAGGAGATGCGCGAGTACCGCGGCTCCGATGCCGGCAAGCCCTCCCGCCCCTCTCCGTGGCGTGACCGCAGCCCGGAGGAGAACCTTGACCTGTTCCGCCGGATGCGTGCCGGTGAGTTCCAGGAGGGCGAAAAGACCCTGCGTGCCAAGATCGATCTGGCAAGCCCCAACATGAATATGCGTGACCCGGCCATCTACCGCATCAAGTACGCTGAGCATCACCGTCAGGGCAACAAGTGGTGCATCTACCCCATGTACGACTTCGCCCACCCCATTCAGGACGCCATCGAGGGCATCACCCACAGCATGTGCAGTCTGGAATTCGAGAACCATCGCCCGCTGTACAACTGGGTCATCGAGAACATCTTTGGTGCCGAGTTCCCCAAGCAGCGCGAGTTTGCCCGCCTGAACATGACCAACACGGTCATGAGCAAGCGCTATCTGCGTGAGCTGGTGGAGATGGGCATCGTGGACGGCTGGGACGATCCCCGTATGCCTACCCTGTGCGGTCTGCGCCGCCGCGGCTACACCCCCACTTCCATCTTCACCTTTGTGCGGGAGGCCGGCATCTCCAAGTCTGACAACCTGATCGATATGCGCCAGCTGGAGGCCTGCATCCGCAGCGAGCTGGACCTGACCGCACAGCGCCGCATTGCCGTGCTGGAGCCGGTCAAGCTGGTGGTGGACAACTACCCCGCCGACAAGACCGAATACTTTGACGTGGCCAACAACCCCAACCGCGAGGCCAACGATACCACCACCCGCAAGGTGGCCTTTACCCGCGAGCTGTGGATCGACGCCGAGGACTTTGCCGAGGTGCCGCCTCCCAAGTTCAAGCGTCTGACTGTGGACGGCGAGGTGCGTCTGATGGGTGCCTACATCGTCAAGTGCACCGGCGTGGACAAGAACGCCGACGGCAGCATTGCCGCCATCCACTGCACCGCCGACCTCGAGACCGGCAACGGCAACCCCGCCGACGGCCGCAAGGTCAAGGGCACCATCCACTGGGTAAGCGCCGCACACTGTGTGGACGCCGAGGTGCGCCTGTACGACAAGCTGTTCACCGAGGCCAACATGAACGGCATCCCCGAAGGCAGCGACTACAAGGACTACCTGAACCCGGAAAGCGTCACCGTGCGCACCGGCTGCAAACTGGAAGAGAGCCTGAAGGACGCAAAGCCCGGCGAAAAGTTCCAGTTCGTGCGCACCGGCTTCTTTACCCCGGACAGCAAGAACCCCGGCGTGTACAACCGGGTGGTCACCCTGCGCGACAGCTTCAAGCCCGCAAAATAATCATCCCCAAGGAGAAGATACCATACCATGACCGCAAAAATGACCCGTAATATCCTGCTCATGCTGGCAACCACCGTGCTGATGGGCATTGTGCTGAACCTGTATATCCACAACACCGGCACCGTGCCCGCCGCTGACAACGCCGCTCCCCTTACCGATGGCAGCTACACTTCCTCTGCACAGGGCTGCCTGAGTGAGGTGACCGTCACAGTCACCGTGACCGGCGGCAAGGTGACTGCCGTGCAGGTGGACGCCTCTGCCGAGACCCCGGAGCTGGGCGGCAAAGCCGCCGAGACGCTGTCTGCGCAGCTGACACAGACCGGTTCCACCGCCGGTGTGGACGCCATCACCGGCTCCACCATGACCAGCGAGGCCATCTTTACCGCCATGGACGCCTGCCTTGCGCAGGCGCAGTGATGCTGTAAACTACAAAAACAAAAACTGCCGCACAGTTGTGCGGCAGTTTTTTTGTTTCTGTTCCTTTGTGCTGAACGATTTAGAATGCGCTCCGCGTTTGCTCTGCGCATGTTCAGCGGAAATGCTATTTATAATTTCGTAGTGCCGGGGCGTCTGCGGACGCTCCGGCACTAATTTTCACGGCTGGGGTCGTAAGGGCAAGCTGCATATTGCGTTCCCCTACAAGCACTGTACCACAGGTCGTTTTTCATTGCAGAACACGTTGGATTATGCTATACTTAATCCGCCGCACCAAAAGCGGCAGGTGCTGTCTGCACAAAAGGTGGTCTAGCTTCCTCCGGCAAGCTTCCGGGGGCTGTGAAACCTTATTGTCTGGTTCCCCCGGACGCAAACGCGAAAGGGGGGATGCCACATGACACTGGATAACGTTCTGCAGCTGTTCGTCATCATTGGCGGCACAGTCGGGATCACGTTCAAGATTTCGTGGGCGATCTTTCAGGAGATCCATAACAATAAGAAATGACCGCCCCAGCTTACCAAATCTGAGCGGTCATTCTTATTGACATACTTAGCTAAAGGAAGCTGACCATTGCAGACAGCACCTTTTCTATTTATAGTATAACGCCCCCACGCCGTTTTGTCAAGCAGCGCCGGTTTTACAGGGTGCTTTGCAGCCGTGCGCCGCTGGCGTACTGGGTGCGGCGGTCCATCTGGTTATCCAGCGGCTGGCCGGCGGCATAGCGTTTGAGGTTGTGTGCAAAGATATCCACGATGTTGTCCAGTGTCTTGGGCAGGCTGAAGCCGCCGGTGACATGGGGTGTGATGATCACGTTGGGCTCTGCCCACAGGGGATGCTCCGGCGGCAGCGGCTCGGGGTCGGTCACGTCCAGCCCTGCGCCGGAAAGCCGCCCGCTGTGCACGGCAGCTGCCAGTGCCTCGCCGTCCACGGCAGTGCCGCGCCCCACATTGAGCAGGATAGCACCGGGCTTGCAGAGCGCCAGCCGCTCTGCATTGAACAAGTGCAGCGTCTCCGGCGTGCCGGGCAGGCTCAGCGCCACAAGGTCGGCCTGCGGCAGCTCTTCGTCCAATTCGCTCTGCGCCACCACCCGGGTGCAGTAGTCCGGGCAGGGGGTGTCCGGGTGCACGGTGCGGCGCACGCCCACCACCTCGGCCCCCAGCGCATACGCCCGCCGGGCAAAGTTCGAGCCGATATCGCCCATGCCCACGCACAGCACCCGGCTGCCCGCGATGCTGCCCACAGAGTGTCCGGTAGGTGCCCAGCGGTGCTCCCGCTGGTTGTCCCGGTAGGTGGGCAGCTCCTTGAGCAGGCTGAGCCACATTGCCAGCATACACTCGCTGATGGCAAGCCCATAAGCGCCGGTGGCGTTGGTCACGATGCACTTCTCCGGCAGCACCCCCGGCTCCAGATAGTTATTGGGGCCTGCTGCGTTGGACTGGAACCACTCCAGATGATCGTTCTGCCGGATCAGCGGCACCGGCAGGTTGCCCAGCACCGCATCAGCCCACAAGGCATCCTCCGCCGTGGCGGTATCCGGGGTAGTAAAGCGATATGCAAAGCCCTGCACCGCCTCAATGCGGGTCTTCTGCTCTGCGCTGATGGGCAGGCAGACAAGGATATGTTTGGACATAATGAGTTCTCCTTCCCTCTTTTTGTCTATCATACCGCAAACTGCGCGGCGGCACAAGGGGGCGGTTCTGTGCTTTCAGGCATACCCTGTAAAAGAACAATGCCGAGCAGCCCGAAAGCCACCCGGCACCCCATTATATTTCAGTCCAGTGCACGGATGGCATCCACTGTGCACTGATACTGCTCTGCCACCTTTGCAAACTGCTCCTGCGTGCCCTCCAGCTGCCCGGCGCGCAGGGTCTCGGTCAGGGTATAGGTGGGCTCGTACAGATTGGAAAAGCCCAGATTCTGGCAGACGCCCTTGAGGGTATGTGCCCCGCGGAACGCCTCTTTCACGTCTCCCCTGCGCAGCCCATCCTCCAGGATCTGAAAACTGTCGTCCTGCAAGAACATCCGCACAAATTTGCAGATCATGGCTTCGTTATACAGCCGCCCCAGCACCTCCTGATAGTCCGCGCCCATCTTATTATAGCATTCCTGTATCGTCATCGCTTACGCCGTGCCTTTCTTTTTTAGCTATCGTCTGCTTTCCCACCGCCGCATCTCACTACGCTTCACGGCGATATAGTGTTATGATAGCACCTTTCCGACCAGTTTGCAACTAGAGTGCAACAAGTTTTGCACTCTGTATAGTTTTTGCATCCGCTTTTCGGCAGTTGCACCAAACCCGCACCCAGTTCCCATAAAAACCGCCTGCTACCACGCCCTTTTCCGCTGTTGCCAGCTGCCGCTTCTGTCGGCTGAAAAAAAAAGCAGACCGTGCAGTGCCGTCAGCTGTGGATTCTGTATTGACGAACCGCGCAAAAAACGATATACTATGTTTTGGCGGTGCAGCTGTGCCGCCGGATGCCGGGGTGTTGCGCAGTTGGTAGCGCGCCTGCTTTGGGAGCAGGAGGCCGCGAGTTCGAGTCTCGCCACTCCGATACTGCAAACGCACGTTGATTCGATGAGGATCAGCGTGCGTTTTTGTTTTGCCGGTAAACCTGCCCGAAAGGGTGCAAAAACCGCGCGCACTGCAAGGCCGCTTTCAAAAAACAGAGCAGCCTTTTTTATTTCCTCCTCTTTTGCGGGATTGATAAAATCCCACAAGTGCGGTATACTGAATAGAACTTTATTCGAGCAAAGTAAGGAGGTGCGGCCCATGGCGATCGGTGTTCCCCGCCCGCTGGCGTTAGAAAAGCCGCAGAGCGTCGATCTGGCGCAGGCGGCGCGGTATTTCGGCGCGCACGGCGAGCCGGACGCTGCCACGCTGGCACTGCTGCAAAAGTGCGCGGTGCCGCTGCTAGCGGCGGCGACGCCCCGGGCGGTGTGGCTGCTGGCAGATGTCCCCGCCCTGACCGAGGCCGGGCTTCTGCCCGGTGAAGACGTGCACAAGCATCTGACCGGCTGTGGGCAGGCCATTCTGCTGGCAGTGACGCTGGGCCCCGGGGTGGATGCCCAGATCCGCCGGGCGGGCGTGGGCGATATTGCCGCCGGGGTAGCCTCCGATGCCTTGGGCAGCGCACTGGCCGAGCAGGCCGCCGAGGCCGCCGAGGCGCAGCTGCGCCAGTGGGCGGCGACTGAGGGAAAGTATCTGACCGGGCGCTTTTCGCCCGGCTACGGCGATTGGGACATCGCGGTGCAGCCGCTGGTGGCAGCGGCGCTGGACACAGTGCGCAAGGCCGGGCTGTGCGTCACCGACACCAACCTGATGACCCCGCGCAAGAGCGTGACCGCCCTGCTGGGGGTCAGCGACCACCCGGTAAAGGGACAACTGGCCGGGTGCGGCCATTGTGTGCTGCGCACCCGCTGCGAATACAGAAAGAGGGGAAAGACCTGTGCAAGTGAATGAACTTTTCAAGCAGAGCAATACCATCCTGCTGGACGGCGGCATGGGCACCATGCTGCAAGCTGCCGGGCTCAAGCTGGGCGCACGCCCGGAGGAGCTGAACATCACCGACCCGGCGCTCATCGAGGGTATCCACGGGCAGTACGCTGCGGCAGGCAGCCGCATCGTCAACGCCAATACCTTCGGCGCTTCCGCCCACAAGCTGACGGGCAGCGCCTACACGCTGGAGCAGATCATCACCGCAGGCATTGCCAACTGCAAGCGCGCCTGCGCGCCCTACGGTGCGCTGACCGCGCTGGACGTGGGCCCGCTGGGCGAGCTGCTGGAACCCAGCGGAACGCTGGCTTTTGAGGATGCCGTGGCCGAGTACGCCCGCATCGTGAAGGCGGGCGAAGCCGCCGGGGCAGACCTGATCTTTTTTGAGACCTATACCGACCTGTACGAGCTGAAAGCCGCCCTGCTGGCTGCCAAAGAGAACACTCACCTGCCCATTCTGGCAAGCATGAGTTTTGAAGCGGGCGGGCGCACCTTTACCGGCTGCACAGTGGAAAGCTTTGCCGCCACCGCCCGGGGCTTGGGGGCAGATGCCGTGGGCATCAACTGCTCGCTGGGGCCCAAGGAGATCTTCCCCATGGCAAAACGGCTGGCAGAAGCCGTGCCCGGCAACTTCCCGGTGTTCGTCAAGCCCAACGCCGGACTGCCCCGGGCAGACGGCAGCGGTTACGACATCACCCCGCAGCTGTTCGCCCTGCAAATGAAGCCCTACCGGGAGCTGCACCTGTTTGCCGCCGGCGGCTGCTGCGGCACCACCCCGGAGTTCATCAAGCTGCTCAACGGCACCTTTGCAGGCTGCACCCCGGGGCGTCCCGCGCACCGGATGCCCTCGGTGCTGTGCACCCCGGTGGACGCGGTCACGGTGGACGGCATCACGGTGGTGGGCGAACGCATCAATCCCACCGGCAAAAAGCGCTTCCAGCAGGCACTGCGGGAGGGCGACATGAACTATGTGCTGGAACAGGCCGTCAGTCAGGCAGAAGCCGGGGCGCAAATTCTGGATGTGAACGTAGGCGCGCCCGGCGTAGACGAGCCGGTGCTGATGGAGCAGGTGGTCAAGGCGCTGCAAAGCGTGACCAGCCTGCCCTTGCAGCTGGATTCCTCCAACGTGGAGGCGCTGGCGCGGGGTCTGCGGGTGTACAACGGCAAGCCCATCGTCAACTCCACCAACGGCGAGCCGGAAAAGCTTGCCGCCATCCTGCCGCTGTGCAAGAAGTACGGCGCAGCCATCGTGGGTCTGGCCATCGACGAAAAGGGCATCCAGCCCAAGGCCGAAGACCGCGTAGCCATTGCCCGCCGCATCACCGAGGCCGCGCTGGCAGCGGGCATCCCCCGGGAGGATATCTACATTGACTGCCTCACCCTGACCGTCAGCGCCCAGCAGGAGGATGTGCTGGCCACGGTGCAGGCGCTGGAAGCCTGCAAAAAAGAGCTGGGAGTGCGCACCGTGCTGGGCGTGTCCAACATCAGCTTTGGCCTGCCCTGCCGCACCTACCTGAACACCACCTTCCTGACCATGGCAATGTACGCCGGGCTGGACCTTGCCATCATGAACCCTTCCAGCGAGGAGATGATGGCGGCGGTGTACGCCTACAACGTGCTGACCAACCGGGACAAGCAGAGCACAAAGTACATTGAACGCTTTGCCGACCGCGTGCCCGCCAGCACCGCGCTGGCACAGGCTGCAAAGGCAGCACCTGCCGCCAGTGCTGCCGAAGCAGAGCTTACCGGCCCCTACGCCGCCCTGATGAAAGCGGTGGAAAAGGGCTTGAAGGGCGACGCCGCCGCCCATACCCGCGCCCTGCTGGCAGAAAAGCAGCCGCTGGAGGTGGTGGACGAAGCCTTGATCCCCGCTTTGGACATCGTGGGCGGCAAATACGAAAAAGGCACCCTGTTCCTGCCGCAGCTGCTGCAGGCCGCCAGCGCCGCCCAGAGCGCCTTTGAGGAGATCAAGACCGCCATTGCCCAAAAGGGCGAGGGCAGCGCCAGCAAGGGACGCATCGTCCTTGCCACCGTCAAGGGCGACGTGCACGACATCGGCAAGAACATCGTCCGGGTCATTCTGGAAAACTACGGCTTTGAGGTGCTGGACCTTGGCCGGGACGTGCCGGTGGAGACGGTGGTGGACACCGTGCGGGAAAAGGATGTGCATCTGGTAGGTCTTTCGGCTCTGATGACCACCACCCTGAAAAGCATGGAGGAGACCATCACCGCCCTGCGCTCTGCGGGGCTCGACTGCAAGATCATGGTGGGCGGTGCCGTGTTGACCCCGGAATACGCCGAAAAGATCGGCGCGGACTGGTACGCCAAGGATGCCAAGCGCAGCGCCGACATTGCCAAGGAGTTCTTTGGGGTGTAACGCAAATATTTCAGATTCAGACTGCTGAAAAGCGCGGACTTTTCAGCAGTCTTTTTTCATGGGCAGGGCGTTTATTTGCAAACTGTTCAAATTTACCACAAAGAATTGCCACGATTGTCTGGCATAATAAGGGTGCACTCAGGGAGAACGGAACGGACATCCCCCATAACCTCCGAAAGGTTCTCCCCGCAAATGCCCATGCAGGCACATTTCCCTGCGGGTGCGGCCGCAGCAGCGGCGCACAGCAGGCCCATAAAAAACTGTCTCCCGTTTCTATGCGAGGCAATAGCCAGAACGGCGGACAGACTACCAAATCCCTCCTGACCAAGCCGCAATGTTCAGGGGTTCCTATACAGCAGGCAGTGTCGCTTTCCTCCTCCTTTCCACGACACTGCCTGCTTTTTGTTTGCGCATTTTTCCGTGAAAAGCAAGAAAGCGCAAAGTCGGAAGAACCCCTTGCCCTCGTCCCTGCATACAAAAACCGCCCCGGCTTCCTGCTGCGGAAACCGGGGCGGTTCATTTGCTTTATGGGTGCTTTTTCAGGCGCTCAATACCTTTTTGAAGTTTTAGTCATATCTGTATTTAGAGGATTTGCCGTACACTTTTCGGAGCGACTTTTTCAGGCTGACCACTGTTTCTTTGATGATCTTTGCCTCGTCGGCAGAGCAATCCGCAAGCTGTTCAGTCATCCAGCTGTCAAACACCGGCTTTGCTTTTTTGATCTCAATGCACAGCAGTTCATCTGCCGAACAGTCCAGTGCGTTGATGATGTCGATCAGCGTTTTCAGGCTGGGCACGGAGTTGCCTGTTTCGATATGGCTGATGTGCGTGACCACCACGCCGACCTCATTGGCCAGCTGTTCCTGCGTCATGCCTTTTGCCAGGCGGCAGGCACGGATGCGTTTTCCGATGTCGGCGTAGTCCACCATAGTACAAGTACCCTCCGTTTTGTGAAGTGATACTTGTATTGTATGTGTATTCGACCGGGATTGTAATAACCTGAAAGTGCAATGGATTTTTCAGGCACAATTCCCGCCGCGCACATTCTTTTTATTTCGAGTCCTTGTTCATCTTCTCTCTCAAAGATGCGTTCTGTCTTTTGAGTGTGTCGATCTCCTCGCTGTTGGTGAACCGTCCAAATCCTTTGGAAAGCTCTTTTATCTTGGCCTCGTTGTTCTGGATTCTAGCATTCGTCAGTGCAGTATTTGCCACAGTTGCAGCCACTGCAAATGCAGTTCCGGCCAGACCAGCCAGCAAGCCCTTTGTTGCGTCTTCCTCTCTCTTTATTCCATTTCTGATGTCGCCCATATGTTTTGTCTCCTTTACTGTTTGTTTTATATTTCATCATCCCATTACTAGGATGACGTTGCCATTTTCTTCGACATCCTTCCAGAATGCCTCGTCCTCGTCTTTGCTGCACCCCTGAAGGAGCGCGATATTGGGCTGGATCATCTGTTCAAAGAATTCGTGATATTCATCCACCGCATCTACTACAGAGTCATTCAGCAGCTGTGCGACTTCGCATTCAAGCTGGACAGCCTCTTGCTCTGCCTTAATCAGACCCTGCAGCTTCTGCATGTACCCGTCCATTGTTTCCAACGCCCGCTTGCCCCGACGAAATTTCGGTTTGTCTACGATCTTCTGCACGCTTTGGACATAAATTTGAATCGCACCCTCATAGCGATGTCTCGCCTTCATAAATTGATCTGCAGCCTTTTCCAGTTCTTCCCGTTGTTCTTCCTTGGTCTGCGCCCTATAATAATTCTTGAGGTAGCTCTTTCCGTCTTTTATTCTTGCCGCGTAGTCATTGAGGTGCAGGTCGCCCAATAGATCAAACGAGTCGTTAAAGGCGTCAATTTGAGCGAGGTGCAGCTCTACGAGAAATTTGGCCAGCCTTTGCGGGTCCTCTAAGCCGCCATATGTAATCAGCTCCCTAACGGCCTTATCCTGCATCATTCCCGACCCTCTGAACAGCATATCAGCCAGAGCGTTTGCGTTGACCGGGCTTTTTTCTGCATTCAACACGTCTTTTGAGCATATACTTATCGCCTTCGTCATGACATCTTTGCTATGGTCCAATACTATCATCTTGAACTTATCTACGTCAAGTGTTTTTCCGGTTGCGCTTTGATACGCCCCTGCACCGGCAGAAATGATCCGGTCCTCATTGTCTTTGAACAGACTTTTTATTTTATCCATAATGCCCATTGTAACATCCTCCTTAAAGATAGGTTTACCATACTTTTGTTATCGCTTCAAGACAAATTCCTCATCGGAGCACATTGCCGCTTTGAACGTGCCAAAATCTGCATGCTGCAATGCCAGCCCGGTCTGATTGGAATATGCCAGAATCGCATAGACTGCACGCTCGTACTGTGTATCACCGTCAGCCAGAACATCAAACGCATTCAGCAGACCGTTCAGCTGTGCCTTCTGCCGGGACTCATACCTCTGCATGAAATCATTCAACTGCCGGTGATACTCCCGGGTCAACCGGGTCGTTTCCTTTAATATCGCTGTCATCCGGTCCGCTTCTTCGGCATTCAATTTTGCCTGTTCCAGAATCGAGCGGGTGCAGGACACCATATAAGTAGCTGCTGTATAGATCGCCATCGGGATGAAGGGATTTGCTGCTCCAAGGGTCAACGCAACCGCCTTTGTGAAATAGACAGTCGAGACCGATTTTATCGTGGTATCCGTCAATTCCGCTTGCAGCTCTTTCCCGGAGATCTCGCCTTTGGCATAGGCGTACAGGGAGACTCCGCCGTCGATCAGCCCGCCTGCCATCACTGTGGCCGCTGTGGAATCTGACAACACCGGTATTCCAGCTTTTTTCCCGGTCCACCGGAGCGTCGCACTCAGCACGCCGGTTTCTCCACCGCGGACAGCGCCTGCCGCTGTGTCTCCGCCAACTTCTGCAAGTGCTTCATCAAACGTCTTTTTGTTCTGGAATACTTCGAACGAGTTTCTCACACCGGAGACAATGGCCGTCGTCACACCAGCCGCAACTGCCATATTGGAAACAGTCGCCCCAACCTCCCGGGCAAACTGTTTTCCTTCAAACCGTGCCGCATATTGCTTCACCGCTTTCTGTGACACCCTGTCATCTGCTCCCCGCAGCTTTTGCAGCTCTGCCGTGGTCGTTCCTCCGGAAGAGATGCCAGAATCCGGGTCGGTCAGTCCATTCCTTTGCAGATTCTGGAGTGCATTCTGATATGCCGCGCGCGAGATTTCTCCGTCTGCGGCCATCTGGTCCAGACAGGCTTCAATATCCTTCAGCTGATCAATGGGCGCGATCCGCTGCATATCCATGTACTTCGGGTTCACAAAGTTCTCGGCTGCCATTCTGGGATTGTTGTTATATTTTGCCTGCCCACGGCCGACAATGCGTCCGGCTTTCTGCATCCGGAAATCATCCGGAGCCGTATGTCCACCGTATCCGCCGCGGCTTTCCGGAAGGTCTGTAACGGGATTCCGGTCAAATAGTTCTCCCCGGTTGGCCATCTTGGTCTGCAATTTTGCCGCCTCGATATACTCAAAGAGATTTCCCTTTGACTGCTCAAAGCCAACGTTTGTAACCTTTCCGGCCTTATACAGTAGTTCGCCCATAGACTCCATTGCTGTATCCGAACCTGTTTGTACCGGGCGGGAGCCTATGTTCCCGGCAAACGCTCCCATCTGTGCGTAAAAGCCTTTTTTCTCTTTATCCCACATACATTTTCCTTTTATGGAGCTTTTATTACAGCCCCCATACGTTTTCCATCGGGCAAGCTGTTTTTGCATCCTGCAAAGCAGTCGCCGCACCCGGGTCGATCTCGCCGCCCTCTGTCAGGAGCGTTGCCGTCAGAACCGAATACAGCACCTGTGCCATCAGCCACGCCTGATGCAACTTTTTTTGCTCTGCATCCGACAAGGCATTGAAGTCGATCTTTTCTGTTCCGGTCTTCTGCAAATTTCTGCTCATCCACCGCTGCTTCTGCCTGCCAGTCCGCTCGATATTCCTCATTTCATTCAGTGTCTGATAGAATGCCCTGCGGAAATCCACAAGAAAATCCGTATATTGCACAGAGAGCGCGGAGACCCGTTTCATGAAGTCGGTCATCACTCCAAGCTGTTCCACCGTCTGTTCCAGTTCTGCTTCGATCTGTCTGGCATTTGCCAGTTTTTCCTCTGCCTTTGCCTTCATTAGGGTGCCTGCTACCGCAAGCACCGGCCCTGCCACAATGCCGCCCAGAACGACCGTTCCGCCAGCCATTCCCAATCCGCCTGCGGCCAGCGAACCACCGCCGAACCATGCCAATGTGGCGTTTGTTGCCGCCACGCCGGACAGACTCGCGATCGCTGTGCCGGTCGATGCCGATGCAAACATCATTGCCCCGCCATAGGATGCAATGCCTGCCAGTGCACCGCTGCCCAGCGCCGAAATTCCCGCATGAGTTATCTCAGATGCTTTGATGGATGCGATCTCCATATTTTTCAGATTGTCAGGGTTCTCGATCTGGAGCCTCAAACGGTCGTTAAGCTCCGGGCCGCCCTCCATCCGGACATTCTTGAAGGACTGAAAACTCTGCACAAAATCGTGCATTTCTTTCGACCATATATCCAATTTTATCGTGCCCAGTGTTTCAAGCTTATTCGTTGTTTCCGCGCGCTGTTCTTCCAGTGCTTCCTGTGCCTGCTGGCAGGCGTCCTGTGCAGCTTTTACCATATGGTCAGCCTTGGAGTTACTGGAGATCGCCGATGCGCCTTTTGTTACCCCCGCTACTCCGGCCACCGCTGCGGCCCCCAACATTATGAATGAAATTGGCATCTTTTGTTCCTCCTTAAATTTTCCTCACTGCTTCGAGAGCACCTTTACATAGTCTCCCTGACTGCGTACCCACATCTCGATGCCCATCCCGAATACTTCCGCCTCCAGAACCCAGCCCTTATCCGTCACCTGCAAGACTTTTGCAGTAGGCAGACGGTCGAGCACCGATTCCAGACTTGGCCCGGTATACTCGAACCGGATGGTCTGCAACGCGCCGCCGTACATGAACTGGATGCGCTTGCGCATCTCGCCCTCCTGAAAGCGGTCGGTATAGCGCTGGGCAAAGTGCCGGTCGAGGGTCTTATAGTTCTGAATACGGTCGATGCGGTAGATGGTGGGGGAGTTGTCCTGCGGGTTCTGGAAGTGTTTGTCCTTGTCGATGCCCTCGATGAACGCTGCCAGATAGAAATAATACTCACTGAACAGGATGCCCACCGGCTCAATGGTGCGCACGCGGGTCTCGCCGTCATGGGTGCGGCAGTAGGTAATTTCCATCAGATTGTGGTTTTCGATCGCAGTGCCGATCTCCCACAGGCTCTCGATAAACTTCCGGCCATGCTGCGGCTCAACATAATGAAAACGTTCGTTGCTGATGAGATCTTTGACCTGATTCAATCGGTCCAGCGGGGTGCACACCTGCACCAGCTTGTCCAGAATAGGAAACATCTCCTCCTTGACCATGGAGCGGCTTTCCAGCAGGATCTTGCACACTGCCAGAATCTCGCTGCTGGTAAGGAAGCGCGAAAGCGTGTCATCCAGCAGATAACCGCCCTTTGCGGAGTTGTATAAGATTTCCCGGCGCGGCTCGCTGTCTGCAAAGTAGCTGCGCAGGGTGTCAAGGTCGCGCTGAATGGTTTTCTCACTGACGCCGAAGCGGTCAGCCGTCTGCTGTTTGTTCAGCACACCGCCCTGTACCAGCACCTGCTGGATATAGAGTATCCGGTCTAATCTACTATTACGCATAGTTCATTCTCCTTCTGGCTCATTGTAACACAGTGCAACAGCAGTCGCAATTCTTTGTGTGAACTTTTGTCGTTTTGCGGAATAACAGCATAGATTTTGTCTCTTTTGCACAATTCCAGTATACAAAAAGAGATGGACAGACAGCCTGTCCATCTTCTAAAAAGTCAAGTGAAAAAGTCAAGTGTTTTTCTCACAAATTCCATCTGCGGTTCAGCCGGTAGACCACGTCCCACACGTCATCCTTAAATGTATACATTACCTGACGCAGCGATGCACCTCTGCTTACCATACAGACGACCAGAAACAGCCCGGCGGCAAATGCCGCGCCCAGCAGAAACATCCATCGTTTTTTCATTGTGTGCTCTCCTTTGACGGCGTTTACATTCTTTTGTCTGTCTATTATAACGATCCTGTTGGACAGCCTGCTTGTCCTTCCATGCAGGATGTTTTTGCTATTTCCGCTTTTCCCTGCAAGTTGCAGCGCAAAAAACCGCCCCGGCTTCCATTACGGAAACCGGGGCGGTTCGTTTGCTTTATTTGTGCTTTTTCAAGCGCTCACGCAATCACTTGCGGGGGTTCTTGATAGCAGCCTGAGCGGGTGCCAAAATTACAGAGCGTTGGGGAAGAATGATAATACGTTTTTATAAGTCAACAAAACGTTTTTATCTTCGCACAAATCCTACTCCAGAAATATTTCCTGTTCGATCGTGACTCCGTATTGCAAAATCTTATCAATTGCATCAACAAACAGCGTATGTCTTCCCGCATTCCGCTCTTCCTTCAGCTTCTTCAGATACTGCTCCGACCGCTTCAGGCCATTTTTATGGATGCGGCTTTCCAACTTTTCTGCAAAACTGCCGGACAGCGCCCGATTCGCCTGCATCACCAACAAGTTCCGCGCCACCACCGACAGTCATATGCAGGTCATGGCTGCCAGCCTGATGACCGAGCAGGATGTGGTGCTGTTCGTCTCCTACTCCGGCGCTACCCGCGACCTGATAGAGACCCTGCGCACCGCCAAGGCCAACGGCGCAAAGGTCATCCTGATCACCCACAAGGGATCTGACATCCACCGTATTCTTTTGCCGTTCTTTCTATGCAAAAAAGCTGCCGCACCGGAAAAACCGGCGCGGCAACTCTTTTTGCAGGAACCTGTACCGGCGCTACGGGACGCACCAGCGGCAGGAACACACTTATTTACCAAAGACGGCAACGTAGTCCTTCTGGAACTTTTCAATGCCGGCATCGGTCAGAGGGTGGTGGATCATCTGCTCCAGCACCTTATATGGCACGGTGGCAATGTGTGCACCGGCCAGTGCGCAGTCCGTGATGTGGATAGGATTGCGCACCGAGGCAGCGATGATTTCGGTATGGATATCAGGGTAATTGCCGAACATCTCTGCAATGGTCTGAATCAGGTCGATGCCGGGCTGGCCGATATCGTCCAGACGCCCCAGAAAGGGGCTGACATAGGCAGCACCGGCACGGGCAGCCAGCAGCGCCTGATTTGCGCTGAAGATCAGGGTGCAGTTGGTGGGAATGCCCTCGCTGCTCAGCACCTTGATGGCCTTCAGCCCCTCTGCCGTCATGGGGATCTTTACTACCATGTGCGCAGGGTCCAGCGCGTAGATAGCACGGCCTTCCTTAATCATCCCTGCAGCATCCAGCGTAGTGGCCTTGACCTCGCCGGAGATGGGGCCATCCACAATGGAGGTGATCTCCTTTAGAGTCTCGGCGTAATCGCGGCCCTCCTTGGCAATCAGGCTGGGGTTGGTGGTGACACCGGCAATGATGCCCATATCGTTTGCCTTGCGGATCTCGTCCACGTTGGCCGTATCAATGTAGAATTTCATACCTGTATTCCCCTTTTTTCAGCAGACGCTCACTTCAGCAGCGCCTCGGCATGAGCTGCAATGTTCTCGGCGGTCAAACCGTACTCCTTGAACAGATCGGCGGGCGAGCCGCTCTGACCAAAACGATCCATAATGCCCACGCGGTCAAACTTGCAGCTGCACTTACCGGCAATGGTCTCGGCGGTCACACCGCCCAGACCGCCGATGATGCTGTGCTCCTCGGCAGTAACAACAGCCTTGCACTTATTGGCATAGGCCAGTGCAGTCTCGGTATCAAAGGGTTTGATGGTGTGGAAGTTGACAACAGCGGTGCTGATGCCCTTGGCCTCCAGCGCATCTGCTGCCTTCAAAGCTTCCGGGATCATCAGACCGGTGGCAAAGATCGCCACATCAGAGCCATCCTTCATCACGTTGGCCTTGCCGGGGATAAAGGGGGTGTCCTCCTCGGTGTACACATCGGACACCGGACGTGCCACGCGGATGTACACAGGACCCTTGATGTCGATTGCTGCCTTAACCGCCTTACGGGTCTCAATGGGGTCGCAGGGTACCAGAATGGTCATGTTGGGCACAACGCGCATCAGGGCAATGTCTTCCACGGTCTGATGGCTGCCGCCGTCCTCGCCCACGCACAATCCGCTGTGGCTACACGCCACCTTGACGTTGGCGTTGACGTAGGCAATGCTGTTGCGGATCTGCTCGTAGGCGCGGCCGGTACCAAACAGTGCAAAAGTGCTGATGAAGGGGATCAGACCGCTGTGTGCCATACCGGCAGCAGCACAGGTCATGTTGGCTTCGGCAATGCCGAAGTTGAAGAACCGCTCGGGATACTTCTCGGCAAAGATGTTGGTCATGGTAGCGTGTGCAAGGTCTGCATCACAGACGACGACCTTCTCATTCAGACCACCGATATCACGCAATGCCTCGCCGTAGGCGACGCGCATAGATTTACTTTCAGCCATCTACTTCTACCCCCAGTTCTTTCATAGCCTTGATGTACTCTTCCTTATTGGGTGCCTTGCCGTGCCAGCCGACCACGTTTTCCATAAAGGAAACGCCCTTGCCCTTCACGGTCTCGCAGCAGATGAAACGGGGCTTACCCGGGGTGACGGGTGCCTGAATGGCATCCACGATGGCCTGAATATCATGGCCATCCACCTTGACGGTCTCAAACCCGAAGGCGGCAAACTTGGCACAGGGATTGCCCACCGGCATGACCTGATCGTTGGTGCCGTCGATCTGCAGCCCATTGTGATCCAGCAGAACCACAAAATTGTCCAGACCGTACTTCACAGCGCTCTCGGCTGCCTCCCACACCTGACCTTCCTGGATCTCGCCATCGCCCAGAATGGCGTATACCCGGTAGTCCTTGTGCAGGTATTTGGCTGCCATAGCCAAACCGCCTGCCACGCTGACGCCCTGTCCCAGAGATCCGGTGTTCACATCAATGCCCGGCGTCTTGTTGCAGTCGGGATGGCCCTGCAGGTGGCTGTGCAGCTTGCGCAGGGTCCACAGATCCTCCCGGGGGAAGAAACCCAGATCTGCCAGAATGGCGTACTGTGCCGGGCAGCCGTGACCCTTGCTCAGCACAATGCGGTCACGATCCTCCCACTTGGGGTTCTTGGGGTCCACATGGGCAGTGTTATAGTAGATAGCCATGAGCATCTCCACCAGAGACAGTGATCCGCCCGGGTGGCCGGACTGGCACAGATACAGCATCTTGATAATGTCTGCGCGCAGCTGCTTTGCTTTTTCCTGTTGCATAGCAAGTTCCATAATATGTATCCCTCTCAATCAGATTTGAAGATGTACGTTTTTACGCAGCCGTTGCACCCAGCAGCATATCCGGCAGGAAGGTAACGACCTGCGGGAAGATACAGGTGACAGCCAGCGTGATCAACAACGGAACCATGAAGGGCAGGATCGACTTGTAAATGCGTTCCAGCTTGATCTTGTTCACGTCCGAAATGACAAACAGGCACACGCCGAAGGGAGGAGTGACCTGACCGATCATCAGGTTCAGCACCACCACAACGCCGAAGTACACCAAATTGTAGCCCATGGTGTTGGCGATGGGCAGCAGCACGGGCAGCATCAGGGTCAGGATAGCGCCGGGCTCCATGACCATGCCAAGGATCAGCAGGATGATGTTGATAATGAACATGACAACCGCCGGGTTGGAGGAAACACCGGTGATGGTGTTTGCGATGAGGGCGGAGATGCCCTCCTTGGCCATGACGTAGGTAAACAGGGTGGAAGTACCGATGATGAACAGTGTGTTTGCAGAGGAGATGGCACTTTCCTTCAGGCACTGCAGGAAGGTTTTGAGATCCATGCTCTTATAGACCAGCACAGAGATAATCAGCGCATAGATGGTTGCCACTGCAGAGGCCTCGGTGGGGGTGAACCAGCCCAGCGTAAAGCCTGCCAGAATGATCACGGGGGTGATGCAGGCGGGCAGCGCATGAACGAACTGACGCGCCAGATTGCGCAGGTTGAAAGCGGTGCGCTCGTAGCCGCGCTTGACGGCGTAGATGCAGATGAGCACCATCATCAGCACTGCCATGACCAGCGCCGGGATCACACCGCCCATAAACAGCTTGGACACACTGACCGAGGCCGACGCGCCGTATATGATCAGCGGGATCGAGGGCGGGAAGATGGGGCCGATGACTGAGGAGGCCGCAGTAACGGCAGCGGAGAAATCATCGTCGTAACCGTGGTCACGCATGGCCTTGATCTCGATAGCGCCAAGACCGCCGGCGTCGGCAGAAGCAGAGCCGGACATACCGGCAAAGATGACCGAGGCCAGCACGTTGGCGTGACCCAGACCACCGGGAATCCAGCCCACCAGCTCGCGGGCGGTGCCGAACAGCTCGTCGGTGATCTTACCGGCGTTCATCAGGTTGCCCGCCAGAATGAACAGCGGAATAGCGATGAGCAGCCAGCTGTCAATACCGGAAACCATCTTTTGACCGATGACCACCAGCGGGTAGCCCAGAGACAGGCAGCCCAGCACGGCAGAGAAGCCGATGGACACCGAGATGGGAACGCCAATGATCAGAAATGCAACGAATGCAAGCAAGAAGAGGATCATGCGGCCTTCCCTCCTTTCTTAGCGGCAATGTGGCCGACCAGCATCTCAAGGCTCTTCAGCGCAATGAACGCACCGGCAATCGCCATAGGGATGTATTGGATGGTATAGTGAACATTGGGCATGGTGGCATAGGTGCGGGAGGCCACAAATCGGTACTGTGCATTGAAGGCCACGATCATCACGACGCCCAGACCCAGACCTACCAAATCGGTGATGTACCACACGATCTCGGCAGCAACACCATGCAGGCGGGTGACAAGGAAATCCAGCCGGATCAGACCGGACTTGTTGTACAGGGGGATGATGCCGATAAATGCCATCCACAAAAACAGGATGCCGCACAGCTCGGTGGTGGGCAGCCAGCTTTGGTTCAAAAAGTTGCGGCGGCACAGCTCGGTCACGATCAGTCCAACCAAGCCAAGGATCATTGCCATAATGATCCACTCAGCCACCTTGGAAATGGTGTCTGTGATCTTTGTCAAAACTTTCATGTTGCCATTCCTTTTTTAAAAAAGGCGCAGGCCCATCCGAAAATCGGCCTGCGCCGCTGCAAATACAACGAGCTTCGGGAGATTCCCGTCTTACTTATTGCCGTAGTTGTAGATGGTATCGACCAGGCTCTGATCGTACCATGCCTCGCTGGCATAACGGGTGTAGTATGCGGGGATGTCCAGCTTCTTTTTGAAGGAGTCGATGTCCGGGTTATCGCAGAACTGCACGCCGCCCTCTTCCATGGTCTTGCGGGCAGTCACGTTATCCTCAGCGATGCAGTCAAAGCTGAACTGTGCAGCTTCCTTTGCCTTCTCGCGCAGCACATTCTGGGTGGTCTCGTTCAGCTTATCCCAAGCGATCTTGTTGGCAGCCATGGTGCAGCCCATCCACATATAATTGATAAAGCTGAAGTAGCCGATATCGTCCCAAGTAGCATTTGCTACTTCGTGGTAGGTGGCGTTGTCCTGTGCCTGTGCGGTGCCATTGCTCAAGGCGGTAGTCAATTCGGTCAGAGCCAGTGCCACAGGGGTAGCGCCCAGCGTGCTCCAGCAGTCGGTGTACATCTGGCTCTGGGGCACGCGGATCTTCAAGCCGATCACGTCGTCAGCCTTCTCGATCTGGCCCCAGCTCTTGACGGTGGAAACATGACGCATACCGTTGTCGCCCTCAGCCAGATAGACCAGATCGTAATCACCGAAGTCGGCAAAGATCTGCTCACCGATGTCGGTGCTGTTCAGCACCTCGTTGGCTTCCTCGGCGCTGGTGAACAGGAAGGGCAGATCCATGACCTTGGCTTTGTCGTAGAAGGAAGTAAAGCCGGAAGTACCTGCAAAGATCAGATCAATGGTGCCCATACGGGTGGACTCGATCGCCTCGGCATCGTTGCCCAGCGTGCCGCCGTACTGCACATCGCACTTGACTGCGCCGCCGGTAGCCTCTTCGATCAGCTCACCGTACTTGATGATGGTCTTGGTGGGCACGCTGTTTTCGCCGCCGGGGCTGTACAGGGTCAGGGTAGTGTTGGTAAAACCGGCATCGCTGCCGCCTGCGGAAGCTGCGGTGGAGCTGGCGGTGCTGGTGGTAGTGCTTGCGGAAGAGCCGCCGCAAGCGGCCAGACCCAAAGCTGCTGCGCCGATACCGGCGACCTTCAGAAAGCTGCGGCGAGAGATCTTTTTCATAACAGTGTCCTCCTGTTTTCTTGGGCAGAAGCATTTTTCGTGCAACTGCTTCTGCCGAATCGTTTGATTGACGAGAAACCCGACGTTGTAGGATTGTAGGACAATCCGTATCTGTGCTTATAGAATACCTTACTTTGCAAAGAATTTCAATTTCCAGAATCACCTAAAAATATATCATTTTTTTATCTCTTTGCACAAAAACTTGTATCCATGTTGCAAAACCTGCACGGATGTAGCAATTTTTCGTCTCAAAAGCGGCAAAACATGTTGCACTGTTCTACAATTTTGCAAAAAAGCACCAGCAGGGCGCTCCCCCGCTTTCCAAAGAAGCGGAGCAGCGCCCTGCTGGTGCCTGCGTATGCTTTTTTTACGGGCTGTGCCCTTTTTTCCTCTTATAAGGAGACGTTTCCGTCCCTGGTCATGCTGATCAGATCCTGTGCCACCAGCTCCAGATGGCTGTGCATATAATGCTCGGCGGCATCAGCATCCCCTGCCTGCAGAGCCGCCAGAATTTTGGCGTGGGGCATAATGGCGTTCAAGGCGTTCTGGTTGTGCTGGAAGGTGCGCTGCCGGAAGTTTTTAATGCGCTCACAGGTCTGATGGTTGATCTTGATCAACAGTTGGTTCCGACTGGCTTTGACGATGCTGGTGTGGAATTTTTCGTCATACTTTGCAATGGTGGCAGCATCCTGTTTTTCCACTGCTTCGACAAATTTTTGATGGATGTGTTGCAGTTCCAACAGATCCTCGGGCTGGCTGCGCTCTGCCATCAGGCGGGCAGCCAGCGGCTCCAGTGCGTTGCGCACCTGCACGCAATCCAAAAGCTCCATTTCGTTGGCTCTGAACCACTGCACTGTCTGCTCTGTGCCCGCCTCCTTATCACTTGCCACAAAGGCTCCGCGCCCAGGGCGGATCTCCACAAGCCCCTTTGCCTCCAACAAGCGGAATGCTTCCCGCACGGTGCCGCGACCCACTCCCAGCTGCTTGCTCAGGGTCATCTCCGCAGGGAGCTTGGTATCCACTGCATAGGTACCGTCCATAATACGGTCTGCAATGACCTGCTCCACCTGCTGCACGATAGACACCCGCTTCAGACTGTTCAGTTCTGTTGCCGGTTCTGCCATAAGGACCAGCCTCCTCCTCTTTAAAAATACGCAATAGGATATTTTTTGGTACAAAAACAGCCCCCGCAGCAGGGATGTGCAAAGCTGCGCTCCTGTTTTTCTTAGAACAATTATAGCGCGGTCTATTGTATGATGTCAAACACTTTTTGAAAAACCCGGTTGTTTTTTGAGTAAAGAGCTTCAATTGCCGTATTCTGCCTAAAATTTATTAATGAAACACGAAAATTCTTTCATAGCTTGAAAATACCTGTTGACATTTCCATGCGCAGTGTGTATGATAAAGGCAAGATAGATTGTAGGACATCATACAATCAAAAACACTGTCATGAATAGTCTGCATAAAGGAGATATCGTTATGAAGATCGCGCTTATCAACGAAAACAGTCAGGCCGCCAAGAATGGCATCATCGAAGCCGCCCTGAAGAAGGTGGTGGAGCCCATGGGCCACGAGGTGGTCAA
>ERZ1034713.449-NODE-449-length-24512-cov-81.391217_pt1 | contig 24512 bp, 16 predicted proteins | sample MGYA00520692_ERZ1034713 | MGnify/ENA primary metagenome ERZ1034713 (study PRJEB33766, sample SAMN09781717) | gut metagenome | biome: gut microbiome | host: Homo sapiens | place: Madagascar | study: EMG produced TPA metagenomics assembly of the PRJNA485056 data... | reverse complement strand
TGCTTAGAGTAATACTTGATTTCTCAAAAGCGAGTGCAAAAGTACTAACTATTTTTCATTCCACCAAATGTTTTGAGGAAAAAGTTTCGAAAAGCGCCACTTTTTAACAGTTATAAACATTTAAACAAACTATCAGATACTCAGCACCTTATAATATACATGCGCACACTGGAGCGCGCATACATACGCATATATGCGCACGCTCTCGCGCGCGCATATTATATATTGTATTCAAATATTTTTGTTTATTTTTTAAGGGTAAACTCAAACTTGAGACCGCCTTCCGGCAAATTACTTACTCGAATAGTACCTCCATGCAGGAGAACGGCATTCTTAACAATGGCAAGTCCGAGACCTGTACCACCCATTTTGCGGCTACGCCCCTTATCCACCCGATAAAAGCGCTCAAACAAACGGGCCAGATGCTCCGGTGGTACTCCCTGACCATTATCCCGGAAAATGAAATGCCATTTATTTCCCTGTTCCTTTGCCTCCAAGGTCATCTTGCACCCCTCTCCAGCATAAGCAATGGCATTATCTGTAAGATTGCGGAAAATACTATATATCAGACTTCGGTTTCCCTTAACGACAATATGTTCCGGCAACCGGTTATCAAAAGTCATTTTTCTTTCCTGTCGAGCCAGGGCCGTCTCACGGGTAATATCAGCTACCATCTGGGTAATATCTACCGCTTCAAAATCTATCATATCAGAACCATCATCCAAACGGTTAAGCGTAGAGATGTCGTGAAGCAAGGAGGTCAACCGCTCACTTTGGGCAAAGCAGCGTTGCAGGAATTGCGCCTTGGTCGCCTCATTGATATGCGGGTTATCCAGAATCGTTTCCAGATATCCCTGAATACTAGCCACAGGAGTTTTCAACTCATGAGCGATATTCTGAGTAAGTTGTCTTTTCAGGATATCCTGTTCTTTTCGGGTAGTCTGCACGCGCTTATACATCTTGATGATTCTTTCAGCAATTTCTCCCAACTCATCCCCCGGGAAGCTTGCCAAATCTTCTACCTCCAGGCTTTCATTGTGATCTGCCTTATAGGCAAATATACGGAGTTTGGAAATATTACTTCCCAGACGACTGGTGAAACGATAGAGCACAAGCGTAAGAATGATGACGGCAACAAGAGCAAACCAGATATAATGCTGATCTGCCTGAAGCGACTTTGCCAAATCATCGTTATATGGCAACGCCGTACGCACAACTAGCTGACTTTTAGGAAAATAGGATGCTACATAGAAATAATCGTGCTTGAGGGTAGAAGACTGGCGTTCTACACTGGTTCCCATTCCATCCTGAAGTGCCTCCGCAATCTCCGCTCTTTTTGCATGATTGGAAAACTTGCGAAAATCCTTACCCATATTATCATAGATAACCTTACCATCAGGCTTGATAAGAGTCACTCTCAAGTCTTTACTTTCGTGTTCCTGAACAAAATCCTCAAGTTTAGCCTCAGCTACCCTGACACTATCCACCAGATTCACCGTATCCGACAATAGAATACCATTTGAAGAAGAGAGAGCGAGATCCTCCACCAGCAACTCGTTATAGTTGGCAAGTTTCAAGGTAAGGGTACTAATCTTATACTGCTTCTCTCGTGTTTGCTGAAACACGATAAAGCTGACAGCGAACACTAGGAACACCGCCAGCACACTAAAGTACAATTTTCTACCTACAGTATTTGTTTTAAGCATTGAACTTTAAAAACTGAATATTAAACTTCACAATTATCTGTAAATCAAAGTTAAACCAATCAGGCATCGAAATAATATCCGAAACCGAGACGAGTCACGATGCACTTTGCAAATCGTCCAACCTTTTTACGCATACGGGTAATGTTCACATCCACGGTACGATCGAGCACCATCACATCCTTAGGCCACACTCTGTCTATCAATTCCTGACGGGAGAATACCCTACCCTTCTCTTCCAACAAAAGGTGGAGCAACTCAAACTCGGTCTTGGTAAAAGACACAGATTCACCATCAATACTAACCGTTTTCTTATCAAGATTCAACACCAGTCCCTGATAGCCAATCACCTTAGGCTCATCAGCACTACCATTCTGCTCTGCGGTACGACGCAATACGGCGCGAATGCGTACCATCACCTCACGGATGGAGAATGGCTTGGAAATATAGTCATCAGCACCCAGGTTGAATCCCGTCAAAGTATCATTCTCCGTATCACGAGCGGTAAGGAAAATAATTGGCACATGGGCAGTCATCGGGTTCTCCTTCAACTTCTTAGCCAGTTGAAATCCACTCATACCTCCCATCATCACATCCAGCAACAACAGATCATAGGATGCAATATCCATTTCCAAAGCCTCTTCGGCAGAATTGGCTGTATCCACATGATATCCTTCTATCTGGATATTGAAACTCAAGATTTCACACAAATCCTGTTCATCATCAACAACAAGAATTCTTTTATCCGCCTTTTCCATAATCTATTTTTTATAAATTCGTAATTATGGTGCAAAAATACATTTTTTATCTCGTAATAAGCATTACATCAGATTACAATTTTGTAACAACAATGTGTTTTTTGCAAAAAAATGATAAAGCATAGCATAACATTACACTTTTTAACTCAGTGTAATTATATTGGCTACACCATATAACTAAACAAATCGCTTTTCTAACAAATAAAACCCTGCAATACTTCTATATAAACGAGAAGTACTGCAGGGCTTTGTTTTTTATCTATCAGAAGAAGAGAGAGGACTATGCCAATCTCTTCTCCAGGCGCTCACGGATAGCAGCGATGAAGCCGGCTGAGTTGACAGGCTTAGCCTCAACACCTTCCATCAGATTGACGAGATCCTTGGTAGCGATACCATCATTCAAGGTATCGAAGCAAGCAGCCTCCAGCTGGTCGCCGAAGTTCTGGAGATCCTGAAGTCCATCCATCTCACCACGCTTTCTCAAGGCACCACTCCATGCAAAGATGGTTGCCATTGGGTTGGTAGAGGTATCCTCACCCTTCAGATAGCGATAGTAGTGACGGGTAACGGTACCATGCGCAGCCTCATACTCATACTTTCCTTCTGGAGAGACCAATACAGAGGTCATCATAGCCAGAGAACCGAAAGCGGTACTGAGCATATCGCTCATCACATCACCATCATAGTTCTTGCATGCCCAGATGAATCCACCCTTGCTACGGATTACACGAGCCACCGCATCATCAATCAATGTATAGAAGTATTCGATGCCGAGTTCAGCAAACTTCTCCTTGTAATCACTCTCGTAAACCTCTTCGAAGATCTTACGGAACTGCGCATCGTAAGTCTTAGAGATGGTATCCTTGGTAGCAAACCAGAGATCCTGCTTGGTATCGATGGCAAACTTGAAGCAGCTGTGAGCAAAGCTGCGGATACTCTTGTCGGTATTGTGCATACCCTGGATAACACCTGCACCATCGAAGTTGTGGATTTCCACCTCCTGCTTCTTTCCGCTCTTACCCTCGAACACGAGTTTGGCTACTCCCGGTTCATCGGCACGGATTTCCACACTCTTATATACATCTCCGTATGCATGACGGGCGATGGTGATAGGCTTCTCCCAGTTCTTCACACAAGGGTGGATGCTTGGGATGGTGATAGGTGCACGGAACACAGTACCATCCATAATACTACGGATAGTACCATTAGGGCTCTTCCACATCTTATGAAGCTTATACTCATCCATGCGCTGGGCATTAGGAGTGATGGTAGCACACTTTACTGCTACACCATATTTCTTGGCAGCCTCAGCAGAGTCGATGGTCACCTGGTCGTTGGTCTGGTCACGATAAGGCAGGCCCAGATCATAATACTCAGTTTTCAAATCTACAAAAGGAAGAATCAGTTCATCCTTGATCATCTTCCAGAGGATTCTTGTCATCTCATCACCATCCATCTCTACCAATGGAGTCGTCATCTTAATCTTTTCCATAACAATTCATGTATAATTAATAATTTGCCTGCAAAATTACGAAAAAGATTCGACAAAAGAAAGAGAATTAAGATATTTTCTGTCAAAATGACAATAAAACACGCTTTTTCCAAGCCACATTCTATAATTCATGCATATTTATACTAAAAAAAGGCACCAATGAGCATAAACCCATTGGTGCCTTCTTGTATATTTCCGATTCAGATTACTTCTGAGAATCCTCTGGAGCCTTGTCAATCAAGTCCATAAACTGGTCGAGCTTAGGAGTGATGATGATCTGTGTACGACGGTTACGCATCTTGCCCACCTCAGTATCATTGGTAGTTACAGGATTGTACTCACCACGACCACCAGCAGTCATACGCTTAGGACTAATACCGAAGTTGTCCTGGAGATACTGAACTACTGAAGAAGCACGGAGAGCAGAGAGGTCCCAGTTGTTGCGGATGTTCTTCATCTTGGCACTGGTAGTGCTTACAGGCACGTTATCGGTGTTACCCTCGATGAGAACATCATAATCCTTGTAGTCCTGGATGATCTTTGCAATCTTGCTCAAAGTTTCCTTGGCACGGCTGTTTACCTCGTAGCTACCACTCTGATAGAGCATGTTGTCAGCCAGAGAGATGTAAACCACACCCTTCAGCACCTGAACGTCAACCTCCTTCATCTCCTCACGGCTGAGAGAACGGGTCAGGTTGTTGGTAAGAACCATGTTGAGCGAATCGCTCTTACTCTTCACCTCTACCAGGTGACGGATATACTGGTTGCTCTCATTGATCTGGTCAACGAGCTTCTCAATGCTGATGTTGTTCTGATTGGCATTGGTCAGACTCTTGTCCAGCGAGTTCTGCAACTTGGCATAATCCTTCTTGGTACTGCTCAACTGCTCCTGCGCAGCAGCAAGGCTAGCCTCAGCAGCAGCCAGCTTCTCCTTGGTTGCCTGATAATTGGCAGTCAATTCTCTATTTTCAGATTGACAATTCTGGAGATCCTTCTTACTAGCACAGCTAGTAGCCATCAGGGCTACAGCCATCATTGCCATTACAAAAATTTTAGTCTGTTTCATATTTGCTTTCGATTTTTAAATTTTCTGTTATTGTTTTTTAATCACTATGTTATTATATAGACGGCAGTTACGCCCTCCATATAAAACGCCTTATGCGTCTCTTTCTGGGTGCAAAGTTACTGATAAGACTCCAATAAACCTTATTTGTCTAATCCATTTATAAAATTTTAACCACTAAATCACTATTTATCACCTTTTTAACTAAAAAAAGAAAATAAATGCGTATTCTTTGCGGTGAAATCAGAATTTTGTATTACCTTTGCAGTCGGAAAGCAAAAGCATATATAATATGTAGGCTTTTGTCAAGGTAGAATTAATACATTAACAATATAAAAAGAGAAATAGTATGATTCTTTTTTTCAGAACTCCATCTAAGAGTGTGATTGCGACCGAGATTGACCACAAACCATCTCAGGACGAAATCAATGAACTTTGTTGGCTTTATGGTGACGCAACTTTAGAGGACGCCCAGCAGTTGCAGGGCTTCTATGTTGGCCCACGCCGTGAAATGATTACTCCTTGGAGTACGAATGCCGTTGAGATAACTCAGAACATGAGTCTTAACGGCATTTCGCGTATCGAGGAGTACTTCCCTGTAGATAGCGAAGACGCTGAGCACGACCCTATGCTCCAGCGTATGTACAACGGTATTGGACAGGATGTATTCACCGTGAACCACGAGCCAGAACCAATCAAGTACGTCGATGACCTCGAGAAGTACAACGAGGAAGAGGGTCTTGCCCTCAGCGAGGACGAAATGGCTTATCTCCACAAGCTGGAGAAAGAGAACGGACGCCCTCTCACCGACAGCGAAATCTTCGGTTTCGCACAGATCAACTCAGAGCACTGCCGTCACAAGATCTTCGGCGGCCAGTTTATCATCGACGGCAAGGAGATGGAGTCTTCTCTTTTCAGCATGATCAAGAAGACCACTCAGGAGAACCCTAACAAGATTCTCTCTGCCTATAAGGATAATGTGGCTTTCTCTCAGGGTCCTGTTATCGAGCAGTTCGCTCCAGCCGATCAGACGACCAGCGATTTCTTCCAGGTGAAGGATATCGAGAGTGTCATCTCGCTGAAGGCTGAAACTCACAACTTCCCTACTACCGTAGAGCCATTCAACGGTGCTGCTACCGGTACGGGTGGTGAGATCCGCGACCGTATGGGTGGTGGTGTAGGTTCATGGCCTATCGCAGGTACTGCCTGCTACATGACTGCTTATCCTCGCTTGAAGGATGACAACGGCAAGAGCGATGCTGAGCGCGACTGGGAAGACATCATGCCAGTGCGTAAGTGGCTCTATCAGACTCCTGAGCAGATTCTGATCAAGGCATCTAATGGTGCATCAGACTTCGGTAACAAGTTCGGTCAGCCTCTCATCACCGGTTCTGTGCTTACATTCGAGCACGAGGAGAACGGCGAGAAGTATGCATACGATAAGGTTATCATGCTTGCTGGTGGTGTAGGCTACGGCAAGAAGCGTGACTACAAGAAGGGGGAGCCACAGAAGGGCAACAAGGTTGTCGTAGTAGGTGGTGATAACTATCGCATCGGTCTTGGTGGTGGTTCTGTTTCTTCTGTAGATACAGGCCGTTACAGCAATGGTATCGAGTTGAACGCTGTTCAGCGTGCCAACCCTGAGATGCAGAAGCGTGCCTACAACCTGGTTCGTGCACTCGTTGAGAACGATGAGAACCCAGTAGTCAGCATCCACGACCACGGTTCAGCCGGTCACTTGAACTGTCTCTCTGAGTTGGTAGAAGAGTGCGGTGGCGAAATCGATATGTCTAAGTTGCCTATCGGCGACAAGACTTTGAGCGCCAAGGAAATCATCGCCAACGAGAGTCAGGAGCGCATGGGCTTGCTCATCGACGAGAAGTATATCAGCGAGGTTCAGAAGATTGCCGACCGTGAGCGTGCTCCAATGTACGTGGTTGGTGAGACTACTGGCGATGCTCACTTCAGCTTCAAGCAGGCTGACGGTGTGAAGCCATTCGACCTCGATGTAGCTCAGATGTTCGGTCATACTCCTAAGACTGTGATGGTGGATGAGACCGTAGAACGCAAATATGAAGATGTAACTTATTCTGCAGATAACCTCGACGAGTACTTGCAGCGTGTTCTCCAGATGGAGGCTGTGGCTTGTAAGGACTGGTTGACCAACAAGGTGGACCGTTCCGTAACAGGTAAGATTGCCCGTCAGCAGGGTCAGGGTCAGATTCAGTTGCCACTTTCTGACTGTGGTGTCGTAGCACTCGACTACCGTGGCGAGAAGGGTATCGTAACAGCAATGGGTCATGCTCCTCAGGCAGGTCTTGCCGATCCTAAGGCTGGTTCAGTACTCTCTGTAGCAGAGTCATTGACCAATATCGTATGGGCTCCATTGGCAGATGGCATGGACAGCATCAGCCTCTCTGCTAACTGGATGTGGCCTTGCCGCAGCCAGAAGGGTGAGGATGCCCGTCTGTACGAGGGTGTGAAGGCATTGTCAGACTTCTGCTGCGCCATCCACGTAAACGTACCTACAGGTAAGGACTCTCTCTCATTGACCCAGCAGTATCCTAACGGCGAGAAGATCATCGCTCCTGGTACCGTTATCGTAAGTGCCGGCGGTGAGGTTTCAGATATCAAGAAGGTGGTTAGCCCAGTTCTCGTTAACGACAAGAACTCTAGCCTCTATCATATCGACTTCAGCTTCGACGAGCAGCGTCTCGGTGGTTCTGCCTTCGCACAGAGCCTGGGCAAGGTGGGCAGCGATGTTCCTACCGTCAAGAACCCAGAGTACTTCGTTGACTGCTTCAATGCCGTACAGGAGCTCATCAACCGTGGTTGGGTAATGGCTGGTCACGATATCAGTGCCGGTGGTTTGATTACAACTCTCCTCGAAATGACATTCGCCAACGTAGAGGGTGGTATGAAAATCAACCTCCACGACATCGCAGATGCCGACATCATCAAGACTCTCTTCGCTGAGAACCCAGGTGTTGTCATCCAGGTAAGCGATGCTCACAAGGATGAGTTGAAGGCATTCTTCGATGAGAACGGTATCGGTTATGCCAAGATTGGTTATCCTGCTCCTGAACTCCGCAAGATTATCATCAAGAAGGAAGGCTTCGAGCACGAGTTCGATATCGATGCATTGCGTGACGACTGGTATAAGACATCTTACCTCCTCGACCGCAAGCAGAGCATGAACGGTATGGCTAAGAAGCGTTACACCAACTATAAGAAGCAGCCTATCGAGATGAACTTCGGCTACGGCTTCAAGGGAACTCTCTCTAGCTATGGTCTCGACGCTAACCGTCGCAAGCCATCTGGCATCAAGGCAGCCATCATCCGTGAGAAGGGTACCAACGGTGAGCGTGAGATGGCTTACTCTATGTATCTCGCCGGCTTCGATGTAAAGGACGTGATGATGACCGACTTGATTTCCGGTCGTGAGACCTTGGAGGATGTGAACTTCATCGTATTCTGCGGTGGTTTCTCTAACTCCGACGTTCTCGGTTCTGCCAAGGGTTGGGCTGGTGCATTCCTCTACAATCCTAAGGCTAAGGAGGCACTCGATAAGTTCTATGCCCGTGAGGATACCCTTTCACTCGGTATCTGTAACGGTTGCCAGCTGATGGTTGAGTTGAACCTCATCAATCCTGAGCACAAGCATCGTTCACACCTCTGCCACAACACATCCAAGAAGTTCGAGAGTACATTCCTCGGTTTGACTATTCCTCAGAACGACAGTGTGATGTTCGGTAGCTTGAGCGGTGATAAACTCGGTATCTGGGTAGCTCACGGCGAGGGTCGTTTCTACTTGCCAGAGCCAGAGGATCACTACAACATCATTGCGAAGTACAACTACGCAGAGTATCCAGGTAATCCTAACGGCAGTGACTACAATGTAGCAGGTATCTGCTCTGCAGATGGTCGCCACTTGGCAATGATGCCACACTTGGAGCGTGCCATCTTCCCATGGCAGAATGCCTGGTATCCAGCAGACCGCCGCAACGATGAGGTAACTCCTTGGATTGAGGCATTTGTCAATGCACGTCAGTGGATTGAAGAAAGAGCTTTGAAAAAGTAAAAAGGTAAAAAGTAAAAAGGTAAAAAATGAATAATAGCGTAAGTTATCTTACATTATTCAAAACATTTATGAAGATTGGCATAGTCACCTTTGGGGGTGGCTATGCCATGATTCCTATTATAGAATCCGAAGTCGTTGACAAGCATCATTGGATGACGAAGGAGGAATTTCTGGATGCCATCGCTACCACCCAGGTTTGTCCGGGAGCCTTGGCAATCAATATGAGTTCCCTGCTCGGATATAAGTTGGCAAAGATACCGGGAGCCATCGTCTGCACCTTCGGCGCTTCGTTGCCATCGTTTCTTATTATCTTGGCGATAGCCATGTTTTTCCATCAGTTTGAAGACAACAAGGTTGTTGCTGCCATGTTTGCAGGCATCCGTCCTGCCGTCGTTGCATTGATAGCCGTACCTACATTCTCGCTTGCCAAGAGTGCCGGTATTTCGCTTGTCAACTGCTGGATTCCTATTCTCTCCGCCCTTCTGATCTGGCTTTTGGGCGTCAACCCAATCTGGGTGATTATCGCAGCTGCCGTGGGTGGCTACATCTATGGACAATTCATTCAACCAACAGAATAATATATGATATTTCTTCAGCTTTTCATCGTATTCCTTCAGATAGGCATATTCGGATTCGGAGGTGGCTACTCTATGATTTCCCTCATCCAGGGTCAGGTGGTTACCCAGTATCATTGGATGACGATGAAAGAATTCACCGATGTGGTTGCCATCTCTCAGATGACACCAGGACCTATCGGCATCAATGCCGCTACCTATTGTGGCTATACAGCTGTCCATAATGCCGGCATGAGTGGCATGATGGCTGTACTCGGAAGTGCCATGGCAACCTTTGCGCTGGTTCTCCCATCCTTGGTTTTGATGATTCTTATCAGCAAGATGCTGTACAAGTATATGAACACCTCAGCCGTCCAGAGCATCTTCATCGGTCTCCGCCCAGCCATTGTCGGATTGGTAGGAGCCGCAGCCCTGCTTCTGATGAATGGCGAGAACTTTTCTACTCCCGAAAATCCTTGGAGATTCTATATCTCCATCGCCCTCTTCTTTGCCACCTTTATCGGCGTGAAGGTAATGAAAATCAATCCCATCCGCATGATACTCTATTCTGCGTTTGCCGGACTGCTTCTTCTCTATTAAGACTTTTTTCACCCCAAATTACCCCATTTTTATGAGAAAGGTATATTTATCCATAGCCCTTGGCTTCTGCTGCCAAGGCATTCTGGCACAGCAGAGCTCCTACCGCTGGAAGGTGGAGGCTGAAGCTGGTGTCAGTTGCAGTGTGCTCGATACGGATGTGTCGGGCTTGTCGGAGACTTATTATAAGGTGCGACCGGGTTTCACGGCTGCCATCGGTGCCGAATACAATATCGTAGATCAGCTGGCGGTAGGAACCGGCATCCGCTTCGTTCAGCGCGACTACCTGTACCAGAACCTCGGCGGCGACTCCTGGAACACCCGATACAACAACAACTTCATCAGCATCCCACTCCATGTGGGCTACTATCTCCTCCATAATCCTTACCACGAAAAGGGATTGTGGATCAAGCCGCAGGTAGGCATCTATTACGAATACTTCACCTCCATGCATACCAAGGGTATGTATCCGATGAACATCATGGAGGGGTACAAGGGCGATGGTTCCTACATCCGCTATAACACCACCTACGATTTCAGGAAGAATGAGAACCATCTCCGCCGCAGTCTCTTTGGCGGCGAAGCAGGCATCAAGATAGGTTATTCCTTCGGCAAGATAGATGCCAGCGTGGGCTATCAGTTCCAGTACGGCTTCTCGCATATCTACCAGGAGAAAGCCAGCACCAGCAAGACTGCCCGGCGCAACTCCAGCGTCATCACCGCAGGCATTGCCTACAAACTGTTCTAGCCCATACGCCCTGAAAGGGCAGAAGCTCCTAGCCCAGGGCAACACCCTGGGTATAATAGCAGACAGCAATACGCCCTGAAAGGGCAAAAGCTTTTAAAACATATAATTTATGAGAACCCCTATATATATAAAAGGTGGAATGCGATGCCTCTTCGCCTTCCTCCTGGCGACAACCACTACCGGGATGTCGCTTACCAGTTGTGTGGCAGACAATGATGCCAACGAGAAATCGATTTCCGATTATTCCGATACCGATGTCAAGTCGTATGGCGACCTGTTCCAGGTTTTCTGGAGCGTGATGAACCAGCGCTACTGCACCCTCAATGAGCAGTCTGCCGTATCTTCGCAGACCTGGGACCAGGTGTACAAGGAATACAAGCCCAAGTTTGATGCCCTGAAGACCTTCCAGCATACCCCAGCTTTTACCCAGCAGGAGATTCAGGAAGACAACGCCAAGGCAAAGCAGTATTTCCAGGAAATCATCGACAAGATCATCGACCAGCATTTCTATGTCAAGATTACCCTGCCCGTCTCCCACTCTTCTACGGAAACGGTGAGATTCAACAGCACGCTCCGCAACAAGACCGAGTATTTCCCGCTGAATGCTCACTGGAACCATACCCGCGACCAGCTCAACCTGGATGGTACAGCCTTCGGCGAGATAACCTCGGATGGTTTCTGCATCATGGGCGGTTACCTGAAGGAGCAGCCGGGCACCTATTACCTCGGCTTCAACAAGTTTGCCCTCTACGAAAACTGTTTCCACGAGTATCAGAAGTCCTATCTCCCTGGCAATGCCGCCAGCACCTATCATCTGGATGCTTCCAAGATAACAGACAAGGCGAAGGAACTGATTGCAGATGCAGGAAAGCGAGAGAAGGCTGAGCAGCAGGCAGCGCAGTTGCTTGCCGATATGGATAGCTATCTGGCTTCGGATGATGCAGCCCATGCCTGCGAGAAGATGGCGGCCTACAGCAACCAGGGAAATTATTCTGGTCTCTATGCTCTCGCCAGCGAGGCTTACGAGGTGGCACCGGGACTCCTCAAACTGTTACCTATTACTGCTGATGCAAGCGGTATGGGCGAGCAGATCCGACAGAAGCTGCAGGGCGATGCCCGTTACCAGCAGATGCTTTCTGCCTCCGGTTTTGCCAACTGGTATTGTCAGGCTCTTGCCGATTACCTCTGGCATGAGCGGGAACTCTATGCTTACTGGAGCGACCTGAAGTTTACCTACAATCATCTCTGCGTAGAAGGTTACCGCCGTCTGTTCCTGGAGCCTCTGGCTAAGGGCGAGATCAAGAAGCTGATTCTCGACTTCCGTGGCAACGGTGGCGGCAGCGTGATAGATACCCGTCTGCTTACCGACTATCTCATCACCCAGACAGCCGTCTATGCCTACGTACGCAAAAAAGAGGATAATAATCCATACAGCTATACCCCTTGGATTCCGCAGAAGATTACGGTAACGCCGAAGAGTCTGGGCAGAAACATCCCTACCGCCATCCTGCTCGACAACTACAGTGCCAGCATGTCGGAGGTGACAACCCTCATCCTAAAGAGTCAGGGTGACCACGTGAAGACGATAGGCAGAAACAGTTACGGAGCACAGGCAATGCTCACTTCCGACAACGAAGCCAGCAATGGCGGATGGATAGGAAATGTAACGGGCTACCTCTACTTCTACATGCCGTTCTCGCTTACCAAGGATGCACAGGGCAACCTGCTGGAAAGTGTGGGAATCACCCCCGATTATCTGCTCGACGAGATGACCGGAGAGGAAAAGGAGAAGCTCTATCAGAACGATCCTTCTGCTGTGGACAGAGGTCTGAATAAGGCGATGGAAATTCTGAAATAATCCCCCCAAAAGCCGGATTTTCCCGGTCTTTCATTCCTCCAATCACAAAAAAGAAATCTACCTGTACGGTTGAAATTACCCAATACGCCCTGAAAGGGCAGAAGCTCCTAGCCCAGGGCAACGCCCTGGGTTATTTTGGACGCAAACCAGTCGCCCTGTAAGGGCAAAAGCTTTAAAGAACCAGGCAATAAACAAAGCTTTTGCCCTTACAGGGCGCTTTACTGACTGCTACTATACCCAGGGCGTTGCCCTGGGCTAGGAGCTTCTGCCCTTTCAGGGCGTGTGGAGCTTAGGAGCTTATAGACTTTCAGCCCGTTTCAACCGTACAGCTCGAAAGAAATTCATCAAAATACAATATTTCTAAAGCGAAGGTGTGCAACTTACACCCTCGCTTTTTATTTTCTATATATCAGGCACTTATATCATACCCACCAGTTTTGTGCTCCCACACATTTTGCACGACAATGCAAACGTTTGCATTTCATTTCCCTTGATTTTCATCACTTTTTTGCAGCTCCTTTGAGAAAATCATTCTATCTTTGCAACCGAAAAGGAAACCCGGTGACATTCATCTTGTCACAAGGGTAAGCCTGTGATTATAAGTAAATGACAATAACAAAATAGGACAGCTAACAGTATCTTTAAGAAAGAAAATAACAGAGTAAAAATATGATGATGAAGCAGAGATTGTTCAAACGAACACCGATGTTGCTGCTGCTGATTCTCTCAACAGTAGTAACCCGAGCGCAAGAGGTAGCACTGAAGACCAACCTGCTTGGTCTGGCAACCACCTCGCTCAATGCTGGTCTAGAAATAGGCACGGGCAGGAAGAGCACTTTTCAGCTTTTCGGTGCCCTGAATCCCTGGAAGTTCTCAGGCGACAAGAAATTGCGCTACTGGAACGTAATGCCAGAATACCGCTGGTTCACCTGCCAGAAATTTGGAGGCCACTTCTTCGGCATCCATGCCCTTGGAGGTGAATACAACGTAAAAAATGTGGACCTGCCTTTCGGCATCTTGCCAAAGACAGAGAAAGGAAGACATTACGAAGGCTGGTATGTCGGTGGTGGTCTCACCTACGGATACCAATGGCTGCTGTCAGAGCATCTCAATCTCGAAGGATCCATCGGATTAGGATACATCTACAGCCCATACAAGCTCTATGGAAGATGTGAAAAATGTCTTGACAAGGACCACCGCAACTATGTAGGTCCTACTAAAGCCGCCCTCTCCCTGATATACGCATTCTAGAAACAATATCACCGAGATAGCAAAAACCAGATCAACTCCTCTTTTATTTAAGATTAAGAATATGAAGAAAATGAAGCTTTATGCGGTCATTTCGCCCCTTTGCATTCTGTTTGCACAGAGCGCACTGACTGTCCAAGCCCAGAAGATAGATGATTCGCAGCTACGGTTGGCTGGAGGCAAGATTCTGATAGACAGCGTCTTGACACAGAAGAAGAGCGACAGTCTCAAGGTTGCTTTCCGCCTTCATCTCGATAGTCTGCAGCTCAAATCAGAGCAACAGCTGGTTTTCACTCCGCTTATTGCCGGAGAAGATACCATCGCCCTGAATCCCATTATCATCAATGGCAAAAACCAGAACATCAGATACCTGCGCAAAAGCAGCAAACTGAAGAACAGCCAGGCAGTGGTAGTGAGACGCAGGAATGATACCGAGCAGCAGGTGCTCTTCTCACAGACCCTTCCCTACAGGAAGTGGATGAAGGCTTTCAACCTCTCCATGACGGAAGACCTCTGCGGATGCGGCAACCTGATGAATCAGGATACCACCCAGATGGCGGTCATCAACCCAATACCCAAGATTGGTCGCGAACATTACGTGAAGCCAAAGGCTGAAGCCATCAAGGTGAGAGCCGAAAAGGGTGAAGCTTACCTGAGCTTCAAGCTCAACAAGAGCGATATCCTTGCCGACTTCCGTGAGAATGCAACTGAGCTGAGAAAGATTACATCCACCATCGACCTCGTAAAGAACGACAAGGATGTGAGCATCACCAATATCGATATTCATGGCTATGCGTCGCCGGATGGTCCTTACGACAACAATGTGCGACTCGCCAATAACCGTGCGGCTGCCCTGCGCAATTATGTATGCAATCTCTACACCATCGATAAAAAGCTCTTCACCTATCACGCCACCCCAGAAGACTGGGAGGGATTCAAGAAGAAGGTGGAAGCAAGCAGCTTAGCCGACAAGTCTGCCATCCTTGCCGTTGCCAACTCATCCTTGGCACCCGATGCAAAGGACCAGAAAATCAAGAAGCTTTATCCGGCTAGCTATCGCTACATCATGAGTGAGATTTATCCTCGTTTGCGCCACAGCGACTATACGGTAACCTATACCGTTCGTCCTTTCGACATTGAAGAGGCAAAGGTAATCTTGAAGACCAAGCCTCAGCAGTTGTCATTACAGGAGATGTATCTGGTGGCACAGACCTATGAGCCTGGTTCTCCAGAGTTCAACGAGGTATTTGATATTGCCGTCCGTCTCTTCCCTGATGATGAGACAGCCAATCTCAATGCCGCCTGCACAGATTTGCAGAAGGGCGACCTCGTAACTGCCGAAAAGCATCTTGCCAAGGCAGGAAACTCGAAGGAAGCTGAACGCATCAGAAAGATCTACGAGGAAATGAAGGCGGAACAATAAAAGATATAACTAACAATAAAATCACATCAATCATGAGAATTAAACATTTCTTTGGATTAGCAGTGATAGCTGCTATGACAGCAAGTTGCTCTAGTAACAACGATTTAACAAATGGGGGGGGGCAATGGCTCTGGTGAGAATGAGACTGGTGTAGGTTATGCTACATTGAGCATCAATTTGCCAACAACAAATGGCACACGTGCTGGCGAACCTGCATTCGACCCAGGTGATGCAAAAGAGTATGATGTCAAGGATGTAACCTTGCTCATTTTCAAGGAGGCAGGCAGTTCTGAAGGCGAATATACATTCGTAGAGACTGCCGATTTGGGAACTATGGCTCCTTGGATCAAGGATAATGATAACAATGGTATCACTACAGCTGCTACTATCACCGCGAAATTGAGTTCTGTTGATCTTACTAGCCAATATTATGCATTAGCCATTCTGAACAATAAGGTTAATACTACTGACCTTAAGGTCCAGATGCCTAACACTAACCAGACATACAGTGAGTGGAATAGTACAACTACAGATGATACAAAATTCGCAAATACCACGAATGGTTTCTATATGGCAAACGCGCCTCAATTTTCAACAGGTACACCTACCACACTTGTAAAGATTGAAAAGATATATGCTACCAAGCAGGCTGCAGAAACAAGTAAAGCTACAACCATACACGTAGAGCGTGGTTTGGCAAAGGTAACTGTTGCTTCTCTCCCTACAGGCCTGACTCCACCAGCAAGTACAAAATATAGCAACGACAAGGTTGATATCACTGCATGGAATTTGGATGTAACCAATAAGAGTACATTCCCTATTCACTCTCTCACAGACTTAATTACAAACTTCACCACAATTTGGAGTGCTTCAACAGATCCTGCTCCTTCAACAGGTCGTTTCGTTGATGGATCAAACACAGCCTTTAAGCGTGTGTATTGGGGTGTTGACCCTAACTATAGCACAGACTATGCAACTGTTGAAGCATGTCAAGGCGCATTCAATGTATTGGCAGCAAATGCGAATATCACCGGTAATGCTACAACACCACAGTACTGTCTTGAGAATACATTCGACATCGACCATATGAAGCAGGGCCAGACCACTCGTGTTGTATTCAAGGCCAAATATACTCCTAAGGATTTCGCTGACAATGAAACATTCTATAAGATAGGTAATAATACAGATATTTGGAATAAGACAAATTTGGAGAAGCAGATTAAGGCAAAAGCTCAAGAAGTTCTGAGTGAAACTGATGCAGATAAAGTAACAGTTAAGCTTGATGCAACTGAAAACGATATCGCAGGAACCGCTGGCACCAAGATTTTGAAAGAAGAAAACGTACTGCATGATGGTGTTAAAGTATCACCAACCGAGATTAATTCTATCAATGAAAAGCTTGGTTTGAAAGCAGCAGCAGGTACAGACCCTATCGTTGGTATTGCAACTTATGCTTCAGGTGAATCTTATTATATTGCCCGTATCAAGCACTTCGGTGACAACTTGACACCTTGGAATGCTGGTGATGATACATATGATGGAAATAATCAGAATTGGCTCGGTCGTTATGGTGTACTCCGTAACAACTGGTATGAGTTGACTGTAAATAGCGTTAGTGGTCCTGGCACTCCAGATGTACCTACTATCAAGCCTACAGACCCAGACGATGAGAACTATAAGTACATCTCCGTCAGCGTGAAGATCCTCGACTGGGCTAAGCGTTCACAGAGCGTTGATTTGTAATAGCGTAATAACAACGAAAGGCGGAGCTTAGGCTCCCGCCTTCGTTAAAACATACGAGTTGTGTTTTCAGCTTCACCATAGTGGAAGCTAGAAACACAACCTGATATTCTGAAACATTATATTGATAATAACCAAAAAGCATCATGGCAAACAATAAGTTACATAGTTGGATCAGGAAGATACGCATGGAATGGGGATTCGACAGCTTGGCTGCTATCAGCCGTACCGCTGCTTTCGGAACCATCGTCGCTCTCGGCAGCATGCTCAGCAGCTGCCACGACTTGATGCACGACGACCTCCCTCCTTGCGATATGGGAGTCGACTTGCAGTTCAAGTACGACTACAACGTCCAGCGCGCTGATATGTTCAACGATCATGTAGGCGGCGTCTGCGTGTTCGTCTTCGATGAGCAGGGCAACCTAGTGGCTCGCCAGGATGCAGCCAACGAGGGAAAATCCCAACCCCTCAAAGACCCTAACTATGCCATGCGCATAGACTTGCAACCTGGCAAATACCGCTTCGCCACCTTCGCTTTCCAGAAGAAATACGAAGAGGCGCTGTCACAGGCTGGTGCCAAATTCCACATCGAATCTCCAGCAGCAGGAGAAAGCATCGAAAAACTCCGTACCCGACTCGACAGAAATGCCGGAAAGGTAGAAAACCAGGCTCTTCCGCTCGATACCCTCTGGCAGGGATTGAGCAACGAAACCGTAGAGGTGAAGGATCTTCAGATTACCCACCATACCATCAGTCTCATCAGAGACACCAAGCAGCTCACCATCAGTCTGCATCAGCTGGACGCTCCAGCCGACATCCACGCCGAAGACTTCAGTTATCAGATAACTGATGCCAATGGCTACATCAATTACGACAATTCTCTCCTCCCAGACGAGGAGTTGACATACACCCCATACAAGACCTGGACCACCGAGTTCACCACTCCGGAGGGTACCGTACAGGAGCGTACCGCTCACGCCGCCATGATGTTCTCCCGCCTCGTGTTGCATCCAGCAACCGAGAACGACAAGAATGCGATACTGAGCATCTGGAACAAGAAGACGGGCGAAGAAGTGGTCCGCATCAATCTAGCCGATTTTCTGGCACAGGGCCGTGGAGCATTCGAAGCACTGAATTATTCGGCACAGGAGTTCCTGGACAGAGAATACGACTACAAGCTGGACTTTTTCCTGAAAGGCGACAAGTGGCAATACGTTAAGTTGGGCATCTCCATCCTCGATTGGAGCAAGCGCATACAGCGAGCCGACTTATAATCTGATTCCACTTTGTCGAAATTAAACTATTGATATTAGTAAAGTAAAAGACAAAGTTATCATGAGAAGATTTCATATCTATATAGGTTTCATAGTTTGGTTGTTGACTAGTTTATTTGCAGTTAGTTGTACCGACGAGTTGGAGGGTAACGGATATACCCCCAACTCGTCAAGCAACCTGCACGTGCTGGTACCAACCGTGCTCAGTGCGAACGGCACCCGTACCGACGATGCTTCCGGCCTTCCTACCTATAATGCCACGGTAGATGAATGCCAGATCAACGACCTGACCCTCTATGCTTTCCCTGTAAAAAATGAAGGCAAGCTCCTGGTAGAGACGCTCCCTGCCCCACTGGCTACAATGATGGTAGAGCAGCATGTAGCTAACTATCAGCTCAATATCGAGCCGGGCACTTACCATATCTATGTGGTTGCCAACATGAACAAGGTGTTGAGAGGTAGCGGTAAGACTATCCAAACAGAAAATGAACTCAAAGATATAGTACTGAACTATGTAGCTGGAACAGAACCGGGTATGCCGGTTTCTACAAACATCCCGATGATTTACGAACCAAAGGATGTAAACGGTAATATCATCAATACAAAAATAGAAAAAAGTGGTGATAAATATACAGAGGTAGCAGCTAACCTGAAGTTTACATGCGTAAAGGTTAAGCTGAATCTTATTATGGACCCAACTGCGAGCGATAATCTTTATGACAAGAGCTATAGCATAACAGATATTGTTGCACAGAAGCTTACTCCTTCTACCCATTTATTATGGGATGGTAAGTTTACCCAGTCAGAGTCGGATGTTACTTCAGTATATGCTACAGGTATTGAGAACACCATTTACAGTAGTTCATCTACTGGCGAAGCTAGCACAGGACGTTATTATCAGAATGGAGAATACACCATAAATGAAGATAACAAAAATGTAGCTAACGAAGATGTTGTGAAAATCGCTGATGCTTATAAGGATAAGGGTACACCGAACCCAACGAACGCTAAGCAGTGGCTTTTTCAAGGTACTTACTATCTGCCAGAGCGTTATATCTCTAAGGTAGCGGAACAGTCTGTATTGAAGATTTCCGGTATAGTTAACAACAGCAACAAGAATCAATATACCATAAATTTGGGACATAAGCAGAACGCATCAGATGCTCTGCCTACATTCCCTCGTGGAACCTATTATGAAATTACAGGTAAGCTGAAAAGCTATGGCGATATGGATCTTGACTGCGATGTGAAAGTGGACGATTGGAAGCCAGTAGAAATCAATGCTGATTTCTACCATACTAATTTATGGGTTAACAAGACCAAGGCTGAAGTCTCTTCTACAAAGAGTGATACCATCTCTTATAAATCAAGCGAAACTGTTGTAGACTTTGGCTGCATTGACACCAAGACTGTTGGTGAAACAAATCAAGATATTATCGTTGTAACAAAAAAAGATGACAAAAATATTATCTTTGGTATCAATCCAGAAATACCAATAAATCAGTTCGAAAAGGATCCGACAACAGGAAAGAGAGAAGGAACTGCTAGAGTTTACTTACAGGCAAACAACATCAAGAAGTATATTAATGTACATTATGATGTTACTCCTTATTTTAAGGTGAGTCCAAAGAACGTAGTTATCTATTGGGATGAAGATCCTGATGGAAAGATGGTTTTGGAGAAACACTTTGTGGTAGAAACCAACCTAGGTGGCTTGAAGGTATATCAGAACATCAATGGTACGCAAACTAAAGTTTCTTCTGGTTCTACAGTAAATGTTGGTGGTGATGCCCCTTCACGCCTGGAGATAAACTATACCAACGAACTGGTAGAAGAGGAAGGAATAAAGGTATATGGAAAGTACGTGATGAAGGTAAGGGAAACCAAAGATCCTGTGGCGACTACCGTTTATAACTTCACACTTTTTCCGCTGAACAACATTTCTGGTGACGAAGTTGCTTCGCAAGAAGTTACGGTTACAGTAAAGCCGAAGTTTGGTCCTTATCGTATCTACATGCGAGCTATCAATAATATATGTAACTGGGATGGTAAAGAAGACGAGACCGCTAATCTAGAAGTCGTTTTTGCAGGACAAAAAACAGAATATACTGGAAAAGACGGCAGTTATAATGACAACTATAATTTCAATTGGTATGATGGTTGGACTGATAAAGATGTAAGTAAAAACGAAAATGATGAAGAGAATAAACGTATTCAAAATGGTAGACATCATATGTATATGTATACACAGCTTGGTGAGAATGATAATAATAGTACTACCGTTAAAGATAACGCATATGTATGGATATTTTCAGAAAAATTCCCTGGTGACCAAATGACAGGTGACGTAAATAATGCTGGATGGTATTATAAAGATATGGAATTTAATGCAGAGAGCAAGTATGCTGAAAATAAAGCGACAGGTACAAAAAAGCAAATTAAACCAGGTCAAACGCTAGTTATATTTGGTACTGGCGAGAATCATGGCAAGGATAAGACTGGTTGTACTCCACACCGTTTTCCTCATACCATGGACCCAGGTATTCCTTTGTTCAACTACGAAGATCGTGAAGGCTGGTATCTCTATGACCCTACCTGCATTCCATATTATCGAGTATATGATGACAAGCCGACTATTATAAATGTTGACTATGTGATATATACTAAAAGTGATATTTATAAATGGAAAATCAATTTTGGAAAGAAGAATAGATCATTCGATTCGTATACTTTGGAATGTAAGGCTGATAAGTTCAAGAAAAAAAGCGAAGATGTTGGAAATGGTTGGAAACGTACAATTCTCAGTTTCAAAGCACCTAAGGGCGAATATGAAAAAGCTATAAAGATTTGTTTTGATGATAGCAGCGAAGGAACTATGCTCTTCGGTGGTGACAGCTACGAGTGTAAATACGATGCAACCAACGGATACCAGATATTCGGCTATTACGATGGTAGCAGCTGGCAGGAAGGCAAACCGTCAGGAGTTTATAAATAGTAAAGATAGAAAATATAATGATGACAAGAATAAAGACTTTAATGATATGGATAGGATTGCTCTTAAGCCTTGCATCATGTAAGGACTCTTTAGAGGCAATTACTCTCGGTGGGGACGAACTCCCTACCGAGGGAGTTACGCTGAGCATACAATTACCTAATTTCACTCCTCAGGAAATCTCAACCCGGACTGGAGACGAAACTACAGAGAGCATTACTTCTCTGTGGCTTGTATGCTATGATGCAACGGGTACTTTTCTGAAAAAGCAGGATTGTACTTCCGCTTATACGGCTGCCGCAGCCGATATTGACGGATATAGAAAAATCAAAACAAACCTTCCTAAAGGTACAGAAACGGTACATTTGGTTGCCAACGTTTCTGACTTGACAAAAGCACAGGCTGAAAAGCTTGATGCGATGGATGATATCACTCCTGATTTATCAAAGCCAATCTGTTGGGGTGCAAAAACACTTAGCGACCTGATGAACGACAGCAAGATTTCACTTACCCGTCAATGTGCTAAAGTTACAGTAAAAACAAGCGTTAGCAATTTCGAAATCACAGACCTTCATGTATGGCATTCTGCTAGCAAAGGCTCTATTGCGCCAGCTGGCTACGTAGAATCTACTAATGATAACTTGGCAACATCTACAGAGTTGATGGATGATAGCAAATGTATTATTGGCGGTTCTGCTGCTGTAGTTGCAGTAAATGAAACTTCTGCAGGCAAGGCTGACATCATTATCAAGGCTAAATATAAGGGTACAGAGGGTACAGAGGGTACAGAAGGCTACTATAAAGTAGCCCTCTATACAGATAAAACCAAAACTGCACAATATGCATTGGTACGTAACCACAACTATATCGTGAAGGTTATTTCTGTAAACGATGCAGGCTACGCTACTGAAGAAGAAGCATTAAAGGCTGATCCAGAAAATCGTCTAACGGTAACCGTGGTAGATGATAACCCACAGATTGTAGATATGATTGCCTGCAAAGATTACGAACTGGGTGTTTGTGGTACACAGACGGTTGATGCTTCAATTACAACTATTCCTATCACTTTGGTTACAAATCTTAAAACAAAGAATACAACAGATAATAATCTCTATAAGGTTGATATCAGCGATGATGCGCAATCGTGGATAACTGGCTGGTCACAAGGTAGCAAGTCAACCACAACAAGTCCTGACGAAGGCACTAAGTTTGTTCTCAACCTCATTTTGGTTGCAAACAACAAATCGGAGAAGCCTCGGGAAGGTACGATTACCATCACTTCCGGTGACTTGAAAAGAACCATCTTGATTCATCAGGAAGGTTACGACTTTAAACGTGCTAAAGATCGAAAGGTACTCATTAAGTTAAAAGATAGTGATACTCCTTTCGCTTACTTTGCTTGGCTTGATTCAAAAATGCATGGTGTTAAACCTAGCGAGAATAAGGTCAATAATCAGGAAAAGACCAGAAACCAGGGCTTGCACTTCAGCGTAGGAGATAATACTATCTCTTATTTGATACCAAAGAAAGATGGTGACCAATTCGTGAAGAAATCTGACAAAATCAGTTATTCGGATGAAGTTTACGAAGGCAATAACTATTATAAAGTTACATTGAACACCAATAACTACGATTTATGGATAGACGAAGAAGGTTTTGTCATCAAGAATACTGAAGATGCTGATCATCCGTTTACCATCAAATACCCGATCTATCATGCTGGTGTATTTGGAGAAATTAAAAATCTGGGAGACGAACAGTTGGGTGAAAAAAAAATAGGTTGGTACTACTACGGAGTAGTGAAGATTTCGGTAGATGAACCATCAGTTGATGGTAAAACTACTACGTATAAAAAGACATACTACATGTTAGACCGTAATCTAGGCGCATCCAACAGCGATTTCTATTCGCCAGGTTCTGCCAATATTGCCAATGATAAAGGTTCTATAGGTGGATATTTCAAGATATCAAATGATAAAAAAAGTAACGCCTATATCGACAAGTATGTAATCGGCAATTTTAGAGTTCCAAAGGGCAACGAGCTAGAGGCTATTGCGAATAAAGCCTCAGTAGATCCGTTGGAAACATCTACGGGTGAACGATATAATTGTATTCGCATCCCGACAGAGTCTTCGCAGAAGGATTACATCTATATCCCAATCAGCGGATATTACGAGAGCAACAGCTTCAAGGATGAATATCACGCAAATCTATGGAGCCAGTCTTTGTTGTCGGGCTATCAGGGCTTCAGTGAAAACAGTAAAGAATATGGCTTCTGGTATCTTTATCTGGATATCTATAATAAGATAAAGACTATCACAAATACCCGTTTTGCTCAGGGATATGAAGGCTCGAACACTGGCCGTTACAAGGCGATGCCAATCCGCCTGATATACGTTCCATAAACATAAGATAAGTGATAAATACAATAACATCTTTTACTTATAATAAAGTTCAAAAACAGCTGTTTTAAAAAGAAGGGTTGGGTTTTCGTGAGAAAGTCCAGCCCTTCTTTTTGTCAGGATACTCCTGACAAGGAGTCAAGACGTCACTGAGAGGTCGTCATGATAGTACTGACGGATGGTAAAGACGCTTCCATCGCTTATTGCCTCACTACGGCATTATATTGCCCTTTACCAGGGCAATATCGTGCCATCGCCAGGCACAAAACGATACGTCGGGAGAGAAAATCCCCACTCTCTTTTTTACTCTTCACTCTTCACCAAATCGCCTGAAACCCCGATAAACACTGGGGTTCCGAGTGGTGAAGAGTGGCGCACCACTCTTCACCACTCTTCACCCACTCTTCACCTGGATATTTTTTCATCGGATTACGCTGAGTTAACAGAGCATTCTTGCTCCACGGATTACGCACAGAATCCGTCAGGCGTCTGTCTTCCGTGAGGCGTCCCAGCGGATTTGCAATTGTCTTCCGTGAGGCGTCCCAGCGGATTTGCAATTGTCTTCCGTGAGGCGTCCCA
>ERZ1034713.448-NODE-448-length-24525-cov-4.907642_pt1 | contig 24525 bp, 18 predicted proteins | sample MGYA00520692_ERZ1034713 | MGnify/ENA primary metagenome ERZ1034713 (study PRJEB33766, sample SAMN09781717) | gut metagenome | biome: gut microbiome | host: Homo sapiens | place: Madagascar | study: EMG produced TPA metagenomics assembly of the PRJNA485056 data set... | reverse complement strand
GATCACGACACCGAGTGCAAATGTGGAAAGCAGTGCACCGGATCTGGTCTTGATCTTATTGCCTGCCCATTTTCCGTAAGCGGCGGAGCCTCCGGCTCTTGTCATCAATGCAACAATAATGCCAAGAAATACGAGGAAAATCAGAATGCCGACGTTCCACGAATCCCCAAGCTTTTCCATCATAACTTCAAAAATTGCCTCGATCGTTCCAACCGGACTGAAATTTGTATATAAAAGAGCTCCGGTTACGACACCAATAAATAACGACATATAAACTTCCTTTGTGATCAGCGCAAGCACAATGGCGATCACCGGCGGAAGCAGCGCCCAGACAGTACCAATAAAATCCATAATTCCTCCTTGTTTTGCGAAGCAAAATGCGACTGCCGTTGCAGGAGCAGAGGAATTTTGCCTCCTTATTTGCGAAGCAAAAACTCCGAAGCGTTGCCCCGGAGCCAATATTCTGAAATAAGTATATATGATTTTGTGTGAAAAGGAAACAAAAATTTGCTTCAATTGATAAAAAATACAAAAGTTTAGTAAAAATATACAAAATGAAGGTCTGTAATTCTACAGATCATCAGGCTGTCCGCAAGGTATCGGATAGACAGACGTCATTCCGGTAGAAATCAGTTTGCTGATAAGTCTTGCCATCTCCTCCGGCGTCTCTTTTTTTCCATGAGCCAGCCATGACTCGATCAGACCGGAACAGCCGGAAACGAGAAAATTGCTGAAATATTCATAAGTTGGCAGAAAATCAGCTGAATGATGCGCAACCATCCATTCGTGTATGTATTGGTGTTCAAACAATTTCTTGATCTTGACAGAAAAAGAAATATCGCCGTTGGGACTCAGTAGTGCGCAGCACAGATCGGAGTTTTGGTCAATGATCTGAAAAATTTCGACAAAGAGCGGATAAGGAAAATCCGGAGTATGATCCGGGTGATAATTTTTGAAGACCTGCTCAAACTGTTCTAAAAGCTCCTGCTCGGTCTGCTCCAACATATCATAAATATCTTTGTAGTGCAGGTAAAAAGTGCCGCGGTTGATGTCAACAGACTCGCATAATTCTTTTACGGTGATATCCTTGATACTTTTTTTCAGCATAAGGGAGGTGAGTGCGTGTACAAGCAGATAGCGGGTACGCTTGATACGGCGGTCGGTTTTTGCTTCCATATATAATGTGAGATCCTTTCGAATAAAATGCGATGTTATTGTCTGGTATTGTTTTTCCGGAGTTATGATTAAAAATTTATAATCCTAAAAATTTTCTGAAATAATCAACACAGTGTACATAATATGTCAATTAACAAACAGTTTTGAAAAATATGTTTATTGAGTAAACCAGATGCCCTTATTATAATAATGCAGTATAAAATAATCAACACAATGTTAAGTATAGTGAAATGAATCAGCGGTAAAACAACTGCTGTTTTGCAGCGTAAGAAAAATGATTCAGATATAACATGAAAGAGGATGAATATGGAAGAAAAACAGGAAAAAGAAAAAGGGAATTTCTGGCTTACCGTCGCTTCCTTTATTGTAAATAAGCGGAAAGCGATCGAAATTCTGTTTGTTTTGGCAATGATTTACAGTGTTCTTTCTATTAATAAGGTGCAGGTCAATCAGGATATCACATCCTATCTGCCGGCAGACAGTGAGACGAGGATCGGTCTGTCACTGATGGAGGAACAGTTCACAACTTATGGCAGTGCCAAAGTCATGGTCTCGAATATCACCTATGCGCAGGCGGAAACTCTGGTTGACGATCTGGAAGGGATTGAGGGTGTGAAGCAGATTGAATTTGATGATTCCAAAGATCATTTCACAGGTGCGGATGCGCTGTTTAGTGTGACGTTTGACGGAACAGAGGATGAGCAGGTCAGTAAAGATGCGCTGGAGGAAGTAAAAGAGACACTGGATGGTTATGATGTCTATATCTCTTCCTCTGTCGGTGAGGAGGAGCGCAGCGCCGAGTCTCTTTCGCAGGATATGAATATTATTCTTGTGCTGGCGGTTGTCATCATTGTCGCGGTGTTGATGCTCTCCACAAAAGCATATCTGCAGATTCCGGTATTGCTGATCACATTTGGCGTGGCAGCAGTTTTGAACATGGGTACAAACTACTGGTTTGGAACGATCTCATCTGTCACAAATTCCATTGCTGTCGTGCTTCAGCTGGCACTGGCAATCGACTATGCCATTATTTTGTGTGACCGTTTCATGGAAGAACATGAAACGCTGGATGCAGAGGAAGCGGTAAAAGTGGCACTCTCCAAGGCGATCCCGGAGATCAGTTCGTCCTCCCTTACCACGATTTCCGGCATGGTTGCGATGATGTTTATGCAGTTCCGGCTGGGCTACGATATGGGTATCATTCTGGTAAAAGCGATCATACTCAGCCTGATTTCCGTTTTCTTCCTAATGCCGGGCGTGCTTTTGATTTTTGCAAAAGGAATTGATAAAACCCATCACAAATGTTATGTACCAAAAATTACGTTTGTAGGTAAATTCGCAAATCTGACCAAATACATCATTCCGCCGGTTTTTATCGTGTTTCTGGTATTTGCATTTTGGGAATCCAATCACTGCCAGTATATATATGACACGAATTCCATTGTCAGCGCAAAAAAGAGTGAATCAAAAATTGCAAGTGAAAAAATTGAGAATACCTTTGGTGCCAGCAATCAGTTGGTTGTCATGGTTCCAAAAGGGGATTATGATTCCGAGAAAAAGGTATTGGGAAAAATTGAAAAACTGGATTATGTAAACTCGGCATTGGGGCTTGCAAATGTGGCGATCAATGATGATTATATGCTGACGGATAAGCTGAACCCAAGACAGTTTGCAGAGTTGACGGATCTGGATGTAGAAGTTGTACAGATTTTGTATACAGCATATGCATACAATGAGGAGCAGTATGGTCCGGTATTTACCGGCATTGATGATTATGAGGTGCCGATCATTGATATGTTCCTGTTCCTGTATGACCAGTATCAGGAAGGATATGTGACATTAGATGCAGATCTTGACGATCAGCTTACGTCCTTATATGACACGCTGCATGATGCGCAATTACAGCTGCAGGGAGATGACTATTCCAGATTTGTATTAGATCTGTCACTTCCGGCGGAAGGACAGGAAACCTACGATGCGATGGATGAGATCCGGGGTATTGCAGCGAAATATTTTGGAAAAGACAATGTCATTCTGGTAGGAAACTCCACGAGTGACCATGATCTGGAATCTTCCTTTGCATCGGATAATATCGTGATCAGCGTATTGACGGCACTATTTGTTATGATCATCCTGTTTTTCACGTTCCAGTCAGCAGGGCTTCCGGTGCTTCTGGTACTCACCATACAGGGAAGTATCTGGATCAACTTTGCAGTTCCGGCAATGAGGGGACAGACAATATTCTTTATTGCGTACCTGATCGTGTCTGCAATTCAGATGGGTGCAACGATCGACTATGCAATCGTTATTTCCAGCAGATATATGGATCTGAAACAGAGAATGCCGATTAAAGATGCGATTACGGAATCCTTAAATCAGGCATTTCCAACTATTTTTACTTCCGGAACGATTTTGACCTGTGCAGGATTTTTGATCGGTGAGATCGCATCCGATCCGACGGTTGCCTCCATTGGTGTGGCTTTGGGACGTGGTACGTTAATTTCCATTATTCTGGTTCTTTTTGTGCTGCCGCAGATTCTGCTGTTTGGTGATTTTATCATTGAGAAGACAGCCCTTGCCATGAATATTTCACGTCCGCAGAAGGAGGTTGCCGGAAGAGTAAGGGTGACCGGACATGTAAAAGGTTATGTACAGGGAGAGATTGATGCAGATGTTTCCGGTGTATTCCAGGGACAGATGAAAGTGTCGTTAGACTCGCACATACCGGGCAGACATGGAGAAGTCACACAGGACAATACACAAAACCCAATGCTGCCGGGAATGACGCAGAATGAAAATGTGGCTGCAGAATCAGAGGCAGCCGTAAAGGAAGAGCAGGAGGAGAAAAAGTCATGAAAAAGATGAGAATGAAAGTGCTTGCCCTGTGTTTTTCCATGACACTGACCGTTTCTGCTCTGGCAGGAAACGGACGGTTGACCATACAGGCTGCCACCTCACAGGAAAGCAGTGGTACAAAAGAAACCACAGAAAAAGACAGCACAACGAGTGCGGATACGGCAGAAAATAAAAATCAGATCATCGAAATTGCCGATGAAAAGGCATTTGAAGAGTTTTTACAGAACTGTCAGTATGACAGCTGGAGTGCTGGAAAAACGGTAAAACTTACCCATAATATTGATCTTTCGAAGGTTGATTTCAATGGTGTTGCATATTTCTCTGGGGATTTTGAGGGCGGCGGTCACACGATCAGTAATGTGGAGCTGCAGGTAAAAGGCTCTGATCACGGATTTTTCCGTTATCTGGGTAAAAGCGCAGTTGTGTATGATCTGAAGATCTCCGGTAAGATCACTTCGGAAGGAAGCTGTAAAAATATTGGCGGAATTGCCGGCGTGAACTATGGTACGATCGGGAATTGTTCCTTTGAAGGAACGGTCAATGGAAAAACAGCAGTCGGAGCGATCGCAGGGATCAATAAACCGACCGGGAAAATTGTAAACTGCAGGAGCAATGCAGCAGTGACAGCCACCAATCAGACCGGAGGAATCGTTGGAAATAACGAAGGACTTGTGTCAGAGTGTACATCGGAGTGCAGCATCAATACAGATGAGCTGAAAACCACGATGGATATTGGAGGCGTTGACATTGGTACATTAAATCTCACAGGGCGTGTAATAGACCGGAATGATATGGGCGGAATTGTGGGTGTTTCGACCGGAATTGTCAGTGAATGCATCAATCAGGGAAAAATTGGTTTTGCACACACGGGTTATAACGTGGGTGGAATTGCCGGACGCCAGAGTGGAAAAGTCATCGACTGCCACAATGAAGGGGAAATCTACGGACGAAAAGATGTAGGAGGAATTGTTGGACAGGCGGAGCCGTATATAGAATCGGAGTATCTGGATGATAAGGTAAACCAGGTGCAGGATTCGGTCAGTTCCATCAACACGACCTTAAGCAACATTGCTTCGACCATGAGTGATACCTCCACAGAGGCAAAGACTTATGTGGACAATCTGTCGGAGCAGTACGATAATTCTTCGAAAACTTTGTCGGAATCTCTGGATTCCCTCTCGGATTCCATCGGCGAGTCGAACCCGGAAGCGCAGCAGTACATGAATAATATCCATAATTCTCTGGATAAAATAGATAGTATCCAGGGAAACAATCATATTTTAAATAAAGAACAGGCAGAGGCGGTTTCAAAAGAATGGCAGAATATCAACAGTAATCTGTCCAACATTCGTGGAACAATCTCCGATTCCAATAAAACGGCAGAAGATTTTGTGGATGATATTTCCAGCCAGATAAAAGAAAAAGATACGAACGGCGATATTGATAAGCTGACGAACACAGTGGATGATGGAATCCAGTCTGTCACAAATGATGTGCAGAAGATCAGTAAGCAGATCAAAAGCATTCAGAATACGGTTGGAGATACGCTTTCTGTGGTGACAGGAGATGAGGAGTATATGGAAGATATCTCGTCCGCAGCCAGCGCAAAAGATACAGATGGTGTTGTTTCGGGAAGTGTAAACCGAGGAACGGTCAATGGCGATCTCAATGTGGGTGGAATTGTCGGAACGATGAACATTGAATATGATCTTGATCCGGAGTTTGATCCTGATCTTACAGATTCTACGGACATTACACTCCGTTCTACCGTGAATAATGTTGTCATCCGCTGTAGCAACTATGGGGAAGTGACTTCAAAGAAAAACAGTGTCGGTGGTATTACCGGATTAGAAGAACTTGGACTGGTCTATGGAAGTGAAAGTTATGGCTCTGTGAAATCTGATACCGGGGATTATGCCGGAGGCATTGCAGGAAACAGTGTCAGTGCAATCGCCAACAGTTACAGTCTCTGTAATGTAAATGCAAAGGATTATGTCGGAGGCATTGTCGGAAGCGGATATACCGTGAAAAACTGTGTTTCTGCATCTACGATCATAAGTGATGGGGAAAGTCTGGGAAGCATCGCAGGAACTGTGTCTGAAGAGGGCGAGGTAAAAGGTAACATTTTTGTGGGCGATGACCTTGATGGAATTGACAACATCAACTATGCTGGGATTGCAGATGAAAAAAGTTATGAAGAGGTCATGAAACTTGAGAATATTCCGGAAGGATTCCATAAAGTGAAGATAACTTTCCGGGCAGAAGATAATGTGGATATTGTAAAGACAATCGCATATAATGGAAGCTTCAGTGAATCTGATCTTCCACAGATTCCGGAAAAAGATGGTTACTATGCAGTCTGGCCGGAGGATCTGGTTGGAAAACCAATGACGGAAAATAAAACGGTGGAGGCAGAGTACAGCCGTTGGACAGAGAGTATCGTGGGAACGGAAGTGATAAACGGCGCAAAAACAGAAGATACAGCTAGTGAAAGTTCCACTGCAGAAAATGAAAAAGTAGTTTTTCTTCTGGAAGGGAAATTCTATGATGACACTTCCATCCAGATGGCAGAGTGTGACACAGATCTGCCGGACGGAGATGTCGTGTATGCTTACAACTGGAGTCTTGAACATTTGCATGACAAAAAGTATGATACAGTAAAAGCACATTTTTATGTGCCGGACACTTCAGGAAAAAATGAGATCTGGTACAGAGAAACAGGCAGTGATGCATGGACATTGGCAGAAACCACAGAGGACGGCAGTTACCTTGTGGCAGACATTCCATATGAGGCAGCGTTTGCACTGGTACATACGGCGGCAGATCACACCTTGTATTATGCCGGCGGCGGTGCAGCGGTTGTATTGCTTTTGATCGTACTGATCATAAGAAAACGCCGGAAGCGTGCACAGAAAAAATAAAATGATTTGATGGGATGCGCATTGAAACATTTACATAGAAATGCTATAGTTAGTGCATTCTTTTATGACAGAGAGGCAGCTATGATATTTGAGACACATGCACATTATGATGATGAAAGTTTTAACGATGACCGTGAAGCATTGATCCGTTCCCTGCCGGAAAAAGGGATCGGCAGGATCATCAATGTCGGGGCTTCGATAGAGACAACAAAGACAACTCTGGAACTTGCTGCAAAATATGATTACATTTATGCAGCGGTGGGTGTACATCCAAGTGACATCAGCGGGTTGAATGAAGAGACATTTGCCTGGTTAAAAGAGCAGGCATCTCTTCCAAAGACCGTTGCGATCGGTGAGATCGGACTGGATTATTACTGGGATAAAGAGCCAGAGGTGCAGAACGCACAGCGTTACTGGTTCAGACGGCAGATGGAACTTGCCAGGGAAACCAACCTTCCGGTGATCATCCATTCCAGAGATGCAGCAGCCGATACGATGGAAGTGATGAAAGAGGTTCACGCAGAGGAGATACCGGGTGTCATCCATTGCTATTCCTATTCCAGAGAGATGGCACAGGAATTTATCAAAATGGGTTACTACATCGGTGTCGGTGGCGTTGTCACATTCAAAAACGCCAAAAAACTAAAAGAAACAGTGGAGGCAATCCCATTGGAGCGCATTTTGCTTGAGACGGACTGTCCTTACATGGCACCGGAACCGCACCGCGGCACGAGAAACGATTCTTCCAATATTCCGTTTGTGATCGCAAAAATCGCAGAATTAAAAGGAATCACAGCGGAGGAGGTCGAACGTGTGACGGAGGAGAATGCGGGAAGGTTATTCACAAAAGTGTCTTAACTCCACAGAATCCTTCCAGAAGCGTTTCGGAATATTCTGTGCCTGTAATTCGGGGTTGGTACGTGCTTCGATCGCAATGCTGTCGAAAAAGGCCAGCCACAATTTCTGGAATCTTGCTTCATTTTCAGAATAGTTCTGAAGAAGTTCGGTATTGATGTCCGAAGCATCTACAAGCATATAATTCTTTCCGGCGCGGTGGACTGCCGCAAGCTGGTGGGTTTCATCGTAAATCATAAAATTTTCCTGCGGAAAACGATCCGTAAAATGCTCTGCTAAAATTGGCAGGGCATTATTTTTGGGATGGATCGTGGAAAACAGAACGCCGTTCTGCAGTTCCGAAAAGCGCAGAAAACCTTTCAGGTGGTGGGCTTCGGAGGCTGTGGCTCTGGACAATTCAAAGACACGGTAAATATAAGGATTACTCAGTGAATCCAATACACGGGCACCCTTTGGGGAATAAAGTGCGGCAACGATCGTCTGATACACGGCGTTCGCTTTGTCCATCTTCTTCTTGCCGGAAAGATCAATGGATAAAATAGCAGTAAGGATTGTCTCGTAAAAATCGTGTCCAAGCTTCCGGTTTAGCGTAGAAACAACTTTTCCGGCTTTTTCAGCGGATGGTGCGACGGTGTGGTAGTCGCAAAACAGCTCGTAATTATCCGGCTGGCCGGATACCAGATAAATATCAGCGTGGGAGCATCTTTCCTGAATCTTTAATTCCCAGGCATCGTATACGCCGGTCAATATTCCGTTTGGTGTGTTTTCACAGATAAATACATGCATAATGTCCTGCTCCTGTCTTGAGGAAAATATTCAGGGAAATAAAAGTTTTACATTTATCTACGATAGCGGAAGCGGCTCCGTGGATAAGCCGGTATCGAACAGGCTCAATTGTTGATAACCGCTCTCACGGATCTCACGTGGTATCTGTGTCTTATCACCCATCAGATTGCGGCAGATATAATCTTCTTCCAGCTTCGTGCGGTACATCATCCTGCCGGAGCAGGTAATAAAATAAAGAGCGCGTTTCAACACAACACCTATCTTCCCCAGATCGGCAAAATCGAGGGTGCTGTGACGTCTTGCTTTTACAATGCGGCTGGCAGACTTATAGCCAATACCCGGGACACGGAGCAGCGTATCATAGTCTGCACGGTTGATCTCGACCGGAAAATATTCCAGATGCCGGATCGCCCAGTCACACTTGGGGTCGAGAAAAATGTTAAAGTCCGGTCGCTCCGGACTTAAAAGCTCGTCGGCTTTAAATTTATAATAGCGGAGCAGCCAGTCTGCCTGATACAGACGATGTTCCCGCAGGAGCGGCGGACCGCCGGGCAGTGCAGGAAGATTGCTGTTGTGGGTGACATTCACAAAGGCAGAATAGAACACTCTCTTTAGATCAAATTTCTGATACAGATTCTCGGCAATGCTCACAATCTGGTAATCGTTTTCCGGGGTTGCGCCGATGATCATCTGTGTGCTCTGTCCTGCGGGTACGAACTTCGGGGCATGCCGGTAAAGAGCGACTTCATTCTTATTTTCTGTAATACCGTTCTGAACCATGCGCATTGGCTTCAGGATGGTATTTCTCGACTTGCAGGGCGCAAGCTTTTTCAGGCTGTCTGCGGTAGGCAGTTCCAGATTGATGCTCATACGGTCAGCCAGAAAACCAGTTTTTTCAATCAGCAGAGGATCAGCGCCGGGAATCGCTTTCACATGGATGTAACCGTTAAAATGGTGCACTGTGCGCAATTTATAAAGGGTCTGGTATAAAAGTTCCATCGTATAGTTGGGGCTTACCATAATGCCGGAACTTAAAAAAAGACCTTCAATATAATTCCGCCGGTAAAATTCCATCGTCAGTTCGCAGACTTCCTCCGGGGTAAAGGCAGCCCGCCGGACATCGGAGTTACAATTATTCTGGCAGTAAGAGCAGTTAAAAATACATTCGTTTGTAAATAAAATCTTGAGAAGGGAAACACACCGCCCATCTGCGGAAAAAGTATGACAGATCCCACAGGAAATAGAGTTGCCAAGGCCGATACCGTTACCACTGCGGTCCACACCGCTTGACGTGCAGGCGACATCGTATTTTGCAGCGTCTGAGAGAATCGTAAGTTTTTCCATCAGTGACATATTTTGCTGGATTTTCATCTGGATGTGATCTCCTCCAATCAAAGAATAGAATAGAACATATGTTCGATAAAATGAGAATACCACATTCGGAAAAAGAATGCAAGAGAAAAAGACTGCCAATTTCTGGATCCAATTTTTGGACAAAAAATTCTCTCATAATCCTGATTCCTTAGTTTTTCAGAATTATGAGAGGATGTGTCTTATGAATGGAGTTGTATTTCTTCATATTTAGCTGCAACACGTTTGCCACTGAATGCAATCCCGAAAAGTCCAATCTTTTTTATACCATGATATTCCATGTCGGTAGAATATTTTTTGCTTTGGATTTGTTGTATCGCACTTGACGCAGAATCAGCAAGTTCGGTATCTGAAAGGTTTTTTCCGGCTTTAAATTCAATAATATAGCCCAATTGGGATTTATCTTTTGGCTCAAGCTGTATATCAAAACGCCCTTCGCCGGATTCTCTGTTGGAAGAGATATAATATCGGTCTGAGAGTATTGCCAACATTCCGAAAACAGTTCCGTGATAAAAATTTTCGTTTGTAGTGTCAAAAGTACTGGCAGACTGCAAGAGATATTTTTGCAAAGTGTCAGTGAAAAGAGCAGTATCACCTGTTCGCAGAGCTAGTTCGAAATCTCGGAGCAGGGAGCCGTTAAATAAGGTATTATAATTATCCAAAATCTCCTTCTGGAAAACACTTTTTATCTCGCGGTTAGGCAGTTTAAGAGAACAAATCGGGTTGTCATTAAATTCACTGATCACACTTGTGGCACGCAGATATCCGGCGACAAGCAGAAAGCTGTAGATTGTGTCAGAATCAGCATTTACCTCCGGGTAAATAATATCCGTATTAATAATGGATTGCACTTCTTTTCCCTGCAGTAAAAGTGAGAGACTTTCGTACACTTCTTTGTCGGAACTGCGGATCAGTTCACCAATAATTTCATTGCCGCTTGTTCGGGACCAGAAAGCCTTTGGTTTACAGTTATTGTTAAAATAATTAATCACAGACCACGGATTATATATTTCTGTATTTCCGAAGAGATAACCGTCATACCATTCCTTAATTTCCGAAAATTTTTCTGCCTTTCCATAGTAAGCTGCCATATTTGATATATCGTTTACGGTAAAACCGAAATACTCTGAGTACTTGTCATCCAAAATCGTGTTTACAACAAGATTATTTAAACCACTGAATAAACTTTCCTTTGCAATGCGGAGTATTCCAGTCAAAATGCCAAATTCCAGATTCTCATTATCTTTTAAAGCGGAGGAGAAAAGATTCCGCATAAAACCGACAACTTCATTATAATAATGATATAAGTGTCCTTGCTGGATTGGCGTGTCGTACTCATCAATAATAATAATAACTTTCTGGTTATAATGTGTGGCAAGTAAAGAAGAAAGCTTGCCAAGTGCAAACTGATAATCGGTAGAATCGGCGACATCATTTATGAGATTTTGAATGTATTTTTTGTCATATTCATTAATTGCTTTGCTTGATAAAAGTTCTATATGGCGAAGAAATTCTTCTTTTAAGGTAAAACACAGACTGCGGTACATATCAGCCCAGTTGGTCTGATGTGCATCTTTAAAAGACAGAAAAATGACCGGATAAGCCCCCTGAAGCTGTTTGTAAGCATCTCCGCAATCCCAGATTTTTTTATCTGAAAAATATATGGATGTATCTGTGGATGTTTTTTCAAAATAGGTTCGGATCATGTCCATGGTAAGCGTTTTCCCAAAACGGCGCGGTCTTGTGAAAAGATAAACCTTGCTGTGGTCGTCAATTATATCTTTTATGAGAAGCGTCTTGTCGACATAATAGCATTCTTTGGAAACTTCTTTATACGAAGTGATTCCAACCGGACATGGAAGTAATCTGCCGGACAAAGGCGGGTTTTGTTTGTTTCGAAGGATTTCCGGTTTTATTGTATCAGAAGGGATTAACCAGTATCTTCCCTCTTTGTATGCACCGTTAATAAAACCGGCAGTGCAGAGCTGATTTACCCTCCGGGGAGTAATTCCCCAAAGCTGGGCAATATCTTTTGCTTTCAAAAATTTTTTATCCATTATAATCCCTCCATTGCATATGCAATCATTCTATATTTCCTATAATATGATATTTTCGGGAAATTAACAAGAAATAAAAATATAATTTCCTGAAAACGGGAAATTAATGAGAAATAAAAACATAATTTCCCGAAAAAGGGAAATACAAGAACTAAACAGCCCGTGCAACACTGCTAAATTATAAATACTGTGCCATTTATTAGAAAAACTACTATAAAACCTCTGCTTTTTCAAAAAATAGTTCTTTTTATAACACTTTATGTAACGCCCTGAATGTTATAGTTAGTATAACAAAAAGGACAAATATGTTTTTTTGCAGCTCTGGCAAAAAGTGCAGCGAGATAAACATTAAAATGGAAGGAAGAGGTTTACGCAGATGAAAAAGGAAATGATGGAAAACGCTACAGGCGTAAAATTAACCAAAAAAGCCAGCAAAAACGTGATCAGATCGTTATCGGTCGGATTGGCAGCAATGATGGCATTATCTACTCCGATTGCAGCATTTGCTGAGGATGCAGATGGACAGAATAGCAGTGAAACAACACCGGAAGAGAGTACAACAACTGTAACAACACAGAAATCTGCAGCAGAACAGGTGGGAGAAGTTCAGAAAGCCGCTGAAGAAACGAGCAAAACAACAGAAGCAGCAAAAGATGCGGTAAATGCAGCAGTTGATACAACAATTGCGGATGACAGTGGCGCAGACCAGACAACAAAAGATGCAGCAGGCGTATTGGATGCTACCGCAAACGGAACATTCGAAGGCGGTACAGATGTGAATGTGGCAGAAGAAATAGTTGACAAAACAATGGATCGCATAAAAGATGCGTCAGATGCCGCAGCAGATACCGACGCAGCTCTTGATAAGGCAGATAAAAAAGCAGATGAGGCAAATACAATTGCGGATGATGCAAAGAAAGAGCAGCAGGAAGCACAAGACGCATTTGATAAAGCACAAGCCGGAATTGATTCTGCAACAGACATTGAGGAGGCGAAGAATGCTTACAATCAGGCAGCTGGTATTGTAGGCGATGCACAGAAAGCGTATGAGACTGCCAAAGCAGCTTATGACAGCAAAGTAGCCGAATACAATACAGCGTTAGACGAGCTTAAGGCGGCACAGGCAGCTTATGATACAGCAGTTGCCGAAGCAAGTACTGAGGCAGCGGCAGCCGCAGCAAATCTTGCAGCAGTTCAGGAGAAAGCGAAGGCTCTTCAGGAGGCAGCAGAGGAAGCAAAAACAGCAATTCCGGAGCTTACCGATGCACAGAAAGCAGCACTTGAGATCATCGCTCTGGAAAAAGAACGTGCAGGGGATACCTCCACAAACTGGAGAAAAGAAGATGAGCTGTTCAAAGTGATCCTTAAGAATTACTACATTCCGGAACTTGCCAAGGGAGAACTTGTTGACTGCAAGTGGACCTGGAATCGGAATGATAACAAAAACTATTGTGAGGTGACTTACAAAGATGTGGAAGGTGGTGCTTCGCACACCGTATATCTGAACTACAAGCTCAACGATACCCGCGATGATCTTGTTATTTTCGAGAAGGCAGAAGAAGTGGTTTCCTATGATGTGAAGGGCACAGACGGAAGCCTTGCATTCAATATCAATGCAGAGAACTTCCCGGCAGATAAGCTTCAGAATGATCAGGATACCGCAGTTTATGAGAATAACGGGGTGGTATACACTATCGTAAATATAGGCGGACAGTTCTATGTGGTCGACTCAGCTTCTAAGGACGTTGAGGTGAACAATAACTATAGCAGTGAACAATATGAAACTTCCGGTGAGAAAAAGACCACCTATTCAGTGGATGAAAATGGCAAACTGGTCAAAACGGTAAAACAAAACGTTTCCGAGATTACATACACGGAAACTAAATTATCTTCTGATAAGACATATGACAATGTCGAGGCAGCAGAAAAGGATCTGGCCGATAAAAAAGCAGCATTGAAAGACGGAGATAAAGATGTCGAGACGTCCATGAGCGCAACAGCGACTGCAGATGTGACCGTAAGCCAGAAAACTACATTTACGACAACTATTGATTTATCAAAAATTGTTGTTGAAATGAAAAAAATCAATAATGATAACGATAAATACGAGAAGAAAAATGCCGAGATTGCAGCAAAGGAACTTTTTGCTAAATTCACCAACAAAGAGGCATTAGAGAACCTGCTTGGCGGCGATTATAAGATCGAAAGTATTAATACAGATAATGCAAAAGTGAATGCTGTAGATAAGTACAAAAATACTTCCGGCAGATGGGTAGACTGGGGTGCAGATTCTGCTGCTTATAAAAACGTATTTTCAGGCACGATCGTTATTACTTATTCGCAGACAGTGACTGCAAAAGCAAACGCTGTGGAATCCAAGAAAAATGCTGTAAATGCAGCAGACAATACGAATCTGGAAGCGTTAAAGGATCAGGCATATGATGCTGCAAAAGCAGATGCAGAAAAACTTCTTGGAGATGCAGTTTCCCAGAATAAGAAGATTAAAGACAACCTGAAAACTGGAGATCTGCATATTAACGGTTATGAAGGCTGGAATGGAAAACATAACTCCAACGTAGCAATCAAAATCCATTATGCTGATGACACATTCACAGAGGGAGAGAAGACAACGGATCAGGCAGTTGTTGACGAGAAGAACAGCTCCACAACCTTATCCGTTTCCTACACCGGAACTTATCAGCAGAAAAATTCCAAAGATCTTGGTGCGCAGACCGTGGAAACACAGAAATACAATCAGACTGCCAAGGCAGAGGAAAAAACAGCTTATACAAGCAACAAATATTATGATGAATATAAGAAAACAGGAGAAATCAATGAAGGAATCTGGCTCACCGGAAAAGATGATGATCGTTTCCCGGGACATGAAAGCTTAAAGAGCTTCTATGATTTCAAAGATGCAGCATTAAAAGCGGAGGCTGAAAGAGCAGAGAAAGTAGCAAAAGCGGATGCGATCATTGACGCAGCAAAGAATGCGGTGGAAAAAGTTGATAAAGCAAAAGCAGATGCGGACAGCTTAAAGGATAAGCTTACAGCACTTCTTGCAAGCCAGAACTACACAGCAGATCAGGTAAAAGAGTTAGAGGGACAGATCAGCGCGGCAGAGATAAAATTAAAAGAGGCAGAGGACATGGCAAAAGACCTGACAGATAAGTTAGGAATTGCAGGTGAAACACTGGCTGATAAGATCACAGAACTCACCCCTGCACCGGCTCCGGGCGAAGGCGGTTCCACAACGACACCGGGTGGCACAACTACCCCATCCGGCACTGAGACGACACCGGGCGGCGCAGCCACAACACCTGCAGGCACTGTAACTACAGCAGTGGCTCCGGCTAGTGCAACCACAATCGTTACAACAGCCACAGCAGAAGCAGCACCGGTTGAGATCGCAGAGACACCGGTAGCGCTTGCAGCAGCTGCAACACCGGCGGCAGTAACGAGAACAGCAGCGGTTGCAAATGCAAATGCCGCAGCCGATACAGATGCGGACGCTGACACAGATGTGACAATTGCGGACGAGGAGACACCTCTTGCAGCGAACGGCGCACAGGAGAGCACGACAATTGCCGATGAGGAAACTCCACTTGCAGCAGAGGCTGGCGCAGTGGAAAACATGCAGCAGGAGAAAATGTCCTGGTGGTGGTTACTCATCATTGCACTTCTTGGTGTAACCGGCGAGGAAATGTACCGCAGAAATAAAAAGAAAAAAGCAGAAGCAGCTCAGAAAGATGAGAAATAAATTTTAACAGTAAGGCGCATCCAAAAGGTGCGCCTTTTCTAAAACATCCATTGCAAAAAAATAAAATACGGAGTATTCTGAAAACAGGAAAAATATGATCCATAATTTGTATACAAGGAAACAAAATCTATGAAAAAAAAGAAAACACTCATAATCAGCATGCTTCTTGGCATAATGCTCCTGACTTCCTGCGGAAAAACAGATCATCAGGATCAGGCGCCAGTCGCCACGGAGCAGACATCCGGAGACAGCCGGCAAACGACAGAAGAACCTGCGGAAACCGTCGGCGGATCGGAAGAGTCAACGGAAGCAGCCGGGACAGCCCAAGCGGCAGTAGAAGCCGTGGAAAGCACAGAATCTTCTGAATATGCAGAACGTAAAAGCATCATCATCACAGCCACAAACGAGTGCGGCATCGACATTGGGATGTTTTCTGTGATCGATCCGATCAGCGGCGAACAATACAATATCAGTGCGATCGCAGATGGACAGTCTGTTTCCATGCCGGTAGAGTGGCCGGTGGAGATCACAGATTTTCAGTGGGCGCTTTATAATCAGAACGGTGAACTCTGCGTTGAGGCAACCACGGATATCAGCCAGGCGGAGAGCGGAGTGACCTTGCTTCTCACCGGAGACGGAAATCTGGATGATGTACAGGAGATCTTTGAATAATGCAGACGATCTGATACAGACAATTCTGCCTGTACAGGGCAGTCAGGACAGAAATAATAAAAACAGGGGGTACTCATGGAAGAAAGAAGAAAAATATCGCGTGTAGCGTACAAAGCAAACGGTGTTGTCGTAATCTGCGATACACAGGAAAAAATTTATGTGGACGTGAAAGACATAAGTCCGTTAGGCATGGGAATCTGTGTGCCGGAGGGGCATGAAGACCTTCTCGGAAAACAGGTGATCATTGTGGCAGAAACACTGATCATGTATGCGGAGGTTTCCCGCGAAGAAAAGCAGGAAGACGGCTCCACATTCATTGGTGTGCATGCGATAAAATTTACAGATGACGTTCTGCAGTATCTGTTTTCACACATTGGCTGATGAAACTAATCTTCTAAGCTCGCAGTTTCCGAGCAGCTGATCCCAGAAATGTTCAAGAGGAATCTCTTCATACTGGCAGATCAGGCTGCAGTCTAAGGCTCCATGGGCAACAATCAGTACATTTTTTCCGGAAACAACTTCCGGCGTTAAAACATCGTGGATAAAAGAGCCACTGCGGGCATACAGATGCTCAAGACTTTCCGCACCATCTACAGCATGATAATGGACAGGATCATGGAACAACGTATATACCGGACATTCCGGTTTCTGTGTGACATGTTCTGTCCCTTCATACATGCCAAATCCCATCTCGCGGAGACGGTCGTCCGTCAGGATCGGCGTGCCGCTCCCTTCCAGAAAAATTTCAGCAGTCTCCTGCGCACGCTGTAAGGGAGAACAATAGCAGATATCAAATCGCAGATCCCCATACTTTTTCCGCGCGTCTCTCGCCATCTGGCGGCCTTCTTCATTCAAAGGAATATCTTCGCTTCCCTGCAGGCGGCGGTCTGCATTCCAGTCAGTTTTTCCGTGTCTCATGATATATAACATAATAAACAAAGTCCTTTCTTCTTATATATAGTAAAAATCGTAAACGCATTGCGGGCTCAATTCGCGGTGCGATTGAATTATATCCTATATTTTGTTAAAATGAAACCCTAATCAAAAAACAGCAGCGGCACAAAGCAGGAAATTGCATGACAGCTATTAATTTTATAGGAAAACTACCGATATATGAGTTAGAAAAATAAGCGTTCCGGCATTTACAGAGATCCGGACCGCAACCATGGAAGAACACAGGCTTATGCACACGGAGGTGTAGAACAATGGCAATAGAGGCTATGAAAGGGGCAGGGATGTCCTACGCGGGAAGTTCATCCGCATCAGATGTAAAAGCAGAGAGTCAGGCAAAAGTGGAAACTGCATCCAACGCAGCAGCTTCTGATGATCTCATGAAGAAAACCATTCAGATCGACACGAAAGAGACTGACAAAAGCGGCAAAGACGGAAACCGGGACGACAGTCAGGCAAAGCAGACGATCTCCGAGAATTCCCAGATCAGGAAAGCAGTTGACGAGATCAATAAGAAGGCACACAATTCCGAGGCAGTCTTCGGAATCCATGATGCAACCAACCGTGTCACCATCAAGATCGTTGACAAAGACACGAAGAAAGTCCTGAAAGAATATCCGCCAGAGAAAACCTTGGACATGATCGCAAAAGTCTGGGAGATGGCAGGATTATTAGTGGATCAGAAACTGTAGATCACTGTCCGGAAGGCAGGAGCAGCAATAGACAAGTGACAGATGAAAACAGAAAACGATATAAACAAGCTACAAAACTGAAAGGAGCAGGATTATGCCAATCAGAATCACAGGTCTGAACTCGGGATTAGATACCGAGTCCATTATCTCAGCGCTTGTATCTTCTTATAGTTACAAGACGAGCAAGTATAAAAAAGCACAGACAAAATTATCATGGAAGCAGGAGGCATGGAGTACCTTAAACTCCAAAGTGTACAGTTTCTACAACAATGTTGGTAAATTAAAACTGTCATCTGCCTACAATATGCGTACAGCAAGCGTATCCGACAGCACAAAAGCGAAAGTGAGTGCAGCAAGTGGGGCGACCAACGGCGTACAGTCTCTGGAGGTCTTAGAGGTTGCCAAAAGTGATTATCTTACCGGCGGAAAGATTTCGATCAAAGATGCATCCGGTGCGGAAGATAAGACAAAAACGGTTTCATCAGCGTCCACTTTAAGCGAATTGGGATATACCGGAACCGGTACGATCGAAGTTACCAATAAAGAAACAGGAAAGACAACAAGCATCAGCGTGACCGGTGACACAAAGATCAGCGACTTTGTGAAATCCCTGTCAGATGCAGGTGTGAAAGCCAGCTTTGATGAGAAAAACGGCAGATTATTTGTAAGTTCAGCAAAGACCGGTACAGAAAACGGTTTTGAACTGAAATCAAAGAATGCGGACGGCGATAAGGCGTTGCTGGCATTGGGACTGGCGATGACATCTACCGTATCAGATACCGGCGCGAAAGTGAATGACGATAACAACTGGTCGGCGGCATCGGATGCGAAGATCAAACTGAATGGTGCAGAATACACTTCATCTACCAACGAGTTCGCTGTAAATGGTCTTTCTGTCACAGCACTTGCCAAGACGAGTGGAGAGATTTCTGTAACCGTAGCTACAGACAGTGAGGGAATCTATGAGCAGGTCAAGGATCTGCTCAGCCAGTACAACTCACTTATTAACGAGATGAACAAGTTATACAATGCAGATTCGGCAAAAGGATATGAGCCGCTGACAGATGATGAAAAGGATTCCATGAGTGATACGGAAGTGGAGAAATGGGAGGCAAAAGTCAAAGATTCCCTGCTCCGCAGAGATGATTCGTTAGAGAGCCTGATCTCGTCCATGACAACGGCGATGTCCAAGGGATATGAAGTCAATGGAAAGACATACTATCTTACTTCTTTTGGAATTTCAACACTTGGTTATATGAATTCTGCAAAGAATGAACAGTATGCATACCATATCAATGGTGATGAGGATGACAGCGCAACTTCCGGAAAGGAAGACAAACTGCTGGCAGCGATCAAAGAAGATCCGGATTCTGTGGCGGGATTCATGCAGCAGCTTGCAACAGGATTATACGATTCTATTGATAAGAAAATGAAGACATCCACTTTAAGCAGTGTATTTAAAGTATACAATGATAAGGAGATGGCTTCGGAATACAGCGATTATACAACCACGATCAAAAAGTGGGAGGATAAGCTGTCTGAACAGGAGGATTACTACTACAAGAAGTTCTCGGCGATGGAAACAGCGCTGGCAAAACTCAATTCACAGACATCTTCTTTATCCGGTCTGTTTGGATCATGATAACAGGACAATTAACCTGCGGCATTGCCGCAGGTTAAATCTGCATAAAGAAAAAAGAAAACACATGGAGGTATTTTCACATGCTTAATCATAATGGCTATGCTGCGTATGCGAATAGCAAAATTATGACCGCATCACCTGCGGAACTGACACTTATGCTCTATGACGGAGCAATCAAATTCTGCAACATAGCAATTGCAGGGATTGAGGAAAACAATATCGAGAAAGCACATAACAACATCCGGAAAGTTGAGGATATCATCTCCGAGTTTCAGGCAACATTAAATCATAAATATGCAACAGCTGATGATTTTAATAATGTATATGTCTATTTGAAAGAACGCCTGATTGAGGCAAATATGAAAAAAGACAAAGAAATCCTGGAAGAAGTATTAAAACATCTCAGAACCATGCGCGATACATGGAAAGAAGTGATGAAACTGGCTGCCAGCCAGAGATAACCGGAAGGAGAAAGCAATACATCGTGACAGATAATTACATTGGAATCATGATCGAAAGCCTCCGGCGCAAAAAGGATGTCCTGACAGATATATTAAAACTTAGCGAGGAACAAAGTATTCTGCTGGATGATCCTAATTTAGAACCGGACACATTTGAAAAAAACGTGAATCGGAAAGCGGCGCTGATTGAGAAATTAGAGCAGCTTGACACGGGCTTCGAAAGTTTATATGACAAAGTAAAGGAAGAACTTGAGAGCAACAGAGACATCCATAAAGAGCAGATCAGGCAGATGCAGGAACTGATCAGGGCACTTACCGAATTGAATATGCAGATTCAGGCGACGGAAGCAAGAAATAAGGAAAAGGCAACCGCCAAGTTTGCTTATATCAGGCAGCAGGCAAAGGAAATCCGCAGTAGCCAGAAGATCGTCAAAGAATATTATAATAATATGATGCATAAGGCGTATAATGAGCCGCATTTTTTGGATAATAAAAAATAGAGAGAATAAAAGACCGCACAGATAGAAAGATATTGATTTGTGAGGTCTTTTTAGTTACAATTTTAAGGTAGTAGCCAGAGATTTTGCTATGGTGGCTGAAGAAATATATCAGATAATTATGAGACGTATTAACAACTTAGAAAATAAAAATTAAAAAGGGGTTAAGTATCTTTCACTTATGCCGATATACAATGCAAGTAAGCAAAGAATGCTACTTCGTGAAATCCGAAATGAAGCGTACGGTCAGAGTAGGAACGTTCACAAATAAAACAAATCTACTTCAGCATGGAAGCTGAAGCCCAATTCAAGGAGGAAAAATAATATGGTAGTACAGCACAATCTTACAGCGATGAACGCTAATCGTCAGTTAGGAATCACAACAGGAGCTCAGGCAAAATCTTCAGAGAAATTATCTTCTGGTTACAGAATCAACCGTGCAGGTGATGACGCTGCAGGTCTTAAAATTTCTGAGAAAATGAGAAGCCAGATCCGTGGTCTTGACAAAGCTTCTTCAAACGCACAGGATGGTATTTCTCTTATCCAGACAGCTGAAGGCGCTTTAGGTGAGGCACATTCTATCTTACAGCGTATGAATGAATTAGCAGTTCAGGGTGCTAATGATACTAATGAGAGCATTGACCGTGATGCTATCAATGAAGAGTTATCTGCTCTTACATCTGAGTTGGATCGTATCGCATCTACAACACAGTTCAACAAACAGAATTTATTAGATGGAAGCTTTACATCTAAGAACTTACAGGTTGGAGCAAATTCTGACCAGAAGATTTCCATTTCTATTGGAAAGATGAACTCTAAAGCGTTAGGATTACACAGCATTACTGGAACAACAACACAGTCCCAGACTGGAAAGAAAGTTACAGGATTTACCTTTGGTAAATATTCAACAAAAGCAACAAATTCTAAAGATAACTTTTCAAAACAGGCAAATGCTGCAAATACAAGCATAAAGGCAGCTATAGATGCAAACAAGACAGCAGCAGCATATATGAAACAGATTGATTTTGGAACTGGTAGTGCATATTATCTGAACGCAACAGGCTCAAAATTCGAAGGTGCTAAATCTGCTATGAGTGCCGATGCAAAAGCATTAAAGGCTACAGTTTCTGATGTATTTAAGACAAATTGGAAGACTAAAGCAGCTACTTATGCTAATACAGAAAATGTAATAGCAGATAAGACGACAGTTGGACAGGCTACACAGCTCACAGATCCGAGTGTTAAGGATTATGCAAGTGCAAATGCTACAATTGATGCAGTACAGAAAGCTATTAATTCTGTATCTTCTCAGAGATCTGCTCTTGGTGCATTACAGAACAGATTAGAGCACACAGTGGCAAACTTAGATAACGTATCTGAGAATACATCCTCTGCTGAGTCTCGTATCAGAGATACAGATATGGCTGACGAGATGGTTGAGTACAGCAAGAACAATATTCTTGCTCAGGCTGGACAGTCCATGCTTGCACAGGCTAATCAGTCTACACAGGGTGTACTTTCTCTGTTACAGTAATCTGAAATATCATAAGATTACAATACGAATAAAAGAGTTGGCATTGCCAGCTCTTTTATTTTAGAGAGATTTGAGGTGTTGAGAGATGCAGGGAAAATGGGTAAACCTATATAATATACTAAAAAATATAGAAGAAGATTTTTTGGATTATCAAAATAGAAAAAATTTGTTGCCAATACGGGAACAGTTAAATAATATACAGGAATTTGCAGTTTGGTTTCTTCAGAAAAATCCGCTTGGAATGGACAAAGAGGCATTTATACAGACGAAGAAAGAAATAATAGCTATTTTGCAAGATATTGTTTCAGCAATTGAGGAAAATGATTATGTTCTTATGCACGATGCAATTACATATGGAGTTATGGAATATTTAAAAGCATGCAACCCGGAACTGGTGGAGGCGGAGTAAATGACAATCTATGAGAAAAATATACACACATTAGCAAAATATTATCCGGGTATGGATCATAATATTGAAAAAGCCAGAAAAGAGCTAAAAGAAGAACTTGATTTAATAGAAGAACTGTCAGCAGATGGCGAACCTATTTTGAAAATAAAAAAAGATGGACATTATTTGTATCTGGCAGGTAAGAGGTGTGCGAGAAAACCACCTGAAGAATGGATGCAAGAACAGGGAGAGTTATGCGAAAACTACACCTTTATAATTATGGGAATGGGAAACATTGGTTATTTAAGAGAATTAATTGAGTGCGTTGATGTAAGACTTAATATTATAATATATGAACCATCAGCTCAAATCTTTTTAAAAGCTTTGGAATGGCTGGATTTGGAAAAAGGGATGGATAAGCATCTTATTATATTTTGGGTAGAAAATATCGGAATGATGACACTGGATAAGATGAATGATGTACTTAAAAGTGCAATGAAATTAGAACATTTAAAGCATGTGCAATTATTTATAGAGCCAAATTATGATATTTTGTTTGCAGATAAATGTGAACAACTGATAAAGAAGTGTAATGATACAGCACTGGATAGCAGGATGGCGTATAATACTGCCAAATTATTTGCCAATATAGATTCTATAAATACAATGAAAAATGCAAAATATTTGTGTGATGCTTATAAAACAATTCAGTTATATGAGACGATACCTTTTGACGTCACAGGAATTGTTGTGGCTGCAGGACCATCCTTAAATAAAAATATAAAGGAACTGAAAAAAGCAAAGGGAAAAGCACTGATTATCGCAGTTGATACGGCAATAAAGCCATTACTTAATGCCGGGATTGTGCCAGATATGTTTTTTATAGTGGATGCTTTAAAACCAGTAGAGTTAGTAGAAATTGAGGGTGCAGATACAATACCATTGGTTACAACGTTGAATGCCGCTCCGGAGGTATTAGATTATCACAAGGGAAAGAAGTTCTTTTATGATGAGTATTATAGATTTGCAGAAAAAATTATAAGTAAAAGTGGGTTGCGCTGGGGAGATGTGGCAACAGGAGGTTCGGTTGCCACAAATGCTTTTTCGTTATTATATAAGATAGGATTAAAAACGATTATTCTTGTAGGGCAGGATTTGGCGTTAACTGGAAATAAAAGTCATGCAGATGGCACTTTTCAAGAAAAGATGCCAGAAATAGATACCACAGATTATCAATGGGTTGCAGGAAACTATGAAGAAAAAGTACCTACCCGAACAGATTTATATTCTTTCTTAAACTGGTATGTTGAAACGATACGGGAGTTTAAAGAACATGTAAAAGATTTTCGTGTTATCAATGCAACAGAAGGAGGAGCCAAGATTGATGGAACAGAGGTAATGACATTAAAAGAAGCAATTGCTCAAACTTGTACAAAAGAGGTTGATATAGCGGCATGTTTAGACACTCTTTCTCCAATGTTGAAAGAAGAGGATCGAGTATGGGCAATTGATTATCTGACAGGTATTCCGGAGCAATTTGAATCTTTAAAAAAGAAAACTGAAAAGCTGCATAAAAGCTATTGCTCGCTGGAACGTCTTTGTAAAAAACAAAAGATGGATTCAAAACAATATTTAACTCTGTTAAAAACAATAAAAAAACAGATAAAAACCATTGAAAATGATGATATGTATCAACTTGTGACCATGACAATGCCCTCTGCACTTAAAATTATGAGAGATGAGGAATTTGAACATCTTGATACATTACAGGAAGAGGGAAAAGAAATTGCAAGAAAAGGCAAATTATACACAAATTTAGTGACCGAAGGTGCAGGTTTGCTCAAAACTGAATCAGAACAAATTTTTTCCGGTCTCAAGGATAAAGCTAATTAATAATATTATAAAT
>ERZ1034713.445-NODE-445-length-24644-cov-8.964903_pt1 | contig 24644 bp, 17 predicted proteins | sample MGYA00520692_ERZ1034713 | MGnify/ENA primary metagenome ERZ1034713 (study PRJEB33766, sample SAMN09781717) | gut metagenome | biome: gut microbiome | host: Homo sapiens | place: Madagascar | study: EMG produced TPA metagenomics assembly of the PRJNA485056 data set... | reverse complement strand
CATCTACATTATTCGGTCTTTAAGAATACACAAACAAGTTATTTGCTATATCGAAACAAGGCATTTAAGGGTCGCAAACAAGTCACTTAGAGGTCGTAAACAAGTCATTTAGAGGTCATAAACAAGTCACTTAGAGGTCGTAAACAAGTCATTTGCAACCAGTAAACAAGTCACAGAAAATCTTTGAGCAATTAATTCAAAAACAAATAAGTTTACAAAATCACCCAAAAGTGACAGTGACACCTATTTTTCAACTTTTATTTTATGCATTGGAGACACTACCCTCCAATTGGATGTCTCCCTTTGATTATCAATCTTTTATATATTTTCGCGCGGTAAGTCATATAAATATATTATAAGAAAGTGTCACCTGTCACCGTTTTCTGCTGAGCCCTTTATTGGAGCCAGTTTATAGGGTGACACCTGTGACACGAGTTTTCTGTATCCTGCGTCACCTTTGTCACCCACACGACACCAAGAAAGTATTTTACATTATTTACCGTAGGCTTTCTTTTTATTCATATTTCTCTTAATTTGCTGGAATTTTCCAATGCCATGCGAATCAACTATAATTGTGATACGAAGCTTTTACCGACATGACAGTTAATATTTGTAACCGATTTGTAATATTCTGCAAACGTTTTCGTAGTTTTTCGAAAGAAAATCGACAGAAATTATTTGCTTTTCACGAATTATTTATAGTTTTGCAGCCAGTTAAAAGATGATTCAACAGTAATTCATACTGCGATATAAACAGTAAATGATACTGCTCCAAATCGACACAAACTATAACACTATACATAAAATTTAAATTTCTAAGAAAATATGAAAAGATTACTTACCACTTCACGCATTTTAGCATGCTTGATTTTCCTAACAATTTTAGGAAGCAAGACTTATGCTCAAGGTAGCACAAGTAGCTACGATGATGGTACTGAGACTTTTGAGATTACCAGCAACACAAGTATTCCAAAACAGAGTACTGAGTACCAATACTATGCCAGTGCAAATATCTCTTTGTTCATTGGTGCTGATGAGGTATGGGAAAATCCTAAGCTAATAGGTAGTAAATATTACCTCAGTTCTCAAGGAAATCCTGGAATCAAACCAGATGACAATGGTAAGGAAATAGATGCTGAGTTTGATAAATCCCAAAATTGTATTCCCCTGCCAAACACAGGCAACTATTTCCACTTTCTGTTCCACACCAAAGGTAAAATCATACTTGCCTTTAATGTGAATTACGCAAAACCAGGAAATAAGTATCTCTATGTAGAGAAACCCACAAACAAAGATGTCACTTTAATTAACAATGGTAACAACTATACTACAAAAATAGGCATTAGCTCTGAAAAAACGCAGGTTACTTCAACAGGAACAACAATTAATGAACCACAATCAGGTGACAACAGATATTTTCAAATAAATGCCTCAGCTGGAGACCATCCTATAGTTATAGAAATTGATGCGGAGGCAGGCGAAGAATATTATATCTGGATGTATAAAGCAGAAAAATTTGCCCTCGGCGGTTTTACCTTCAAAGTAGATGAATCACAGCGCTTCACCCCTTGGAAACCTACTGTTCACAGACAGATTGAATCTGACAAAAGCCCTAAGGAGATGGAGGATGCTGACAGAAATGCTCCTTCTGGTGTAGAGGACATCACATTCATGTATGGTGGCTGGACCAATCATCCTAACGCTGTAAAAGCAGCAACCTGGGATGCAAATAACAAAACTTGGGGATTCAATGATAATGGTACCGACAAGACCACCTATACTATCAACAACGAACAGAAAATTGATAAATGGGAAGATGTAAAAGCTGAAAGTGAAACTACAGAGCATTTGGTAACACTCGACGGCTACGCTAAGTTCACAGCGGGTTGCGGACAGGTTCCTACCGATCAATATGGCAATGCTTACACCCCAGCCACATCTGCTGCTCCAAGCGTAGCAAATATCCCATGCCGCGGTACTTACTATAAGTTCGAACCAGCCAAGGATGGTACACTCAATGTATATGTTAGACAGGCAGCCGACAGCCCTCTCTACCTCGTGGATGAGACTGGCAAGCCTCAAAAGTCAATAGACTATAAGGCGGGTAATGATGCAACCTTCAAAGAAGGCACTGATGCTTCATATACCATCAATAAGTTGGCTGCATGCCGATATGGTTTTGATGTAAAGGCTGGCAAAACATACGTTCTCTTCCAGAACAATGAGACGCTCGGATTCTACGGATTCACATTTGGTGCTTCAAGCACAGAAGCAACCAATGTTAGCATCTCCCAGAATAACGGCTATACTTATGAGGCAAAGAACAATGCCACAGTAACCCTTACCAAGCCACTCAAGGCAAACGTATGGAATGCCATCTGTCTGCCATTCAGTATGACTGAGCAGCAGGTAAGAAATGCGTTCGGAGAGAATGCTCGCATTGCAGAATTCAAGAAAGTTGATGAAAGCGGAAAGAAAGCTGTGGCGTCTTTTGGCATGCACTACTACCAGTTGATTACAGCCGGCAAGCCATGTCTCATCAAACCTTCTCAGGTAAACGATACTTATACCATCAAGGGGGTAACCATCGATGCTGAAAAGGCATTGACCATAGCAGATTCTAACAATTTGTTTGATTTCGTAGGAACATACGCTCCTACTACCATGCCTGCCAACAGCCACTTCTTGGGTAGCAACGATGGCAAACTGTACTACATCACCGCTGACAAGGAAATCAGTGGTCTGAAAGCATTCCTGAAGCCAGCTGATAACAATTCTGGTGCAAAATTGAGTATTGCATTCGACAGTACTGTCAACGATCAGGACAACAATACTACTGGCATTGAAGCCATCAAGGACTATACAGACAAAGAAGCTGCCAACAGTTCTGCCAACAAGGGCATCTACAATATCAACGGACAGTTCGTGGGTACCAACCCAGCTATCCTCCCTCAGGGAATTTACGTAAAGAACGGCAAGAAGTTCATCGTAAAATAATGAGTTTTGCTTAAAGTAACTATGAATTTTTAATGTAGTAAGAAGATGAAAAAGATATATATGACACCCGAAACAACAGGTGTAGCAATCAAGACCGAAAGTTTTCTCTTGACGCTTTCAAGTGGTAGCGTAAAACCAGAAGCACCAGACTCTGGTCTGGATGGTGGTGGAACAATAGAAGGTGGCGGTAATGGCGACAGCCAGTCACCAGCCAAACTACACAGTACTAATGTTTGGGAAGCTTGGGAAAAATACTAAATTCATATACGTTCTAAAGCGGGGAAAGCACTCAGGAGAGCTGCTTTCCCCTATTTTTTGACCTATCATCTTGCATATTTGGACTAATTACGGCTCAACCATAAAATACAGGGATTACAATTATCAATGCACCTCATCCATGTGCAACAAATTCCAACCATCAAACTGCATGATAATCTTATGCAGCGTAGTGCCTTGACGCAAAGCCTCAACCCTTGGAGCAACGGCATATTGCTTGATTTGTACCTCTGCTTGCTGCCATTGCTTTTTGATGTTAGCCTGATATGTCTCTTCGCTCATACCCTTTTCTCTCTTCGGAACAAGTTTGAGCTCCAGAATATAGCTATGCTTGGTTGCATAGTGCGTAAGGTCTGGCAAGAGGAAGAAATCGCAATAACCATGATTCAACTCCAATTCAGGCGCCGTATAATAATAGGCATTCAGATTGAGATATGCCATGAAAAAGCCCTGCAAGTTTCGCTCTCCCGCTATGCTATCACGAACAGATGACACTTGCGCATAGGCATCCGCCATATATTGCAAAGCATCATGCCACTTGCCGTCATAAGCCATATCATAATAATAGTCTGTCAGTTTGTTGTTGCTAATGTATGCCTTGGCATCTATCAACTCCAACAAGTACTCATAATATTGCTTGCGTACATTGTTGTTCGGAATACCAAGTATGACTTTGGCACCTCTTGTACCTTTGATCGTCAGCATTCCATAATAGAACAATAAACTAGGGAACACTTCTGGGTCTGTTATCTCATGCGCAGGGAAGGTATCAAGCAGCGAAGCGACTATTTCTCCTGTTTCGGCTATTGTACGTATCACGCCCTTACGGTCGCCATCGAGCTTGTCAAGCTGCAAGAGTTTCTTCATCTTGTTGTAGTCGGTCTTGGTATTTGGATCAAGCATCTCCTCGGGTCCTTCACCACGACTGAGATAATTGCGAAGATAATAGAATACCATGTCGCAATTAAATACTTTACTCTGCGTACGCAAAGCATCCTTGGAGAAACAGTAATTATCATACCAAGGCTTCATCTCATTGACGATGGCATCTATATCTCTATCTGCAGGTATCTCACCTTTATTCTTGTAATAGTTGAATAGTTCATGCACATCTTCGATTGAGAAGCCCAACATCTGATTGAACTCAGGCTTGGTAGAGATATGCCAACCGATATTGAAGCCACTCGTCACATCATCGAGCGTCACAGGACTCACTCCCGTGATAAAGATACGTTCGAAAGTTCCCTTAAACTTCTTGAAAATGTCACGATAGAATCCCTCGGCATGGGTCATTGCCCAATACACCTTCTCGCCTTGCTCATTGAGCACGGTATTGGTGAAATTGTCATATTCATCGATGATGAGATAAAGAGGATATCTCTTTGCCCTTGCCTCACTCTGAATAAGAGCCAACTTACCCGTAGCATCTTCTGTAGCGTAAACGTCCTGACGCAACTTTTCTGAATAGAACCCATGATAATCTCTTACAAAGGCATCCAATTCCACTCCCATATAGAAATTGAACTTTCTTTCCAATTCATCTATGTCACCTCCCACCTGGGAGAAGTCAAGGTGTAGAATCTGATACCTAGCTTGCAAGGAGGTAGGATGCTTACCTATCCACAAATCACCAAACCATTCCTGGAACTTATCTTTGGACAAGCAATCATAATAAGCATGAAGCATACTCAGGAATACGCTCTTACCAAAACGGCGAGGGCGAATGAAGAAGAGGTTGCGAGCCTGCTTCTCCAATTCTGGTATATACATTGTCTTATCGACATAATATATATTTTGCTCTACAATGGTGACGAAGTCCTGTACACCGTATGGCAATTCTTTCACATTCTGCTCCATATCATACTTTTTTGATTTCTGATGCAAAGCTACAACTTTTATTTGAATTATCCAAAATATTATGAGGAAAACATACGAAAATGACTTCAAGATGGTCATACTTCCTAAAGCCTTTAAACACTGTTTTTATCACAAGAAAATCGCCCTCTTGCAAACATACCGCAAAATTAAGGACAAATAACCAATATAACTTGTTTTATTATTCTCTTCTTAAGGTTATCGTACTTTCATTTTGCCGATTCCTTGACTTTTTGGCAAAACACCTAACATATTTGCACTATTTTACATTTTTAAGGACCATAAGGCAGATGTTATTGAGTATTTTTCACTATCTTTGCATCCGAAGAAATAAACAAAGAAGTAATAATCAATAAGGAAAACTTAAAAACCAACAACAATATGGACAAGATACTAAAAACGCGATTTGTCGGATTTTCCTTTGCATTGGCTCTGCTGTCATCTCTCGGCAGTCAGGCTCAGTCGCATTCTTGTGCACTGTCGCTCCCGACCCCTACTCAGGAAGCCAAACCTGGTGTAAGATGGTGGTGGATGGGATCTGCTGTAGATAAAGAGAACCTAAAGTGGAACCTCGACGAATATGCCAAGGCTGGCATTGGAGCCGTAGAAATCACGCCACTCTATGGTGTGCAAGGAAATGACAAGAATGACATTCCGTATCTCTCTCCTAAATGGATGGAGATGCTCAAGTTCGTGGAAGAGGAAAACAAGAAGATAGGCATTGAAACCGATATGGCTACTGGTACCGGATGGCCATTCGGCGGTCCTTGGGTTCCTATCAGCGAAGCTGCCTGCAAGGCTGTATTCGTGGATACCATCGTTGATGTGAAACAGAAACTGATGGAGATAGAATTCAATGTTCCTCAGAAAGAACGTGAATTCGCCAAACTGAAACTCATCAAGGCATATCCTGTTGAGGGACAGAACCGGAAAAAGCGTGTCATCGCTCTCTACGAAAGCCGCACCCGACAGAAAGTTAAACGTGCTGCACCGGGCGGAGAAGGATACGTCATCGACCACTTTGACTCCACTGCCGTGGCTAATTATCTGGCACATATCGATAGTGCCTTCGTTGCCAACAAAATTCCTTATCCACATACCTTCTTCAATGACAGTTATGAGGTATATGGAGCCAACTGGACTCCTAACCTGCTGACAGAATTTGAGAAAATGCACGGATATAAACTGCAGGACAAGTTCCCTGAATTCCTTGATGGTGATGCTGTGGTGGTAAGCGATTACCGTGAAACATTGGGTGATATGCTGCTCCATAACTTCACCGAACAGTGGACCAAGTGGGCAAACAAGCGTGGTGCTATCACCCGCAATCAAGCTCATGGTTCACCAGCCAACCTCATCGACTGTTATGCTGCCGTTGACATCCCGGAGATTGAAGGTTTCGGTCTTACAGATTTCGGCATCAAGGGCTTACGCAAGGATCCAGGCAAGACCCGTCCTAACTTCAGCGACCTCAGCATGCTCAAGTATGCACCATCTGCCGCCCATATCACAGGCAAGAAATATACCTCCAGCGAGACCTTTACCTGGCTCACCGAGCACTTCCGCACTTCCCTGAGTCAGATGAAACCAGATATGGACCTCATGTTCTGCGCCGGCGTAAACCACATGTTCTTCCATGGTACAGCCTACTCGCCTAAAAACGACCCATGGCCAGGATGGAAGTTCTATGCATCGGTGGATATGAGTCCGACCAACAGTATCTGGCGCGATGCACCGGAACTGATGAAGTACATCACCAACTGCCAGACCTATCTGCAGTGGGGACAGCCTGACAACGACTTTCTGGTCTATCTGCCAGTAAGAGATATGTGGCGCAAGGATACCAAGAACTGGTTGATGCAGTTCGACATCCACTCCATGGCGAAGAAAGCACCGGAATTTATCAAGGTGATTCTCGACATCGACAAGGCTGGTTTCGACTGTGACTACATCAGCGACAAATACCTGCGCACCTGTACCTTTAAAGATGGTATGATCGAAACTGCTGCTGGTACCCGCTACAAGGGCATCATCATCCCAGGCAACAATATCATGCCAAGCGATGTAATCCAGCATATCTCCGACTTGAAGGCGCAAGGAGCCAAGATTATCAAGGGCGACAACATCAAGGCGATGGAACAAGCTGCAAAACCGGAACTGATGAGAAAGAACCTGGGCTTGAAGCTGATCCGCCGCAACAACAGCATCGGTCATCATTACTTCATCGCCAACCTCACCGGCAAGGATATCACTTCTACCGTAGCACTGGCTGTAAACGAGAAGAACGGTATCTGGTATAACCCTATGACGGGCAAATATCACAAGGCCACTATCGGCGATAAGGGCATCGAAGTGAACCTGAAGAGTGGCGAGAGCCGCATTCTCATCACCTCGGATAAGCCTGTAGGAGAATGGAAACTCGGTTCTAAGGTGAAGGTAAGCGAAAAGGAGAAGTTTGCGGCTTCGGACAGCAAGACCATCGACCTGACCGCCAATAGCTGGAAACTGTCATTCACAGAGGAGGCTCCTAAGGTGGGCGAGATCTTCAACCTCAAGGGCTTAAAGAGTTGGGAAAATCTCAGCGAAAAAGCTAAGGTGATGATGGGAACAGGTGTTTATGAAACCACCTTCAAACTGTCAAAGGATGATGCACAGAAACAGTGGGCTATCGACTTAGGTGATGTCCGTGAAAGTGCACGCGTCTATATCAATAATAAATATGTGGGCTGCGCATGGGCGGTACCATATATCCTCAACTGCAAAGACGCACTGAACAAGGGCAAAAATACTATCCGCATCGAGGTAACCAACCTGCCTGCCAACCGCATAGCAGAACTCGACCGACAGGGTGTGAAATGGCGCAAGATGAAGGAAATCAACGTGGTGGATATCGACTACAAGAAGACCACTTACGAGAAATGGACTCCTGTAGCAAGCGGACTCAACAGTTCGGTAAAACTCGTGGAATTGAAAGACCAACTCTAATTATTTTCGTTTCGCATGTTTTGGAAATTCAATAAGAAATAAGCAAATTTAAAATAAGAACATAATCAATCAAAGAGTACAAATGAAGAAACTAATCCTGACAAGCCTCTGCATTCTGATGGGCATGACCTCTGTGTCTGCCCAGAATGCAGCCGTGAAAGTTGCAACAGTGAAAGCTGCATCTGACAAGGAATCTCTAAAGAAGGAAATCCTGGAAGTATCACAACGCACCAACAACTACTTCATGGCGAAGTACAGTGACCCAACCCTCGACACCTATGTCAAGAAGATACGCACGAGCAACCTTTGGACCCGTGCCGTATATTACGAAGGATTGATGGCACTCTACGAGATAGACCCTCAGCAGCGATACCTCGACTATACCGATCGCTGGGCAGACTATCACAAGTGGACAGCCCGTGGCAGCGTGAATGATACCGATGCCGACAACCAGTGCTGCCAGCAAACCTATATCGACCGCTATATCCAGACTGGCGGCAAAAAGGATCTGAGTAAGGTAAAGGAGAACCTCGACCATCAGATGAGCACCAACCGCGTTTCATACTGGACATGGATTGATGCGATACAGATGGCTATGCCTGTCTATGCCAAATATGCTAAGTTGACCGGCGAGAAGAAATATCTCGACTATGCGATGAACTCCTACAAATGGAGTCGTGACACCTTGGCTGGTGGTCTTTTCAATAAAAAAGAGGGACTCTGGTGGAGAGACAAAGACTATGTGCCACCTTACAAGGAGAAAGATGGCAGCAACTGCTACTGGAGCCGCGGAAACGGTTGGGTATATGCTGCATTGGTACGTGTGATGCAAACCTTGCCAAAAACTGATAAGAACTACCAGTACCTGAAGAAAGACTTTATCTCTATGAGTAAGGCGATATTGAAGTGCCAGCGTGAGGATGGATATTGGAACGTTAGTCTCGTTTGTCCTGCCAACTATGGTGGTCCTGAAATGACCGGTACAGGTCTCTTCCTTTATGGTATGGCATGGGGTGTGCAGCAGGGTATCCTGCCAAGAGCAACCTATCAGAAAGCAATGGATAAAGCATGGAAGGCATTGGCTGCATCGGTTCACGAGGATGGTTTCATTGGATACAATCAGGGCACAGGTAAGGATCCTGCTGCCGGTCAGCCTGTCACCTTCACTTCTGTTCCAGACTTCGAAGATTACGGCACAGGTTGCCTCCTGCTCGGTGCGGCAGAGTATTACAAGCTTTTAAAGGTAAAAAAGTAAAAAGGTAAAAAGGTAAAAAAGTAAAAAAGTTATGAGAAAATATATCTGGCTGATGGCTTGCTTGGTGGCTTTTGCGCCATTAAGCACCAATGCGGCCAAGAAACTGAAGAAAGCGAAAAAGGCACAGACTGAACTCTGGCCAGACGGTACGAAGATGGATGCCTGGTTCTCCAATGCACAGAAGGTGAATGTAGATACCCTTGGCAAGAAATACGTGATAACCGATTATGGTGTCAAAAACGACAGTACCCTGATTCAGACTCAGGCTATACAGGCTATCATCGACCAGGCTGCCAAGGATGGCGGTGGTGTCATCGTCGTTCCTGCCGGTACCTATCAGAGCGGTGCCCTATTCTTCCGTCCGAAAACCCATCTCTATCTCGAAGAGGGTGGTAAACTGAAAGGTAGTGACCGCATTGCCAACTTCCCTGTCTTGGAAACCCGTATCGAGGGGGAAACCTGCAAGTATTTCTCTGCCTTCATCAATGCTGATAAGTGTGATGGTTTTACCATCGCAGGCAACGGAACCATCGATGGTAACGGCTATCACTACTGGGAGGAATTCTGGATCCGTCGCACCTGGAACCGCCAGTGTACCAACAAGGATGCACAGCGTCCACGACTCGTATATATCAGCAATTCGAGCCATGTGACCATACAGGATGTCCACATCCAGAACAGTCCTTTCTGGACCAACCACATCTATCGTTGCGACCATGTCCGCTTCTTGGGATGCACCATCTTCGCCCCTACCAGTGGTATGCGTGCACCAAGTAGTGATGCTATCGATATCGACGTATGCCACGACGTATTAGTGGAAGGCTGCTTCATGAGCGTAAATGATGATGCCATTGCCATCAAGGGCGGTAAGGGAACCTGGGCTGACAAGGCTCCAGAGAATGGACCGGTCTATAATGTGCTCATCCAGAACTGTAACTACGGCAGAGTGCATGGCTGCCTGACCTTAGGTAGCGAGAGCGTGAAAGACCGCAACATCGTGTTGCGAAACATCAAGGTGGGCAATGCGCAGCGCGTACTCTGGTTGAAAATGCGCCCTGATACTCCTCAACACTATGAGTATGTGACAGTAGATAACATCACAGGTACCACAGGCAGTTTCTTGGTTGTCCGCCCTTGGACTCAGTTCTTCAAACCTGGCGACCGCAAGGATATGCCACTCAGTCAGTGCAACAACATCACCATCAAGAACATCCAGATGGATTGCGACAACTTCTTTGATGTGGGCACCAGCGACAAGTATCGTCTGGTGGATTTCACCTTCGAGAATATCCAATCTACTGATAAGAAAATGGCATTCAATAAGGATGTCATTGAAAACACAATCGTGAAGAATGTCAATATCACACCAAGAGAAAAGAGCAATGGTTTGAAAACTACCGGCGATGCTGATGGATTAAAATAAAAGGAATAAAATAAGAAGAAGAAATAAAAAGAGAAAAAACAGCATATCTTCCATTGATGGTTGATATGCTGTTTTTCTATTGAGGACTTTCGTCCTCCTTTATCCCGGAAAATTCTGTTCGGGGTTTTATATCCACTATGCCCAACTCTTATCAAAATCTTCACCGTCGAAGGCAAGCCAATTCTTGATAATCGTCTTGCCCTCTGGAGTCAGTACACTTTCCGGATGGAACTGAATACCATGGATATCATAATGCTTGTGCTTCAAACCCATGATGCAACCGTCATCGCTCACTGCTGTCACATCAAGACACTCTGGGAAATTTGTTCTATCCACTACCCATGAATGATAACGACCTATCTCTATACGCTTAGACATACCAGCAAAAATAGGATCATTACCAAACTGAGTACAAGGAGTAGCAACTCCATGATATACTTCAGAGAGATTGGTAAGTTTGGCACCAAAAGCCTCACCTATCGCCTGATGACCCAGACAGACACCCAACATTGGTTTTCTGCCAGCATAAGTCTTGATGACATCCATCAGAAGACCTGCCTCAGAAGGAATACCAGGTCCCGGACTCAGGATGATCTTGTCGAAACGGTCAAGTTCGCGCAATTGGAACTGATCGTTGCGGAATACCGTCACCTCTGCACCTAACTCTTTTACCAGATGAGCCAGATTATAGGTGAAGGAATCGTAATTATCTATGATTACTACTTTCATTTCTTATCATTTAAAATGTGTTTACAACTGCTCTGCAATATGGATAGCCTTGGTGAGTGCACCCAACTTATTATTACACTCTTCCAACTCATACTGGTCATTGCTCTTGGCTACGACACCACTACCCGCCTGGAACCAGAGTTCGCCATTACGACTGATAAAGGTACGGATAACGATGGCCTGATTGAGATCACCATTCAGTCCGATGAAACCGATACAGCCACCATAAGCACCACGGTTGTGAGGCTCTAACTCTGAGATAATCTGCATGGCACGAACCTTAGGAGCACCACTCAGCGTACCTGCTGGGAAGGTATCAATAAACTCCTTGATATGATCAGCATCCTTATCAAGCGTACCACTTACACGGCTTACGAGATGGATGACATGACTGTAGAACTGCATATCCTTATAGAAATCCACCTTCACACCATGACAGTTGCGACTCAGGTCATTGCGTGCCAAATCCACCAACATCACATGCTCTGCATTCTCCTTTGGATCATTGCGCAGGAACTCAGCAGCCTTGCGGTCCTGTTCGATATCGCCTGTACGCTTAGTAGTACCGGCAATAGGATCTATGAATGCCTTGTTGCCTACGATACGGTTGTGGGTTTCTGGAGAAGAACCGAAGATACGGTATCCGCCGAAATCAAAATAGAAGAGGTATGGTGATGGATTGATACTACGAAGCGCACGGTAGAGTTTGAAATCATCACCCTCATACTTCTGGACGAAACGGCGACTGACCACAATTTGGAAGACATCACCACGCAAACAGTGCTGGATGCACTTTCTTACATTTTCCTTATGCTGCTCATCAGTAAGCGTAGAAGTCGTATCTCCCACTGGATGGAAGTCGTATGGTTTTACGTTTGCCTTGTTGATAGCCTTCAGCAGTGCATCCAGTTCAGCCTCACCAGCAGAACCTTCTGCATCACTCAGCGCAATCAGTTCCATCGTATTGTTGTAATGATCGAAAACGATGATGTCCTTATACATGATATAATAGATATCCGGCGCATCATTCTTTTCCATCGTCGTATCCTTTACCGGGATATTCTCAAAGTAGCGTACGGCATTGAAAGTGGTGAAACCATAGAGTCCACAGAAGTCCTTGCCCTCTCCCTCCACATGGAAAGACTTGACAAAGTCATTGATTGCCTTGGAGATGGCGAGTTTACACTCCTCACCCTTTCCCTCACCGAAGGCAGGGAGTTCCTGTTTTTCCACCTTGCCATCGGGATAAGTGACTGTCACGATACCATGTCCCACAGCGATGCTTGCCATCGGATGTACGCCGATGAAGGAACGAGAGTTCTCTGAGCCATGGTAGTCGGAACTCTCCATCAAGGCAGACTGGGGATATATGTCACGAAGTCGCATATAGACTCCCACCGGTGTATAGAGATCGGCGAGAATCTTGCGAGTCTTTGTTGTATAATTGAATCTACTCATATTTTAAACGATAAAAAATGAAGCCTATTGCATAGACACATGAAGCAGGCTTCAATGACCAACGAAGCCTATTTCAAAACCGCATGAAGCAGGCTTCGCTTGATGATGAAGCTTAAAGCCTCTAATTTTAAAAATCTCCGTATTCTTTAGCCATTTCCTTATGACTCAAGTAGGTCTCCACGTCCTTGTCACCACGTCCAGAAACTGTGAGCACAACGACATCGTCCTTCTTGAATTTCATCTTCTTCAAGGCAGCCACAGCATGGGCACTCTCGATAGCAGGAATGATACCCTCCATACGGGTCAACTCATATCCAGCATAGATAGCCTCATCATCTTTGATGGCAAGCACATGACTACGGCCACGGGTAGCCAAGTCGGCATGCATTGGTCCGATGCCTGGATAATCCAAACCGGCACTGATGGTGAAGGCTTCTTCTATCTGTCCGTCTTCGGTCTGCATCACGAGGGTACGCGCACCATGAATGATACCTTCTGTACCGCAGTGCATGGTAGCAGCCGTATAGTTGGTATCGATACCATGACCGGCAGCCTCAGCCAAGTAAATCTGCACACGCTCGTCATCGATATAGTGATAGATGGTACCCGCAGCATTGCTTCCGCCACCCACACAAGCGATAAGATAGTCAGGATAATCACGGCCAATCTTCTCTTCCAACTGCCATTTCAGTTCCTCGGAAATCACACTCTGCATCTTTGCCACGATATCAGGGTAAGGATGTGGACCCATCGTACTGCCCACAATATAGAAAGTATCCTGAGGATGACAGCACCAGTCGCGGATAGCTTCTGAACAGGCATCGCTCAAGGTCATATTACCCGTTCTTACAGGATTAACCTTAGCACCCAACATCTTCATACGTTCCACATTGGTATGCTGACGCTCAACGTCGGTAGCACCCATGAAGATTTCGCACTTCATATCCATCAGAGCGCAGACCGTAGCTGTAGCCACACCATGCTGACCAGCACCAGTCTCGGCAATGATACGGGTCTTGCCCATCTTCTTTGCCATCAGAATCTGACCGATGGTATTATTGATCTTATGAGCACCAGTATGGTTCAGGTCTTCACGCTTCAGATAGAGCTGGCATCCGTACTTCTCACTCATGCGCTTGGCATAATAGAGAGGTGAAGGACGACCCACATAATCTTTCAGCAGAGCGTAATACTCTTTCTTGAATTCCTCACTCTCGATGATAGGCTTGTAAGCCTCCTGGAGTTCTGTCACACATTTATATAATATCTCTGGCACGTATGCGCCACCGAATTTTCCAAAAAATCCTTTATCGTCAACTTGATACATCGCAATCTAATATTAAATGACAAATGTTAAATGACAAATGACAAATGACAAATGACAAATGACAAATGTAAAATGTTAAATGTTAAATTAGGCTTTCGCCCTTGAGTCACAAACGAAACTGATGAATTCTTCACTCTTCGTTCTTCACTCTTCACTTAATTCTTGAGTGCCTCGAAAAGCAGGTCGAGCGCCTTATCCGGATCACCCACTTCATTGAGTAATGTCACGAATTTACTTCCAATGATAGCACCGGCTGCATTGTCCTGTGCACTGGTCAGAGTCTGCTTGTTACTGATTCCGAAACCAATCATACGAGGGTTGCGGAGATTCATACTGTTGATATGATTGAAATAAGCGAGTTTGGCATCACCAAAACTACTCTGTGCTCCTGTGATGCTGGCTGAACTGACCATATAGATGAACCCATCGGTATGCTCATCGATGAAGCGGATGCGCTCCTCGCTGGTCTCCGGTGTAATCATCATGATGACACGGATGTCATACTTGTCGGCAATCGGCTTCACCACTTTCAGATAGTCATCGAAAGGAAGGTCTGGAATGATGGTGCCACTCACACCGCTCTCCACACAACTCTGGAAGAAAGCCTCGATGCCATAGTGCATGATAGGGTTGAGATAACCCATCAGAACTAATGGCAATTGCACTTCATCCTTGATAGCCTTGAGCTGACCGAAGAGCGCCTTCACGGTCATTCCGTTCTTCAAGGCTTTGGTACCTGCACTCTGGATGACTGGTCCGTCAGCCAAAGGGTCACTAAAAGGAATGCCCACCTCAATCATATCGATGCCATGGCGTTCCATGGATTTGATGACAGCACCTGTGCCCTCGAAGGTTGGACAACCGGCACAGAAATACAAGCTCAAAAGCTTGCGGTCTTTATTGTTTGCAAATAATGCATTTATCTTATTCATTTTTTGTTTTTTACTTTTTTACCTTTAAGAGCAAGAATGCTCTTTTTACCTTTTTACTTTTTTACCTTTTTACCTTTAAAAGGAATTTCCTGAGTTTCTCTACATCTTTCAGAGCAGGTTCGATTTCAAATTTCGAATTCAAATCGATACCGATACACTTCGGGTGCTGGAAGGCTTTCAGCCGTTCTACATCTTCCGGTCCGATACCGCCACTCAGGAGGAATGGGGTCTCGCCATCGTACTGCTGCAGAACTTGCCAATCAAACTGCTCACCACTTCCACCGACCGTCTTACATTTGGTGTCGAAAAGGAAGAGGTCAACAGCGCCTGCATACTCCTTATATTTCTGGATATCCTCGGCTGAGCTTACGCTGATAGCCTTGATGATCCTGATATTGGGTTTGATGTCGGGATCGATGGTAGCACGGAGATTCTCGATGGTTTCACGAGGTTCATTACCATGCAACTGGATGTAGTCGAGACGGTAATTATAGACACGTGTCACGATGTTCTGGGGCATATCATCCACAAAGACTCCCACCCTTGCCGGTTGCTTTTGAGTCTCAGCAGTCTTACGCGCCATCGCAAGTTCGATACGCTCTTCCGAGTAGTCTGGTATAATGCCAGCCTTGCTGCTAATCATCTGCACAAACCGCGGTGACTTCGGATAGAAGATGAATCCTATCATATCAACCCCGAGTTGGGATACCTCGCGAATGTTATCGGCATCACGCATACCACACACCTTAACCAACATTTTATCTGTATTCATTTCTCTTTCTTTTTTCTCGTTAGTATTTTCATCTGAACTCACCATTGATTTCCAGTTGCTTCAGAAAATCCGCAAGTCCTTGTCCCGGGTCAGCCTGTTTCATAAACTGCTCTCCCATCAGGAAGCCACGGAAACCGCCTTCCTCACGGAGCCTTTTGACAACTTCCGGATGGGAGATACCGCTTTCGCTGACTCTGCACACATCCTTCGGCAACTGCTCTGCCAGGCGGAAACTGTTTTCCACATCGGTAACAAACGTACCGAGATTGCGATTGTTGATGCCATACATATCAGGTTCGAGTTCTGCATATTCAAAATCCCGGTCGTTGTGCATCTCCAAGAGTACTTCCATTCCGAGTTGGTGCGCCATATCAAGAAGACGCTTACATTCCTCTTTCGTCAGACAGGCAGCTATCAGGAGTACGGCAGAAGCACCGCAATATCTCGCCTGCAGGAGTTGGTATTCCTCGATAACGAAGTTCTTATATAATATAGGTATATGAACCCCCACGTGGCGAGCCTCCTGTATAAACTCATCATAACCGCCGAAGTAGTCGATATCGGTAAGGATGCTGAGAGCAGAAGCTCCATTCTCCTGATAAGCCAACGGGATGATACTTGCCTTACCCTGCTCCTTGATCCATCCCTTGGACGGTGATTTTCTCTTAAACTCAGCGATGATACCCGTAGAGGACTCCATCAGTGCCTTGCGCATGCTGCCTCCAGGTACCAGTCCGTCATCCGCCTTCATCTTCTGTTCCGTCAGGGAAATCATCTGCCGAGGTTGGATGAAGCGCTTGCGCTGTTCTATCTCGATTCGCTTATGAGCGACAATCTCTTCTAAAATATCAGCCATATCCTACCTTTTTACTTTTTTACCTTTAAGAGCAAGAATGCTCTTTTTACCTTTTTACTTTTTTACTTTTAAGAGTAAGAATGCTCTTTTTACCTTTTTACTTTTTTACCTTTTTACCTTTAAAAAAGCCTTTAACTATTCAGTTCTACAAATTTCTTGAATGTAGCGAGTGCCTTGCCACTATCGATGCTCTCTCGTGCAATCTCCACGCATTCCTCTATACTCTTCTGTCCCTTCTCCATAGCCTGAATACCGAAGGCGGCATTGGCAAGTACGATATTCTTCTGGGCAGGCAATGCACGGTTCTCAAGTACGGCATCAAAGATGTCCTTTGCCTCTTCCTCAGTAGCACCACCTCTAACTTCCTCAGGTTTAGCAATTTCAAAACCAAGATCCTGTGGCTTGAAGATGCGCTCATAATGATTGGTCGTTACCTTGAAATCACTGGTCAGGGAAATCTCATCGTAACCGTCGATGCTATTTACAATACCATAGTCGATACCTAATTTCTGATAAACCTGATTATAGAGTCGCATCTGGTCCAAGTTGGCAACACCGAGCAACTGGCATTTAGGCTGACTGGGATTAACCAGTGGACCGAGGAGATTGAATACGGTTGGGAATTGGAGTGCCTTACGGATAGGACCAACAAACTTCATTGCCTTGGCAAAGAGTTGGGCATGGAGATAGACGATACCAGCCTCATTGATAGAACGGTTCAACTTATCCAAATCATCAGTAAACTGCACTCCATGGTTTTTGATGACATTCGAAGCACCGCTCACAGAAGTAGCCGCATAATTACCATGCTTGGCAACCTTATAACCAGCACCAGCAATGACGAAGCAAGCGGTAGTAGAAATATTGAAAGTATTCTTGCGGTCGCCACCTGTACCAACCACATCAATGTATCGGTCGCAATCTAAGATGGCAGGAACGCCGGTAGCCAAGATACCATCACGGAAACCCAACAGTTCATCTACGGTAACGCCTCTCATCTGTAAACCGGTAAGCAAAGCAGTAATTTGCTCCTCAGGGAACTCACTCTTGGTGATACCCACGATGATATTCTTGGTTTCCTCACGGGAAAGTTCCTCGTGATTCAACATTCTGTTCAAAATGTCCTTCATTTCCATAATTTATTCTCCTATATTTTATTTTTTTATTTTCTATTCCCAATCCCCCCATTCCTGAGGTAAAAATATGAAAAAAGGCCTGTCGTAAGTACGGCAGGCCTAAGTTATATCATGGATTCATATCCACGCACGGCTTATCGTCTCACGACTTTTTAAATCTTGAGATACGCCACCACCATGCTGTTGAAGATACGAATGTTGTCATCATATTGTTTATTTTTTAATTCAATTGCAAAAGTACACTTTTTCTATTAAACTACAAACTTTTTGGCGAAAAATTTTAGAATTTAACAGAAATAAGTAATTAAAAGCTACTTTTGGGGGTAAAATCAAGTGTTTAGAGGCACTATACATTATTATATAATAAGGCAAGAGTCATGTTGATGAGAAAAAAAAGATATTTCAAATGTAATAAAGTAGAAAACCTTACGTTATACTAATAAAGATGAAGAAGCAAACTGAATCTTAGTATCATTATATTAACTATCATAACAGTAACGCCTATGAAGCAAGTTTTTACTTCCGAAGAAATGAGACCATCCAAAAGGACGATCAGCATTATCAAACAGATAGCATACACCTATCGAACGATCAAGAGGAATGGTAAGTACGAGGTGTACTGTCTTAACTAACGAACTCAAAATATGAAGACATTGGTATCACCTTCTTTGCTTTCAGCCAACTTTCTGGACTTGAGAAGCGAAGTTGAAATGATCAATCAGAGTGAAGCCGACTGGCTCCACATGGACATCATGGATGGGGTATTCGTGCCCAATATCTCTTTTGGTTTTCCTGTTCTTGAAGCCGTAGCCAAGGTTTGCAAGAAACCTCTTGATGTGCATTTCATGATAGCACATCCGGAAGAATACATCGAGCAGACTGCCAAGACTGGTGCCATGATGATGAATGTACATTATGAAGCATGTACCCACCTGCACCGTACCATCCAGCAGATTCATGCAGCTGGCATGAAAGCGGGTGTCACGCTGAATCCATCTACTCCAGTCTGCGTACTGGAAGATATCATCTGCGATGTAGATATGGTACTGCTGATGAGTGTAAATCCTGGATTCGGAGGGCAGAAGTTTATCGAAAATACCATCAAGAAGGTGGAAAGACTGAGAAAACTCATCAAGGAATCACACTCCAACGCCCTCATCGAAGTGGATGGTGGTGTACAGGCAGAAACTGCCCCACGCCTGGCAAAGGCTGGAGTTAACGTACTGGTAAGTGGCAGTTACGTGTTTAAGAGCACAGATCCTATTTCCACTATCCATGCCCTTAAAGAATTGAAACAACCAGAGGATTAAACCTCCGGAAATAACATATCCAATACTAGTCTAACTGAAGATATACGTCATGCTTCTTAGCCATTCTGCGAAGATTGAGAAGAGCATAGCGCATTCTTCCAAGACTGGTATTGATACTTACACCTGTAGCCTCAGCGATTTCCTTGAATGAGAGTTGCTGATAGTAGCGCATATACACTACTTCACGCTGTAAAATAGGCAACTGATCCATCATCTTTCTGACATCTGAAAGAACCTGGATATTAATCAAATTAACTTCTGCATTTGTTTCCAACAAATCTTCACCACTGATATTAGACAGATCATTGTCGTCATTCGATTCAACGACATACTTATAGCGCTGACCACGATACATATCCATCAAGACGTTATGGGCAATACGCAACAACCAACCTCCGAATTTTCCGTTTGCAGAATATTCGTGGTTCTGAAGTTTGCTTACCACCTTCAAAAACGTTTCCTGGAAGATGTCATTAGCCACCTCTTGATCACGCACAAAGAACATGATGTATGTAAACAACTTCACTTCATTGCGTGAAAGCAATAAGTCAAAGGCACGATTGTTACCTTCGACATAAAGAAGGGCCAACTCCTCGTCGGTCAAATCTTGTAGATTTCTCATTTCTTAATCCTCTTATTTTTAATTAAGTAAATGTCTAATCAATAGGCTATTTTATTTAAGAATTGCACAATATAAGTTAATTATCGTTGGCAAAGATAATAAAATTCTGAGAAACCGCCAAAATTTTAACATAAAAAAAGGTTGGTTACAGGACGTAGCCAACCAGAAATGAATACTTTGAAGCAAACGTCTTCAAAGTATTACGGGTGCAAATATACGTCTTTTTCCGATTATCTCCAAACTTTTTTAAGGCAAAATCACTTTTTTAACATTGTGCGCGTGTACATTACAAAATAAAATCGTATCTTTGCAGTATCTTTATAAAAGATAAGGTTCTAAACCAAGCTAAATCAAAATTTAATATAAATCTACAAACAGAACAACAAGCATGAAACACTTAAAAACGTTGCTGCTTGCCTTACTTCTCTTCCCTACCCTCGCTTTTGCATCGGGATGGAACGACCAGGAGTACAAGCAGATCGAACAAAGTATTCTAAAGCCTCAACTTCATGAGCGCCAGTTTGTCATCTCTTCTTTTGGTGCCAAGACCAATGCGTCTGCAGCCCAAAACCAGAAGGCTATCAACCGACTCATCTCTCTGGTATCCAGAAAAGGTGGCGGTAAGGTAATTGTACCGAAAGGAACCTGGAATACAGGTGCCATCGAAATGAAAAGTCATGTCAACCTCGTTCTCGAGGAAGGTGCGACGCTGAAATTCGCTTTCGATACCAATCTCTATCCACTCGTCCGTACCTCTTGGGAAGGTCTGGCTTGCTGGAACTATTCTCCATGCATCTATGGCTACAAGGTGACTGACATCGCCATCACGGGTAAGGGTACCATCGACGGTGGTGGTAACAACGAGACCTGGTGGCCTATGAATGGGCATCCACGTTTCGGTTATCAGGAAGGCATAACCAAGGAAGCACAGCGACTCGGCTCACGTGCCAAATTGCTGAAACAGGCTGAAGACGGTGTGCCTTTCGACGAAAGAAAATTTGGTAAGGGACAAGGGCTGCGCCCACAGCTCGTCAACTTCGTACGTTCTGAGCGCATCCTCATCCAGGGTGTCAAGATGCTCAACTCTCCTTTCTGGGTTATCCATCCACTGCTCTCCAAGAACATCACCGTAGATGGTGTGACCATCTGGAATGAAGGACCTAATGGTGACGGATGCGACCCAGAGGCTTGCGAGAATGTGCTCATCCAGAACTGTATCTTCCATACCGGCGACGACTGTATTGCCATCAAGAGCGGACGCAACAATGATGGTCGTCTCTGGAACCAACCTTCCAAAAACATCATCATCCGCAACTGTAAGATGGAAGATGGACATGGCGGTGTGGTTATCGGAAGTGAAATCTCTGGCGGATGCGAGAATGTATATGCCGAAGATTGCGAAATGGACTCTCCTCACCTCGACCGCATCCTGCGCATCAAGACCAACAACTGCCGCGGTGGTGTCATTAAGAACATCAACATGCGCAACGTCACTGTGGGGCAATGTAAGGAAGCTGTCGTAAAGATCAACCTCGATTACGAGCCAAAGGAGATCTGCTATCGCGGTTTTGAACCAAGCGTATCTCAGGTGTATGTGGAAAATGTAACCTGCAAGAAGAGCAACTATGGTGTGCTCATCGTTGGTCGCGACCAGGTAGAGAACGTAACTGATATCACCGTCAAGAACTGTAAGTTTGATGGCGTCATCAAACAGCCTGTCAAGATTACCGGCAAGACCCGTGATGTGAAGTTCGACAATCTCCTCATCAACGGTTCCCTCGTTCTCAACAAGGAAGACCGTCCATACCAGGCATACAGCGAGTGGCTTACCCATAGCGAGATGAGCCGTGTGGCTCATCCATACCTGCTCGATTTCAGCAGCAAACCTAAGTGGAGCTATGTGATGGGCATCGAGATGGAAGGTATGCTCGACACCTATTTATATTATAAGGACAACAAGAGCACTTTCAAGGGCAAGGATGCTGAAGCCAACAATGAGGCTATCCTCAACTACCTGAAGGAATACCCTGCCAAGATGATTGACGAACAGGGCAATATCACTGGGTACAAGTACGAGGATTTCAATCTCGACAATGTTCGCACGGCTAAATTCATCCTCCGTATGCACAACCTCTTCCCTTCTGAGGGTACCGACAAGGCACTGAAGACACTCTTCAAGCAGTTGCAGAAACAACCTCGTACCAAGGAAGGTGTTTATTGGCACAAAGCTATCTATGCCAATCAGGTTTGGCTCGACGGTATCTTTATGGGCTTGCCTTTCTACTGCAACTATGCGGTGCAGACCATGAAACCAAAGAAGGCAAAGAAATACCTCGATGATGCCGTTGACCAGATGATCAAGACTGACAAGCGTACATACGATGAGAAGACTCAGCTCTGGAAACATGCTTGGGATGAGACGCATCAGCAGTTCTGGGCTGACAAGGAAAATGGAAAGAGCCAGCATACCTGGGCAAGAGCCTTGGGATGGTATGTGATGGCAATGACCGAATGTCTCGATGCAATGCCAGAGGACTATGCCCGCCGTAGTGAAGTGATCGAACTGCTCAACAAGGCGATGGCAAGTGTCGTGAAGTATCAGGATAAGAAAACCGGTGTATGGTATGATGTGATGGACGTAAAGGATCCTCGCAACTATCTGGAGAGTACAGCATCCAGCATGTTTGCCTATGTACTTCTGAAGGGTTATCGCAAGGGTTACCTCGCAGAACAATATCGTGATGCCGGCATCAAGGCTTACAAGGGAATCTTGAAGGAATTCATCCAGGTGAACCCTGACAAGACCATCAGTCTGACCAAGTGCTGCAGTGTAAGCGGTCTCGGTCCTGGCGATGGCCCATACGTAAAGAAGCCAAACTATAAGCGTGACGGAAGCTTTGAATATTACATGAGCGAACCAATCCGTGACAATGACCCTAAGGGTGTAGGTCCATTTATCTGGGCAAGTTTGGAGATGGAACAGCAGGGACTAAAGGCAGAATAACTTGCTGATATAGAGCTACCTGAACGCACAGGAGAGTTGTAATACACAGAAAATTTAGAAAATACTGAGGTGGAAAAGGACTTATTAATGTTCTTTTCCACCTTTTTTTGTGCTTTTTGGTATATTCATCAAATTTTAATACGTTTTTTGAAACAACCAATTCATATTTTTACTATCTTTGCATTGTGTATAGGAATACACCCCATTCGATGTTCTTACACGGCACCATGTGGGTGTTAGGACTTTCACAAGAGATAATCAACTATATTACTAATTTTAAATCTTAAAGTTTATGAAGAATTATTTACGCTATGCATTTATCGCCGTATTGGCATTTATCTGCAATGTCAGTTTTGGACAAACTCTTTTTGATTTCGACAAAGATTACAAGACTTTGTTCCCTAATTTGCCTGGTGTTTCATCAAGCAGTTCTAAAGCAGGTGACTTCACGGAAGCAACAACATGTACTGTTGATGGCATTAAGGTAACAATTTCTAAGAAAGCATCTGGTAGTAACGAAAATCGTATTTGGGCATCATCACCTCGTCTTCGTATGTACTCTGGTACAATGACAATAGAGGCACCTGAAGGTAAGAAGATAAGCGGAATTACTTTTACTTTTGGAAAGTGGAACACTGGTAACAAATCAGATGTTGGTACACTCACCGATAAAGGTGTATGGAAAGGAGATGCTAACAAAGTGGTTGTCACTATAGCCGGCAACACACAGTTAAAGAGTCTCATTGTAACTTTAGCAGGAACAGTTATTACCTATAAAGATGTTCCAAGTGTAAAAGACTTGCTGACTAACTATACTTCTGCTACAACAAGCTTGAATCTCAAGTTGACAAACGCTAAGGTTATATACGTAAACACCTATAATAAGACTGTAAATACTTACGTTCGTGAGGGCGATGCCGCTATTGAGTTGAGAACATTGGGCTTCGACATGCCTTTAAACAGCACTATTAGTGGTACTGTAAAGGTTGACTTAGATTATAGCTACGGCGTACCATACCTCAAAGCCAACGATGCTACTAACGACGAGAGTCTCAACATTCAGGAAAGCACAGAGGAGGCACAGCCAATTGTTGCAACTGTTGCAGACCTCAATGCAAAAAAATACATGAACGACCTTGTCATCGTAAAGGATGTAAAGTTAAGCACTGAAAAAGTTACATCAGGTACATCTACCCGCACCAATTACTACATCAATGATGGTGACGCCAAGGTTCAGCTCTACGATAAGTTCCAGGTAAGCGACCTCGCTACCCTTACTGATGGTGAAACTTACACCGTACAGGGTCTCTTCGGTCAAATCTACAAAGATGTACCAGAGATCTTGATGACCAAGAAGGTTAAAGAAACTACTGGCATTACCAACATCACAACCGAGGCAGCAGACGCTAATGCTCCTGCTTACAACCTCGCTGGTCAGAAGGTAGGTAAGGAATACAAGGGTGTCGTTATTAAGGCTGGCAAGAAGTTTATCCAGAAGTAAAAGTAAACAAAATAATCTGATAGGATACAATTCCATTCATCAGATCCCCTAACATCAAATCCCAGTTTTACGTTGTAACAGACGAGAAACTGGGATTTTTTATTCTCTACATTCAATCACTACCATTCACACTTCATCATAACGCATCACTCTCTCATCTTTAAAACTGCTAATCCTATGTAAACT